>ERZ839767.1562-NODE-1562-length-34221-cov-10.853363_pt1 | contig 34221 bp, 30 predicted proteins | sample MGYA00519879_ERZ839767 | MGnify/ENA primary metagenome ERZ839767 (study PRJEB31850, sample SAMEA3708852) | human gut metagenome | biome: human gut; feature: human-associated habitat; material: faeces | place: China | collected 2014 ... | reverse complement strand
AAACACGGATGTACTTGTAATTCTTAACCGAAACGATTGAAACGTGCAGAGGCATTGCCACCCTCCAAGACTGAGATACTCTTAATTATATCATATAGTGCTACATTTATGCTACATTGATGGTAAAAATTTTTGGGCTCAAACCCATATTAGGCTTGGGTTAGGCCCAAAAACAACTATAAAACTCAGGAAATAATACAATTTTGGATTAGATACTTTTTATCGATCAAGGATTCCCAATGCTTTCGACCCTTTTTACGATTGCCGCCGTCCATTTAATTGCCTTAATGTCTCCTGGACCGGATTGTTTTATCGTAATGCAGACGGCCGTCGGAAGATCTCGAAAAGAGGCGTTGTGCTGTGTCTTGGGCATTACCTTAGGCGTAGCTTTTTGGGCGGCGCTCTCATTGTTAGGCCTCCAGTGGTTGTTTGAGCAGTTTGCCTGGCTGCAGCAGTTGATTATGTTCTTGGGCGGCCTCTACTTGGGGTGGCTGGCCTTTCTTCTTTTGAGAAGCGCATGCAATAAGCAAACAGCGAGCCAGCAGAATGGACCGACGCCCCGTTCGGGCTTTAGATCTTTTGCCATCGGACTTTTGACAAATTTATCGAATGCAAAAGCTCTAATTTACTTTAGTTCCGTTTTTTCGCTCTTTATTACCGCAGATATGGAGACGAGTGAGGCCGTTTTAATTTACGCAGTGGTGGTTCTAGAAAGTTTTTTTTGGTTTTCTTTTGTTGCTCTGATTTTGGGCTTGCCGAAACCAAAGGCTTTTTACCGAAAGTCCGGCAGGTGGATTGACGGCATCTGCGGGGCAATATTTGGAGTTTTTGGAACTGCATTAATTTGGACGGCAGTGAAAGAATCAGACTTGTGATTTCTCGCACTTCTAAGAGCAGGAAGTTCCTGGAGGCAACGCTAAAAAATTGCAAGACTAGTGTCAAAGCGGCAAAACACCAGGTCCTCGAGATTCTTAAATGAAATACTTCTTCAATATAATGAGTGTTAACCATTATTTTTGTGTTAAAAATAATTAGTTACCGATCAATTGGAGATTTCGAAATTTCTCGGCAAAAAACTATGAGAAAAAGCTTCTTTTTTTCTGCTCTTATTCTCCTAGCCGCTACTGGGACGCATGCCCAAGATGTCAATACTCAGTCTTGTGAGAAGGGCAATGGCCAGGCGTGTTACTTGGCTGCTATCGAGATGCATAAGGCTAAAAACTTTGGAAGGGGCGCCGACCTAGCTCAAAAAGCCTGTGATTTAAATTACGCGCAAGGATGCTTTTATTTAGGTTTTAATAATCAGAACGGAAGTAAATATTCCCAGTGCAATGTGTTTTATAAAAAAGCCTGTGATTTAAATTTGGGAGTCGGCTGCTTGGCTTTAGCAAACAATGTTCGCCTCGGAATTGGTGTCAATCCTTCTTTACAGGCGGCAATGCCTTTTTATCAGAAGGCATGCGAGTTAGGCGAGCCCTTGGGCTGTTCGCATGTTAAGAATCCTGGTTTTGAGGGGCATATGGGTCACCTAAGCGGAGGAAAAAGTGAAATATCCAAACATTAAGCTTACTGCTCTTATGTTAGCGGCAGTTTTGACTGCTCCGGTCTGCACAGCCGCAACAGGCGATATCTATAACTATGAGTTTACGGCTTTGGGAACTACGATTTCCTCTCAAATTAAGGCGGACAATAAAGAAAAAGCACAGTTCTGCGCCAACGTTGTTAAAAAAGAGGTCTTACGCTTAGAAGACCTTTTGTCTGCCTATCGGGAAGACAGTGATATCTCCAGACTCGGGAAAAGCAACGGAAAGTGGATAAAGGTTTCTGCTGATACGGCTGAAATTCTGGAAAAAACGAAACAAATTTGTGCGATGACGCACGGTGCCCTTGACCCGACCGTTGGGACTCTTGTGAAAATGTGGAGTGTTGACCACAGCAACCATAGAGTTCCGACACAAGAAGAAATTGCTAAAGTGCTGCCCAAAGTCGACTGGAAGAAGATTGAAATAAAGCGCGAAGGCAATGTTATTTGGGCCCGTATCGGAGAAGGGCAGGAAATTACTCTCGGAGCAACGGGAAAAGGTTTTATCGCGGACAAAGTCGCTCAGCGTCTGCGAGAAAACGGCTGTAATGACGCACTGATTAGTCTCGGCGGGAACATTATTACGTTAGGTACCAGTGATATCGGATATCCCTGGGAAATTGGGATTCAGGAGCCTGATAACCGCATCAATTCCTATTTTGCCGCGGTTCCGTCTCGAGATGAATCCGTCGTGACGAGCGGTGACTACGAAAAGTTTTTTATTAAAGACGGAAAGAAATACCACCACATTCTTAACCCTCGCACCGGAAGTCCTGTGCCAGCGACTTTGCATTCAGTTACCATCATCAATAAAGAATCTGCGTTAGCGGATGGGTTGTGTACGGCACTTTTCGTTTTTGGTTTTAACGGGGCTGTGAACTACCTTGCGGAACATCCTGAACTGAAAGCTGTACTGGTTGATGAAGATAATAAGAACGTGGTTTATACCAAAAATCTGGAAAATGATTTCCAGGTTGTTCGCCATACCTATCGATACGGAGTTATCGAACCAAAAAAGAAAGTAGAAGCTGGGGTTAAGAAGAACAATTAACGGCCAAGGAAATGCAAGGTATCGGCGCTTTCGTTAGGAACCGCCGATATCTTTTTGACGGTACATAACTCAAGTGACGGTTGAGCGTGCCTAAAGAAAATCGGCGTGTCTGAACTCAGATCACGCCGGTCAGGGAGTATGCCTTATCTAAAAGCGCTATTGCGCTGTACTTTTTGCAGGTGTGCTCGCCGTTGTAGTCGCCTGAGCTTTTGGAGCCGAAGCCGGAGAAGCATTTTGAGCATTCGGAGTTATCGGCTGAGTGATCTTTTGGTTCAGTTCATTTGCGATTTGCTGGACATCTTTGCTTTGGTTCACTGGTGCGTTTTGAGCAGCAGATGTCGACGCACTGCTGACGGAAGACGGCGTCCATGGTAAAGCGTCTTTCTTGAGCTGTTCAGGCGTCAGGTTCTGCGGAGGCATCGGGCTTGCGGAAGTAGTGGCCGCAACCGGGGAAACCCAGGCTTCGTCTAACGGAGGATAAGCGTGGTTGGCGTCAATATAGGCATCAACTTGTTTGTAGTTGTGGCCCACGTCTTTGTGACAAGCCAAGCAGTCAAGCGGCTGATCCTGATATAGAGCATGCCAAGCACCAATGCTAGGATTCTTCGGGTCATACATGCGAGAGAGGTCGTGACAGCCTCGGCAGGTATGGTAGTTATTGTCCACAAACCATTGTTTTTCCTGAGCCTCTATCCCGGGGCGCTGTTCAACCCATTGAGTCGGAGTAGCGAAGTGTCCGATGACTTGACCGTATGCTGAGTGGGAAGCTGCAACGATCTTATGTCCTAAAAGACTGATATAACCTAGAGGCCCGAGAGTGTTCTCGGAGGCATTGTACAAGTGGCAGTCAGAGCAGTCCGCGGTCTTGCCGCTTGGTGTTCTGGCATGAGAGCCTTGTTTCCATGCATAGGCTACGCCGTTCATTGTGTGGCAACCGGTTGAGCAGAAAGTTTCTGAACCCAGCCAATTGACTGCGGAGACAACAAAGCATACCGCAAGGATTCCCGCTAAAAACGATCCGGAAATCAGCCAAAAGAAAAACCATTTAGTCTTTGTCGCCATTATTTTCTCCTGAGAGACCGAAGGTTTTTTGAAGGATTCTTTCATTTTTGCCGCTCGGTCTCAGGTTTGTTGACCGCAGCCAGCGGCTGCGGTTTGACTGGTATGACTAGAAGGAGGTAGCCATGCCGAAGATGCAGCTGTAGCCGTCAATGCTGGATTCACTGAGCGCTTTGTTGCCGTCACCATAGTTGATAGAACCGTAAACCAATGTTCTCTTGGAGAGCGGATAGGTGTAACCGGAACCGATAGACCAGGCGTTGTACTTTTCTCCTGTATTCTTAATTTTGCCCTTAACACCGTTTAACTGAAGCATTGCTGTACCGCCCCACAACGGAGCCGCAATGGAGACGGAAGCTGCATTCTGATTAACTCCCTTGGTTGCGGGTTCTGCAACTGTTGTAGAAGCACCGGTCTTTTTGTCAATGTGGATGTAGTTGTAGCCAGGCATTCTTGTACCGTGGGAAACGTATTGGTAGGCACCGTACAGCGTGAAGTCGCCAAAGTCGTAAGAAGCACCGAGAGTGTAGTAATTGGTCGGGTCTAGTTTTACCGAGCCGTCAGCATAAGCTACTTTGGACTTATGATCTTCGCGTTCAAACATGAAATTGGAGTTAAACGCACCGACATCATAGGTCACGCCAACGCCGTAGTAATGGTTGTTTTTAGCCCACTTATTATCATCGCCGTCCGTACCGTTTGAATACATGGCCGTAAACTGCAAGCCGTTCCATTCTTGGGTGCGGTATGCAATGGAATTGTCCAGCCAGCTGGTTGTGAGGAAGACGCCCGCTAAGTCACCGATCATGTCAAAACCGGTACCGATAGCGCTTCCGCCCAACATGCTGTAGTCGCCGTCACCGGAGCTCAGACCTGCTTGATGACCGAACGTTAGACGTCCCCAGGGGCCCTGAAGACCTAAGAAGGCCTGATTATTGAAGCCGCCGCTGGAGGTGGTTCCATGGCTTGAGGCAACGCCTTCGCCGTTATTTAATTTGAAGGCTTGCTGCAGTGTAAAGATAGCTGCGTTGCCGCCGCCCAAATCTTCTACCCCTTTAATGCCCCAGCTGGTCCAGTACCAATTGCCGTTAGACATCTGAACTTTGGTCTTCCCGCCTTTTAGTTTGGAAACCTTAACGCCGGCGTCTAATTCACCGAATAAAGTGATAGACGTTGAAGTGGCATCCATTGGAAGATTTGCGATTTCAGCGGATGCATGGCTCACATTAAGAGTGTGTCCGCTATGACCACGGCCGAAGGCGACACCGCGGCCGCGTTTGGTAGGGCCGGATTTATAAGAGACGGATGAAGCGGATGTCGAAGCTGAAGAGCTTGCAGATACAGCAGGAGCGGAACTATCCGTTGAAGTTGTATCAGCGGAATTTGCGGCAAGTGCAGGAGTTAATGAAGCAGCAATGGCAATTGCTAAAAGAGTCTTTTTACTCATTTTCACTATCCTTTTAAGGGAGAAGACAAATATTGGTGTAACGATTGAAAACGCTTTGTTACAACATCTAGGATTCAGTCTAGGAGTACTACCTAAGGGTTGACACTTATTTGTCCTAAATTGAGTTTTATTTAATCTTGCCTTAAGACCTCTTAAATTTCTTAAAAAATAATATATTTCGCCCTCTCCTCAAGAACCTGAGGGCCTTCGGGGTGATTCTTGATTAATTATCTAACATCCAAAAAGGGTTTATCCATTTAAAAGAAATTGGACAAATGAGGAAATGTTGCTATTTAGCAACGGATGGGTCCGCATTACAGAATAGAGAAGATGTTGAAATAATTCGATTTTTTGAATGTATTGGAGGGATATTCATTAATTTGTTGTGAATCGACAACAACGTAATCCTAACGAGCGCAGCTTGTTTTTACGGAGATGGGTGTCAAAAGTCGCTCTGTCAGTTTTGTGGAGGTGATATAAAAAGAGCTCGGCGGTACCGAGCTCTTTTAGTGGGAGGAATTATCCTTTTATTTCATTGGTTTTCCGTTAGCGCGCATGATTTGATGCGGTCTAACTAGGTAGAAAACTGACAAGTAGCCGCTCCAAATGTGGACGAGTCTTGTAAAGGGGACGATCAGGAAAATGATCAGCCCGACAAAGATGTGCCACTTCTGCCAATCGGGAACGAGAAGGATCTTCTGCCATGCTTCATAGTCGAAGGTGAAGAGGCCCCTGACCCATTCTCCGAAAAGAATGATGGTCGCACCGGAGCGGTCAGTAAAGTAAGAATTTACAACGCAGCAAATTCCGAGAATGATGACCGCCAGCAGGAGGAACAAGACCCAAAAATCGCTCGGGCGGGATGCCGTCCTTACGCGTTCGTTGGATAGGCGGCGCCATGTCAGAAGCAGAAGACCGGCAATGGCAAGTGCGGCGGAGGCTCCTCCGGCGATGATTTCCATCCATTGGTGGAGTCTGGGCGTTAGACCGACTGCATTTAGCCACGCTGTCGGTGTAAACAACCCGAAACAATGGCCGCAGAATAGAAAGATCACACCGATGTGGAAAAGATTTGCACCCCAAAAAAGATCTTTCTTATCTAAAATCTCACTGCTTTGACTCTTCCAGCTGTAAGGCGCCAAAATAAACCGTAGCAAGCTGCCTACCACTAAGACTGCAATGACGACGTAAGGAAGCACTCCGAAAATCAGGAAGTGCCATGCAAGTGTAAAGCTGCTCATTATTTGCCCTCCTGTGTAGAGTCCGGAGCGCGCTGATATTCTTCAAACAAAGGAATGATCTTGCGGTTCATCGGACCGCCGAAAAGCGAATCCGCACGGCGTCTCATGTCTTCTCCGCCGCCAAGGTTGTAGCCCTGCGTGCCTTGCAGAAGAACAGCTGCTTCTGTGTTGCGGTTGGCAGACGGAACAACGAAACGATCCTTAAAGTCTGCAATCGCGAGCAGCCGATGCATATCGCAGATGTCTTGAACTGTTAAGCCCAACGCTTTGAGTTCATTAACTTCTTCGATGTCTTGGAGCTGTTCGGGGAGAATTTCGCAGGTCAGGAACTGGCTTGTACCTGCTTCATCCGAATACTTACGCAGGATTGTTCTTTCGGCAAGCAGACGGCTCAAAGCTTCTATGACCGGTTTAGTATTGCCGCCCGCGAGCAGATTGGCCAAATACTGCATTGGAACACGCAGACTCTGCACATCGGGGATAAAGCCCTTCATGGAGAGTTTGCCTACATCGACCGCCTGGGCAATCGGAGAAAGCGGCGGAACGTACCAAACCATCGGCAGCGTTCTGAATTCAGGATGCAGCGGAAGTGCGATCTTCCACTTGGAAATCATCTTGTAAATCGGAGAAGCTTTTGCGGCTTCAATCCAATCATGCGAGATGCCGGCTTCTAAGGCAGCGGTTTCGATTTCCGGATCGTTCGGATCCAAGAAGATCTGACGCTGAGCTTCATAAAGATCGCCTTCGTTAGGTGTGGATGCAAGATCTTTGATCTTATCGGCATCGTAGAGCATCACGCCCATGTAGCGGATACGTCCTACGCAGGACTCGGAACAAACGGTCGGCATACCGGATTCAACACGCGGATAGCAGAAAATGCATTTTTCGGCTTTGCCGGTCGACCAGTTGTAGTAGACCTTCTTGTAAGGGCAGCCGCTCATGCACATACGCCAGCCCTTGCACTTGTTCTGGTCAACCAAAACAATGCCGTCTTCTTCGCGTTTGTAAATGGAGCCCGAAGGGCAGCTTGCAACGCAGGCAGGGTTCAGGCAGTGCTCGCACAGACGCGGCAGGTAGAAGAGGAACGTGTTCTTGTACTGAGCGTAGATTTCGCGTTCGACATTCTTTAAATTCACGTCATCGACGGTCTTAATGTCGATGCCGCCTAAGTTGTCGTCCCAGGCTGCAGAGCCGTTGATCTTTTTCATCTTCTTGCCGGTTAGGTAAGAGATCGGCTGCGTAGTCACGCATGTCTTCATGCGAGGCGCTTTCTGAAGATTCTGATAATCAAAAGTAAACGGCTCATAGTAGTCGTCGATCTGCGGCAGTTTCGGGTTGGCAAAAATACCGGAGAGCAGTCCGAGCTTTGTACCGCGGCGCAGCCGCAGCTTTCCGTTGTGCAGTTCCCAGCCGCCTGTCCATTTTTGCTGATCTTCCCAGCTCTTCGGGTAACCGACGCCGGGTTTGGTTTCTACGTTGTTAAACCAAATATATTCGGTTCCGGGACGATTCGTCCAAACGTTCTTACAGGTAACGGAACAGGTGTGGCAGCCGATGCATTTGTCCAGATTCAGGACCATGCCGATTTGAGCACGAATCTTCATACTGCACCTCCTTTCTTTTCCGCTTCTTCATCCATCCAGTCCACTTTATTCATCTTTCTGACCCAAGCGAAGTCGTCGCGGTTCGGGGCAATCGTGCCGTAATAGTTAAAGGCGTATGACAAGTGGCCGTAGCCGCCGATCATATGCGTCGGATTCAAAATAACGCGTGTCGGAGAGTTGTGGTCGCCGCCGCGCAGGCCCGTGACTTCCGAACCCGGGGTGTTGACCGTCTTTTCCGTGGCGTGCTGCATGACGCAAAGTCCTTCAGGCATACGAGAAGAAACAATCGCACGTCCGACCACCGCGCCGTTGGCGTTCCAGCACTCAATCCAGTCGTTATCCACGATGCCGGCGTTGGCCGCATCGATATCACTCATCCAAACGACAGGACCGCCGCGGGAAAGCGTGAGCATGCGTTCGTTGTCGTAGTAGGTGGAGTGGATACCCCACTTCTGGTGGGCCGTCATGAAGTTCAAAACGATGGCCTTGTTGCCGTTGTCTGCGACATCGCGATAACCGGTGAGCGCTCTCTGGTTAGCCGGGGCTCTGTACTGAGCGAATTGCTGACCGAATGCTCTCATCCAAGCGTGGTCTTGGTAGAACTGTTGGCGGCCGGTAATCGTGCGCCACGGCAAAAGCAGGTACTTATTCTGCCAGAAAGCGACATACGGGATTTCATCGTTTTCCGTACCGGACCAGTCAGGAGCACTGAAGGTCTTAGCCGGGCGATGTGCCAGATCATCGAAGGTGATCTTGTCGGCAATGTGTCCTTCGGAGAGGAAGCTGGCATCTACGCCGCACTGGTCTTTCACAAACGACCAGCTTCTGAAGGACAAAGCACCGTTGGTTTCGGGAGAGACGCGAAGGATGAAGTTGGCGGCGTTGATATCCGTTTCCATCTTCGGACGGCCTTTGGCTACACCTTCCTGCACCGTGCCGTTTAACTGGCAGAGTTCGGTGATTTCCGGATCCAGGTTCCACTTGATGCCGCGGTTGCCGCCGCCGTTCGTAGAAAGCAGCGGTCCGATCGAGGTGTACTTGTCATAAATCGTGCGGTAGTCACGATCGATGACGTGGATCAGTGGAGCGGTCTTGCCCGGGATCAGGTCGCATTCGCCCTTGTACCAGTTCTTGACGCCAAGCGCTTGGCCGAGTTCGTGCGGAGAGTCGTGTCCGAGCGGTGTGAGAACAACGTCAGTGACGTTTCCGAAGTCGTCCGCATATTCTGCGGCAATTTCAGAGAGCTTCTTGGAGATGTCTTTGAATGTCTGCCAATCGCTTCTGCCTTCCCAAGAGCATTGAACGGCTTTAACGAACGGATGGATGAAGCTGTGCATATCCGTCGTGTTGATGTCGTTCTTTTCGTAGAAGGTAGCGGCCGGAAGCACGATATCGGAGTAAATCGAAGTCGTGCTCATGCGGAAGTCCATATTGACCAGCAGGTCAAGTTTTCCCCGAGGTGCGGGACGCCACTTTTCCATCAGCGGCATGAGTTCTTTATGAGAACCGTCTAGTTCTCCGCCTAAGATGCCGTTTTCGGTTCCGAGCAGGTGACGCAGGAAGTATTCCTGACCTTTGCCGGAGGAACCCAACACGTTGGAGCGCCAAATAAAGAGGTTGCGCGGCCAGTTTTCTTCGGCATCCAAATCTAAGCAGCTAAAGGAGATCTTTCTGTCTTTGAGCTGATTGATCAGGAACTGTTCCGGCTCGGCACCGGCGGCTTTCGCTGCCGCAGCGATCTTGGTCGGGTTGACGTTGAGCTGCGGAGCAGAAGGCAGCCAGCCCATCAGTTCGCTCTGAATGTTGTAATCAATGTACGTGCCGTCAAAGACTTTGGTATCGGCAAGCGGAGAGAGCATGTCCGAGAGCGGAATGCGTTCGTAGCGCCACTGATCGGTGTGCTCGTAGAAGTAGCTCGTCGAATTCATATGACGAGTGGCCGGTTCCCAGTCTTTTGCGAAGGAGTATTCGCTCCAGCCTGCTTCCGGACGAATCTTTTCCTGACCTACATAGTGACACCAGCCGCCGCCCGGGACGCCGCAGGTGCCGCACATCAACAGAATGTTGATGATGGAGCGGTAGGTGTTATCGGTCTGGAACCACTGGTTGACGCCTGCACCCATCAGCACGCAGGCGCGGCCCTGAGTCTTGGACGCGGCAGTCGCGAATTCTCGTCCGAGTGTGATGGCGTACTGTGCTTCGACGCCGGTGATCTTTTCTTGCCAAGCAGGTGTGAACGGAATGTTGTCGGCGTAGCTCTTGGCGCATTCGCCGCCTAGACCGCGGTCAACACCGAGGTAGCTGCCAAAGAGATCAAAAACGGTGGCAACGTAAACATCTTTGCCGTCGACCTGGATCTTTCTTGCAGGAACCTTGCGGACCATGACTTCAGAGTTCATGGGGTTGTTCGGAAAACCGTCGCGCTTGCGGCCGCCGAAGTACGGATAATCGACATCGATGACGGCATCCGAATTCTTCAGGAATGTGAGCTGAGGTTTAATGGCTTTGCCGGTTTCTCCGTCAACTTCATGCAGATTCCACTTGCCTAAGTCCTGGCCTTCCTTCTGACCCCAGCGGTAGCCCATAGAGCCCTGAGCAACTGCCGGCTTATCGGAAAGCTCGTCCCAAACAATCGTCTTCCATTCGGGGTTGTTGCATTCGGGTTCCTTATAGCCTAAGTCGCAGGCGCGAACTGTACGGCCGGCAGTGAAATGACCGTCCTCGCGCGGCTCCATCATCACAAGGATCGGGAAGTCGGTGAGGTTGCGGCAGTACTCGGTGAAATAAGGATCCGGATGGTCGTAGTGGAATTCTTTGAAAATGACGTGGCTTACCGCCATAGCGAGTGCTGCGTCTGTGGCCTGTTTCGGATGAATCCACCAGTCGGCGTCTTTGGTGACTTCGCAGTAGTCCGGGCAGACGTTAACGACCTTAGTGCCGTTATAGCGGGCTTCGGTTAAGAAGTGCGCATCTGGCGTACGGGTCATTGAGATGTTGGTACCCCAAACAATGATGTAGCTCGAGTAGTACCAGGCTTCGGATTCCGGAACGTCGGTCTGTTCGCCCCAAGTCTGAGGAGAAGACGGCGGCAGGTCGCAGTACCAATCGTAGAAGGAGAGGAGTGCGCCGCCGATGAGGCTCAGGTACCGGGTACCTGCACCGTAGGACACCATGGAGTAGCCCGGAATCGGAGAGAAGCCGGAAATACGGTCAGGACCGTATTTCTTAATCGTATAAAGGTTAGCCGAAGCGATTATTTCAAGAGCTTCATCCCAAGTTGTACGAACTAAGCCGCCTAAGCCGCGGGCAGCTGTGTAGGACTTACGGACTTCGGGATTTTCGACGATGGAAGCCCAGGCTTCCATTGGCTTCATGGTCTTGCGGGCTTCTTCCCAAGCGGCCTTTAATTCGGCACGAATCAAAGGATGTTTCACGCGGGAAGCGGAATACAGATACCAGGAGTAGCTTGCACCGCGAGGACAGCCGCGAGGTTCGTGGTTTGGTACTCCCGGGGGCGTGGGCGGATAATCGGTTTCCTGCGTTTCCCAGACGACGATGCCGTCCTTGACGTAAACCTGCCAGCTGCAGGAGCCGGTGCAGTTCACGCCGTGGGTGGAACGCACGATTTTGTCGTGTGCCCATCGATCCCGGTAAGCCCGTTCCCAAGTCCTGTCTTCTGCGGTCACTTCGCCCCAGCCGTCTGAGTACGAACCGACCTTCTTAGCGAAGAACAGGGAGGACTTCATGATTCCGGACATTTTGTTCTCCAATTAAAGCAATTTCTTTGAGGTGAGAAAGAACGATCAGCAAAGATCCGGGGCGTTCTTTCTATCGTAGTAGTAAACGTTGATGGCCAGGATGGCGACAAAGATCAGTGTCGAGATACCGAACATTGCGCCCGCACCGCATTCAGCCAGCAGCATACCGATCGTGAACGGACCGTATGCACCGACAGCGGAGGTCCAGCCGACCACGGCACCGCCCTGAAGCGGCGGGAAGAGGACAGCCATCTGTTCAGTGGTGGAAGCGTTGCCCACGCCGGTCCAGAAGAAGACCCAGAACATCACGAGGAGCCAAATCCAGCAGCCGGATACGGTTGTAGGTTTGTAGAGCCAAAGGGCAAGCAGACCGATGATGTTGCAGACGGCCATAACTGTCGTGACTCGGCCGCCGCGAATCTTATCGGAGACCTGGCCTGCGCCGACGCGGGAAAGGGCGCCGATAACCGGGCCCAACCAGGCAAGCGCAACGGCGCTCGGAGCGCCTTCAATACCGGCAAAAGTATGGTTGCCGAGCAGACCCAGCTGAGCACCGAGGCCGGCAAACGTAGCAAAAGTTCCGTAATAGAAGAGCGTCATGAACCAAGTATGTTTGTTGCCGAAGATGGTCCACTCTTGTTTGACGTTGCCGGAGACCGGGACGGAACGCAGGAAGAGCCAGGAGAGGATCGTGATGATTGCGACCAGAGGAATCCAGACCCAGGAGGCGTTCTGCAGCCAGTATGTAACTGTCTTGCCGTCAGGGAGGTGCGCGACTTGACCGTCGCCTAAGAACGCAAAGGCGGAGAAGCCGATGACAAGCGGCGTGACGAATTGGACCAAGCCGGTACCGAAGTCGGAAAGACCGCCCTGAATACCGAGGGCTAATCCTCTTTCATGCTTCGGGAAGAAGTAGTTTGTAGAGGCCATTAAGCCGGAGAAAGTGCCGCCGCCGATGCCGCTTAAAAGCGCAAAGCAGATCAGCATCCAATAGGGAGTGTCAGGATGCTGGGCCGCGTATACCCAGCAGAAGAGCGGGATTAAAAGCAAACCCGTTGAGAGTGTGACAAGAATTCTGGTACCGAGAATCGGGGGTAAGAAAGTCCACAAAATACGCAGCGTACCTGCGGAAAGACCCACCATAGCAACAAGCCAGTAGAGCTGGCTGTGGGTGAGCGAAAAGCCGATTTCGTTTAATCTCGGGGCGAGAGACGGGACCAAGAACCAAGCGCAAAAGCCTAGAGTCAGGCTGAAGGTACTTAGCCACACAGTCGTCCATGCCAGCGTCTTATTCCATTGGGCCGGATTTTCAGGATTCCAAACCTTGATATCTGGACGCATATTTTTCCTTATTTAACTAGAAACGGAACTCGAACTTTTATTCGGGTTTATTCTCATTCTATGGGCGCACTCCAATTTGTAACCCTTTGTTTGTTCGAATTGAGCAGAGGTTAAGGGGCTGACGAGACGTCATTCACTAACATACGAATAACGAAAGTTAGAGGAGAATGATGTGAATTTGGGGTTAAAAGCGCTGGCTTGCCTGCTTTTGTATCCGGACGCAGTGCTCAAAGATAATCTGCAGGAAATCAAGGCAGCCGTTGCAGAATCGACGCTTGCTAAAGATCAGAAGGAGGCGCTCGAGATTTTTATCAATCACATGATTGAGACGCCGATGGCCGATTTGCAGAAAGAGTATGTGGCGACTTTTGATATCGGCAAGAAAGCGAGTTTGAACCTTTTTGAGCGCATGCACGGAGATTCTCGGGAGCGCGGCTCGGCGATGATCAACCTTAAAAAGCTCTATGAAGAGCGAGGGCTTACGATTGAAAGCAATGAGTTTCCGGATTATCTGCCGATGTTTCTAGAATTTTTGTCCGGGCTAAACGACGCGGAAGCGCAGGCGCTCCTGGACGGTGCCGCACGACACATCGCAGCGATTGACGTCGCCTTAAAGAAAGAAGAATCTCCGTGGGCCGCGGTCACCGGTGCGATCATGTCGCTCACGGCAATGAGAACCTCCGAAGTGAAGTTTGAGCGGGATGATCTCCTGCCGACGACGGAGGCGGAGTCTTTCGATTCCCCGGTGAGATTCGGAGGTAACGCTGATCCGGTTCAGACGCTTCATTTCAAAAAATGAAAAAAAGCGGAAGATCGAAGAACCTTCCGCATAAAATATTTTCACCCCATTTCTTTGGATTGCTCCAAGGAGAAGATTTCTGTCTCAAAAGACATCATCCAGTGATTGAAATCATAGCATAAAATGAGAACGATTCGCATTTGCGTTTGTGTGAAATTGTATCAGATGCCTTTTGAGCTTCGTTTTTAGTCTGTACGTCTCAATTATTAATGAAGCGGATATTGAAAACGCGACAGAAAAGGATAAGAAAAGGGGCGGGAGCCAAAAGACTCTCGCCCAAAATTTTTCACCCCAATTGCTCTTTGTTGACAAGGAGTTGCGTAAGAACTCTATGCTCCAAAGGAGAAGATTGATTCAATCAATCGACAAATGAAATATAGCATAAATAAGAATGATTATCAATATCAATTCTATTTTTTTGTTTTTGTGTTGTTTGCTTGAATGTTCGTATGTCTTGTTTGTTATTGATTTGCAAGACTCAAATCATTGTCTCTGTTCGGATTATTAGATTTTAGTAGCACACAAAATTAATCGTTGACTCTCCCAAAAGTTAAGTATATACAGAAGAGATCCCAATCACCTCGTCAAGGAGAGGCAGATGACAACAAGACGAAACTTACTCAAGAGCTCTTTATCGCTTGCTGCGGCACCCGTCGGAATGAGCGTCGCGATCGAAGTTGCACATGCGGAAGATATGCCGAAATGGAACAATGAGACAGGTGTTCTCGTTCTCGGTTACGGCAACGCCGGATCTAATGCTGCGATCGCAGCGGCTGATGCCGGAGCAAAAGTTCTCATCCTCGAGAAGACGCCTGCGGGCGGCGGAAATGTCTCTGTTTCTTCCGGCGGCTTTGTCGTTCCGACAAACAAAGAAGATTATTACAACTTCCAAAAGGCGTTGTATGAATTGTCTCGCTCTGAGTGGGACAAAGACCTTCTGGACTTGTTCTGCGAAGAGTCCCTACATTTAGGGGACTATGTTTCTTCGTTGGCTCCCGAAGGCAAGATCGGTGCATACGGGCATGCGGGTTATCAAAACCTACCGGGTGCAGACTGTGTAAATAAGATGTCGATGCGCAACGTTCCCGGCACGAAAGGCGGCGACCGTCTCTTCGGAATCTTTGATCGTGCAGTAAAGGCGAGGAATATTCCGGTTCTTGTTAATTGTCCTGCCAGAAGATTGGTGCGGAGAGGCAATGAGGTTCTTGGTGTCGAGGCCGTATACGAAGGCAAACCTTATTTTGTGAAAGCCAACAAAGCCGTTGTGATTTGCACCGGAGGCTTCCAATCTAATCCTGAATTGATGGCTCGCTATATTTACGGAAATCCGATGGCTTACCTCGGTAGTCCTGCCCATACCGGAGACGGACTCTTGATGGCCCAGTCCATGGGATGCGACTTGTGGCATATGAATTCGGTTTCTGCTCCTTTGGGCGTTCAAGTTCCCGGAGTTAAAGCCGGTATTGCTATGGTTACCAGACAACCGGCTTTTATTTGGGTTGACCAGGATGGTAAACGCTTTGTGAATGAGAAAAAGCTCGACTACCACTGCTCTTGGATGGCTGTTAATAATTTCGACGCCATTAATCATCGTTATCCGAGAATTCCGTGCTACATGATTATGGACTCGAGCTACCTGAAAGCCGGTCCGCTCATTTCCAACGGCGGTTCAGGTTGGGCAATCAATCGCGAAGGCTATAAATGGAGCAAGGACAATCAAAAAGAAATTGATTCCGGCGTCATCATTAAGGCCGATACGATTGAAGAGCTGGCAAAGAAACTTGGCATTGCCGACCCGTCCGTTCTCTCTGCAACAGTTAAACGCTGGAACAGCGATTTGAGAGAAAAAGGCATCGATACTGAATACGGTCGTACGCTGACGGCAGATCCGAATATGAAGGCTGTCTTTGTCGGACGTGACGTAAAGAGCTGGTCAGCTCCGATTGAAGAAGGATCATTCTACGCCGTGAAACTGGTTCCTGTCACCTACCACACAATGGGAGGCCCGAAGAAATCTGTGAAGGCGGAAGTTTTGGATCCGTTCGGCCAGCCGATCCCGCGTCTTTATGTTGCAGGAGAGCTCGGTTCTACTTGGGGCTTGACCTACCAAGGCGCTTGCGCAAATGCTGACGCAATGGTTTTCGGAAGGGTCGCCGGAAGGAACGCGGCGGCTTTAGAAAACTGGAAGTGATTTTTTTAAGTAAAGCGGACCTGAAGAATTGCGATAGTTTCTTCAGGTCTGTGCTTAGCTTACTTACTGTTTGCAGAAAAGCTTTTGTACTGCTCTTCTGAATAGAGTTCTTGGATTGTCTTTTGGAAAAATCTGAACATATTGTTGGCGTTACCGGATTCGTAAAACGAGCCCAGCTCACGATGGAACTCTTCGGAATTTTGATTCAGAACCGTAATCGGGGAGTATCCGTTTGCCATCAGACAGCCGTTCATCATCAAAGAAGCGGTTCGCTTGTTCGCATCATAGAACGGTTGATTTCGTGTCATGAAAAGAAAAACGCCGATGGCGCGTTCCACAGGATTGGCGACTTCATGTTGCAGAAAGTGGAAGCCGTTTTGAATAATGTTCTCGAGATCTTTGGTCGGAGGGACAAATGAAATGTTATGTAGGCTGACAACTCTCGACCGAATGATACCCCATTCCAAGGCGTCTTCTTTTCCGACGTAGTTGTGTAGATGACAGGCTGTCGAAGTGGATAACTCAAATTTGTCTTCCTGGATGAGGCCTGCCAATATGGAAGTTGTTTGAGTGAGAGTCGCTGGATTATCTTCAAAAGAACGTAGCGTGTTCCAGGTGAATGTCGCTAGGCTTTGAAGAAAAAATGAACAGGATTTTCCACGATCGGATGGAAAGGGAGTTTCAAATGACAATTCGTTTAGATCCCAAATAACTCCGTCTAATTCCTTCTTCATGCTCTTTGTGCTTTAACGGATCTGGATAACTTTCGTGGACGGTTTCTAGAGAACAAGTCTCAATAGATTAGCCGGAGACTTCTGCCCAACGTGTGAATTGTCTATCTTTTTGAGAGAAGACCATCGCCGCTCTTATTAAATTGCACTTTGCTAGTTGCTTTCCATAATGTCTTGTTTTCATTTGACGAACGGCTTCTTGGAGGAGTGATTCCTGAGAATCGTGTTCTCGACAAAATTTGAATTCCAAAACCCAGTAATTTTTATCAGTTTGAATTTCCAGATCACTTCTTCCGTGAGCATTGTGAACTTCACTTCTAGCAGTTATTAAGGCACTGGAGCTGCTTACCATGATAGATAACGCAGACCGGCAGCTGGCCTCGCTAGTAAGAGGGAAGGCCTGATAATCAATTCCAAGAATAATGCGATTTACTTCTTCTACGAAAGCGCGGAGATCCCCTCTTTCCAAGTAGTCTGCAAGATAACCCTCTCCAGCCCTGTTGATGGCTTTTTTATCTAAAATGACTTCCGCATAGAGGCGCGCCATCGAAACGCTAACCTCTCTATTGGGATAGCCCAGAGTTACGGTTGTACCTCTCACTGCTTTAATCGTCAGGTAGCCGGTCTGCGCAAGCAGAACTTTATCCTCCAAAAGAGAGAATTTTGCGGAAAGAGCCAGGTCATCAAGTTGGACTTGTTTTTCGCTTTCGTATTCCTCAGGTTTCAAAGTAGAGTGGGATTTTAGATATTCGAGCAATACCCCTGGTTGTCCGCCGCTTTCATACCAATAGTTGTCAAAACCATTTGAGGGAAAATTCAAAAATTTCAATAGTGACCAAGGGGAAAAGACGCGTTGAGTAGCTGTTCTTTCAAAGCAAAATCCATCGTAATTTAGTGTCAACTCTTCCAGGAGTTTTTCTTTTTCAATGCCGAGCTGGAAAGATGCCTGCTCGAGATAACCCGAAAAGTACTTTTGTACTTCTTGGTGAGAATATCCAAGCAACGAACCGAACTCAGACATTAAAGAAATATCTGTAAAGTGATTGAGTTCGGAAAAGATGCTGGTTTGGCTGAATTTTGCAATTCCGGTCATGAAGAAAAATCTTATTGCTCCATCCCATTGCTTAAAAGCGGCGTAGAGTCTCCAAAGTTTCTTTCTGACTTCATCGAATAGTTCTGGTTTATTTAGACAAGTAGTGAGCGGAGTGTCGTATTCATCAAGGAGCAGTACTACAGAATTGTCAGCTTGCAGGGCCAACCAACCGATAAATGCACGAAGACCTTCCTTCTCAGTCTTTATAGGACTGACAAGTCGGTTGACAGTTAAAGTATCAAGGAGGTACTGGTCGAGAAGTTCACTAAATTCTTCTGCAGAGGAAAAGCCTTTCAGATTGGAGAAATCCAATCGTATAACTTGATAAGTGCTATCGTCTTTCCATAAAGACTCTATTTCTAGGCCATGGAAATCTCTTAATCCGTATTTGAAGAGGGATTCGAATGTCGAAAGCAGCAAGGATTTTCCGAAGCGTCTAGGTCTCGAAAGGAAAAACTTCTGGCGCTTAGAGGCGAGTTTGTAGATCAACCCTGTTTTATCGACATAAATTTGGCCGCTTTTGCGCAATGCGGAGAAGTCCGAAGTTCCAAGAGGGAGCGGCGCCAAAATTGTTTCCATAAAGCCTCCGATTTGTTCTAATTTTATCAACACTAATAAATAGTCGATTACTTAACGTTAAGCAAGAGAGTAAAAAGAAGATATTGCGAGAGTAGAGGTTTCAGCGGGATTTCAAGTGATGGGTATGTTTAACTCTCTGTGTAACCAACTGATTTATTTAACTAATTACACGCTTCTTAAGAGGGAGTGCTCAAAAGTAGATTTTGGGAAACTTCTAGAAAAAGAGGCGGCACCAAATCATCGGTGGCCGCCCAGGAGAAATTGAAGGTTTCAGTTATTTTTGTTTAATTCAATCCGTTCAGCTGTCCCGCGTAAAGAATGAACAGACGCAGGCACATCATGCCGGCGATTGCCGAAATGCAGCTTAAGTAGAAGCAGGCTGCAGAGCGGAAGAAGCTCAAAGTGATTGGAACAATCATGCCGACGAAGATAGCGCCGAGCCAGAAGACCCAAGCCCAAACACCGGTTGTGAATGCAGTGAACGCAATTTTTGCCACTTCCGTGCCGGTGATCAAAGAGACGGCGATCATGAAGATGCACATCGCTTCAACCAGGATGATCGGGTATTCAGCCACATGCAGGATATGCATGGAGGAGTCTTCTCGCTTTGCACCGAAGCAAATCGCAAAGAGCCGAATCGCGGCGCAGCCGGCGGAAAAGCCCGAAGCGACGAACAAGGCCGGAAGAACTGCCGTGTTGATCAGCGGGAAGCGAATCAGCGCGGAGATCAGGAAGCCGGTGTAAGCGCAGATCACAACAGCCAGGATCATGACCACCCAGTCCAGCACAACTCGGAAGTGCGCGAGGAAGTCGGTGAGCGGCTTTAAAAACTTCAATATCGGCAAGTCTCTGAAAACTAGAAGCGTCAAAACAAAGAGCAGCGGGATATAGAAGAGCAAAGCCGCAACACCGATACTCATCACCGAGGTCGGGTTGTAGAAGATCAGAATGCGCCAGAAGTTGAAGGGGTCCGTCAGGTCAAGTACCAAGCACACCATGCCTAAAAGAATGGTGACCAGGCCTATCATGGTGGCAGCCTTCATCTGAGGATTGTCGGCGTGCGTCCCTTTATAGAGATTGATGGTGATGGCAAGGGCCACCGCACCGCCCGAAATACCGGCTAAGAAAAGGTAGACGGCAATCGGCCAGGGCCACGCCACACTTCCGGATAAACCGGTCGTAAAGTCAATGACGATATCTGTGGTCTGCATATCAAACCTCTTCTTTCAGTTTAGGAATGTAATGCAGGTTCGGATGGGTTCCGAGAACTGCGCGTACACGCACGGAGTTCTTAACGGCCAGCATCTTACTGATGTAAGAATTCGGATCGTTCGTGTCTCCAAACACCAGCGCATCGTAGCGGCAGGCTTGCACACAAGCCGGCTGCTCGCCGATGGCAAGTTTGGAGTGCAGGCAGAAGTCGCAGTTTTCTGCGGCCTTCGTCTCTTCGTTAATGAATCGAACGTTGTAAGGACATCCGGCAATGCAGTACTTGCAGCCGACGCAGCGGGAATTGTCCATGGTCACGATGTTGGTGGCCGGATCTATGTGCGCAGCGCCTGTCGGACAGACTCTCACGCAGGGCGGCTCGGAACACTGCTGGCAGGATACGCGGACATACTTGCGTTTGCCAGGCGTTCCGTCGAGCGGCGACTGGCGCTCCAGCGTCATGCGAAGCTGACCGGCAGGAACGTGATTGGTTCCGGAGCAGGCTTCTTTGCAGGCTCCGCAGCCGACACATTTGTTCTGGTCGAAGATCATCGCAAACCGAGCCTTATATCCGCTGACATTACCGGCCTTTGCTTCCTGCTTGTCCAGAAAAACAGCGGTGACGGCTCCGAGGGCCGTGCCGGCTAGGAATTTTCTACGGTCTATTGTCATGATTTCTCTCCGAGGCCCGATCCCGGGCCTCTCGGAACGGTTACTTAAGCGGATCTACTGCAGTCTTGGAGAACTTTCCTGCGTCCAAGATTTCTTGAGCTTTGCGGACATAATTCTGAGTGGCAGCCAGGCGCTGGGTCATATAGTTATGAGCGTGGGCACCCCAGGAACCGTCTTTTTCGATCATGTCGGCAATCTGTGTGGCCAAATCCACATAGGAGAGGACCTGGGTTCTTTGATCGCGATCGAGTCGTGTAACTTCAAGCAGCTTATTGATGCGTTCGGTTGCACCGCGAATTTCTTTGTAGCCTTCTTTAATCGGGTTCTGCCATTTCACGAGTTCGCCGTAAACCTGCTTCTGATCTTTGTAGACAAGACCTTCTTCAAGTTTAGAGGTGTACTGGCTGTGGCAGCCTGTGCCTTCAAACACCGTCCAGTCAGCAGGCGCATTCCGTGCGCAGCTCCACATCAGATCAACAAAGTCGCGGCCTTTTTCATCTTTAGCCAGTTCGTACTGAGATACGATCTTGCCGTCGACTTTGACTTCCTTTTTAACATAGGAAGTCTTGTCGGGCGACGGATTGATCTTATACATATGGGCACGGTACAAAGCGGTGCCTGCGACCTTGGCCTGATCTTCGCTGTATTCGGCCGGTTTCGGCATATTGGGCATATGGCAGGCAATGCAGTCTAGGTTGCTGTGCGTATCCGTGTGTTTGAATACGTCGGCCTGGACCGTGTGGCAAGTCTTGCAGTCCTGCTTCATCGGAGGATTGCTGACGTAGGCCATCCAAGCCGTACCTTTAACTTCGGATTGATCGTGGCAAGAGAGGCAGCCCACGCCGTGACGGGCATGCACGCTCATGAAATGTTGGGCCGTCTTGTCGTTGTAGTTGGATTCGGCGAGAGACCGTAGTTCTTTCTTAGAGAGCTTGATCTCAGTTTTTGGGTCGATTCCGAGTGAATGAAGGAAACCCTCTACGCCTTCGATTTTAAAGGGAACGTTCTTGAGGCTTTCCGGAGCTTTAACGGGAACGTTGTCTTGTGCAAAGGCGGCAGAGGACATCGCTAAGCACGCCAGTGCGGACAGGAGAATGGTTGTTTTGAGAGTTGACATTTTGTGCCTTCGAATGCTTTGTGGGTTACGGGTTAAGCGGACGCATTTCCTGCTCTTCTGCGAGGAACTCCGCTAAGTCGTCGTCCAAATATTTGTCTGAGTACAGAAAAATCGTCCCGGAGGAGGTCTGCGTGAACTTGATGTCCTTGTTTTCTTCTTTCCGTCCGATGGATTGAAGCAAACATTCCAGCGTCGGAACATCAAAATCAAACGGAGCCTCAAGGAACATCTGAGAGGGAACCGGCCGCGGATAAATTCGGGAGTTTTCTCTAATTTGATCGCACACCAGCGCTTCGGCGTTGTCTTTGACCGCCAGAATTCTGGCGTAGGAGTGCGACATGAGCGGTTTGAAGTAGAGGTACTCTGCTCCGTCCGGTGCGGTGATCGAGAAGACGCCTAAGTCGCCTTCTTCGGTCGCTTTGCAGACGGTTTCGAAATAATCCTCAGGGAGTTCCTCTTCCAGCTCTTCTTCGGTCTGCAGGTCGCTCGGATGAATATCTCCGCGGACGAGAGAACGAAGCATTTCTCTGCGGCTTAAAGCCTTGCGGCTAGGACGCAGATTCGGATGCTCGGCCTCGTAGAGATCAACCTTACCTTGCGGCGTGAGCTGGACCTCAAATTCCTGCTGCTCTTTGCGCTTTAATGCACGCTCTAAAACCGCATCGGTAGAGGTTTCAGCGGCTGCCAGCAGCTCGGCTGCATCGGGCACGGGAGCGGTTTTGACCTGACGAAGAAAAAGCTCTTTTACTTTCCCTTTTTTGGCCAATTCCGTTCTTCCGCTGAAGTCGGCCACGATGTCGGCTAAAAGCAGTACGTGCGCTTTAAAGAGCGGCAGTTCGTAGATATTTTCCTGTTGACTCATGATGGAAGACCCGTGTTATTTAATGAGACCTTCTTTCTGCAGAACAGGGATGACAAAGTCCAGACGGTAGGCCTTCAAAGTATCCGTTGTCGGAACACCGGTTTCTTTATCGCAGCCAACCTGCTCAAAGAAGATGTCAAAGCTCTTGCTGATGTCATCCGGATCCATGCGGACGGTACCTTTCGTGAAGGGCTTTCTGTCCTTCGGATCGGTGTAAATCCATCCCGGAACCATGTCGTGGTCCTTTCTCATGTTGGAGGAACCCAGCTGACGCATTGTGTAGACACGCTGCAGCAGCCAAGCGCGGATGCCGTCTTTATCCAGATCGTCGCCGGTCTTATTGACGCCTGTGACAGCGGAGAAGATCTTGGCTTCCATGTTGGGGTCGCCGACGTACTGATTCTTTTCATCGGGGCAGTACTCCCACGGAGCCATCCAAGAGTACAACCCAAGCATGTTATGCGGTTCGGTTCTGGCGATAACCCACTGAAGGCGTTTCATCTTATAGGGGTTAGTCGGTGTGTAGTCACAGATTTGGTCGACAGCGCTTTCGTCACCCCAAGTGACTTTGGCGATGTGCTTCATTTCTTTGATCGGCAGACCGCTGCGGGTGAAGTTCACATGAGCGTGAGCCATCGGGTCGCGGTTGCACATGCAGTTAAGCAAGCAGCCCAATTGTCCGTCGTCTTCGTTGGTATGATGTTTCGGGTGGCCGTTGGACCAATAAACTCGGGTCCGCAATGAGGATGCCTTTCGGAGTGGAGAGAATGATGTACGGCTGTGCACCGGTTTGTGCGGGGGCGGCGTTCATCGCAGCCATGGCGGCAGCGACGGTTGATACTTCTAAGAAGCCGCGTCGGGTGATATCCATCGGCAATCTTGCCTTGGACAACAGTCCTTTGAGATCTAGCATTTTGACTCCTGTGGTCGCAAAGATAGAAGCCGCATGATAGGGGCGAAGCAATTATGCAGGGGGTCGATTTAAACAAACGAGTGAACTGACTGTAGGAGCGCTTCGGTATTTAAATTTGGGAGTGTCCTGCGGTCAGCCGAAAGAAGACTTATTTATCGAGTGAGGGCGGAACGAAGAAATGGGAGGGAAGCATCTGTTCAGCCTGACTGGCGATGAACAGACTTTCTTCTTCGCTTACATCCGAAAGCGCAAAGCTATTGACGTCCTCCTCGTCATAAATGGCGAGGATTCCATACCACCTCTGCAGCGGCCGTAGCCTAGTGCTGCAACAGGTCTCTCTGGGTTCCTGCTGACAGCGGCCTTACTGCACCACTCTTTCCACAGGCTAGCCGGGCCCGTCCGGCCCTTAATACATTTATTGCTCCGACCAAATCCGCGTTTGCATGGTAACCGCAGTGAATACACGCAAAAGAGGCTTGCGTTTTCCTGTTCTCCGCAGAGACATAACCGCATTGCGGACATGTTCGGCTGGTGTTTCTGGAATCAACTTTGATCAGTTTTCCGCCTTTGCGCTCCAGCTTATAGGAGAGCATCTGGAAAAAGCCATACCATCCCTGGTCCAAAATTGACCGATTCAAACCGCGCTTCTGCTTAACCTTTTTACCCGGATTCTCTTTTGTTCCGGCAGCAGAAGCCGACATGTTCGAGACCTTCAGATCCTCAACGAACACAGTGCTGTGGTTTTGGGCAATCTGTGTCGAAGTCTTATGAAGGAAGTCTCTTCGGCTGTCGGCGATATGGCGATACAGTCGGGCTATTTTACGTTTCGTTTTTCTGCTGTTCCTACTCTCTTTTTTCTGTCGGGCTAACTTCCTTTGAAGCTTCGCAAGTTTTTCCTGCTCACGCTTGAAAGGGCTGATGGGTTCAAAAAACTCTCCGTTCGACAGAGTTGCAAAACGTTTGACCCCCATATCGATCCCTACCTCAGAAGGAGTCGTCTCAGGAGGGATGTTGTCATACTCTGTCTGTATGCTGACATCCCACTTCTCTCCGCGACGGATAACGGTAACGTTTTTTATCGTACCGATGATATTTTGACTTTTCCGATATCCCACCCAGCCAACTTTCGGCAACCTAATCTTCTGTTTGATCTCATCGAGTTCAACTCCCTGAGGAAAACGAATAGAGTCATGTCGGAACTTCTTCTTGTATTTCGGAAAATTGGCCCGTTTTTCGAAGAAATTGGTGTACGCCCGATCAAGATCTTTTAGGGACTGCTGGAGCACCTGACTATGACACTCTTTCAGAAAAGGATGTTTCGTTTTCCACTCAGGCAGTCTATTGGCGGCTTCCGTATATCTGAATGAGTGTTTGTTATCTTTTGCGTACAGGGACTTCTCAAGAGATAAGGTGCGGTTGTAGACATAACGGGCACAGCCGCAGAATTGGCTGATTTGATGAGCCTGCCGGCCATTAGGCTTCAATTCAAACTTAAAGGCACGTCGTATCAGCATTACATTCCTTGTATTTTCTACGCTAATTATACTTGGCCCATGGGCAAGAGTAATGATATTAGGCGGGGAAAACACTGTGCTTGTACTTTATTCATCCATCCGATTTTTGACTCACGTCGTGTCCGGCTATAGTGGGAAGGATGAAAGTAGATTTCAATCCGGTTTTTTGAATTTTGGAGTGGAATTAGCAGGGGTTGATTGAAACGGTTGCTGATCAATTATCCTCCGAAAGTTTCTGAGCCTCGCTTGAAATTGCTTTGAGAGGGAGTTTTTGTGACATATAGAATAGCAAAATACGGTTGGACAACCCTTTGTTGGGCCCTTATATCACCGTCATGAATGACGGTGTTTTACGGGCCCCGTTGATAAAGTTGTGTAAAAGCATTTGCTGTCTCCTTGCGAACGAAATTCATTGGGGGGTAAAGGTGTTGGATTTCGTTACGGATAGGAGTATATCCTAAAGTGTTTCCACTTGTTAGCAATTTAAGTTTGTTTTAATTTATACCGTGAATTGGTTATAGCCCTCATCCGTTCGGATGAATTTATAGAAAATTCAATCGGTTATTGATTTCCCCTTTCTATTAGTGGATAGTAAAAATTATTGGAAAGGCAGGCCGAAACTACCCCTTGTCAATCCTCAAATTAGGTTTTAATACCTTAATTTTAGTATGCGACTAAGTAGAAATTCTAATCACGCTAACTTGTTATTTTTGCAGAAAAAAATTCTTGAGAGACAAAAAATAGAAATCTGCGCTCGAGTATGAGCTCAAGCGCAGATCTAGTGTGGAATTAAATCGACAAGTCGATTTTCGTTAATCAGGCAAGAATTTTGCCGACGACGTTAACAAGCAGCTGAGAAGCCTGAGGGAGGATAGCTTCATTAAAGTTCATGTTTCGGTCATGCAGTCCCGGTGCGGCGCCGCTTCCGATGCCGTAATACAGAACTCGGAGCTCCGGTTTGGCTTTCTTGTAGAAGTGGAAATCTTCCCCGCCGCCTCCGCAGTTAGTACCCAAAGTTTCTTTTCCGAAAGTCCCTGCAACGGTTTCTTTGAATAGCTCACCGAGTGCTTCATCGTATTCAGGACCCGGGCAATACTCTGTGACTTCGCAGGAAGCCTTGGCCCCGAAGCTGCCTTCTAAGCCTGCGGCTGCGAGTTTCATTCTTCCGATGATCGCTTCGAGTGCGGCATTGTCCTGAGCACGGAGGTCGTAGGCGATCTTCACAAAGCTCGGAATGGAATTGGTTGCACCGACTTCAGAATGAATCTGAGTCGGTTTGACGGACCAAGACTTGTTCGGATCGATTTTGATCAGCCCGACTGAAGCAATGTACTGAGAGGCGGCTTCGATCGGATTGATGCCGAGATGCGGTCTTGCGGCATGAGCCTGTTTGCCGTCAATGCGAACTTCAACGGTTGCACAAGCAACATGATTCACGGACGCACAGTATTTTCCGAACGGAAGGTTCTGAACGGGCCGGATGTGAGAACCAACAACGATATCAACGCCGTCTAGGACGCCGTCTTTGATCATGGCGAGCGCGCCCTGGAGGCTTTCTTCAGCCGGCTGAAACGCCAGACGAACTTTTCCCTTTTTAAGGTTTTTGCGGATTTCGGGAGCTGCGGCAAGAAGAATTGCCGCATGAGCATCATGGCCGCAGGCGTGAATGGCCTCTATTCTTTCAGGATCGTTGGGATCTGCATAGGGCAAAGCATCGATGTCGGCGCGAAGCATGACCATGGGACCAGCAACGCCGCTGTCAATATCAACAACTAGGCCATGACCGCCCACGCCTGAGCGGACGTTAAAACCCATTTCTTCGAGTTTGTTTTGGATGTATTGAGCAGTTTTGATTTCCTGGCCGGAAAGTTCTGCCAGTTTGTGCAGTTCAGTTCTGTACTGAATGGCTTCTTGGAATGACATATTTGGAACAACAAGTAGCGACCGGCCGGTCTCGATTCGAGCCTAATCCTCCGATCGTTCGTCGTCTCAAGAAGAGACGCGCAGATTTTAGGATAGGACCTATCCTTTGACAATCCGGCTCGGTAGAAATCAGAGTCTTCCAAGAAGCGTTCGTGCGATTAGGCAGCAGAATCCTTTACTTCTGTCAGGTGCTGATGCTGAAATTTGTCGAAGAATTTCAGAGGGATGATAGTGAAGATGATCAAGCCTCCCGCGAGGAACCCAACGTATCCGAGGGATGCCGCAAGGCCTTCATTGATGATTTCTTCCGGCGGAATAAAACCGCAGAGCAGCGCAATTAAAGAGGTACAGAAGGCCACGCCCGACATTAAGATCATTCCTACCCTTCCGCCCGGAACTTTGTATTCTCCCGGGCTGTCGGGGTTTTCAATTTTGAGACGAATTGCCGCGGCAAACATCAGTAGGTACATGATCATGTAAAGCTGAGAGCACAAAGCAAGGAACAGCCAGAAGGCATCCGACACGCTGGGCATGATGAGCACACTCAGGCTCAGGAAAGACGCTAGGGAGGCCTGCAGAATAAAAATTCTTGTCTGCATGCCGTAACTGTTTCGGTATTGCCAATACTGCGGAAGATAGCCTTCTTTAGCAACTTCGAGCAAACCGCGGGAAGGACCGTTCATCCATGTCACGACAGATGCTAAAGCGCCGTAGGCTAAAAGACAGGCGAGAATCGGTGTGAGCCAGCCGACTCCGAGGGCATTCAGCATCAATTCAAAACTTTGGCAGACACCTGCGGACTTAGACAGATCGCCGATCGGAACAACAAGAGAAATCGAGAGCGCACCTAAGACGGAAAAGATCAAAATAATGGCCGTTGCCAGGTAAATGGATTTCGGGAAAGATGAGCGCGGATTCTTCATCGAGGTGACATGCACGGAGCTCATTTCCATACCGGCGAGCGACACCATCATGCCGGCAAGCAGCATCCATTGTCTTGCAGTGGACAGGTCAGGAATAAGCGCTTTTCCGCCGTCCAAATTGATTTGAACCGGTTTGCCGAGCCAAACATAGGTGAGCGCACAGACAATCAGAAAAAAGCCGGGAATAATGGTTCCGACAACCACACCGGAATTTGATAAGAAAACCGATAACCGCATGCCGCGGAAGTTTAGAAAGGTGGAGAGCCACAGCAAAAAGATGGCCGTAAAGAAGATGTGCCACCGATTTGAGGCTAACTCGGGATTAAAAATGTATGCGATGCAGGTGGCGACAAAGGTGACCGCGGCCGGATACCACGGCATGTTTTGGAACCATTCCATAAAGATCGCGAGGAACCCGAGCTTTGGGCCGAACGCTTCTTTGACCCAAATAAAGACGCCGCCGCGCTGAGGATAAGTACTGGCAAGTTCTGCGGATACTAAAGCAGAGGGAATGAAGAAACAGGCAGCTGCGGCTGAGAGGAAGAAAATAATGTTCCAGCCGTATTCAGCCATACTCGGCAGATTTCTCAGCGAGAAAACAGAGCACACAGTGAGCATGGCCATGCCTTTAATGCTCATGGTGAAGGCAGAATTCGGCGCTTCTTTATCTTCCATAACTATCCTTCCGAGAACTTTCGCAAATCGATCTGAAGGAGAACTGCGTGCTGCCGGAGAACTCGTCGGGCGATCGATGGGTTATAACCGCTCAATATATTGAGAATTGTGGAAGGATAACCGAGCTTTGACGCAAAATAGGGATGGGATTGGCCCTGTCGGCTTATTCACTTACGTTCCGTTGCAACTTCGGAAGTTTTTGTTGTGTCTATCCAACAATGCGCCTTGAGCAGTCGCTAAAAGGTAGATTTTCGATATCGGTGCCGAGTTCGTGTGCGAGCAGATATTTTTTGACATCAAAACCGCCGCCGTAACCGGTGAGTGACTTATCTTTGCCGACGACGCGGTGGCAGGGAACGATGATGGAGAAAGGATTATCTCCGACGACAACACCGACTGCTCGAGCGGCTTTTGGAGTTCCGGCTTCTTGAGCGAGCTCCCCGTAAGTGATCGTCTCGCCGTATGGAATTTCCAGCAAGAGCTGCCAAACGTGTTTTTGGTAATCCGTGCCGAGGAAAAGGAGATCAAAGTCCGGAGGTTCTTTGCTGCCCTCGAAATACGCATCGAGCCAATCGGAAGCCGCTTCGATAACGTTCGATGTGCTTTTGACCACAGATGCCTTGGTGTACTTTTGCAGGCGGTTCATGATGGTGGAGTGGTGCCAGCCGTCAATCCAATCTGCAACGACCAAACGGTTATTCCATGAACCGAGTGTCAGCGCCCCTCCACAAGGAAGACTCTTTTCTGAGATGTAGATCGGTTCGATCGCTTCGGAAGTCGTAATTTGTGGTCTTTTTCTCATTTTTCTATTGGGAGGATGGTGAATTTGTTCTTGGGAAGATTTTATGAACAAACGGACTGCGAAGAGGCAGCCCGTTAGCGCGTTAGAAAGAGATTACTCAGGTCAAAGAATAATGCGGTGAGGGATGATTTCTTTCATCAAAAGCGTGGTCTCAACCTTCTTAATGTTAGGCAGTGAAGAGAGCTGCGTGTCGTAGGCTTCCTGATAGGCGGTCAAATCCGGAGTGGCGACCAGAAGGACGTAGTCCTGCTCGCCGAAGATCCGATGCGCTTCGATGATGCAGGAAATTTTTTCCAGGGCTTTTTCAAATTCTGTGATTTTTTCACCGGCAGCTTGCGACAAGGTGATGAATACCAGTGCTTGGAAACCCATGCCGACAAGCTTGGGATTGACAACGGCTTGATAGCTTTCAATGACGCCGGATTCCTCAAGATTCTTAACTCTTCGCTGGCAGGAAGATACGCTGAGATTGGTCTTTTTTGAAAGTTCGGAAAGTTGGATTTTTCCATTCTCTAAAAGAACGGAAAGAATCTCTTTGTCGTATTTATCCATGGACCGGTCTCACCATAAAAGAAGTTGACCAAATTCTAGCAATCTTATGCTGAAAGGAAGTAGTCAATGTGCACAAAATGCAACTTCCTCCTGACAAAACTGCTTATTAATGTTCGCTCTTAAGGCCTGCGCCGCAAAGAGAGAGGAGGGCGTCCTCGGTCGGACCGAATTTTTCGCAGTAGCGATAGTAGGCGGCAAGCGCGGCGGCTGTGGTGTGTTCAACATAGAAACCGCGTTTTGCCATTTCCTCGCGGCACGGAAGAATTCTGTCTTCCGGAGCGGTGATTACTTTGACGTTGTGGCGGCGGATCATGTCGAGTACTTCATCTGCGCGAGCCGGTTTGCCGATCGCAATGCCTTCTGCCAATGTTGGTTTTGGTGTGACTTCGACTAAAGAAGAAGACCCCTGTTCTTCGGTTTCATAGAACGGAGCGCAGTTTTCGCTTTGAACGGCGATGAGCTGCGGGAATTCGTCGATAACTCCGGAACGCATGAGATGCTCTAAAGCGAGGACGGCGCCAATGAAGAGCGTTCCGTTGCCGAGTTCAATGAAGATATGACGAGGGATTCCTGTGAGCTGCTCAAAGGTTTCATAAATATAGGCTTTTGTGCCTTCGTAGAAGTAAGGGTTGTAAACGTGGTTGGCGTAGTAAGCCCCTTCTTCTTTGACCTTAGAGCGGCAGACTTCGGCGCAATGGTCTCTAGTTCCGGGGACGACAACCGCTTTGGCTCCGAAGCCTTCAATCATGGCGATCTTATTCGGGCTGGTGCCTTCGGGAACGTAAATTTCGCAGGCGATACCGCTTCTGGCGCAGTAGGCGGCAACAGCCACGCCGGCGTTGCCGCTGGAGTCCTGAACGCATTTTTTAACGCCGATGGCTTTCATATGGCTTACCAAGGTAGCTGCTCCGCGGTCCTTAAAGGAGAGCGTCGGCATCATGAAATCCATCTTGAGGAAGACGCTTCCGTTATAGGAAACGATGGGCGTCATGCCTTCTCCCATGGAAACTCGGCGCCAAACATCACCGTCCAAATTCATAAAAGCGTGGTAACGGAATTGAGACCAAACCGATTTATCAATTAAGGATTCCTGCCAAAGAGGAAGGTGATCCTGAGGAAGGGAAAACAGGCCGCCGCATTCGCAGGCGTTATGAAAGGTTGAAGTGGGTGTTTCTTTGCCGCAGCTCGTGCAGATGTAGCTCATTGGGACTCCGAAAATAATTAATTATGTAAAAAAGACCACAACCTTGAAAGTATACCGAGAATCAACGTTAAGGAAGGGTGTGCGCCTGATCAAGGAGGAAAAAGGACGCGATAGTTTGGATGGCAACTATGAGAAAAAGACCACAAAATTTTCTCTGCTTTTGCTGAAGGTGCCGGAGGTTGTGAGACCCGTTGCTTTGCTCATTTTGCGTACTTAGGGTTCAAAAAAAAATCTTCCGTAAACTAGAATAATTCTCATTTCAAACAAAAGCGAAGGTTACTTATCATGGGTGAAAACAACAAGGTATTGCTTGGTGTCCTCGGCGGCGTCTTACTCGGTGCTTTTGGTGCTGCTGTCGTCAAACGCGGAAATCTTCGTCCTCATGCCGCCAAAGTCCTTTCGTACGGATACGACATTAAGGATGCAATCATTGAGCAGGCTGAAACGCTCAAAGAAACATGTGAAGATTTAGCTGCCGAAGCCAAAGAAAAATACGAAGATCGTAAAGCCGGAGAACAGAAACCGGCTGTGACGCCCGCTCCGACTGTTGTCCCTGAAGATTCGAAAAAAGAATAAGTCGGACTTTCTGACATTAGTTTCAGAAATTTAGCTGTCGAGGTAGGTATGGATTTTCGAGTGGTATCGAAAACGCGCCATCGTGCGCGCTTTCGCTCTGATTTCAAATTTGGATTTGAAGCCGCTGAGCAGTTGGCGGACAAAATCGAATTGATTTCCGGCATAGAAGGCGTGGAAGTGAACGCCCGAACCGGAAGTGTGCTGATCGTGTACAAGGTGGAGAGCGCTTTTGAAAAAACACGATCCTTGCTCGGGGAAGAAATCGAAACGCTTAACTCAATGCCTAAAACTATACCGAAAGGCAGCAGTCTGGTTTCTGACGTTGCTTTCTGGCCGGCCGTGCGCTTAGTCGCCAGAAATTTGATTCCGTTCCCGCTGCGTCTGGGGCTTTTCATCAATAGCGTCAAAGATATTTTCTATGACGGTTTCGGTAGTTTGTTTAAGGGAAAGCTGAGTGTCGAGGTTCTGGACATGAGTTCTATCCTTCTGGCGCTCATCATGCGGGACTTCAAAACGGCGAGCACGACTGCACTTCTGCTTGGTCTCGGGGAACGCCTGGAAGAGTGGACCCGCAGAAAGACCATGGCCAATTTGACGGAATCTCTGGCAGTTAATGTAGACACTGTTTGGATTGAGAAGGACGGCATTGAGCTTGAAGTTCCGTTTGGCTCCTTAACGGAAAAAGACACAGTCATCGTTAGAGCCGGTTCTGCAATTCCCGTCGACGGAGAGGTCATCGGCGGCGAAGGAATGGTCAACCAGGTTTCAATGACCGGCGAGCCGCTTCCCGTACACCGTTATTGCGCCAGTACGGTTTTTGCAGGAACAACGCTGGAAGAAGGCAAACTTCTGATTCGTCCGACAGGAATCGGATCGGAAACCCGACTGAATAAGATCGTCAGCTTCATTGAAAGCAGCGAAAAAGCAAAGGCGAGTATCGAGGGTCAGGCCGTTCGTCTTGCCGACCGAATCGTCCCGTACAGCTTTTTATTAGCAGGTGTTGTGGGCTTGGCTACCTGGAACTTGGCAAAAGTAGCCGCTGTTTTAATGGTTGACTATTCTTGCGCTTTAAAGCTTGCGACACCGATCGCATTTTTAAGTGCGATGAAGGAAGCTGCTAACCACAAGATCCTTATTAAAGGCGGTAAATATTTGGAGGCGTTAGCCAAAGTTGATACCGTCGTTTTTGATAAGACCGGCACGTTAACTGTTTCCTCGCCAAAGGTTGCAGAGGTCGTTTCGTTGGATCCTGATTGGACGGAAGACGAGGTTCTGAAGATTTCTGCTTGTTTGGAAGAACATTTCCCGCATCCGGTTGCCCGCGCTGTGGTCAAAGCCGCAGAGCAAAAGAATTTGGCGCATGAAGAAGAGCATGCAGAGGTTGAATATATTGTCGGCCACGGTATTGCCTCGAAATTACGCGGTCAGCATTTGGTGATCGGTTCCCGTCATTTCGTAGAAGAAGATGAAGGCGTGTCATGTGCTTTTGCGCAAAACCAAATTGAAGCCATTGCGTCCACAGGTCATTCTGTTCTCTATCTGGCGATGGGCCAGAAGCTCATAGGCTTGATCGGCATTGAAGATCCTTTAAGAGACGAATCGAAGTATGTCATAGCTCGCCTTCGCCAAATGGGCATTCCGCACATTGTGATGATCACCGGTGACGGAGAAAAAACCGCGGCCAATGTGGCGGCTCGTCTCGGAATTACCGAGTTCTACTCTCAAGTGCTTCCCGACGGAAAGTCCGCCATTGTGTCGCGTTTAGAAAAAGAGGGCAGGCGCGTTTTGATGATCGGTGACGGCATCAACGACACGCCTGCGCTGTCTGCTGCTTCGGTCGGCGTCTCGTTGTCCGACGGCGCCGATCTTGCAAAGGAAGTCGCCTCCGTTGTTCTATTAGGTTCTGATTTAACGCATTTGCCGCTGGCGCTGGAGCTCGGAAGAAGAACCTACGCAAGAATCAAAACGAATTTCAGAACTACGATCGGACTGAATACAGCGTATTTAGTCGGAGGGCTGGCCGGATTGATTATGCCGGCGACCGGAGCCGTTCTGCATAATGCGACAACGCTCGGCGTGGCCTGGAACGCTCAGCGCGCCAAGCTTCCAGGCGACACATCCGACTATGCACCTTTCCTCCTGGAGTTTGCGCAATGACTTTCTTAGATCAATACATCGTTAGCCGCACAAAAAGTCGGATGCGGTTGCGGATTCCTCAGCTAAAAAGCAATGAGACTGCGGTAAAAATTTTCGACGAAGTTAGAAATGTCGCAGGAATCGAAACGGCAGATATCAACGAAACAACGGGTTCTTTGCTCATTCGATTTGTGCCGGAGCTTTTTGACGAGCAGCAGCTTGAAAAGATCTTGCAGCACAACCTGGAAGGGCTCCCTGTCAGCAGTCGGTGCGCGCCCGAGAAAATTCTGAGAAGCAAGGAGCTTCGCAGGGTGGAGAACGGCAGCATGATGCTCTTTGGCGGAGCCACCCTTGCATCAATCTTGCTGAAAAACTGGAAACTCCATACATATGCGGGAATCGCGTACACCGTGTTCACGCTTTTGCATATGTATCGGTACCGAAAGACTTTGACGAGATAACGCAGGGCCTCCAAGATTCGGAGGCTTTTTTCTTATCACTTCTATAGTCGTTACTTGACATCCTCTTCGTCATAAATGACAAGGATTCCATACCACCTCTGCAGCGGCCGTAGCCTAGTGCTGCAGTAGGTCTCTTCGGGTTCCTGCTGATAGCGGCCTTACTGCACCACTCATACCACAGGCTAACCGGGCCCGTCCGGCCCTTA
>ERZ839767.1561-NODE-1561-length-34222-cov-3.492054_pt1 | contig 34222 bp, 28 predicted proteins | sample MGYA00519879_ERZ839767 | MGnify/ENA primary metagenome ERZ839767 (study PRJEB31850, sample SAMEA3708852) | human gut metagenome | biome: human gut; feature: human-associated habitat; material: faeces | place: China | collected 2014 ... | reverse complement strand
TGCATCATCGAGTTCGTGGATTTCAACGAGGCCTACACGCTGGGCGTAACGCCGGCCGCACAGGCCGTCGAGGCGAAGCCCAAGACCCGTCGTTCGCGCAAGCCCGCTGCGAAGAAGGCGGATGCCGTCGAGGATGCGAAGATCGTCGAGGCGAAGCCCAAGAAGGTCGCTGCCAAGGCCGGCGGCGCTACGAAGGCCGGTGCTGCGAAGGTTGCCAAGAAGACCAACGTCGGCAAGAAGATGTGATCTTGTTTCGATCCCGATTCATACGGGCGATCCTCAGCGGATCGCCCGTATGTGTTTTTCGGGAAGGATGCAGGCAGGGGCCTCCGTCTGTCAGCGGCGGTCGGAGCGGTCCGGACAGGGTGAAGAATCGGCGTCGGGTGGTGGGGAAAGCCGCCAGTCGATGAATCCCGATCTGTCGTATGGAGGTCAGATCGTGCCGGCAGAGGATGTCTGCTGCGTGGGACGGCGGTGAGCGGAGGTGCGGGCCGGCGAACGGTACCGGACTCGCATCGAACGAGAAACAGCAGTGCGTTTCAAGGAGTCCGATCTCTTTCGGACGGCGCGCGGGAGCTTTGCATATCCGGCTGACCTTGCCGCGATTGCGGGGCGGCCGCGTGCAAAAGAGAGCTTCGGGAGCGTAAAAAATCGCCGCGGAGTTCCGAATCCGATATTTTTCATTATTTTTGTAAAGAATAGTTCCGCCGCCGCCCCTCTCGGGCGACGCCGCGGCGGGACGGAACCCAAACCTACGACGAACGATGAAAGATACGGACAAGGTGATTCATCTGAACGAACGTCAGAACCGCATCATGGAGATCATGCGTCAGCAGAACGCCGTATCGGTGGCGACGCTCTCCTCGCTGATGAAGGTTTCGGAGGTGACGATCCGCAAGGACCTCACGATGCTCGAAGAGCAGCACATGCTGTACCGCGTGCACGGTTCGGCCATTCTCGTGAACCGTTACATCAACGACCGCTCGGTGGCCGAGAAGGAGAAGCTCTATGCCGACGAGAAACACGCCATCGGCGTCTATGCCGCGCGGCTGATCGGCCCCGACGATACGATCATGGTCGCGTCGGGTACGACGACGCTGGCCATGGCGCGCGAGATCGGCCAGAACGACCGTCTGACGGTCATCACGTCGGCGTTCAGCGTGGCTTCGGAACTCTCCACGCGCCGTTCGGTGGATGTCATCCAGTTGGGCGGCATGGTTCGGCGCAGTTCGCTCTCGGTGCTGGGTCCCTTTGCCGAGCAGATGCTGGGCAGCCTCTCGTGCAGCAAGCTCTTCATGGGCGTCGACGGCGTCGACCTGGATTACGGCGTGACGACGACCAACCACATCGAGGCGAGCCTGCACAAGCAGATGATCGCCTCGGTGCAGAAGGTGATCGTGCTGGCCGATTCGTCGAAGTTCGGCCGTCGCGGGTTCAGCAAGATCTGCGACATGAGCGCCGTCGATCAGATCATTACCGACGATAAGGCGCCCGCTTCGGTGATCGAGCGGTTGCAGGAGTCGGGCGTCGACGTGACGGTCGTACCGGTCGGCCGCCGCGAATAGACTGCGCCATAGGAAAGAGCGTCCCGGTACGGAATCCGTACCGGGACGTTGCGTTCGGGGTGTCCGGCCGCGTGAAGGACGGCCTTCTCGCCGAGTTACTCTTGCGTGTCGACGAAGGCGCAGGCGAGCCCCCACACGGTGAAGTTGTCGGAGCTGACGACTTCGAGCGCCATTTCCGTGCCGTTTTTCCAGACGGGCGAGCGGTAGATCTCCTCGTAAGTGCCGTAGTCCATGTCGTAGGCGTTGCCCGCGACGTAGATGTCGCTTCCGGCTACGGCGAGGCCCGTCCCCTGGCACAAGGCCATTCCTTCGGAGATGACTTGCACGCCCTCTTCCGTCCAGATGCAGGTGACGATATCGCCGGAATCGGCCGTCATGTTGCCTTCGATGATGTATTTCCCCTCCTTGACGTAGAGGCCTGTCACTTCGGTTCCGACCTCTTCGGTGAAATAGGTGGGCTGGCCGTCCTTCCACAGCACGCCCTTCCAACGGCCGCCCGACACCTTCTCGGCTCCGGCAGCATAGAGCACGCCGCCGTCGATGCAGATGGCGTTGACCTTGGCGAGCGTCGAGCCGTCGGTCAGGTTCTGCGCCACGCCGTTCTTCCAGATGCAGGCGATGCCGCCGCTCTTGTTGTCGGCCGGTTGGACGTAACCGCCCACATAGACGTCGTTGCCTTCGGCTGCCACGCAGTAGGCCAATGCGTCGGTCGAGCCGTCGCTCAGGTACTCCATCTGCCCGTTACGCCAGTAGACGGCCTTTCGGTCGGAGTTTTCCAGCGTTTCGAAACCTGCGGCGTAGATGTTTTCGCCCGCCGCCGCGACGGCGACGGGGGAGGTCGCGCGTTTGCCGTCGCTCAGGACGGAGCGCGTCACTTGCGTCTCGTTGCCGACCTCGAACTGCCACATGACGCCGACGTTCAGCGGATAGGGTTCGTAGTATCCGTCGTCGAACAGATCGCCGATCGCTTCGCAGCCGACGACATAGACCTTGTTTCCGTCGACGTAGACGCCGTTGCAGAAACTGTCCGCCGAGCCGTCGGTGAGCAACTGGCGCTTGCCGTCCTTCCACAAGGTGGCATAGTTAATGCCCTTGACCGGGTACGAGCTCCTGTCCCACGGCGTAGAGGATGTGCGGCACCGAGGGCTGCGGTTCGCTTCCGCCCTCCGCTCTCGGGACGGTGACCGTCCTGCCGTCGGGCAGGGTGAAGTAGACGTAGTTCTCGTCCATGTCGACGAGTATGCCCGCTCCGTCGTCGCCCTTCTCGCCGGTGGCCTTGTCGAGTTTCGTCCATGTCGTGCCGTCGTCGTAGGAGATGTACCAGTACTCCTCCTCGATTTTCAGTTTGGGCGAGGTGCCGTTTTGCCCGGAGACGGGGAGTTTCTTGCCGCCGTCGGTGATCCACTCGCCGTCGAGCGTCCAATAGTAGATGCCGTCGGTATCCTTCTTAACGGAGACGACGGGCGCCGTGCCGGGTTTGCCGTTGTAGACGACGATGGGCGTCCCCTTGGCGAACCGGATCGTGTAGCCTACCATGCTTCCGTTTTCCGTCAGCGGTTCGACGGAGGTGATGTAGTCGCCGCGGTCGAGTGCCGTGACAATAGTCTGCATCGAGCCGAGATTGGTGTTCATGTCGTTGCAGAGCCGTTCGAGTCGTTCGAGCCGCTGCTCGAAATCGTCCAGTCGTTTCACGAGCGCCGAATCGTCGTACTCGTCGTTGCAGCCGGCCAGCAGCATCACGCACAGGCCGGTGAAAAGGGTAAACAGTCTTTTCATGGAAAAGAGAGGGTTTAAGGGTGAACAGGCGTACTATTACGGCTGTTTTACAAATATAATATAAAATCTGCGGAATCGAATGCCGCAACCGGCTGTTCGTCTGTCGGTTGGATTGACTGTTTCGCATGCGGGGACAGGGATTTCCGACCGATTCGGAAGCCGAATGCGCACGATGGGCAACGATCCGCGGCGTGCGGGGGCGATTCGGTTGCGATTCGTAATTTTTCGGATTTTTTGCGACTTTCCGGTCGTGCCGGGCATTCTGTCGGATAAGGAGGGCGTTTGCAATCGGATGTACCGTGCAGTGAATCGATCTCCGAAATTTGGATGCTTCGAAGATAAGTCGTACTTTTGTCGTCGGAATTTTTTCAAACGTTTTCGATAAGCCGAGAGCAGAGCCGCGCTTGCGCAGGCTATGCCGAGGCGGGAAAACGACAGTTGAAAACGAACGTTTTGTAATCCTCATCGGAGGGCAGTATATGCCGGATAAGATGACTGGGTAAAACCAATCAGCTTGTCCGGCCTTTTTTGTGCCGGTTTTGGAAAACTATCGTAAAATAAAGTAGGTATGGAAAGAGATGAGATCGACTTCGGAACGCTGAAAGTGTCCGTACTGTTCCGCAAACTGTTCATTCCGACGCTGTTCGGTATGCTCAGCATCTCGGCTGTCACGGTGGCCGACGGGATTTTCGTCGGCCACGGCGTCGGCAGCGACGGCATCGCCGCCGTGAATATCTACGTCCCGCTGCTGATGCTTTTCCAGGGGGTGGGGCTGATGATCGGCATCGGTTGTTCGGTCGTCGCCTCCATTCATCTGTCGCGGGCGAAGGTCAAGGCGGCCCGCCTGAACGTCACACAGGCCATGATTGTCGTGACGGCGCTGACGCTGCTCCTTTCGCTGCTGATCGTGGTTTTTCCGGATCGGACGGCCTGCCTGCTCGGTTCGTCCGACCGGTTGTTGCCGCTGGTGAAGGACTACCTGCTCTGGTTCACACCGGCGCTGGTCTTCCAGATGTGGACGGCCGTCGGGCTGTTCGTCATCCGGCTGGACGGAGCCCCGAAGCTGGCCATGTGGTGCAGCGTCGTCGCCGCGCTGCTCAATGTGGTGCTGGACTGGCTCTTCATCTTTCCGTTGGGCTGGGGCGTCATGGGTGCGGCGTTCGCCACGGCGATCAGTGTCTCGGTGGGCGGTGTGATCGTGGTCGTCTACCTGTCGTTTTTCGCACGCACGCTGCGTTTCTGTCCGCTCAAACGCAGCCGCAAGAGCTTGCGCTTGTCGCTGCGCAACGTCGGTTATCAGTGCCGCATCGGTTCGTCGGCCCTGCTGGGCGAGGCGACGCTGGCGATGCTGATGTTCGTCGGCAACCTGACTTTCATGCACTATCTTGGCGACGACGGCGTCGGGGCGTTCGGCATCGCCTGTTATTATATTCCGTTCGTCTTCATGGTCGGCAACGCTATCGCACAGTCGGCGCAGCCGATCATCAGCTACAACTTCGGTGCAGGCGTCCGCGAACGGGTGATCGAGGCTGCGCAGATCGCGCTGGCGACGGCCGTGGTCTGCGGCGCGGCCGTCACGGCGGTCTTCATCGGCAGCCCGCGCCTGCTCGTCGGGCTCTTCCTCGATCCGGCGACGCACGCTGCACGCATCGCCATCGAGGGGTTACCATGGTTCGCCCTGGGCTTCATTTGTTTTATCGTCAATCTGACGGCGATCGGATACTACCAGAGCCTCGAACGGGTCGGGGTCGCTTCGGGTTTCGCACTCCTGCGCGGGTTCGTCTTTCTCGTTCCGAGCTTCCTCTTCATGCCGCGGCTCTGCGGTACGGAGGGCATTTGGCTGGCCATGCCGTTGTCGGAGCTGCTGACCGCGCTGGTCATTCTCGGCGTCAGCCTCTGGCGGCGTCAGCGGATCGGCTGATCGGCTCCGTCCGATTGCGAACGAAACGGGATGCTGCCGTCGGCAGCATCCCGTTTCGTTCGTTCCGGCGGCATCAGACCGTCATGATCTCCCGCTCCTTGCGGTCGAGTGCGGCGTCGAGCGTTTTGGAGAACTTCTCCAACAGTTTCTGTACCTGCGTTTCGCCGTCTTTCGACTCGTCTTCGGGCATTCCCTCCTTCTGCGCCTTCTTGAAGGCTTCCACCGCGTCGCGGCGGGCGTTACGCAGACTCACACGGGCCGTCTCGGCCTCCTGCCGGATCTGTTTCACGAGCAGTTTGCGGCGCTCCTCGGTCAGCGGCGGGATCGACAGGAGAATCTGCTCGCCGTTGTTCGAGGGGGTAAGGCCGATATTGGAATCGATGATCGCCTTTTCGATCGGTTTGATCATCTTCTTGTCCCACGGCTGGATCAGGATCGTCTTCGCATCGGGTACGGTGACGCTCGCGACGCCCGATACGGGGGTCATCGAGCCGTAGTAGTCCACCATGACGCCGTTCAGAACGTTCGGCGACGCCTTGCCGGCGCGGACGTTGTTCAGCTCCTCTTCGAGATGGTCGATAGCACGCTGCATGCGGCCTTCGACGTCGGTCATAATCGTCTTTGTATCTGCCATATCCTTGTCGTTTGTTGAATTATTTCTGCTGAATTTCCGCGTCGGCCGCACGCAGGAGTTCGGCGAACTCCTCGTCGTCGTAACCCACCGTGGCCTTCACCACGCGCCCCGTGCGGTCGATCAGAAAGTTGCGCGGGATGAAACGGGTCGCATAGCGCTTGTAGATCGTCTCGTCCGTGTCGAGCCCCATCGGGAAGGCGTAGCCCGTTTTGGCGCGGAAGGCCTCGACCGCTGCACGCTCTTCGCCCCGCGAGATCGGCAGGAAGACGAACTCCTCTCCCGCGAAGCGGTCTATGACCTGCTGCTGCACGTGGCTCAGCTCCTCGCGGCAGGGCGGGCACCACGTCGCCCAGAAGTTGAGCAGCACGACCTTGCCGCGCAGTTCGCTCAGGGCGACCTTGCTGCCGTCGATCATCTCGACGGTGAAATCGGGGGCCTCGGTGCCCTCCCCGGCCAGCGTCGCGGCGGCGGCTTCGGCCGCTTCGTCGGCGGGCTGTTCCGCTGCGGCGGCGGCTTTACCCTCCCGTTCCACCTTGTCGGCGTACCACAATGCGACGCAGACCACTGCGATCAGGGCCAGCAGGATGACGAGCATCCGGTTGTTCGCTTTCTTACGTGCCATATTTCCGAAATGTTATATTCTTAGAAATCAAAGGTGTACCAGCGTGCCGATCTTCTCGCCCGCGAGCAGCCGCATCAGGTTGCCTTCGGTGTCCATGTCGAAGACCTCGATCGGCATCCGGTTCTCCTTGCAGAGCGTGAAGGCGGTCAGATCCATGACTTTCAGGCCGCGGCTGTATACCTCGTCGAACGAGATCGCGTCGAACTTCTCCGCCGTGGGGTCTTTCTCCGGATCGGCCGTGTAAACGCCGTCCACGCGGGTTCCTTTGAGCAGGACGTCGGCTTCGATCTCCACGGCGCGCAGCGCCGCCGCCGAATCGGTCGTGAAGAAGGGATTCGACGTCCCGCCGCCGATGATGACCACCTCGCCTGCCGCGAGGTACTCCAAAGCGCGTGCCTTGGCGTAGTATTCGCCGATAGGCTCCATGCGGATCGACGTCAGCACGCGGGCCCGCACGCCGTCGTTTTCGAGCGCCGATTGCAGCGCCAGCGAATTGATGATCGTGGCCAGCATCCCCATCTGATCGCCCTTCACGCGGTCGAATCCCCGCCCGGCGCCTTGCAGGCCGCGGAAGATGTTGCCGCCGCCGATCACGACGGCGACCTGGACGCCCGCTTCGACCGCCTGTCGGATCTGTGCGGCGTAGGAGTGGAGAACGTCGGTCGAAAGACCGTAGCCTTGTGCGCCCTGCAACGATTCGCCGCTGAGTTTCAGAAGGATTCGGTTGTATTTCATGGTGTTGCCTGTTTTTACAAGTTATCCGTTAGGCGAAGATACGAAAAAATCCGGAATTATCCTTCGCCGGCCGCGATCTTTCCTGTCGGATCGTGCGGGCGGGGCGTGTCGTCGCCACGGAGGAGTGTCGTTGCCGGAGGAATTTTCGGGGAACCCTTTCACTTTACCGCAGAAAGTGCTACCTTTGTAGTTCATGGAAAAGCGGGAATACAACTGGCTCGATCGAGTGGATTCGCCGCGGGATCTCAAACGGCTCTCGCTCGACGAATTGCGTCTCTATTGCGACGAGCTGCGGCACTATATCATCGAACAGTGCGCGGTCAACCCCGGCCATCTGGCGTCGAGCCTCGGTGCGGTGGAGCTGGCTGCGGCGATCCATTACGTTTTCGACACGCCCGACGACCGGCTGGTGTGGGACGTCGGCCATCAGGCCTATGCGCACAAGATCATCACGGGGCGCCGCGAGGCGTTCCGCACCAACCGCAAGCTGGGGGGCATCAGCGGCTTTCCGCGCATCGCCGAGAGTCCCTACGACGCTTTCGGAGGGGGCCATTCGTCGGTCTCGATCTCGGCCGCTTTCGGTATGGCCAAGGCCGCCGAGCTGCGCGGCGAGAAGCGGCAGGTGATCGCCGTGATCGGCGACGGCGCCATGACGGGCGGCCTGGCTTTCGAGGGGATGAACAACGCCGGGGCGAGCCGCAAGACCAACATGCTGGTCGTTCTCAACGACAACAACATGGCTATCGACCAGGCTACCGGCGCCCTGAAAAGCTACCTGCTGCACATCTCCACGTCGAAGCGGTACAATGCGTTCAAGAACCGGTTGTGGCGCTGGTTCGCCCACGTGCCGCCGCTGCTGACGCTCTGCCGCCGCGCGGGAAATGCGGTCAAGCACGGCCTGTTGCAGAAGAGCAATCTCTTCGAGAGTTTCAACTTCCGTTATTTCGGGCCGGTGGACGGTCACGACGTGCGGGCGCTGGTCACGGTGCTCCGTGCGCTGAAAGAGATCGACGGTCCGAAGCTGCTGCACGTGATGACGGTCAAGGGCAAGGGTTATTCTCCCGCCGAGCATAACCAGTGCGAGTGGCATGCGCCCGGTCGGTTCAATCCCGAGACCGGCGAGCGGATCGCCTCGGCCGACGGCCGCGACCGTTATCAGGATGTCTTCGGACAGACGCTCGTCGACCTGGCGCGGCTCGACCGGCGCGTGGTGGGGATTACGCCCGCGATGCCTTCGGGCTGTTCGATGAACCTGCTGCTGCGTGCGATGCCGGAGCGCTGTTTCGACGTCGGGATCGCCGAAGGACATGCCGTGACTTTCTCGGCGGGTCTGGCTGCGGCCGGCATGGTGCCGTTCTGTAACATCTATTCGTCGTTTATGCAGCGGGCTTACGATAACGTGATTCACGACGTGGCGCTGCAGGGGTTAAACGTGGTGATGTGTCTCGACCGCGCCGGACTGGTCGGCGAGGACGGCGCCACGCACCAGGGAGCGTTCGATATCGCCTATATGCGTTCGATTCCGGACATTACCGTCGCGGCGCCGATGGACGAGGTCGAACTGCGGAACTTGATGTATACGGCTTCGCTCGGGCGCGGCCCGTTCGTGATCCGCTATCCGCGGGGGGCGGGCGTGAGATCCGACTGGCGGCAGCCTTTCCGCGAGATCCCGGTGGGACGCGGTCGCTGGCTGCGCGACGGGACGGATGTGGCGGTGCTGTCGTTGGGGCATGTGGGGAATACGGTAGCCGAAGCGGTGGAACGGGCCTCGGCCGATGGCGTTTCGGCCGCCCACATCGATCTGCGTTTCGCCAAACCGCTGGATGCGACCTGTTTGCACGAGGTAGGCAGGCGTTTCGGGCGGATCGTCGTCGTCGAAGACGGAACCGTTACGGGGGGAGTCGGATCGGCCGTGCTGGAATTTATGAATGCGTACGGTTACAGACCGCAGGCGGAATTGCTCGGGATTCCCGACCGTTTCATCGGGCAGGGCACGCAGGAACAGTTGCGCCGTATCTGCGGTTTCGACCTCGAAGGCATCTACCGGACAATTATGAAAAGCAAAAAATAAGGGCTTATGGAGTACAATTTCGCGGAAATCGAACAGAAGTGGCAGAAACGCTGGATCGAACGTAAAACCTACAAGGTCGAAGTCGATCCGTCGCGGCCGAAGTTCTACGTGCTGGATATGTTTCCGTACCCGTCGGGGGCGGGGCTGCATGTCGGACACCCGCTGGGGTATATCGCGTCGGACATTTATACGCGTTACAAGCGGCTGAAAGGATTCAACGTGCTGCATCCGATGGGATACGACGCGTTCGGACTGCCGGCCGAACAGTATGCGATCCAGACCGGGCAGCATCCGGCCGTTACGACCGAGAAAAACATCGACCGCTACCGCGAACAGTTGGATAAGATCGGGTTCAGTTTCGACTGGGATCGAGAAGTGCGTACCTGCGATCCGGGGTATTACCATTGGACGCAATGGGCCTTCCTCAAAATGTTCGACAGTTTTTACTGCAATGACGAGAACAAGGCGCTGCCGATTTCGAAGCTGGTCGAAGCGTTCGAGCGGGCGGGAACCGAGGGGCTGAACGCAGCCTGCACCCGGGAGATGTCGTTTACGGCAGCCCAGTGGAAAGTCATGAGCGAGGCCGAAAAAGAGAATGTCTTGCAGAATTACCGGCTGGCGTTCCGCGCCGATACGATGGTGAACTGGTGTCCGGGGCTCGGTACGGTGCTGGCTAACGACGAGGTGAAGGACGGGCTGTCGGTGCGCGGCGGTTTCCCGGTGGAGCAAAAGCGAATGAAACAGTGGTTGCTGCGCGTGACGGCTTATGCGCAGCGGATGCTCGACGGGCTCGACCGGCTCGAGTGGAGCGATTCGCTGAAAGAGATCCAGCGCAACTGGATCGGCCGCAGCGAAGGGGCACAGGTGTTTTTCGGATTGAAAGGGCTTGACGAGCAACTCGAAATCTTTACGACGCGGGCGGATACCATTTTCGGGGTTACGTTCATGGTGCTGGCTCCGGAACACGAGCTGGTCGGCAAACTGACCGCGCCGGAATACAAGGACGCCGTCGAAAATTATCTGGAAGAAGCTAAAAAACGTTCCGAAAGGGAACGTATGGCCGACACCAAGCGCGTGAGCGGCCAGTTCACCGGCGGCTACGCGATCAATCCGTTCAACGGCAAGGAGATTCCTATTTATGTCAGCGATTACGTGCTGTCCGGTTACGGGACGGGCGCGATCATGGCCGTGCCTGCGCACGATAGCCGCGATTACGCCTTTGCAAAGCACTTCGGTCTGCCGATCGTTCCGGTGGTCGAGGGCGGCGACCTGTCGGTCGGGTCGTACGACGCCAAGTCCGGAACAATGATCAACTCCGAATTCCTGACCGGTATGGATGTCAGGGAAGCGATTCCTGCGATGATCGACGAGATAGAGAAGCGCGGATTCGGCAGTCGTAGGGTCAACTATCGGCTGCGCGACGCGATTTTCAGCCGACAGCGTTACTGGGGAGAGCCGTTTCCCATCTATTATAAGGACGACGTCGCCTGTCCGCTGTCGGAAGACCGGCTGCCGTTGCAGTTGCCTCCGATGCGGGATTTCGGCCCGACGGCCGACGGCGAACCGCCGCTGGCGCGGGCGAAGGATTGGCATACGGACGAAGGGTATCCGTACGAACTGAGCACGATGCCCGGTTTCGCCGGATCGTCGGCCTACTACCTGCGCTACATGGACCCGCATAACGACAAGGAACTCGTCTCGAAAGAGGCGGACGAGTACTGGCGCAACGTGGACCTGTACGTCGGCGGCATCGAGCATGCGACCGGACACTTGATGTATTCGCGTTTCTGGAATATGTTTTTGTACGACATAGGCTGCGTCTGCGAGCCGGAACCTTTCAAAAAGCTGATCAATCAGGGGATGATCCAGGGGCGTTCGAACTTCGTCTACCGGATCAAGGGAACCAATAAATATGTCTCCGTAGGACTGAAAGACGGGTACGATACGCAGGAGATCCACGTGGACGTCAACATCGTGCGCAACGACGTGCTCGATCTGGACGCGTTCCGCAAATGGATGCCCGAGTACGCCGACGCCGAATTCGTGCTCGAAGACGGGAAATACGTTTGCGGTTGGGCCATCGAGAAGATGTCGAAATCGATGTACAACGTCGTCAACCCCGACCACATCGTCCGCGATTACGGGGCCGATACGCTGCGGATGTACGAGATGTTCCTCGGCCCGCTCGAACAAAGCAAGCCGTGGGATACGAACGGCATCGACGGCGTGCATAAGTTCCTGCGCCGGTTCTGGCGGCTGTTCTTCGACCGCGACGGGAAGTTGATTCTGACCGACGAAAAACCGACGGCCGGGGAGCTGAAGACGCTGCATAAAACGATTCGGAAAGTGACCGAAGACATCGAAAATTTCTCGTTCAATACGTCGGTCAGCGCTTTTATGATCTGCCTGAACGAACTGAGCAACCAGAAGTGCGCGAAACGCGCGGTGCTCGAACCGCTGGTCGTGCTGATCGCGCCGTTCGCTCCGCACCTTGCCGAAGAGGTCTGGGAACAATTGGGGCACGGAACTTCCGTTTTCGACGCTCGTTTCCCGGAGTACGACGAAAAATACCTCGTGGAAGACAGTTTCGAATATCCGGTATCGTTTAACGGAAAGATGCGGTTTAAAAAGGAACTGTCGCTGTCGTTGTCTCCGAAAGAGGTCGAAGCGGCCGTGCTGGCCGATCCCGCCGCCGGGAAGTACCTGGAAGGGAAAACCCCGAAAAAGGTGGTGGTCGTTCCCGGTAAGATCGTCAATGTCGTTTGCTGATTGCCGATCCAAGGGGTAGATGTAAAAACACGGGGCGCTGTCCGTTGACAGCGCCCCGTGTTTTTACTTTGCTTTTCCGGATTATTTCGGCAGCCTGAAAGTGACGGGCAGCGTGAAATAGACGTTTACCGGTTGGCCGCCGGATTTACCCGGTTTCCAGCGCGGCATTGCACGGACGATGCGTATTACTTCGGCATCGCAGGCGGGAGACAACGACTGAACGATCTCCGGCTCCCGGACTTCGCCCGTTTTGGAAATAACCATGCGGACGACAACCCTGCCTTCCGTTCCGGCGGCTACCTCTTCTTTCGGGTAACGCAGGTTGACCCTGAGATATTCGGCAAGGCGTTCCGGTCCTCCGCGGAAAGAGGGTAATACGTCGGCTTTTGCGGTAACGGAGTCTTTGCCTGTTTCCGTTTTTACCGGGGCGGCCGGATCGCCGGCAGTCGGCCGGCCGTTCGCTGCGGCGCCTGCGAACAACAGCAGGGACAGTACGGCGACGTTTAGACTTTTCATGACGGGTAGTTTTATTTGTGGGCGTTTCAAAAGATTTGGGAATTACGAATGCATTTTTATTTAACCACAAAAGCAACCTGGAGGTAATTGTTGACCGCGCCTAAAGGTTTCAGTTCGATATAAAATGCCTTTGTAAACTCATTAAAGGCTTTGAATTCGTGCAAAGGCACGTTAAATTCGTCGAATAGAATGATATCGCCCGGTTGCAGATACGGATAAAGCTGAGTTAAGACAAAAATCGTGGAAGAATAAAGGTCTGCGTCCATATGTACGATCTTCCGGACAGCGGATTTTAAGTCACCCCTATTTTCTTGGATAAACGGAACCAAAGTATCCTGGAACAATCCTTTGACAAACTTTACGCGATTATCTTGTACCTGTGATTCTTGATGCTGCATGTCTCCTTTTCGAAAAAACATGCCCCAATTCTCAGGAAGACCTTCGAAAGTATCGAATCCGTAAAAACGGGAAGAATCGTTTTTATTCTCATTCAACCACCATTTGAACGAGGTGCCTCCGGCGACTCCGAACTCGAGATAAACGATTTCGGAATTGTCCTTTAAATAATTGTCCGATATGTATTTGTATAGATTGTATCTGTTGTTGTAATTCCGGTTGAAAGCGACGGGTTCGCGGTATTCGAATTTCTTTTTATTCCCGTATATCCATACCAACAGCTTGTTTAGGTAGGATAGAAATAACATCAATTTTGTGAAAGGATAAAATAGGAATGTTATCGGCAACAATAACAGACAACTTTTGACAAAGCCGGTAAGTTTAATCAATGGTTTCATGAAATGATCGCATTTATCGGAAACGTCTTTCCGATAGGTTTTTATACAGATGGCCAATTTTTACAAACGCCGAACGGATTCCTTCGTCTTATCTTTTCTTCGTCCGTTTGGGAGCGGGAGGGAGGAAGGCCTTGTCAGTATGTCACGATCGCCTCGTAGGCCTTTACCAATTTGAGCGGGTCCTTGACCGAAAATTCGTTGCTCTCGATTCGTTGCACCAGATCCGGATAGTTGGCGAAAGTCTGTTTGGCGAACCGGACGAAGTTTTTCTGCGTGCTTTCGGGGTTCTCTCCCGCGGTGCTGACCGACAGTACCCGCGCGGCGGGTTCGTCTTTGAGTTTTACGTAGCACCAGCGTTCTTTCTGCAGAGCGGTGCGCAGGCCGGTCGTCTGTTCCGTTTCGCGGAATTCGGTCAGCAGCGCGATGCCGTCCTTGCCCCGGTAATCTTCGCGAAACAGGACGGGCATCCGGTAACGGCCTTTCTCTTTTTTAGTGTCCGGAGAGTTCGATTTGAACATTCGGTAGCGAATCTCCCGGACATAATTGACGGTATCGCCGTCGAGCCCGACCATGACGATGCGGTCGATCTCTCCGATCGGATAGCGACGGGGCTTGGCGGTGGGACTCTGGCTCAGATCAACGTACTGGATCGTCGAATAGAACGGCGAGCGGAGGTAGCCTTCTTGCTGTGTGCCGTCCTTCATGATCAGGGTAGTCGTTCCCTGTGCCGATACGGATTGAACCGACAGCACAATCGTCAGGCACAACGCTGAAAACGAGATGAGTTTTTTCATAATAGCGTATTTCGTTTTACGGTTATTGGTTTCATGGCCCGGATCGCGTTTTCCTTGCGGAGCATGGCGATCCGTTATGTTTTATAAGATGCTTTATACGCGCCGTTCGTTACAAAGGAAAATAAAAAAAATGATTTTTCGCTATTTTTTGGTCCATTATTTACAGGCTTTCCGCTTCGCGGATCCACATGGCGGGCGAAGCGTCGCTCGGCATACGCCAGTCCCCGCGGGGCGACAGACTGACCGATCCCACTTTCGGCCCGTCGGGCAATGCCGATCGTTTGAACTGTTGCGAGAAGAAACGCCGTAAGAATACGGTCAGCCACTTTTTGACGGTTTTCGCGTCGTATTTTCCGGCGAACGCCCGGCAGGCCATGAAATGGAGTTTGGCCGGGCGGCAGCCGAACCGGACGAAATGGTACAGAAAAAAGTCGTGCAGTTCGTAAGGGCCGACCAGGTCTTCGGTCTTTTGTACGATTTCGCCCTTTTCGTCGGCAGGCAGCAGCTCCGGACTGATCGGGGTGTCGACGATGTCGAGCAACCACCCCCGGGCGACTTCGTAGTCGGGATGCGCGGCCACCCAGCGCACCAGGTGGCGAACGAGGGTTTTCGGAACCCCGCAATTGACTCCGTACATCGACATGTGGTCGCCGTTGTAAGTAGCCCAGCCCAGCGCCAGTTCGGAAAGGTCGCCGGTGCCGATCACCAGTCCGCCCGTGCGGTTGGCCAGATCCATTAGGATCTGCGTGCGTTCGCGGGCCTGGGCGTTTTCGTAGGCGACGCTGCGGTCGGCGTCGTCCATCCCGATGTCGCGGAAATGGACGGCGCAGGCTTCGCGGATGCTGATTTCGCGGATGCCGACCCCGAGCGATTCCATCAATCGCAGGGCGTTGGTATGGGTGCGGTCGGTCGTTCCGAAACCGGGCATCGTGACGCCGAGAATGTTGCGGCGCGGGAGTCCCAACTTGTCGAACGTGCGGACGGCTACCAGCAGGGCGAGCGTCGAATCGAGCCCGCCGGAGATACCGACGACGGCCGAATGCGTGCCGGTATGCCGGATGCGCTGCGCCAGTCCGCCGACCTGGATGCTGAAGATTTCTTCGCAGCGCTGCTGCATTTGCTGCGGATCGTCCGGGATGAACGGGCTCGGATTGAAACCGCGTTCGACCGGAAACTGTTCGCGGTCGGCGCGCAGGGCGACCGGGATGCGTTTGCAGAGCGTGCCGCTGCCGTAGGATGCAAAGGTATTGGTTTTGCGCCGCAGGGTCAGCAGCCGTTCGATGTCCGTTTCCGCTACGGTCAGTTGTTCTTCGAGCGAGAAGCGTTCCGATTCGTTCAGAAAGATTCCGTTTTCGGCGATCAGGCCGTTGCCGGCGAAAACCACGTCGGTCGAAGATTCGCCGAATCCGGCCGAGCTGTACAGGTAAGCCGACAGCGTGCGGGCCGACTGTTGGGCGATCAGCGAACGGAGATAAGCGTGCTTGCCGACCATTTCGTCGCTTGCCGACAGATTGACCAGCAGGGTGGCCCCGGCCACTGCGAGGCGGGAGGACGGCGGGTGCGGAACCCACAGATCTTCGCAGATTTCGACACCGAAACAGACTTTCCCGTCTTCGAAAAGCAGGTCGGTCGAGAACGGAACTTGCTGTCCGCACAGTTCGACCGTTTCGCGGTGGGGTTCCGCGCCGGAGGCGAACCAGCGCGCTTCGTAAAATTCGTCGTAATTCGGCAGGTAAGTCTTCGGCACGACTCCGAAAATGATGCCGGAGCCGAATACGACGGCCGTATTGTAGAGCCGGTTGTCGACAGCCAGCGGCATACCGGCGATACAGACCGTCCGGCAGGAGGCCGTGTCGGCGAGCAGCCGTGCGAGAGCCCGTTCGGCTTGTTCGATCAGGAAAGGCTGGCCGAACAGGTCGCCGCAGGTGTATCCGGTGATGCAGAGCTCCGGAAATGCCGCGACGGAGACGCCTTGCCGGTCGGCTTCCCGAATCAATCCGGCGATTCGGGCGATGTTGTGGCTGCAATCCCCCGCCTTCACGCCCGGTGTGGCGGCTGCGATTTTCAAAAATCCGAAGTCCATACGATTCGAGCAATTTGTCCGGTACAAAATTAACGAAAAAATTCGGGGAGTTTTCGGACATACGTCGATTTTCCGTTTCCCGCCGCGTCTTTTTTGAGAAGGGCGGGGCGTGTCTTTGCTGCCGAAGCTTAAAAATAAAAATGTTGTTTTTTCAGTATCAATGCCATTTTTGACTATGGATTCCAAAGTCTGGACGTAGAAATTTACTTGATTTTCCTCTGTGTCGAAAGAATCATCTATGCCGTCAGAACCAAGGACAATAGCTACAGGAAACTTGCCGTCGCCATCAAAACAGTAACGGAACTCGTCTATGGCACCGCTGTCACAAATAGAGGTTGTTTTACTGAGAAAGCATCTTTCAGCGGGTAACGATTTGAAAACCGTACTACTTCATAAATCCGCCTTCCTTTGCGTTACCCCGTTTTTCCCCTTGTCCTCTTTTATTTCCGCAAACACTTTATTTATAATTATTTCGCGTACCTTTCTCCCTTTCTGCTCGTCTTTTCCAGAGATTTTTCGTAATTTTGTAAGTTAATAGCATACGTTTCAATAAAAAAATAAAACATCGAAACCATGAAAATCACGATTATCGGAGGGGGCAACATCGGCGGCGCCATCGCCGGAGGACTGGCGGCCAGCACATTGATGAAAGCATCGGATCTGACCGTAGCGGATCCTTCAGCCGCCGCGCTCGAACGAATCAAGGGCCTGAACTCCGCGATCCGGACGTCTCAGGATAACGCCGCGGCCGTAGAAGGAGCCGACCTGATCATCCTGGCCGTCAAACCGTGGCTGGCCGAAGAGGTATCCGCCACGTTCCGGGATAAACTCAACTTCGACCGGCAATGCCTCGCATCGGTCGTGGCGGGCGTCAGCTTCGAAAAACTGAAAACCATGCTCGACAACGGGAAAGACGTCCGCCCGGCGTTGCTGCGGCTGATCCCGAATACGGCGATCTCGCTGCGCGAGAGCGTCACGTTCATCGCATCGGACGGCGCTTCGGAAAGCCAGCTGAATGCCGTGGTCACGCTGTTCAAAGAACTCGGACAGACCGTAGTGGTATCGGAAGCGATGATGGCGGCCGGCACTTCGCTGGCGTCGTGCGGAATCGCTTTCGCGCTGAAATACCTCGGCGACTCGATCAAAGGAGGCGTCGAACTGGGCTTCGACGAAACCCAGTCGCGCGAGATCGTCATGCAGACGATGCGCGGCGCGCTCGCCCTGCTGCAAGCCAACGGCACGATGCCGCAAACCGAGATCGACAAGGTGACCACGCCCGGCGGACTGACGCTGAAAGGACTCGACGCGATGGCCGAAGGCGGTTTCAGCGAAGCCGTCCGCGCCGGATTGCTCAAAAGCCGTTAACGACCGTACAGCAAAGATTATGAACAACTCATACAGATTCAAACGGATTGTCGTAAAGGTAGGCAGCAACGTGCTGACCCGCCCGGACGGGATGCTCGACACGACGCGGATGTCGGCGCTGACCGACCAGCTCGCCGCGCTGCACCGCGCAGGCGTCGAGGTGATTCTCGTGTCGTCGGGGGCCGTCGCATCGGGACGCAACGAGCTGAAGACGCAACGGAAACTGGATTCCGTTTCGGCCCGCCAGCTCTTTTCGGCCGTCGGACAGGTGAAGCTGATCAACCACTACTACGAGTTGTTCCGCGAATACGGCATCACCTGCGGACAGGTGCTGACGACCAAAGAGAACTTTTCGACGCGGCGCCACTACCTGAACCAGCAGCACTGCATGTCGGTGATGCTCGAAAACGGCGTGATCCCGATCGTCAACGAGAACGACACGATCTCGCTGACGGAACTGATGTTCACCGACAACGACGAGCTGTCGGGCCTGATCGCCGCGATGATGGACGTCGAGGCGCTGATTATCCTCAGCAACATCGACGGCATCTACAACGGCAACCCGGCAGACCCCGCATCGAGCGTACTGCGGGAGATCGGCTCGCAGCGCGACGACCTGGCGCAGTACATCTGCACCGGGAAATCGCAGTTCGGCCGCGGAGGTATGCTGACCAAATGCCGAATCGCGATGAAGGTGGCCGACGAAGGGATCGAGGTAATCGTGGCGAACGGCAAACGAGACAACATCCTGCCGCAACTGTTGGCCGAACAATCCGAAGTCGTCTCGACGCGCTTCGTTCCGGCCCCGCGAACGATCTCGCAGGTCAAAAAATGGATCGCCCATTCGGAAGGATTCGCCAAAGGCGAGCTGCACATCAACGAATGCGCTTATACGGCTCTGACGGGCCCGTCGGCGACGAGCCTGCTGCCGATCGGCGTAAACCGTGTGGAAGGGGAGTTCGAGAAGGACGACATCGTCCGCATCGTCGCCCCGAACGGCGAACCGATCGGGGTCGGGCGCGTCGCCTGTAGCAGCGCCAGGGCGCGCCAAACGATGGGACAAAAAGGAGGAAGGCCGGTCGTCCATTACGACTACCTATACCTCGACTGACAGGAAAACGATTAACAAACGATACAGAAAGCCATGCAACTGAAAGACTGTTTTGAAAAAGCGCTCGAAGCGTCGCGGGAATTGAACTGCGTTTCCGCATCGAAAATCGACCGGACGCTGACCGCACTGGCCGACGCCGCCGAAAAGCACACGGACGAAATCCTCGAAGCCAACCGGGAGGACCTGGCGCGGATGGAGCCGTCCGACCCGATGTACGACCGCCTGCTGCTGAACCGCGAACGCATCGCGGGCATCGCCGCCGACATCCGCAATGTCGCGTCGCTGCCGTCGCCGCTGGGAAAAATACTGAGCGAAACAGTCCGTCCGAACGGAATGAAGATCACGAAAGTAAGCGTACCGTTCGGCGTGATCGGCGTGATTTACGAAGCGCGGCCGAACGTCGGATTCGACGTTTTCTCGCTGTGCCTGAAATCCGGCAACGCCTGCATCCTGAAAGGAGGCAGCGATGCCCGGTATTCGAACGAGGCGATCGTTCGGGTCATCCGGGAGGTGTTGCGCGAACAGGGATTGGACGAAAACTGCGTAACGCTGATGCCGGCCGACCGAGCGGCGACCGCCGAACTGCTAAACGCCGTGGGTTACGTCGACCTGATCATTCCGCGCGGCAGCAAAGGGCTGATCGACTTCGTCCGGCAGAACGCGCACGTCCCGGTCATCGAAACGGGAGCGGGCATTTGCCACACCTATTTCGACCGCGACGGAGACCTGAAAAAGGGAACCGCCATCGTACTGAACGCCAAAACGCGCCGCGTAAGCGTATGCAACGCGCTCGACTGCCTCGTTTTCCATCGGGACAGGCTCGCCGACCTGGCCGCCTTATGCGCGCCGCTGGCCGGCAAAAACGTCGTTATCCTTGCCGACGGAGAGGCATGGAAAGCCCTGAACGGGCACTATCCGGCGGAACTGCTGCAACCGGCCGACGAACACAGCTTCGGGACGGAGTTCCTCTCCTACCGCATGTCGGTGAAAACGGTCGACTCGGTCGACGAGGCGATCCGACACATCGCGCGCTACTCGTCGCGGCACAGCGAAGCCATCGTATCGGAAAACCCGGAGACGATCCGGCTGTTCTTACAGCGGGTCGACGCCGCCTGCGTATACGCCAACGTATCGACCGCCTTTACGGACGGCGCCCAGTTCGGCCTCGGAGCCGAAATCGGGATCAGCACGCAGAAGCTGCATGCCCGAGGCCCTATGGCGCTTCAGGAGCTGACCTCTTACAAATACATCGTCGAAGGAGACGGACAAACCCGCGCCTGACAGTACCGTCCGGAAGCGGACACCGACCTCCCGCCGGAACGGTCGGAGGAAATAAAAAACAAACGAAGCGGCCCGAAATATTTCGGGCCGCTTCGTTACCGGATTCAAGACAAAACGATTCACTGTCACCGGATACGAACGCCGATCCGTCCCCGGCTCCGTCCGGTTTCGAATTTTCTCCGAGAAAAAACTTTTCCGGCAATTACTTTTTAAAAATAAAATAGACCGCCATCACCATGCACACGAAAGCCATCAGATGGTTCCAGCGGAACGTCTCGGTTTTGAAAAAAGTCAGGGCGAATACGGTGAACACGGTGAGAGAAACCACCTCCTGAATAATTTTCAATTGGAAAAGCGTGAAGGGCCCTCCGTTCCCCTGAAACCCGATCCGGTTGGCCGGCACCAGGAAGATGTATTCGAAAAACGCGATGCTCCAGCAGAACACGATCACCAGCAACTGGGGCAGCGTGTCGAACCAACGCTGCCCCCGCAGATGCAGCTGTCCGTACCATGCGAAAGTCATGAAAATATTGGAGATAACGAGCATCCCGATTGTAAGATAAGGTTTCATTATGGATCAAATCAATTTTTGCGCGACAAAATTACAAACTATTCGTAAATTTACGCTTGTCAAACAAAATTTCAAAAAGAACGATTATGACCGATACATATCCGACTACCGACAAAACGCTCGAAGTGACCTACATCGGTCACGCTTCGGTAATGTTTCGCTACGGGGACGAAATCATCCACGTCGATCCTTACGGCGACATAGCCGATTACAGCGGGCTTCCGAAAGCCGACCTGATCCTGATCACCCACCATCACGGCGACCACCTGGACTCCTTCGCGATCGCCGATATCGAGAAGCCCTCGACGCAGATCATCGGCAGCCCGTTGGCGATCCGCGAACTCGGGCGCGGCCAAGCGCTGAAAAACGGAGAAGAAACCGCCTGGAACGAATTCCGCATACGCGCCACAGCCGCCTACAACCGGATCGCCATGCGTTCGCCGGGGGTTCCGTTCCATATTAAAGGCGAAGGAAACGGCTATCTGCTCGAAGTGGCGAACCTGCGGATCTATATCGCTGGAGACACCGAACTGATCCCGGAGATGGAAAAGCTGGGTCCGGTCGATATCGCCTTCCTGCCGAAAAACCTGCCCTACACGATGAGCGACCAGATGTTCGTCGAAACGGCCCGGCTGATCCGTCCGACCTACCTGTACCCCTACCACTATTTCGAGGTCGACCGGGAAACGCTGCAAAAAGCGTTGCCGGCCATTCGGATCCGTTAAGACGTTTCGTAAACCGCAACGGCACGGGGCCGACCGTTCCGAACGCCCACCCTATTTTCCGGTTTTCGCGGACGGCAACCGCTCTTACGTAAAAACCGGAGCCGATCGCCGTTCAATAGCGTACCCGACCGGACGAATCAATCCGGAAAATTCATATCTTTGCGACGGGAAAGCGGAATCGTCTACCCCGCTTCTCGAAAAACGCAACCGAACAGCATGCTTGCCGTCATCATTACCGTCGTCGTTTCGCTGGCTCTATCCGCATTTTTTTCGGGTATGGAGATCGCGTTCCTGTCGTCGAACAAACTGAAACTCGAAATCGAAAAGAAACAAAGCCGGGCGTTCGGCTACGTGGCCGGCCTGTTCTCGAAATATCCGGGACAGTACATCACGACGATTCTGGTGGGCAACAACCTGGCATTGGTCATCTACTCATTGCAGATGAGCGTATTGATCCAACTGTTGCTCGTCCGGAGCGGACTGATCCTCGGCAACGGCGCGTCCTACGTGATCGAAACGCTGGTATCGACGCTGATCATCATCTTCACGGCCGAATTCATCCCGAAGGCGGTCGTACACCTGAACCCGAATTTCTACTATAAAAACTTTGCGGTCCCGGTCTACTTTTTCTACCTGCTGTTCTATCCGGTCGCTAAACTGACGACTCTGATCGCGGTGGGTATCTTCAAAATCTTCGGGTTGTCGCTGAACCGCGAACAGCGGATCAACACGTTCAACAAAGTGGATCTGGCCCACCTGCTGGACGAAGTCTCGGACAGCCCCGAACAGCAGCAAAACGAAAAAGACATCCGCCTGTTCCAAAACGCGCTCGACTTTTCCGACCGGCTGGTGCGCGACTGCATGGTTCCCCGCGTCGACATCGAAGCGGTCGAACAGAACTGTCCGGTCGAAGAAGCGACCAGACGTTTCGTCGAAACGCAGTTTTCGCGATTGCTGGTCTACGACGGGAGTATCGACAACATCATCGGTTTCATCCATACCAAAAACCTGTTCCAGCAACCCGGAAGCATCCTGGAAATCATTAACAAGGTGGATTACGTGCCGGAAAGTATGCCGACCCGGAAACTGCTGGCCACCTTTATCAAGAAACACCATTCGGTGGCGGTGGTGATCGACGAGTTCGGAGGGACGGCCGGCATGGTGACCAGCGAGGATATCCTCGAAGAGATCTTCGGAGAGATCGAAGACGAACACGACTCGCAGGATCTGGTGGAGAAAAAGATGAGCGACACGGAGTTCCTGTTTTCGGGCCGGCTCGAGATCGAAGCCATCAACGAAAAATACCGGCTCGACTTCCCCGAAAGCGACGACTACGACACGCTGGCAGGCTATGTAATTTCGAAGTACCAGGGCATACCCGGAGTCGGCGAAACCATCCTGGCAGACAACAAACGGCTCAAAATCCTGCGCGTAAACGCCTCTAAAATCGAACTGGTACGCGTCACGATCCTCTGAAAAGACCGCAAAACGGGCCCGAACCGGACGCAGCGGGGAGAAAAATGGAGAATCTTAACTCCGTTTTGTTATTACAAAAAAGAATTTTATTACCTTTGGAACCTGTTATATGTTTCAAACGCAGTAAACAAAAACTAAATCTCTAATATGGCAACATTAAACACATTAAGGACCCGGGGCGGAATTATCGTGTCCGTGGTGATCGGAATCGCTCTGCTCTCTTTTCTGTTGGGCGATTTCGGGAACACGGGAGCCAAGCTGATGAACGATCGCAAAATGAAAGTCGGCACGATCAACGGCGAGAAAATCGGTTACGCCGAATTCGCCGATAAGGTCGACGTTTATACGAAAGCCCTGGAGACCATGTACGGATCGCAGAGCCTTTCGGCCGAGCAGCAGGAGAATGTGAAAAACCAAGTATGGCAGGCGCTGATCATGCAGTACGCCTGGGAGCCCGGCTTCGAACAATCGGGACTTCAGGTCAGCGAGAACGAGCAGATCGACATGGTGGACGGTTCGTTCATCTCGCCGGTGATCCGCACCACTTTCACGAATCCCAACACAGGAACCTTCGACCCGGCGATCGTGCGCAATTTCGTGACCCAGATAGACAAAGATCCCACCGCGGCGCTGGTTTGGAACTTCATCAAAGACCAGATGATTCAGCAGCGTTACCTGTCCAAATACATCACGCTGGTCGCCAAGGGAATGTACGTTACGGATCTCGAAGTGGAACAGGGCGTCGCCAATTCCGACATAACCAGCGCCATTTCGTACATCGTCAAGGACTATTCGCAGGTCGCCGATTCGACGATCGACATCTCGCAAGCCGAAGTCAAAAAATATTACGACGCTCATAAGAATATTTTCCGTCAGACGGCCTCGCGCGACATCGAATACGTATTGTTCGACGTATTACCTTCGGACAGCGATTACGTCGATGCCGAAAAGCACATCAACGAGATCGCCGCGGAATTCGCCGTCAGCGAAACCCCGCTGCAATACGCCACGCTGAACTCCCAGAACCCGACCGAAAAACGGTATTTCACGGAAGATCAGTTGCCCGCCGAACTGGCCGCGTTCGCCTTCGGAGCGAACAGCAACGGAATGTACGGCCCGACCAAAGAAGGAGACATGTACACGATGGCCCGCGTGGCCGATTCCAAAATGCTGCCGGACTCGGTCGGAGCGCGTCACATCCTGATCGGAGCCGACCAGAAGGCCACTGCGGACAGCATTCTGAACGCGCTGAAAGGCGGCGCCTCTTTCGCAGAACTTTCGGCGACCTATTCGCAGGACCCCGGAGCGAAAGCGAAAGACGGCGACCTGGGCGTCTTCCAGCCCGAACAGATGGTTCCGGAATTCAGCGAAGCCGTCCTGGAAACGAACAAGGGCGACTATTTCACCGTCCAGACGCAGTTCGGTATCCATGTCGGACAGGTAACCTACAAGAGCGAACCGAAGAAAAAAGTGCAGTTGGCCACGATCACCTATAAAATCGAACCGAGCGAAACGACCCAGCAAACCATCTACGCCAACGCCAGCAAATTCATCAGCGAAGCGGCCGGATCGTACGAAAACTTCGAAAAAGCGGCTACGGACAATTCGCTGTCGAAACGGGTCGTACGGATCAAAAATACCGACCGCAACGTCAGCGGCATCAACAATTCGCGTGAAATCGTCCGCTGGGCCTATAACGGAAACAAAGGCGACGTATCCGCCATCATGGAAGTGGACGGCAATTACGTAATCGCCGCCATCACCGGCGTTTCGGAAGACGGAATCGCACCGCTCGAAACCGTATCTCCGCAGATCGTTTCGATCCTGCGCGAACAGAAAAAAGGCGAAATCCTGGCTCAGGAGATGACCGGAAGCTCGCTGGCCGAAGTGGCATCCAAACTGAACCTGGAAGTCAAAGAAGCGGCTAACATCGACTTCAACTCGTTCTACATCGAAAGCGTCGGCGTAGAACCGAAGTTGATCGGAGCCGTTACCGGAGCGAAGGAAAATACGCTGTCGAAACCCGTTGCCGGACAGAAAGGCGTCTTCCTGTTCGACGTAACTTCGAGAGCCAAAGTGGACAACGTAACCCCGGAAAGCGAAAAGGTACGCCTCGAAGCGAGCGCGCAGGCCTATATTATGGAGCGCGTCAACCAGGCGTTGACCGAACAGAGCAAGATCACCGACAACCGTGTGAAATTCTTCTAACGGAACCGGGAATCGGACATCCGATCCTATAACCCGAGCGGGGCGGACTTCGAAGTCCGTCCCGCTTGTTTTTCGCTTTCTCCGTATTATCCGGAGAAAAATCCTGTTCCGGGTTATCTTTTCGACGAATCGGGGGACTGCGCCGAATCGGTCTCCGTATGCTTCAAATATTTATCGAGCCATCCGAAAAACTCCCGGTTCCAAACCAAAGAATTCTGCGGTTTGAAAATCTGGTGGGCCTCGTCTTCGAACGACACCAACCGGCTCGGCACCCCCATCAGCCGGGCCGCCGTAAAGGCCTGCAAGCTCTCGGTATACGGAATCCGAAAATCGCCCTGACCCGAAAAAATCAGAATCGGAGTATCCCAATTTTTCACGAACTTATGGGGCGAATTGGCATACGACCGCTGCGCCGTCGTGTCGTCGCTCCAGTACGGACCGCCCAGATCGTTGTTTGGAAACCATAGTTCCTCGGTCGCCCCGTACATGCTCTCCAGATTGAACATCCCGCAATGGGCTATAAAAGCTTTGAAGCGTTTTTGATGATGCCCGGCCAGAAAAAACACCGAATATCCGCCGTAGCTCGCCCCGACGCAGCCCAACCGACCGCCGTCCACCCACGGTTCCGCGGCCACATCGTCGATCGCGCTCAGGTAATCGCGTATATTCTGCCCGCTGTAATCGCCCGAAATCTGATCCTGCCACTGCTGTCCGAACGAAGGCACGCCGCGCCGGTTCGGTGCGACGACCACGTATCCCTGCGCCGCCATCAACTGCAAATTCCAACGGTAACTCCAGAACTGGCTTACGACGCTTTGCGGTCCTCCCTGACAGTACAGCAGCGCCGGATAGCGTTCGGTCGAATCGAAATCCGGCGGCAGCACGACCCACGTCAACATTTGCCGGCCGTCGGTAGTCCGTATCCAACGTTCGCGCACCTCCCCCATCCGGATATGATCGTAGATTTCCGGATTGGTATTCGTGATCCGGGTCATCGTTCCGTCCGCCGGATCGATCCTGAAAAGTTCGGTCGGAGCGGACAGCGAAGTCACTTCGCCGACCAGTTCGCCCCCGTTCAGCGTAATCGCATTGACATCGTGCGCCCCTGCGGTCAGCACGCGCACCGAATCGTCCGCCAGGTCGACCCGGCACACCTGATAGGTTCCCCGCACAGGCGCAATGAAATACAACGTCCCGTTCCCGTCCCAACGCACGTTTCCCGCATTGTAATCGAAGTTCCGGGTCAGGTAGCGTTTTTCGCCGGTAGCCAGCGTTTCGACGAACAGTCGGCTCTTGTCTGACTCGTTCCCGGCCCGCTCCATACTGGTGAACGCCAACATCGAATCGTCCGGCGAGAAAACCGGATATTTGTCGTACCCGGGCATCCCTTCGGTCAGGTTGCGCGTCTGCCCGGACGCAAGGTCGTAAAGGTACACGTCCGAATCGGTGCTGAGCGCATACGCTTTCCCGGTCAGCTTCTTACAGGTATAGGCCAATTGGGTTCCGGCGCGGTTCCACGCGATTTCCGAAATATCGAAATAGGGCGCCGTCGGGGCATCCCACGGCTCGCCCGGCATAATATCCGTCCCTCCGGTCACTTTCGCGCCGCCCGTCAGCGGAGCGATGAAAATATGACGGTAGCTCCCGTCGTCCCAATAATTCCAGTGGCGCTCCATCAGGTCGTCGTAAATCTTCGCCTTCGAACGGTCCAGATCGGGATAAATTTCCGGCGAACTGCGCTTTTCGACCGGCACCCGGGCGACGTACATCAGCCGGTTCTCCGACGGAGCGACCGAAAAGCCCTCGACGCCGCCGGGGATGTCGGTCACCTGACGACGGTTGTTCCCGTCCGGAGCCGCACACCAAACCTGGTCGCTGCCTCCGTGGTCGGAAATAAAATAGATCGTACGTCCGTCTGCGCTCCACTGAGGCGACGACTCGTTGCTGCCGGGATCGGTGACCCGGATCCATTTGCCCCCGGATACCGGCGCCGAACGGATATTGGTCACTCCCTTGTTCTCTTTCATGTCGTAGGTCGTAACCGTATAAAGCACGGTACGGCCGTCGGGCGAAAGGACGGCGCTGCCGACCCTCTTTATTTTCCACATTACCTCGGGCGTCAGTATCCCCGCCGATCGTTCGGCATCGGTCAGTACATGGTCAGCACTCATCTTATCATCGTTTTTTCGGAAAGAACAGCCGTACGGCAAAACCATCCATACGCAGCATACGGCTTTCAGTACAAAGAACAGACCTCTTTTCATCGTTCGAACGTTTAGTATCCGGCAGCCCTACCGCACCGGATAACCGGCTTCCCGAAAAACGTCGCCGATCGTATAATAGGTGCCGCTCAGCAGTTCGGGCACCCGTTCGGGCGCGATCCATTCGGCCCGGGTAATCCCTTCGACCGTCTGCGGCTGCGGTCGTTGCCCTCCGACGTAGCGCATGTGATACCAAGCCGTCCGTTTCAGCACCCACTGCTCCCGAATCCGGTAACAGTGGAACGTGTGCGTGATCGGCTCTTTCCGTTGCAGTTCTTCGATTCGCAGACCGCACTCCTCGCTGACTTCCCGCACGGCGCAGTCTTCGATCCGTTCGCCCGGTTCGAGTTTTCCCTTCGGCAAATCCCAGCGGCCGTTGCGGAAAATCATCAGCACTTTCGCCGCATCGTCGACCACCAAACCGCCGGCCGCCTCGATAAAAGGCAGCGATGCCCGGAATTCGTCGAAAATACGCTCAATATTTTCGGATATTACGTATAACTTTTTGGTAAATTGAAGTTTTTGCAAGAACTTTGTAATAGCGGGCGTTTCGCCGGGAGCCACCCGGAATACTTCGCCCTGCGGATCGGCCGGAAGCTGCTGCGCGAACAGCACGGCACTGTTTTCAATATAAACTTTATACATGGTAATAATGTGTGATTTAGACAAAAAAGTCGCTGAAAGTCTGTTACAAATTAAGGCAATTAAATTAAATCCGACAAATCATTTCACCTGGGCGTCGGGCTGGTATTCGCCCATCTACTGCGATAACCGCAAGATCCTCTCCTATCCGGCCGTCCGGAAGGAAATCTACGAAGGATTCGTAAAGATCATCTCCGAAAAATATCCCGACGCAGACATCATCGCCGGCGTAGCCACCGGAGCTATCGCGCACGGCGTACTGGTCGCCGAAAAAATGGGCAAGCCGTTTATCTACGTCCGCAGCTCGCCGAAATCGCACGGGCTGACCAACCAGGTCGAGGGCGAATACTGGCCGGGAGCCAAAGTGGTCGTGGTCGAAGACCTGGTCTCCACCGGCGGCAGCAGCCTGAGCGCCGTCGAAGCGCTGCGCGAGGGGGGATGCGACGTGCTGGGCATGGTCGCGATCTTCACCTACGGTTTTCCGACCGCCGAAGAAAATTTCGCCGGAGCGGACGTGAAGCTCGACACGCTGAGCAACTACAAAACGATGATCGAACTGGCTGTCAACCAGGGCTACGTCCACGAAGACGAATTGCAGACCCTGAAGGAGTGGCGCCGCGACCCGGCGAACTGGAAAAAATAAGCGGCACGAAAATGGAGAAATACGAAAGCAAACACGTCCGGATCCGGCGGCCGGCTTCGATGATTTACAGCGTCCTGTCGCGCTTCGACAACCTCACGCCGGTACTGGCCGACAAAGTGGAAGGCTGGACGGCGGAGGAGAATACCTGCTCGTTCAAGGCGAAGGGGTTTCCCGTCAGCCTGCGGATCGTCGAGAAAGAGCCGCACAAGCTGGTCAAAGTGACCGGCGAAGACGGCTCCCCGATGGATTTCACGTTCTGGGTGCAGTTGGTCAGCGTCGACGAGCAGGACACCCGGATGCGCATCGTGCTGCATGTGCAGCTGAACATGATGATGAAGATGATGATCGGCGGCAAGCTGGCCCAGGCGGTCGACCAAATCGCCGACCAGATCGCCGAGGCGTTCAACAACGCCCCGGTTTAAACGGAAACGACGTTTAACTTAAAACGAAATACCATGATCAACATTATCGTAACCATTACGGTCTCCGAAGAAAACCGCCCGCAAGTACTGCCCCTGCTGGAAGCGCTTACGACAGCCTCGCAGCAGGAATCGGGCAACATCTCCTACGAATTTTACTTGCATCCCACCGACCCGATGCGGTTGGCGATCATCGAGGTCTGGCAGAACGCCGAAGTGCTCGCCGAGCACGAAGCGACCAAGCATTTCACGACGTTGCTGCCGCAGATCGAAAAACTGTCGGTCGGAATCGACATCCAGAAATTCGACGCAGAACCGATCGATTGACGCAAGACGCCGCCCGATACAAAAACGCCTCCCGGCCGGATACGTACATTCCGGCAGAGAGGCGTTCGTTTTTCCCGAACCAGCCTTATTCCTTCCGAACGAGGTAGATCATTTCCGAACGCAGCCCGTACAACGCCGCCGCTTCCGGACTGAGGAAACGGATGTAGTCGATCTCTTCGACATCGAACCCGGCTTCGGCCAAGCGCTCGCCGTAATCCCTGCCGTAATCGCGCAGGTGATCTTTTTGTCCGAAATGGAGTTCACGCTGCACGGGATCGGTGATCGACGGATCTTCGTAAGTCGTCTCGCGGTCGGGATTGACCGGCGACAACATGATCCCCCAGCCTCCCGGACGCATCACGCGGAAAAGTTCCCGCATCGCCTGCCGGTCGTCGTCGACGTGCTCCAAAATGTGGTTGCAGAAGATCACGTCGAACTCCCCGTCCGGAAACGGGATTCGCTGCACATCCATCTTAACCTTCGCCAACGGCGACTCCAGATCGGCGGTCACGTAATCCAACTGCGGCAGCCGACCGAACCGCTTCAGGAAGCAATACTCCGGAGCGATATGCAACACCCGCGCGGGCGCTTCGAAAAAGTCGGTTTCGTTTTGCAGGTACAGCCACATCAGTCGGTGCCGCTCGAGCGCCAGGCAATGCGGACACAACGCATTTTCACGCGAATTGACGTATCCGTAGGGCATGAATTTCCGGTAACGGTTGCCGCACACCGGGCACTGCACCCGGCTCCCGGCGTAAAATAGCCCCACAAGCGGCGTGCACAGATGCACTACCCGCTGGATATAACGGCGCGGCACATGTCGCAATACGAATCGGATCAACTGCTTCATCGGGCTATTCCTCCTCTTTCAGGGCCTCGTCGACCTCTTTTTCGGCCTTTCGCAGCCGTTCCTTGCACAACCGGATCAGTTCGGCGGCCCGTTTGACCTGAGCGCCCAGTTCGTCGACGTTCATCTGCTCATTGTTAAACCGCTCGAGGATCTGCTCCACTTCGGCGATCGCCTGCGCATATGTAATTTTCGATTTTTCCATCTATTTGATTTTTTTGATTTCTGCTTCTATCGTCCGGCGTTTCATCACGATCTCTACCGAATCGCCCGCCTGCAAGCCGACCGGATCGGTCACGATATTCCCGCCGCTGCGCACGACGGCAAACCCCATGTCGAGAATCCGGTCCGGATCGCGCGTAGCCGCCAGGTCGCCCAGCAAAGATAACGCTTTCGTACGGGATGCGACGTATTCCCGGCTGCGGTGTCTGAGCATGGCCGACAAATTATCGAGTCGGAAATTCGCGTCCGAAAAGGCAAAACGAGCCGATTGTCGCAATTGCGCCTGCAGCGCCGCCGTGCGGTCTTCCCGGCGGCGGATCGCTTGCGCCGCCCCATGCCGCAGCGCACCGCGCAACTGTTCCAGCCGCAGCCGCACCGCCTGCGTCCCCTGCGTCGAAATCCGGTTCAGCGCGAACGCCGCATCCCTCAACGCGCTGCGCCGCTGCAGGAAAAACGCCTGTGCCGCCTCCTTCAGTTCCTTCCTCATATCGTCGAGTCCGGCATCGAATTCGGCCATCCCGTTTTTCAGGTACACGGCCACGGCAGTCGGCGTTTTCAACGAAACGGCCGCAACCAGATCGGCCACGCTCTGGTCTTTATCATGTCCGATCCCGGCGATCACCGGCAACGGGAACTGCGCCAGGTAACAGCACAGCCGATAGCTGTTGAAGCACCCCAGATCGCTCTGCGAACCGCCCCCTCGGATCAGCACCAGCGCATCGAAACCGTCCGCCCGGTCGGCCGCCTCGCCCAATGCCCGGACGATCGACTCCTCGGCTTCGGCCCCCTGCATGAAAGCGTCGAACAACGTAATTTCGAATCCGTAGGGAGAGGATGAAATCTCCTTCATAAAATCCTGATAACCCGCCGCATTCCGCGACGAGATCACCGCAATCCGCTGAATCGCCGCAGGCAGCGGCAACTCGCGGTTCATGTCGAACACGCCGTCCTGTCGCAACCGCCGGATCGTCTCCTGTCGCTGGCGCTCCATGTCGCCGAGCGTATAGGTCGGGTCGATATCGGTAATCTGCAGCGACAATCCGTAAAGTTCGTGGTACGAAACGACCACCTTGACCAGCACCTTCAGCCCCGCTGCGAGGACCTGGCCCGTCGCTCCTTGGAAATAGGACGCGATCATCGAATAACCGCTGCGCCAAATCACGGCGCTCGCTTTCGCTTTGGGCACATGGTTCGCCCCGCCTTTTTCGACCAGTTCGATGTAACAGTGGCCGGAATAGTTCACCTTCAGTTCGCTGATCTCCGCTGTCACCCAGTACGGCAGCGGATGGGCGTTGTCGATCCCGCGCTTGATAAGCGCCTGCAGTTCGCTGAGAGAAATATGCGTGGAAGCCGGCATCTCTGCGGTTATTTATTTACCCGGAACACTTTCTGCACCCCTTTAATTCGCATCAGCGAATAGACGACGGCATCGACCAATTGCGTACCGGTCACCTCGATGTTGATCAACCCGGAGAGCATTCCTCCCGACGAGTTCAGGCTCATCGAACGGATATTGATCTTCAGGTCGCGGTTGATCACTTCGGCGATTTTATTCACCAGGCCGGTCGCATCTTCGGCCTGGATACGCACTGTCGCGACGAACGCGCCCTTCGCCGCGTTCTGCTGCCAGCGCGCCGGCAACACCCGGTAAGGGTAACGTTCCTTCAGCCGCTGGGCGTTCGGGCAATCCTGCCGGTGGATCGTGATCCCGCTGTTGATCGTCGTGAAACCGAATATTTCGTCCCCGAAGATCGGATTGCAACACTTGGCCAGTTTGTATTCGATATTACTTAGCGAATTGTCGATAATCAGCGCGTCGTCGTTGTCCGAAACGATCTTCGCGGCCGACGGAGCTTTCAACGGATGCCCGTCGTCCAGCGTCCCGTTCAGGTGGCGGGTCAGGATCTCCTTGATGTCGGGCAGGATGATCTTCTGTTGTGCGATCTGCCCGTACAGCTCGGTTCCCGTCCGCAATTTGTAGTATTTGCTCAGCACCATCACGGCGTCGTCCATCGTGATGGAGAGTTTCCAGTTCTTGATCTTGCGTTCGAGTTCCTCCCGCCCGAGACTGGCCGCCTTGGCCTGCTCCTCGCGCATGTAGGCCCGGATCTTGTTGCGCGCTTTGCTCGTGGTGACGATATTCAGCCAATCGGCTTTCGGTTTCTGGGTTTTCGACGTCAGTATCTCGACGATATCGCCGTTGCGCAGCACTTCGCGGAACGACACGTTACGGTGGTTCACCTTACCGCCGACGCAGGTAGCTCCGAGATTGGTATGGATATCGAACGCGAAGTCGAGCACGGTGGCCCCTTCGCTCAGTTTGCGCAGGTCGCCGTTCGGCGTGAACACGAAGATTTCGCCGGACGACAGCTTTGCATCAAACTTCTGCGCGATCTCCTGCGGCTGAGTCGTCTCCATGATCTCGCGCAGCTTGGTGAACCACTCCTCGGTTCCCATCGTTCCGCCGCTGACGCCTTTGTAACGCCAATGGGCCGCCACGCCGCGTTCGGCGACCTCGTCCATCCGCTCGCTGCGAATCTGTATCTCGACCCAGCGCCCCTCATTGGAAACGACCGTCGTATGGAGCGATTCGTAACCGTTCGACTTCGGGATGGATATCCAGTCCCGCATCCGGTCGGGATTCGGCGTATAAAAATCGGTGACGATCGAATAGATCGCCCAGCACTGCGCCTTCTCCTGCTCCTGCGGACAGTCGATGATAATCCGGATCGCGAACAGGTCGAACACCTCGTCGAAGCCGATTCGCATCCGCTTCATTTTGCGCCAAATCGAATAGATCGACTTGGTACGGCTTTTCAAATGGTATTTGAACCCGAGATGCCGCATTTTTTCTTCGATCGGGCGCACGAACCGGCGGATAAATACCTCGCGTTCGGCAGCCGTTTCGTTCAACCGCTTGCGGATGTACTCGTAATCGTCCGGTTCCAGGTGCATCAGGGCGAGATCCTCCAGTTCGGATTTGATATTGTACAATCCCAGCTTATGCGCGATCTGGGCATACAGGTTCAGGCTTTCCCACGATTTTTTGGCCCGTTTCTCCGGCGGAAAAATCTCCAGACGGCGCATCACTTCGAGCCGGTCGGCCAGCTTGATCAGAATCACGCGGGGATCGGTCGAATAAGAAACGATCAGCTCCCGGAAATTATCGACCTGATCGTTGGCCACTTTCGGATCGACGTCCGAGATGTTGCACAACCCCTGCAAGATGCCGACGCACTGTTTCCCGAAATGATTCCCGAGCTTATGAACATCCATCAACTGCAGGCGCACCACATCGTGCAGCAGCGTCGAGACCGTCGAATTCCGCCCGAGTCCCACCTCCTGAATCACGATCATCGCGGTATTGATCGAATGGGTAACGAAAGGCGTCCCATCGTGACGAACCAGCCCTTTCAACCGGTCAACCGCCAGACACAATGCCGAACGCACCACCCCGAAAACCTCGTCGTCGAATACCGAACGCGCCAGATCCAAAAACGGCTGGTAATATTCGGCATCCAGATCAATCTCTTTCTCAACCTCTTCCATATTCATCCCTGTTAGGTTCGTGCGATAAAGTTAATAATTTTTCGGAAACAAATCCGCCTCCGTTCCGCAACGATTCCATTCGTGCGAACGATCCGGTGCCCGGCATCCCGGACAGCCCCCGCCCCGACGAATAAATCCGACCCCGCGGCACACGAAAAACGGGCGGAGCCACAGAGGGTTCCGCCCGTCAAATCCGTTTTCGAATCGTTATTTCTTAAAATAACGGTTGTAAAGTCCCTCGAAACCTTTACCGTGACGCGCTTCGTCTTTGCACATGTCGTGGACGGTATCGTGA
>ERZ839767.1560-NODE-1560-length-34230-cov-3.949261_pt1 | contig 34230 bp, 29 predicted proteins | sample MGYA00519879_ERZ839767 | MGnify/ENA primary metagenome ERZ839767 (study PRJEB31850, sample SAMEA3708852) | human gut metagenome | biome: human gut; feature: human-associated habitat; material: faeces | place: China | collected 2014 ... | reverse complement strand
GCTGCAAAACCATGTTCTGCTCCAGCGTAAAGTCCAGAATCAGGCCGTGCTTGTGCCGGTCTTCGGGAATATGGCTCATGCCCGCCTCGCTGTGTTTGCGGATGGAGGCATGGGTGATGTCGTGGCCTTCCAGCGTGATCTTGCCGTGAGAGGGCTTTTCCAGCCCGGTGAGGGCATAAACCAGATCGGTCTGGCCGTTGCCGTCGATCCCGGCGATGCACAGGATCTCGCCGGCACGGGCGGTGAAGCTCACGTCGCTGACTGCGTCCCGCTTGTAGAGCTTGGAGGGCACATGCAGGTGCTCTACCTCCAAAACGGGCTTGCCGGGATGGGCTTCGTCCTTGTCCACCACCAGCTGCACGGGGCGGCCCACCATCATGCGGCTCAGTTCTTCCTTGGTGGTGTTGGCGGTCTCCACGGTGCCCACGTAGCGGCCCTTGCGCAGCACGGTCACACGGTCGGAAACCTCCATGATCTCGTTCAGCTTATGGGAAATAAACAGGATGCTCTTTCCCTCCCGGGTCAGGCCCCGCATGATCTCCATCAGTTCTTCGATCTCCTGAGGGGTCAGCACGGCGGTAGGCTCGTCGAAGATCAGCACCTCATTGTCGCGGTAGAGCATCTTAAGAATTTCTACGCGCTGCTGCATTCCCACGGTGATGTCCTCGATCTTGGCGTCCAGATCCACCTTCAGGCCGTAACGTTCGGACAGCTCCTGCACCTTTTTGCGGGCCGCCTTTTTCTGCAGGAAGCCCATTTTGGTGTCCTCCGCTCCGAGGATGATGTTGTCCAGTACGGTGAACACGTCGATCAGCTTGAAATGCTGGTGCACCATGCCGATGTGCAAAGCGGTAGCGTCGTTGGGGTCGTTGATCTGCACCTCTACGCCGTCTTTTTTGATGACGCCTTCTTCCGGCTGATACAGGCCGAACAGGACGCTCATCAGCGTGGACTTGCCTGCGCCGTTTTCGCCGAGGAGCGCATGGATCTCGCCATGGCGAAGCTGGAGCGTGATGTTGTCGTTTGCAATGATACCGGGGAACCGCTTGGTGATATTCAGCATTTCGATTGCATACTGTTCGTTACCCAAACCGATTGCCTCCCTCTCTTATGGTTTCAGATTCTATTATAATCAATTCCATGTTTGATTTCAAACACAAAAAGCTCTCGCAGCTAACTTTTTCATTTTTTTATGCATTTCAACCAAAAGTAGTATTTTATCCCTGGCGTAAGCATGTATTTTGCAGCATTTTGACGGATCGAAAAAGGACGGGTCAAAGCCCGTCCCAGATATGTCGAACAATTTTTTACAGCCGTCCGCCGCTCAGCGCATGCTTCACCCTTTTCTTGAACAGCGCAGCATCGCGTTTGCCAACGCCGCGGCAGCAATCACGGTATCGCGGCGGGGCGCGCTGACCTCGATCCCGACGGAGGCCGAGGTCACGGCGCTGATTTCCGGCACAGATAATGGCTGACCTGTCAAAGCACCTATCCCGAAGTCCGAAAATAAGAGGAGAGCACAACGATGAACACGCCCAAGCTTTTACCCTCGCTGATGTGTGTTGACTTTTCCCGCATGGCGCAGACGCTGGAGGTTTTCGAACAGTGCGGCATCGACGCCCTGCATGTCGATATCATGGATGGAGAATTCGTGCCGAACTATGCGCTGGGCACGGATTTCTGCAGGCAGCTGCGCAAGCTGACGCCGATCCCGCTGGACATTCATCTGATGATCTCGCGGCCCGATACGAAGCTCTCATGCTTTGCGATCCAGCCGGGCGAGTATGTCTCGGTGCACTGGGAGAGCACGCCGCACATCCATCGCACGATCGGTGCAATCGCCGCGCTGGGCGGAAAGCCGATGCTCGCGATCAATCCTGCGACACCGTATGATGTGATCCGCTATCTGCTGCCCGATCTGGCAGGCGTGCTGGTCATGACGGTCGATCCCGGCTTTGCCGGTCAGCAGCTCGTTCCGGCCATGCTGCAGAAGCTGCGCGATCTGCGCGCATTTCTGGACGAAAACGGCTACCCGGATCTGGAGATCGAGGTAGACGGAAACGTCAGCTTTGAAAATGCGGAGAAAATGCGGCAGGCCGGGGCGACGATGTTCGTCGGCGGCAGCTCCAGCGTCTTCTGGAAGGGCGCTTCTCTAAGCGAAAACATCCAGAGAATGTACGCCGTAATAGGAAAGCGCAATATTGCAGTTCTGCGGGCAGTAAAATAAGATAAGCAAGAAAATAGCCGGGCTGACTTTGTAATAGGTCGGCCCGGTTTTCGGCTGAGCAGCTTTCGTTGTCCGAACGCGTCGGCATACAAAAAGGACGGGCCGAAGCCCGTCCTTTTGCGGTTCCTTATGGGGAATTAGCCCTTGATGTTGCCGAGGTAGTTCACAGCGATGTTGGAGACGGTCGGCTCGACAGTGGTGTCGTTGGAGACCTTCACCTTGCCGTTGAACATATCAGCGACGAGAGCGGTGTAATCCTCAACGGTGAACTTGCCGTCTGCCCACTGCGTGGTCTCGAGCGGGAGCTGGACATAGTTCGCGGAAGGATCGTCAGCAGAGACGAGGCCCAGGGTCTCGATCTTGCCGGCGTAGTTGGCCCAGTTGCCATTGACAATGACATCGGTCAGGGTGTCGATGGTGGTGGGAGCAAGGCCCTTCATAGCGGAGGTAACAGTCATGCCTTCGCCGTAGCCGCCGTCGATGACAGCGGACTGGTCGGTGTCGACGCCGATGACCTTGCCGTTGACCTTCTGAGCAGCCTCAGCAGCAGAGGTGAAGATGCCGCCGCCGCAAGCGAAGACCAGCTGAGTGCCGTTGGAATACCAGGTGTCCATAACAGCGGTGATGTCGCCGTCGCCGTTGAACTGGCCGCCGTAGATGTAGTTGACCTCAACGCCCTCAACACCCTTGGCAGCAGCAGCGGCGTCAACGCCCTGCACGAAGCCGTAGCCGAAGCGGATAACAGCAGGAACAGCCATGCCGCCGAGGAAGCCAAGCTTGGTGTAGCCGAGGCAGACAGCAGCGTAACCGGCCATGTAGCCGCTGAGCTCTTCCTGATAAACAGCGCAGTAAACGTTGCTCAGGTCGACGTAGTCAGCGAGGTTCCAGTTGTCGGGGTTGTAGTCGTAGGTCTCACCGGCGTTGGCAACAGCAGCCTCGAGCAGATCGCCCTTGGCGACGTCCAGCGCGATGAACTTCACATTGGGGTACTGCGGAGCGACCTCAACGATGGTGCCGCCGAAGGCATAGCCCGGCATCACGATGACGTTGTAGCCGTCAGCGATGGCCAGCTCGGTGGAAGCAACACGGCCGGCAGTGGAGTTGTCGGTGGGCTTGTAGTACTTGAAGTCATAGCCGTTGTCGCCGGCAAACTTCTGGCAAGCCTCATAGGTGGTCTGGTTGAAGGACTGGTCGGTGATGTCGCCGTAGTCGGTGATCATCGCGATCTTGACGTCGCCGTTGTTGTCATCGGGCTCAGTCGCATCGCTGTTGTCCGTGCTCTCGTTGGTCTTGGACTCATCCGTAGGAGCGGTGGTGGGTGCATCGGTCTCGCTGTCGTTGTTGGCACAGGCCACGAACAGGCAGGAGATCATAGCAAGAACAAGGAGCATTGCTAAGAGTTTCTTCATTTTCTTAACCTCCATTTATTTTGGCTCAAGGCCGTAAGCAATTATTACACAATTTGGCGTGAAAATCAAGGCGCTGTAAAATTTTTGTGAAAAGCGCCAAAAATTAGGCCTCCATACTGTCTTTTGTAAAGCCGAACGGCAGCAATTCGGGCAGTTTTACGGTGAACACACCGCCGCCGGCCTTCTGCATATGGATCTCGAAGTCCGGGCCGCAGAATTCCTGCATGACCTGACGGCACACACCGCACGGGCCGCTCGGCTCGTCTTGAGCCTGCACAGGCTTCCCGGCAGGACCGCCGACCACGGCAATGGCGGCAAAGTCATAGCAGCCGTCGTACACCGCCTTGAAAAAGGCCGTGCGCTCCGCGCAGTTTGTGGCGGAGAAGCTGGCATTTTCAATGTTGCAGCCCTGATAGACACGGCCGTCCTTCGTCAGCAGTGCAGCGCCGACAGCATAATGGGAATACGGCGCATAGGCGCGCTCGCGGGCCTCATGCGCAAGCTCCAGCAGTTTTTCCGGTGTCATGGCAATCTCCCCTTTCAGAAATTACAGAATCTCGGTGGCAAAGCTCGTGCCGGGCGTCTGATACGGAACACCGAGCAGCTCCGTCACGGTCGCGGCAATGTCCGCAAACGACTTGCGCGTGCCGAGATTCACAGGGCGCAGGTGCTTGCCCGCCATCAGCAGCGGCACATACTCGCGGGTATGGTCCGTCGTGCGGGTGTAGGCAGGGTCGCAGCCATGGTCGGCCGTGATCATAACGAGGTCCTCGTCGCCGAGCTGCGGCAGCAGCTCCGCCAGCCAGCCGTCGAATTCCGTCAGGGCGGCAGCATAGCCGTCGATGTTGCGGCGATGGCCGTAGAGCATATCGAAATCAACGAGATTCACAAAGCACAGGCCCTGGAAATCGCGCTTGAAGTAGTCCATGGTCTTGGCGAGGCCGTCAGTGTTGCCCTTCGTGTAGACATAGTCCGTCAGGCCGCGGCCTGCGAAGATATCGTGGATCTTGCCGACGGCAAGGACATCCTGACCGGCGGCCTTGATGGCGTCAAGCATGGTCTCCGCGGGCGGCTCGAGCGAGAAGTCGTGGCGGTTGGACGTGCGGGTGAAGCCGTCCTTCTCGTTGCCGATGAACGGACGGGCGATGACGCGGCCGACGCCATGCTTTCCGACGAGGATCTTACGGGCGATGCGGCAGTATTCATACAGCTGCTCCAGAGGGACGATGTCCTCGTGCGCCGCGATCTGGAACACGGAGTCTGCGGACGTATAAACGATGAGGTCTCCCGTGCGCATATGCTCCGCGCCGTACTTTGCGATGACCTCGGTGCCGGACCAGGGAGCGTTCGCCAGGACGCCGCGGCCCGTCGCCTCGCGGAAGGGCTTGAGCACTTCCTCGGGGAAGCCGTTGGGATAGGTGGGCAGCGGATTCGGGGAAACGACGCCCGCGATCTCCCAGTGGCCGATCGTGGTGTCCTTGCCCATGGAGGCCTCTGCCATGCGGGCGCAGGCGCCCGTCTGCGCGGGATCCGTGCCGAGGAACGACAGGCCCTCGATGTTGCCGAGGCCGCAGTGCACCATCGTGGGGATGTGCAGCTTGCTGGACGTGGAACAGCTCTTGAGCGTGTTCACGCCGAAATCACCGAACCTTGCGGCATCGGGCATTTCACCCGCGCCGCAGGAATCCAGAACGATCAGAAAAATGCGCTTCATTTTGGTATTTGCTCCTTTTTGTCGTGATAGAAATTTGAGAAGAGAAAGAAAATAAGGGGTCAAAATTCGGAAGCGTTGTTTTACGCTTCCGAATTTTTTAGATTACTTTTCCAGTTTGACGGCCGTTTCGAGCGCGACCTCCATCATCTGCGTGAAGGACGTCTGACGTTCCTCGGCGGGCAGGGCCTCGCCCGTGAGCATGTGATCGGAGATCGTGCAGATGCACAGGGCGTTCTTCTTCCAGCGGGCGGCGGTCATATACAGGCCGGCAGCCTCCATCTCGCAGGCCATGACGCCCATCTTGATCCAGGCGGGAACGGTCTGCAGGACCTCGGGCATGCCCTCGTCGTCGTTATAGAAGTTATCTGTTGACAGGACGTTGCCGACGTGATACGTCGCGCCGACCTGTTCGCAGGACGCAACGGCGCGGCGCAGCATCTCATAGGAGGCAATGGGTGCGAACGTGCCGTCAATGTGATACTGGTGCAGGAAGTTCGAATCGGTGCAGGCGCCCTGAGCGATGACGATGTCGCGGACGTGGATATCGGGGTTGATGGAACCGGCCGAGCCGATGCGCATGATGTTCTGCACGCCGAAGGCGTTGTAGAGCTCATAGGAATAGATGCCGATGGACGGGATGCCCATGCCGGAGGCCATGACGGAGACCTTCACGCCGTGATAGGTGCCCGTATAGCCCTGCACGCCGCGGACGTTGTTCACGAGGCGGGCGTTCTCCAGGAAATGCTCGGCGATGTACTTCGAGCGAAGCGGATCGCCCGGCATCAGGACGGTCTGGCCGAAATCGTCGGGCGTGGCGTTGATATGGGGAGTCGGATAATTCATAACAGGATCTCCTTTCAAAATTCAGCGGTTCTTTACTTTGCGGTGCTCGCGGATGTTGCGGATCCAGCACTTGTGGCACATGGCAAGATAACGGTCGTTGCCGCCGAGCAGGAGCTGAGCGCCCTCCGTGACGATGCAGCCCTCGCTGTCCAGTCGGGCATTGACCGTGGCCTTGGCCCCGCAGTCGCAGATGGCCTTGATCTCCGTGATGGTGTCCGCCACCTCGAACAGCCTTCGGCTTCCGTCAAACAGCTTGCACTGGAAATCCGTGCGCAGGCCGAAGCACAGCACCGGGATGTTCTCCACATCCACGATATCGCGGAGCTGATCGATCTGCGCGGGCGTCAGGAACTGGCACTCGTCGACGATGATGACATCCGTCTTTTCGCGGCTGCGGTAGAGCTCGTAAATGTCGCTGTGCGGCGGAACGACCTCGGCAGGGGCCTCCAGACCGACGCGGCTGCGCAGAATGATCGCGCCGTCGCGCTCGTCGGCCGCGGGCTTGATCAGCCAGACGTGCATGCCGTTTTCCTCGTAGTTATACTTGGTAATGAGCGCCTGCGCCGTCTTGGACGAGCCCATCGAGCCGTATTTAAAGTAGAGCTTTGCCATTGGCTATCCCCCATTTGCTTTGAGTAGGACTATTATACCGGATTGTGTCCATTTATGCAAGCAGAAAAGCATTCTTGTACCGCGTGCATTGACAAGGCACAGCCGTTCCGTTATACTGAAGGAAGAATCGAACCGAGGGGGATTTTCCATGTTTTGTCCAAAATGCGGAGCAGCGAACGATGCCTCCGCCCGTTTCTGCACTGTCTGCGGCGCAGCGATGCCCGCACATCAGCCGTCCGTGCAGAGCACGCAGTCGATTCCTGTCGTCGTGCAGCAGGTCCGCCCGGCGCCCGTGCAGCTTGTGCCTGCCCATCCGACGGCCTATACCCATGCCCTGACGGGCTGCGGCCGGTCGCTGTCCTACCTGTTTGCCGCCATTGCCCTGACCGCCGTCGCGGTGCTGCACCTGCTGGACCTGCTGCTGGGCATTTCCGGCGGCATCGAGAGCGTCTGGGCGGCCATCGACGCAAGCCCGAGCGGCCTGATGCAGTTCCTGCAGGCTGCCTTCTGGCTGCCGGAGCTGCTGACCGTCATCGGCGTGTGGTCTGCTGCAGGGGCCTGCAGAAGCCGCGGCGCGCAGATCTCGACCGGCGGGCTGAATTGCCTGCGCACGGCGGCCGTCTTCCGCATCATCTTCGAGGCACTTGAGCTGACGTTCCTGCTGATCTATCTGCTGTTTTACAGCGCCGAGGATTTCTTCAGCTTCCACTTTGCCGGCGAAGAATACGTCGTCTTTGTCATGGCCGGCGGCTGTGCGCTGACCATTGTCCTGCAGGGCTGCATCATCGCCGCACTGAACTCCGCAAATGAGGCAGCTGTCAAAGCCCGCGCCACAACGCTCCCGCCGATGCTCCTCGCCGTCATCGTCATGGCAGAGGCCGCCATGCAGATCATCGGTCTTGCTATGTACTGGGTCGCGCCGTATCTGGACTACGACATCGCCCTCCAGCTCTACGGCATGTTCGGCTATCTGAACGGCAGTGTTCTGCTGCATATGTTCTCCCTGCTCTTCAGCGCCGTCTCCGGCATTCTGTTCTCCGTCGTCACGCTGCGCTACCGCCGCGAGGTCAGCGCAGCCATGGAAGCGGAATGAGCTGAGAACAGTACCCTGTCAAATTGAATCATCAAAAAAGCGAGGAAGCCCCGAAACAAAAACTGTGGACCGTTCGTCAGGCGGCCCACAGCTTTTTTTCGGGACGTGTCCCATTTTCAGGAGGTGATTTTTGCTGATTACGATCTATTTGTGCTCTGGCGTGGTCGATCTATCAGGCAGTGCCGCACAGGGCTCCGGCAGGGATCGCCGTCCTAGTGCGGACCCGCCCGTTACACCCGGGATCAGCCGGCCAGCGTAGCACCCAGCTTCTTGCACTGCGCAAGCGCGTCGTCTTCCGGCGCTTCGCAGCAGATGACGCTCTCACAGGCGAGCACCGCGCCGTCGGAACGGCAGGTGTCCTCCCAGGTGCGCATCCATTCGCCGTCGCCCCAGCCATAGGAGCCGAACAGCGCGAGCTTCTTGCCGGACAGGGCGGACTCACAGCCCGTGAACATCGGCTCGAACTCATCCTCCTCCAGCGTCTCCGCACCCATGGCGGGGCAGCCGAAGGCAATGGCGTCAAATTCCGCGACCTTCGCGGCGGAGAACTGATCGGCGGTCAGCGTGCTGACCTCCGCACCGGCCTCTTTGGCTCCCTCGGCGACGGCGTTGGCCATCTGCTCGGTGTTGCCGGTACCGCTCCAATAAACAACTGCGATCTTACTCATGATCCATGATCCTTTCTGTTTTGAATTTTTATCACGGCAGCTCCGGCTCAGACGGCCAGAGCGAGCCGCTCCACCCCGGTCCCACAGGCCCAGGAGGCCAGATAGCAGCGCGTGCAGCGTTCGAACTTGTCGAACAGGGCGCGCGAGCGCTCCTCGTCTCCGTAGACCTTCCAGTAACCGGTGAATTTGTAATTTCGGGTCTCGTTTTCAATAAAGCCGCGCACGTCCTCCGGCGGATAGCCGAGGAACAGGCCGATCTCGTGCGGGAAGCCGTCCTTCTGGCACTGCAGACGGTCCATCAGGCAGCGCAGGCAGCCGGAAGGCTCCGTGCCATCGTAACCGCTGCCGTTGAGCAGGCAGGCCGCATCCTCACAGGCCAGGTCGCGCGCCAGCGCCTTCGGCCGGTAGAGGTATATGAGTGCCCGCCCGTTCCAGATGCGCAGCGGAAGCATCCGCAGACCCTTCGGGGCAAGAGAAGTGTTCCAGTGGCGCAGCTGCCCGAGCAGCTCTGCCTCATCCGGCGCATCGCAGCAGAACAGGCTGGCGGTTTTCAGCCCGGCGAGCGTCGGCGCACAGAAGCGAATGATCTGATATTCGGACATATCGTCTCCTCCTTCTCTTTCAGGATGCCCCGTTTTCCTGCGGACAGCCCTGTATTTCGTGGTTAGTCATCTCTAACCGACGTGCTGAAGAAAATGCTTCCGGTGCATCGGGCAGCAGCCCGGCAAGGAGAAGCATATTCCATCGGGGCCTCACTTCTGCGGGTGTCCCGAGCCTCAGCAGTGTGCCGCGCAGGCGGACGACTGGCACAGACGGCCAAGATGGTCCGGCGGCAGCTCCGCAAGGAAAGCGCACAGCGCGGCGCGCAGGGCGGCCTCCTCGGAGGAGACGCGGTGCAGATAGCCCGCCAGAACGTCGTAGCAGGCGGCGTACTGATCCGCCAGGCTGCGGCCCTCCGGGGTGAAATGCACCATGCCATAGTGATTTTTGACATTTATCACCGGTGGCTCATCTGCACTCTCCGGCACGCTCACCGGTATAGAATTTACCCCCGGGTCGGCAATATAACCCTTGGGAGTTCTGGTCTCCTTTATATAATACTCTCCCGGCTCGAGTCCGGTGAATTCTACACTGCCGGCTTTGTCAGTCTTTTTTGTCATGAGCTTTTCATGATCAGATGCCCTGTACAATGTGAACTCCGCATCCGCAAGAGGTGTCTCCAGAATATCATCCGTCTTGTGGACACTTATGCTCCCTCTGATCTTCTCTTTTTCTTTTGTATAAACTGTCTGTGAAGCAAGGTTCACATCCTCATGTGAAGCTACGACCTCGCCATCATAATCCTCATCCGTAAGCACCTCATAGCAGACAAGAGCCGAACCACTTATGCTGTCAGCCGAAAAACTGAAATTCACATCCACAGTCATCTCCTCTGCATCTGCGGTAAAACATTTATCTGACGTTGATCCATCTGCCCCAAGCGGTCTGCCCGACTCCTGTGAGACAACGCTTCCGCTCAGTTTATATCTGTGCCCGATATCCAGCCCTTTCATACTCACCGTGTCCGTGATATCTGCAGTTTCCGCATCCGGATCAATGAACTTCGATCCGTCTTCACTGTTCTTCGCCACAGATTCTATCTCCGGCATCCTCTCATCAACTATGTCCCCAAGATCAAACACGCACTCATCTGAATCTATTTTGAATTTTATCGGAGCAATGCTCTTATACTTTCCCCTATTTGCATCACAACGAAGCTCTGTCAATGTGTACTCTCCATACGGCAGTGATCCTTTGGTCTTGTCCGGCTTTCCATCCCCAAACCAGATATCATCCGTAGAACTGGAGTATTCGCCATTGGCATCAGTTGTTATCTCCGCAGACTGGGTGCCATCGGAGTTCTCGACGAGGAATCTCACATTTGCGATCGCTGTCCCATCCTCGGCATCCGCTTTTTTGAATTTGAAGTCACCTCTTACGACATGGTTCCCGACCACAAGCTCGTAGCCATTTACCAGACGAACAGTGTCGCCATCCTGTTCTATTCTGTCCAGATATATTCCATCTGAACTATCCTTTATAATATTGCCATCCTTTGCGCTTTTAAATATTGAATTCACAAGCGTGTACCCTTCTGGGGCTTTTGTCTCCTGAACCGTGATTGTTCCCGTCTGCAAAACCACATCCTCAAGGCCGCACTTACCGCTGTCATCCGTCTTAAGCGTCCAGCTCTGATTCGGCTTCTCTGGGAGCTCGTCCACGGAATTATAAAAATTCCTGTAATAATTGACTGTAAACTCAGCCCCTGACAAGACAGCATCTCCCTGAGATTTATCTCCCGTCTCCGCATCCTGTTTGTATATGCTCAGATCAATCTTGCCTGAGATCACCTTGTCCCAAGTCTCCCAGCTTATTTCAAGCTCCGTGGATGTACTGACCTCCTTGCCATCCACGGACAGGAATTCTCCTTCTTCGTTTATAACGAGCTGTGCCACAGCACTGTTTCTCTCATAGTTGTACGGAGCCCTTTCCTCATATATCCTGTATGTTCCGAACGGCATATCTGTGATCTCATAGGTTCCAAGTCCGCCATATTCTGACATCACAACTATACCATGTCCATTCTCATCAGTCTCTATCTGAGCCACCAGAGTGCGCAGACTCTGTGTGCCGTTTTTCACTTCCATCTCAATATTGTACAGAGCTTCTCCCACACCGACGCCGGAATCTCTGTCGGTCTTGTGCAGACTGAACTTTCCAAGAACAGGCTTCTCTCCCGTCCATTCAATATCCATAGAAATACTGCTTGAAGCTACCGTTCCAAATAACAACTGCTGGTCATCATCTACCTGAGTGGAATCTACAGTATACACTGTAACTCCAGGGATCCCTTTACCAGACTTTACTGTGCCCGTTCCCTTATAAGCCTTCTCAGCACTGAAAAAGAATCTGTCGCCTCCCATTATAGTTACCTTACCTGTCTTGTGGATGGTGAACTCCTTTTCTCCGCTTTTCCTGATATGGAGCCATGTATCCGCCGGTACCGAGATCCTCACTCCATTCTCAGCATCTGCCTTACACCTCATTATCCTGGTTCTTCTTCTCTTCTCACCAGTCTTCTTATCCACATAACCGGTATAATCCTTAAGACTTACATAATTACCGTAATTCTCTTTGCTTCCATCATCTATTATCTCTATATCTGCCTGATCTCCCTGAAGGACGATCTCATCTCGCTTTGTCTCCGATATGTATTTATAGAATTCGTCTATAACGTCAAAATACTGTCCATGTCTTATATAATTCAAAGTCAGTGTCATGATGAGCTGTCTGTGATCTGCGGACACCCCCTTAAAACCAGACCACGCATATTCACTTCCCGGTCCATACAGAAACGCTTTCTGAAGCAGTCTGTTATTTGTCACGGAAAATGCCACCTTGTCCGTGCTCTTAACTTCATTTTTCTTATGATCGCCGCAGTATGCCCTGTACTCTACACCATCCTTATGCACCGTGTAATGCCTCGTGTATGGCATCCCATTGTAAAACACCACATCGCCGCTTAGGATGCAGTCCACATCTTCATAACTTATCTCATATCCGGCCATAGCCGCAATTCCATCCGTTGAGGTGGCCATAACATCAGTATGCCTGCTTTTCTCCCCGGCATACAGTTCGTCAGCACTTGACCTTGTACTGAACCTATGATAAAAAACCACACCGGCCACACATACGGCCAGAAGAACAGCCAGCAGAATCTTATATACATACAATCTTTTCATAATCTCTTCCTTTCTGTTTGAGTTTCAGCCCATTCATAACCGTATCCGGTAAGAGCCGTCTTCATGAATCTGTTTAGCTGTTTTATGTGCACAAAAAAAGCTTACGTGCATTAAAAAGCACGCAAGCTTCATTGTCAATAGAATGGCAAACATTCCTCAACAAAGCGAATTTCCACTGAAAATCACCCGTTTTTTACATGGTCTGTATATTTTGATCCCATTTGTAAATTGGAATTTAACCCTCTGGATAATTAAGTCTGCTGTCATCTATATCATACAGAACCTGTGACAGGAATTTCTCTGCAAGATAGTTCGCCATACCGAGATTCATATCCAGGTAATTGCCGCACTCTCTTGGATTTGCTCCAGGGATCGGATCGTGATAATGTCTTATGAATTCGAACATTGATATCATAAGCTCCACTATATCCTTCGACTCATAATCACCTGCGAGTATGAGATAAAATCCCGTCCTGCAGCCCATAGGTCCAAAGTATATGACCCTATCCTTATACTCTTCATTATTTCTCAAGAATGTCGCACCGAGATGCTCTATAGTATGAACCTCCGCAGTGTTCATAACCGGCTCATAATTCGGCTTTGTCATCCTTATGTCAAATGTTGTGAGGATCTGATCCCCAGCCTTATCCTTTCTCGACACATAAATGCCCGGATTCAGGAGAAGATGATTTATCTGAAAACTTGCTATCTTATCCATGTCTACTTCACCTCATATCTCTTTATTATCTCTGTCATCATGTTTACACTGTTCTCTATAGCCTTTGCCGCAAATGTAGGATAATCCATCTCTGCACTGTCATCAGCCTTGTCCGATATGGCCCGGACAACAAGGTACGGAACCTTATTCAGCACTGCAACATGTCCTATGGCCGCGCCCTCCATCTCTGCACATCTTCCACCAAATGTCTCCACAAGCCATTTCTTCTTGTCCTTGCTCCAGATAAACTGATCGCCGCTCACCACTCTTCCAGTGAACACCTTGACTCCTATATTTGCTGCATCCACTGAGTCCTGTGCTATCTTAAGCAGCTCATCGCTGGTCTTGAACACGCTCAGCTCTGTATCAGGGATCACACCCGGCTCATATCCAAGGGCGGATACATCCATATCATGCTCCACGGTATCCGTAGCCAGAACGATGTCTCCTATATCTATGTCAGCATCCAGTGATCCGGCTATTCCGGTGTTGATGATAGCTGACACTCCATACATGTCGATCAGCGACTGGGTACACATGGCCGCATTGACCTTGCCGACACCGCACTTTACGACCACGACATCCGTTCCTTCTATCTGTCCTTTGTAGAAGCTCATGCCACACTTGTCTGTGACCTGGAGCCCATCTATCATCTCTTTCAGTCTTGCGACTTCCTCGTCCATCGCACCTATGATTCCAAGCATCTCTTATACCTCCATTATCCATTGCTACCTGTCAACTATACTACAACATTCGGAATATGTATATCCTCTTCATAAAAGGAACCTGTCTCCTAAAGCTCCTGAACAGCACCCGAAGTTCTCCCATACGCTGTACATATTCGTCCCCGGACACCTCGCCGCCATAGCTTATGCCTTCCATATATGCCGCAAGGTCCTCAGTCTCCGCCGGATCTGCGCCCTTACAGAAATATTCAAGCTGCTGCCTGTGATTTCCCGCCTTCGAAAAATCATCCGACGCAAGTCTTGCATAATCACACATATACCTATAGTAAGCTATCACATTTCCAGTCTTATCTCTCCTGTGATAACCCACAAAACGAACTATCTTCCTGACTGCTGTACGCCCCACAAACAAGAGCACTGCAAATGCTATACATCCCGCCAGAACATATATTATCCACACGGCATTTCCAAGTGAAAATGCTGTGCCGGTCGTATCTGTTCCGGTATCTCCGCTGTCATCACCTACTAGCCATCTTCCAAATCTGGACCAGAAATCATCCTGGGTCTCATCCTCATCTTCACTCGACGGAGGTGTCAGCTCCACGACCTGCCATCTGCCACGTATGAACGCCTCTATCCACGCATGAGCTCCGCCATCGTCCACATCCACCTGAACAACAGCCGTTCTTCCAAGCTCTGATGAGCCTGAATAATAATCATCGTAACTGAACTGTTCTTCATCGAGCATTGTTCCGTCAAGGATCTCGGTGTAATCCACGGCATACCCCTCCACATATCTTGTGGGTATCCCCATGTATCTCAGGATCAGCGCCCCCGCAGTGGCATAATTGGCACACAGGCCCTTCTTCGTAGTATCAAGGAAATAATTGACATAATCCTCATCCCTCGGCGTGGCTCCCGGATGCAGTGTGTACGGATAATTCTCCAGGAAGTATATATACACCTTCTGCAGCACATTATCCACACTGTCTTTTTCCGTGATTCCTGCGCTCTCACAGAATCTTCGTATTGAATCCATATTCTCCTCTGGAATCTCAAGATACTTGTCATCCACCGACGACATAACCGGCTCAGCCAGAGCGGATGGACTGTACTCCACACTGTACAATGAACCGCCCTCTTTGTAAGTATTCATGGCTTCTATATCAGTGTAGTAAGGGTAATATTTTAGATCTCCGGCGCCATCTATGATCTGTATATCCATTCGTCCTCTGGCATGTCCTTCAGAATTGACCGGTGACGGATAGTCGCTATCCTTATCTCTGTCCCAATGATCCCATCTATACTCATCACCAACGAACGCTTTCAGATAGATCCTGTTTGTGCTATATGGTGCAAATGTGATTACCAGATCCGTCTGTCCATCAAGTGTGACATCCGACACGCCTCCAAGCTTTCCATTTGCCAGTCCTCCGGTATTCGCCGAATTCCTTAGGGATTCAAATCCATACATGATGAGGTTTCCAAGCGGGCCTTCGATCTTGTTCTTCGCCGAGCTATCACGATACCTGTACAGATAAGTCTGCTGCGGCTTGACAAGGATAACCGCACTTCCCACCAATATACATACAGCCGCCACACCGGCCGCAAGCTGCAGAGACGCCCTGTCACTATGCCTGTAACTGAATCTTCGCTTCTTCTCATCATATTCAAACGTACTGTCCTTGTCAGTTATACGGAAGTGACCATTTCCCTTAAGGCAGATAACTCCCAAAAGTCCTGTGGATACCATGAACATGTAAATAACATCCGGCTCAAGCCTGAAAAACAATGGTAATATAAACACAGGAAGTGAAAACCACACTGCCCAGAACACACTCATATTCGTGTTAAGGAAAATGTTGAGGATTATTATCTCTACACAGCCTATAGCGATGGCTGCCACAGGAACAGTGAGCGTCCTGTTGGACAAAGTCTCGGAGAATACCTTAACCTCCTGGGCTCCATAATAATCAGTCACATGATCCAGAAACTCATTTACGATAGCATAAAATCCACTGTTTATATAACGTCTGAGGAGCATGATGAACAGGACAAAAGCGACAAGAAATATGATATATCCAACATCTCTCACCCACACCTTGCCTGATTTGAACAGACCACAGAAGTACATGGCCAGCAGAGCATACGCCAGAAATATAACGGGAACACCGTACGCCATATCTATACACGACAAAAAGCCGCACATTGAACCGCCTATGATAAATATCTCCAGCAGGCATTTTGCAGCAATACCTCTGCTGTCCGATTTTCTTCTGCGCAGCTTTCTTTTTCTGTAATCCGCGCCTTCTCTGCCTCCATCTGTGATCTCCGGATCGTTGAGCAGCCTTACACCTTCACAGAATTCTACCGTTTTCCTGTCTTCAGTTTTCTTTTTTCTACCAAAGATTCTACCCAATTATGTATCCTTTCACACGATCTCCATATGTAAACACTACATTGCCATCCGCTCTCATATCGCCGGAAACAACTATGATCCTTCTGTCAGAATCCAGATTCTTCTCAAGCATCGATAACCCATAGCCAAAATCTGCATACGCCTGCTCATAAAAGATCTTCTCCATCCATTCAGCGAGATCATCCCTGCTGTCTATCGAAGTCCTGACTATATCGCCCTGCGCGCCGCTCCAGTAATAGAATGTAAACGGCAGTTGTTCATCCAACAGACTTACAGCCATGCCGTAGGCGGATTTCAGTACATCATTCAATATATGTGTCTCATCATCGGCAAGCTCTACCAATATCATGAGCTGGCTTGACGACATGCTCTCTCTGTCCTTTACCATCAGCACGTCTTTTTTTGCTGACAGCTTCCAATGTATATTCTGAAGCTTATCCCCCGGCTGGTATTCTCTCACATCCACAACCTCGGAGAAATCATGACCTTTTTTCCGGCTCTCCTCAGCCTCGTTCATCCCCTGTGAAACCGCGGTCATATCCGCCTCCACATCAACCTTTCCGGAAGGGAAAACCTTGTACTCTTTTACCGAGTTGCATTTGCTCTTTATCCTCACAAATCCAAGCCAGTCAGTAACACATATTCTGTCCGCTTTCACCTCCAGTGCACCTACATACGACTGGGCTATCTGGTAGTCCACCACATTCGCACTGCGCGAATATGCAGGTATGCACAGCGTATGCCTGCCATTTGTATGGAAAAGATCATTCTCCATGCTTATCTCTATCTCTGTGTTCATATTCGGAATAATGCTGCTGTTGTCGAGCACAACCGATACGAGAAATGGCGAGTCCACCGTAAGGTTCTGCTCCCCGCCGCCAAACTTTACAGTCAAATGCCTTGAAAGCACAAAGGCGCATACTATTGACACGACCGGCAGAACTATCATCAGTATCATAACTATGAAATTAAAATATGAATGCACAAAAAGAAGGATCAACAGATTTATAACAAACACGAGAATGTATTTGAATACATGCCATGCGTACTTCATCCGCTGATCCTCCTTTACTTATATCTCTTATGTTCTCCGTTCTAAGTCCTTGGAACCTTAACCTGACTTCTCACTTCATCCAGAGCCTCTGCGACAGTCATTCCATTAGCTCTGGCACGGGCTGCAAGCTTTACCCTGTGCCCAAGCACGTCGTTGAACACCTCTGCTATGTCTCCCGGCACAACATATTCTCTTCCAGAGAGCACCGCCATTGCTCTGCTCATCCGCAGAAGTGCATTTGCGCCTCGCGGACTTGCTCCCATCGAGAAGAGCTCACTCTCCCTGGTAGCCTCAACCAGAGTCACTATGTAATCAAATATTGAATCATGCACACTCAAAGTTCTCGCCTTATCCTGAAGACCTATCAGTTCATCTCTCGTCACTATTCTCTCTACACTGTCCATAGGTACAAATTCCTGACCTTTAAGTATCTGCACCGCAGCCTCGTGGGATGGGTATCCCATGGAAAGTCTCACCATGAATCTGTCAAGCTGGGACTCCGGAAGCATCTGCGTTCCCGACGAACCAACCGGATTCTGGGTTGCAATGACCGTGAAAGGCTGTGGAAGTTTCCTTGTAACAGCATCGACTGTCACATGTTTTTCCTCCATGCTCTCAAGGAGTGCCGACTGAGTCTTAGGCGATGTTCGGTTTATCTCATCCGCAAGGAACAGATTACAGAACGCTGAACCCTCTCTGTACTCAAACTCACCGCTTTTTGCATTGTACATGGAAAATCCCATTATGTCACTCGGCAGAACATCCGGTGTAAACTGGACTCTGTTATATTTCATATCCAGAGTTCTGGCAAATGCCGTTGCAAGAGTGGTCTTGCCCACACCCGGGATATCCTCAAGCAGTATATGTCCACCCGCAAGTATGGCAGCATAGACCTTGATTATTATATCTCTTTTTCCCTTTACGGCCTTCTCTACCTCATCAACGACCCGGTTCTCTATATCTGTCATACGCCGTCCTTTCTCTTAGCCCTGGTTAACTCTCTTCACCTCTGATATGAACTTATCCTGTGGCAATGGTCTTGAGAAATAATAGCCCTGAATGTAATCCACTCCAAGATTGCCGAACTCCCTGAGGGATTCCTCCGTCTCCACGCCTTCCACTACGATCTTCATATTCATATCCTTAACCATGCTTATGGTGTTCTTGACAACCTTCATCATCTTGTCATCTGTGTCTATATCCGCAAATGTCTTGTCCAGCTTAACTATCGCAAACGGCATGGATGCTATCCTCTTCATATTGGAATAACCTGTTCCAAAATCGTCAAGTGAGAATGCAATACCATAATCTTTGAGACTGTTGATATTGTCCATCATTGTCGTCTGAGCATAGGCAGCCGCAGTCTCAGTAATCTCAAGATTTATCTGCTCATTGCTGACTCCGTAACGCTCCATCACTGCCCGTACGTCTTCTGATAACTCACTGCTCATGCACTGGATGACCGACAGATTCACCTCAACATATTCCAGTCCGAGATTCTTGAATTTCTCTCCAGCTATGAAACGGCACACCTCTTCAAGAACGAACTTACCTATCTTATGGATCATTCCATTCTCCTCCGCAGCAGGGATAAATATCTCCGGCGAAATGTATCCATACACATCATCATTTAATCTCAGAAGTGCCTCAGCACTGTTATATTTTCCAGAATCTATGCTGTATATCGGCTGATAGTAAACCTCAAACCTGTTCTCGGCAAATGCCTTATCAAGTATCATGTCCATGTCCCGCATCAGATCATATCTTTCCTTGTTATAGATATCTCTGGCATAGAGAACACGGCCTGTATACTCGTGCTCAGCAAGCTCACCGCCAAACCGCATCACACTGTCAACATCCTCTATATCCTGAGGACATCTAGTGATACATATTATCGGCAATAGATTTATAAACATATCATTATACTTATATCCCTTCTTCAGCTTCTCGTTTATCCGCTCCGCAAAATTCTCAGCCTGATCCTTGATACGCTGGTTCATGACACATCTGAACATTCCGGTTCCCAGATAATACCACTCAACATCATATCCGTATGGTCTGCTCCACTCTAAAAAGTCTTCAGAGATCTCCCTGAGCAGCTTATGATATTCCTCAACTCCCAGAATCCCGCGAAGAGTCTTGTCATTCTCCATAGTTATCATAACTACCGTTATATCAAGGCCATTATCCAGAGAATTTCTCACGTCGTCCATGTATCTTGTGATCTTGTTCAGGCCCGTGGCACTGCTTATAACCTGCTCCGGACTCTGTATCAGCAACGCAACGAACAGTAATCCAATCGCATTTGCAAACATCTCAATCGGAATATCCGGGTTAAACATCTGAAATACGGCCGCAACAACAACCAATGGGAATATCGCTATGGTTGATACAAATCTTCCTCTTGTAAGTCTCCTGTGGTATCTCGTAACAACCATGAAGCCCAGAATCATATAAAATATTCCGGCAACATACAGAAATGTCATGAAAAACTCTCTTCTGTACTCTCCCTGTCCGCCTATACTGAATACACACGGGGTGAAAAAATTAACTCCGAGCATGATTATGCACAGCAACGTTGGAAGTACCAGTATGAAACTCTTCACTTTACCTCTGAATATGTGTATGGCATCCACTATGTTCATCACATAAGTGGCATACATAGCCGATGAAACGACATGGAAAAAGAGATATCCCGTATGGAATATGTATTGGGTGACTACATGCCTTTCACCCATATTGTCAAATGCGATGGCGCCTATATCAAACGCTGTGGCAACCATTGCAATGGTCAGAACAAATTGAAACTGCCTGTTTAATTTGCCTCTGGTCATCTTCTTCATGATGACTGAGACCATGATAAGAGTAAACACGCAGAATGCCGCGTAATCAAAGTATAGTACTTTGCTCATATTATCCTCCTATGTACAACTCCTCCACCTATAGAATAATATAACAAATATTTCTAGGTCTTTCAACGCATTATATCCGGGCGGTCTGTTATCACTGCATCTACGCCCAGTCTGCACATACGTCTCATCCAGTGTGGATCATTCACAGTCCACACATATACCGGTATGTGCTTGCGCTTCATTCTCTTCACAAATTCCTTCGTGCATAGAAGATAATTCGGCGATATAAAATCCGCTTTACACCGTCTCATTCTTCTCTCAGGAAAATACTCATTCAATCTGACACCGAGCTTAGCCTTTTTCTTACCGACAAGCAGTCCGGTCTTTATCCTCGGGTCTATGGCCTTCACATTGTACGACACTTTGTCCTTGAAGGATTTTATCGAGAACTCACCGTATCCAAATCTCCCCTTGATAAGATCTATGACACGCCTCTCGTATCCGCTCTCCTTTAATTCTATATCAAGACATATCTTTCCGCTGCAGAGTTTCAGGACTTCGTCAAGCGTAGGCACTCTGTAGCCTTCTTTTGATGCAATATCGTTGATCCTGTTGTATGTCATATCTCCTATCTTTCTGCCGTCTATAGTTCCATCATGAAATACTATGAGTATATTATCACTGGTTTTCCTCACATCGAACTCCGCCATATCCGCCTTCAGATCTATAGCTATCTGAAACGCTTCAAGTGTATTCTCATGAGGCGCAAGGGCACTCGCTCCTCTGTGTGCTATCACCATAGTCTCTCTATTCATGCAAATATACATCTCCATTCTGATCAATATTTAAATCATATATATCATCTATCGGTATCTCGGTTCTGTCTTCCATAACTATCTTTTTCCCATATACGTCAACATTGCGTATATATCCCGACACATGTTCGTATCTTCCACCGGCTTTTCTGTCATCCTTTACAAAATACTCTATACTCACACATTTTTTGTCTGCATTATGCATTATATTCAACAGTTTCTGATCAAGAACCATTTTCTGACTCTCATCCAGCTCCAACTTCTCATCGGTGAGCCTTGCAGTCTCCGCTATGGCTGCTCCATGTCCTGTGAGTGCGGCAAATGGGGCAAACTGTGCTGCTCTGTCATGGATAGACATGTGCGGATGAACAGAGGACACGTGATGTGGAAGCTGTATTATGTCATCGTAATTATCTTCCATAAGCCCCTCCTAAGCCTTGTGACCGCCTATCTGTCCGTTTCTCTCTATCGTCGTACCGCCCTCCTCAAGATTCATTCCCTTAAGGACTGCATTTTTGCCAAATTTCTTCTTGAGCTCTATCATCGCTTTCTGCATGCTCTGCTCCCGCTTCATATCCTGCTGCTTTTTCTCCGTCTCTACTGTCCCGTCTCCAAAATCATCAAACAGACTGAGCTGCCTTGCTGACTGTTTCTCATGTGCCGCAGTATTCGATATGATATTGTTCGCCGTGACATATATCCTTCTGACATACAATAAAGGATCTACGATCTCTTCAAACAATCCGGTCACCGCATCCATGATGACCTGTGTAGATGATGTATACTCTCCAAGATTCACCGTTCCATGGGCACTTTTCGGTATCTTTCTCCCATACATATCTATCTGTATCTCTCCGGAAAATTTCGCTCCCGCAGCGTTCTTTTTGAGATTATCTATATCATACCCCACTGTTATGACCATCTGATCTGTCTTGACATTCTTATCCACAAGATCCAGCACGAGCAGATCCGTCATCTCACGGATAATAAGTCTGGCTTTTTCATATTCGTATGGGCATGACAACACCTGTCCTGAACCTATGCTGTTCCTCTCCGGCTTGTAAGCCTTGATATCTGCAATGGTACAAGGCTCCCAGCCCCATGCATGATCTATGAGCAGCTCTGCATTTATACCAAATAATCTGTACAGCAGATCTTCGTTGTAATACTCATCGTCATGTCCCAGTGAGCATCTGGCGATATCACCCATTGTATAAAGTCCATGACTCTCAAGTTTTCTCGCATATCCTTTTCCCACTCTCCAGAAATCTGTGAGCGGTCTGTGATTCCACAGCTTCTGTCTGTACGACATTTCATCAAGACTTGCTATCCTGACTCCATCCTTATCCGGGGCTATATGCTTTGCCTCAACATCCATCGCTATCTTACACAGGTAGAGGTTCGTTCCTATCCCTGCTGTTGCTGTTATACCGGTCTGTGCAAGCACATCCTGTATGATCGTCATGGCAAGATCGTGCGGACTCATCTTATATATCCCAAGATAATCCGTCACATCCATGAACACCTCATCTATGGAATACACATGCATATCCTCTGGTGCTACATACTTCAGATAGATGTTATATATATCCGTACTGTACTTCATGTAATATGCCATACGTGGCGGAGCGGCTATATACGAAACCGCAAATTCATTATGCTCCGCAAGCTCATTGGAATCGCAGCTCTCCCCGGAAAAGTTTCCACCGGGTGAAAGTGTTCTCCTGCTGGCATTGACCTCCTTAAGCCTCTGCACCACCTCGAACAGTCTGGCTCTTCCAGGTATACCATAGCTCTTCAGCGACGGGGAAACAGCAAGGCATATAGTCTTCTCTGTTCTCGACGCATCTGCCACAACCAGATTGGTGGTCAGCGGATCAAGTCCGCGCTCAACACATTCAACCGATGCAAAGAAGGATTTCAGATCTATCGCAATATACGTTCTATCTTTCTTATCCCTATCCACAGCCAATCCCCCTGTCACTTCATGCTCAGTCTTAATCTTCTCTTTCTGATGCTTATGTGCCTTGGGTCACATACTATACAGCAGCCGTCTCAGCACCCTTCCCGCCGGCCCGTGTATGCCCTAGCACTTTCCTCGATACGAGTATGTATGCGATTATCATCGCCGTACCTGTTATTATCCATGAAACTATATACACGTTCAAAAGCATGCCAAAAGAATGATATCGCGCAAACACCGTATATATCCATATGATCCTGAACACTACTGAACCCACAACTGTTATAATAGCCGGCAGCATGGATCTGCCAAGGCCTCTGAGTGCCGCAGCTGTCATCTCATATGTTCCTGTCATCGCCTCAAGGAGCATGACATGCTTCATTCTTATAAGTGCATACTTTATAACCTCTGTATCTGTTGTATAAAATCTCACAAGAAAATCCCCTGAAAGCATCATGACACTGCTGAACACAGCCGTCATAAGCATGCCCTCTAACATGGCAATCCTGAGAGCTTTTCTGCATCTCTCCTTCTCACCTGCACCATAATTCTGGCTCACAAATGTCACTGCTGCCTGTGCGTATGCGGATATGACAAAATATGCAAAATATTCAAAATTAAGACCCGTGGATGAGCCTGCCACAGCATCAGGACCAAAGCTGTTGATTCCGCCCTGTATCAGCACATTTGACAATGAGAAAACTGCCGTCTGTATCGCTGATGGAGCTCCTATCCTGAGTATCTTTCCCAGGCACACTTTATCTATTCGTATATTCTTTATATCGAGTCTGAGTGGACCTTCCTCATGCATCAATATATACATGACTATTCCCGTACTGACAACATTTGATATGACCGTTGCCATGCCGACGCCTGCCACTCCAAGTTTACACACACACACGAAGAACAGGTTGAGTACAACATTGAGTACGCCTGAAACTATCAGGCAGTAAAGCGGACGCCTTGTATCACCTATAGCTCTGAGCACAGCCGCTCCAAAATTATACAGTATGATAAAAGGCATACCTACGAAATAAATTCTAAGGTACAGCACAGCCTGGTCAAGCACCTTGGCAGGAGTATCAATAGCTTCAAGTATAGGTCTTGCCACAAACATTCCAGCCACAAGCATAGCTATTCCGCATATAAGGGCGAACTTCACGCTGGTATGGACACATTTGCTTATTGAATCCTTCTTATTCTGGCCTATATAATGCGCCACAAGAACATTCACACCGACAGAAAGTCCCACGAACACATTCACAAATAGAGCAACGACTGCAGCATTACTTCCAACTGCTGCCAGTGCATCACTTCCCGCAAATCTTCCTGCCACAGCCACATCAGCCGAATTGAAAAGCTGCTGCAATATACTGCTGGCCGCCAGCGGCATTGCAAATATAAGCATCTTAAGCGCCAGTGAACCATTTAACATATCCATCTCGTGCGATTTTTTTCTATAATCGGTGTTCTTTTCTGTATTCGTTTCTTTGCCTTTTTCTTTGCTTTTTTCTATGCTTCTTTCTTTACTCTTTTCTGCGCTCATTCTGATGTCCGTCTCTTTTTCGTCATTGTGCTTCATTCTGATGTCCGTCTCTTTTCCGTCATTGTGTTTCATTCTGATATGATCTCCGTTTTCTTATCTAGTGGGCACCCTCATACTTCTGAAGATAGTTGAAAAGTGCTCCTATGAGATTGGAATCGTTGCCAAATTTGCACAGTCCAACCTGCATCTCATTATAGATCACTGAAAATTTTGCAAGCTTATCCACGTACTTCTTCACGCCCTGTATGAACCTCGGTTCCGCACTGATTCCACCTCCAAGGAGTATGATGTCCGGTGCAAGAATGACATGTATATTCATGCAGTGCTTCGCGATGTTCAGATACCAGTCCTCAAGTACACCTATGACAGCCTCATCGCCTTCAGCTTCCCACTCATATATCATCTCGCCTGACACTTCATCTTCCCTCATGCCCTTGACTGCTGCCACCTCTCTTCTGAGTGAGCTTACCGATGCCTGCATCGTCCAGGTGACATTGTCCGGAAGTTTTACATGTTTCTTTGTATTCTTGAGATTCGCCTCAAGCGGTACAAGTTTGTCTATATTATCCCTGTTCACATCCTCAAACAGGTACGACATCTCACCGGCAACCATACCTCTGCCGTGGAGTATCTTTCTGTCTATGACTATTCCTCCACCGACACCTGTGCCAAATACCAATACAACTGCGCTGCTATAGTCCTTTGCATTTCCCTGCCATATCTCCGACAATGCTGCACATTTGCCGTCGTTCTCAAGCGCTACCTTAAGTCCATCGCATCTCTCGCTTACAAGCTCGCCTATATGTGCTTTGTCAAGGTAAGGCAAGGCTCCGCCGGCATAACATATTCCGTTGTCCACGTCCACCTGTCCAGGAAGTGAAATAGCTATTCCCTGTATATCATATTTTATCTTATAGTCATCATATATGCCCTGAATTACGTCAAGAAATGCATCGAGTCCCTGCTGTATATTATCTAAACCATTCCCAAATCTTCCGGGAGTCGGAACCTTGTTCTTCTCCATAATCTCAGCATCTCTGTCCATCACACAATGCTTTATAAATGTTCCGCCTACGTCTATCACAAGGTACATAACTTCTCCTCCATACCGAATATGTTTTATTACTATATATTTTTCTTCAAGCTAAAAAATAGCAGTCTCAAATGTATATACAGTATATATTATACTATATCGAACATACATTCGAAAACCACTATTTTTATGTTAGCATATTTTTTTGTTATCAACAACTACTTTTGTAGCATAACAACAAGTTGTGTACGCCACAGGGACGTTCCTTCTGTAACGAGGAGTGTCCCTGATTACTACTTTTCTTTAGGCAGGATAATATTAAGCAGAATTGCAACCATTGCCGCAGGAACAATTCCTGAGCCTCCAAAAACAAGCTGGAGCAGCTGAGGGGCATTTGCTAGAATACCAGGATTGGCTCCCATTCCATAGCCTACGCCCAGTGCTACTGAAACTATAGACAGGTTGCGTGCGCTTAATGGTTCCTTTGTTATGAGCTGAATACCGCTGATAACTATCGAAGAGAACATCATAACCGCAGCTCCGCCAAGCACTGACTGAGGCATGATCGATACCAGTGCTGCAAGTTTAGGGCAAAGGCCACATAATATCAGAAATATCGCTCCTGTTGCAAGCGCAAATCTGTTGACGACCTTAGTCATAGCTACAAGTCCCACATTCTGGCTGAATGATGTATTTGGAAGTACTCCAAACACCGCTGCAAGAGATGAACCCAGACCGTCACACATCACACCACCTGAAAGCTCCTTGTCTGTGGCTTCCCTTCCAAGACCACCTTCCATAACACCTGATATATCGCCTACAGTCTCCACCGCTGTAACAATAAACATTATGAGCACCGGAAGGATTGCGCGCACATCAAACACCGGTTTTACAGGCATGAGCTGTGGAATCGCAAACCAGGAAGCATCTTTCACCTTGTCCCAGTTCAGCACCCAGGCTTTGGTATATTCCACACCGTCAGCAGTTATACCTGTTCTCGGAAGAACAAGTCCCATTATGATCGCTGCGATATAACCTGCGATTATTCCAAAAAGAATAGATGACGAACTTAAAAATCCTTTTGTCCAGTGCTTAAAGAAAAGGATGACCACAAGGACAAATAATGCAAGCAGAAGGTTCTCCATGGAGCCAAAGTCTGCGGCATTATTTCCACCTCCAAATGAATTTATTCCCACCGATATAAGGCTGAGTCCAATGGATAAAACCACTGTACCTGTTACAACAGCCGGGAAAAACCTGCGCAGAGGTTTCAGAAAAAAACCAAGCACAGTTTCAAACAAGCCACCGATAATGGATGCGCCCATAATCGCACCATATGCAAGCACTCCACCGCCCATGGTTGCCGCCACACTGTTGAATACACCTATAAAACCTGAAGATGTACCCATAATGATTGGCACCTTTCCTCCAACAGGTCCTATTGAGAAAAGCTGTATCAGGGTGACAACTCCCGCGATGAGCATTGCGTTCTGAAGCAGTGAAAGCTGAAGATCAGCAAATTCACCACCGACCAGTCCGCATGCTCCTGTGATAATCAATAATGGTGTCAAATTTCCGACAAACATTGCAAGGACATGCTGAAGTCCAAGAGGTATCGCCTGGGAAAGAGGCATCCTTCCATCAAGCTGGAATGCTGTTTCTGAAAGTTTAAACTTATTTTTCATCTGTTGTTTTCTCCTGTATATTTTATTTTCATATTACAGATTCTGTTATTCTGCTTATGTTATCTCCAATTACTCTTCCGTCATGGACATAAGAATCTTCTCCGGTGTGATCGGCAGTTCTCTGTGCCATACACCTGTCGCCCTGTATATGGCATGTGCAATAGCCGGTGCCGGAGTGTTGATAACTATTTCTCCTATCGATTTGGCTCCAAAAGGACCTGTAGGCTCATAGCTGTTTTCAAATTCCACTCTCAAATGTCCCATATCCAGACGGGTTGGTATCTTGTATTGCATGAAACTCGACTCTATCGGGCATCCCTTCGCATTGTAGGTGATGTTCTCAAACAGAGTATGTCCTATTCCCTGGACTATGCCTCCCTCTGCCTGAACACGTGCCAGTGCCGGGTTTATGGCTATGCCACAATCCACGACTGCAGCATAATCCAGTATCTTCACTTCACCCGTATATCTGTCAAGTTCTATCTCAACCATTCCGACCATGTATGGAGGAGGTGAAACCGGAGATGAATGAGAGGCTGTAGCTACAGCGGCAATATCATTTGCGACCTGATCCTTCACACTTATATCAGCCAAAGAAACACTTTGATCCGTTCCTGTCCGATATGCCCTGCCATTATCGAAATACATTTCATCCTGTTCACATCCAAGCATTCCTGCTGCAATTGCGCACAGCTTCTTCTTCAGTTCATCACAGGCAAGCTCCACAGCCTTTCCTGTTACATACGTAGTGGATGAAGCATATGAGCCGGAATCATATGGTGAAGCATCTGTGTCTGCTCCAAATACCGCCACATCATCAACCGAGCAGTCCATACACTCCGCAACCATCTGTGCAAGGATAGTATCACATCCGGTTCCCATATCTGCAGCACCGATTATCAGGTTAAATGTACCATCATCCGCAAGCTTGACCGTTGCAGATCCCACATCCACATTCGATATGCAAGAACCCTGCATGGCCATTGCCACTCCTGCAGCCCTGACTTTTCCGTTTCCCATGTCCCTGACTGGGTATTTATCATCCCAGTTAAATATCTCCTTGCATCTGGCCATACATCTGTCAAGAGCACACGCATTTGCCGTTTCACCATAATACGCAGGCATCTTCATTCCCTCGCGCAGCATATTCTGCTCACGGATCACAGTCGGATCTATCCCCAATTTCTCCGCAAGCTCATTCACCGCAGACTCAAGTGCGAAGATTCCCTGCGTAGCTCCATAGCCTCTGTATGCACCAGCCGCCATAGTGTTCGTATATACAACATCATATCCAAACCTATATGCCTCAAGACCTCCCGTATATAATGGAATTGACTTATGCCCGCTAAGTCCGACTGTTGTAGGTCCATGCTCCCCATACGCTCCTGTGTTGGACAGCGTATACAGATCAAGTCCCCTTATATGTCCATCACGGTCTGCTCCCAGACGAACACTCACCTCCATCTCATGGCGCGGTGAACCTGCGATCTGACTTTCCTGTCTCGTAAATATGATCTTGGCCGCACGTCCTGTCTTCATGGTCACAAATGCAGGATACACCTCGCTTACCGCTGTCTGCTTTGCTCCAAATCCGCCTCCTATACGTGGTTTTTCCACTCTGATCCTGCTCTTTGGAATGCCAAGCGCTCTTGACAGAATACGACGTACATGAAACACGATCTGTGTAGAAGAAATTACATGAAGCCTTCCATAACGGTCAAGGTGTGTATACGTTCGAAAAGTCTCCATCATAGCCTGGTTAAAGGCTCTCATATGATATCTGTTCTCCAGTACCTCATCACAGTCAGCTATAACAGCATCAACATCGCCATCACCGCCTATATCGCTTGCTATCAGGTTGCGTTTTGGATCGCCTCCTACCTGAACCGGTGGGAACCAGTCGTCCTCAGGATGAACCAATATATCATTATCCTTTGCCTTACGGAAATCCAGAACAGGCTCTAAGATTTTATATTTTACCTTTATGAGTTTCATAGCCTTGATTGCTGACTTTTCATCCTCAGCTGCTATGATTGCAACCACATCGCCCACACACCTCACATGGCGATCCATAATGAGTCTGTCATACGGTGACGGCTCAGGATATGTCTGTCCTGCTATTGCAAACCGGCTATTTGGCACATCCTGCCATGTGTAAATATCTACTATTCCGGGTATTTTTTTTGCTATGGAGACATTTATATCCTCCACAATAGCATTCGCATGTGGACTGCGAAGCAGTTTCACAACAAGTGCATCACCGGGAGTGATATCATCCACATATACCGGTTTGCCAAGAAGTAACTGCATAGAATCTTTTTTTCTAACGGATTTATTAACTACATTATATTTTTTATGTTCCATGAGTTCACCCCTTTACTGTCTGTCATCTGCAGGAATTCTACTGTCTAAGTAATTTCGGATTCCTCTCAGTTGTCCCTCATATCCGGAACATCTGCACAGATTCCCGGCAAGATATGCCCTGATCTCATCATCCGATGGGTCAGGATTTTCTCTGAGAAGAGCTATTGTATTCATCACAAAACCCGGGTTGCAGAAACCACATTGATCAGCACCCTGATCAGCAATGAATCCGGCAAATTCTGCCGCCTCATCCTGAAGGCCCTCAAGGGTCTGCACCTCGTGTCCATCTGCCCTGGCAGCAAGCACCGAACAGGAAAGGACAGGAGTCTGATCCATAAGCACTGTACACAGACCGCAATTTGACGTCTCACAGCCGCGTTTCACACTATAACAGCCATGATCGCGCAGGAAATCTATAAGGAGCATATCAGGAGCTATATTTCCCGAGACGAATTTCCCATTTAATTTAATTTTTATTTCCACTGCTGCTCCTCCTCAATCTTTTTCAATAATCTCTGTCCAAGCACACGTATCAGACGGCTTCTGTATTCTGCGCCAGCACGATGATTGCTTCCAACCGGAACCTTGTCAGAAACCCAACTGGCAAATGCTTTCTCTGTCTCATCAGAAAGTCCCTCTGTGAGCAAGCCTTCTTCATCCAGAACAAGCATCGCCCTTCCAGGCCTTGCTCCCACAGCCAGACGGTATTCTCCATCTACGCATGATGCTGAACAGGCAATGACAGGAAAATCTGTTCTCTGATTGCGGACTGATGCATAAGCAAAAACTCCGGAAGTTTTCCTGATGATCAGATGTACAATCACATCCCTGTCCTGCTTCATGTTGACAAATTCCCTGAGAGGGATCATCCCACCATGATAAAGCTCCACAAATGCATCCATAGCTAAAAAAACTGTCAGAATGTCCGAAAACCCGAAACGTCCCCATATGCTTCCGCCAATCGTGGCGAGATTCCGAAACTGAACTCCCACAATATCCTTCACCGCTTCGCATACTGCACCATGTGTATATTTATTTAATCCGTCATGCAGCTCTATCTGACGGAGTGATGTCATTGCACCAATAATAAATTCGTCATCTTTTTCCTCGATCGTATCAAGTCCCAGATCACACATATCTATGGCTGTCTGTATCAGGCGATCCTGCATTTTTGTCCAGAGCATTCCTCCGATAATACAGCTTCCCTTTTTCTGATTCAGTTCATATGCCTCATCAATACTTTGTGCGCGTACATAATTCTGTATTGTTACCATAAAAGCTCCTTTTAACATATAAACATAATTTTTCAAAATATATTATATTAAAACAGCTTGTCTTTGAAAAGATGCTTTGTTACAATACCGTTGTATTATTTCAAGAATAACGAAAGGAACATTGAATTCATGAAAACAACTTTTAAAAAGCAACTATCTATCATACTTATCTGTACTATGCTGGCAGTACTTACAGCCTGTGGTACAGACAGTGCTACAACAACACAGAGTACTACGGAAAGCACCACAGCTGCTTCAGTATCTGAAGAAGCATCATCTAAAGAATTATCTTCTGAAGAGTCTTCCACTGAAGCAGATGCTGAACAGACTGTCTACCCTGTAACAGTTACTGACCAGGCCGGCCGTGAAGTTACAATTGAAAAAGAGCCATCTTCTATCGTGAGTGGCTACTATATTTCTTCAAGCCTTCTGATCGCTCTTGGACTCAAGGATAAAGTTGTCGGTATTGAGGCAAAAGCAGACAAGCGCCCTATTTATAAGCTTGCTGCACCAGAACTGACTGAGCTGCCTAATGTTGGAACTGCCAAAGAGTTCAACCTTGAGACATGCGCTGCTCTTTCACCTGATCTAGTTATTCTGCCAATGAAGCTTAAGGATGCAGCCCAGAGCCTGACAGACCTCGGTATCACAGTACTGCTCGTCAATCCTGAAAGTCAGGATCTTCTGACAGAAATGATCAACACCATAGCTACGGCAACTAACACCAACTCAGAAGCTGCAAAGCTGCTCGCATATATAGATTCTCAGAAGGATATGCTTACTTCAGCTCTGTCTGGCGTAGAACCTGAAAGTGTATACCTTGCCGGCAACTCATCATTCCTGTCTACTGCCGGTCCTTCTATGTATCAGTCAAGCATCATAGAGCTTGCCGGTGGAAAAAATGTAGCTGATTCTATCACAGACACCTACTGGGCCGAGATAAGCTATGAGCAGCTTCTTGCATGGGATCCTTCTTATATAATAATCGCATCGGATGCCGAATATACAGTAGATGACATAATGAACGATCCAAACCTTGCAGAATGCACTGCTGTAAAAAACAGCCACGTATATGCTATTCCTGGAGACATGGAAGCATTGGATAGCCCGGTACCTGCAGGAATCCTGGCATCTGTATGGCTTGCAGGGATCCTTCATCCTGATCAGGTATCAGCTGACACATATACAACTGAAATGACAAATTATTATGAAACATTCTATGGAATCAACAACTAATAACAAGCGTAAAAATAAAAACAAAGCAACAATAACTATTATACTGGGAGCTGTCATTCTGGCAGCTCTCAGTATATTTTCTTTTTTTGTCGGAAGATATCCTCTTACACTGAATGGATTGCTGCAAGGCGATGACATGCAGTGGCGTGTATTTCTCACGCTTCGCGCAAGCCGCGGAATCATCGGCTGTATAGGGGGATTTGTTCTCGGCATAGCAGGATTTGTATATCAGACTGTCTTTAAGAACCCATTGGCTTCTCCAGACATCATAGGTGTATCCTCAGGTGCAAGCGCAGGTGCCGCATTTGGCATTCTGTTTTTGTCCGGAACAATGTCTGTAACCATATCTGCTTTTGCCGGAGCCATATGCTGTGTGATACTGGTTCTGATTCTGTCATCGCTGACATATGAACGTGATGGAAAAAGCATAGTACTGGCAGGCATAGCAGTACACAGTCTTGCCCAGACCGCTCTTGTGTGTCTGAAACTGACTGCCGACCCTGAAAAACAATTAGCATCAATTGAATACTGGATCATGGGAAGTCTTAATGGCATAAGCATATATTCCATTGGCTCAAACGTAATACTATGTGCGGTCTGCCTGCTGATAATGTTCCTGTTGTACAGACAGATCATAATGCTCTCCCTTGATGACGCAGAGGGCAAAATGCTTGGCGTGAATGTTAACCAGATACGAATGCTGGTTCTTTTGATCGCAACCCTGGCAACTTCAAGTGTGATCAGCATGACAGGACTTATCAGCTTTATCTCTCTGCTTGCTCCGCACGGAGCCAGAATGCTGCTCAAAAATAACCGCTTATCAACTATGCTTCTGAGTGGTCTTATAGGTGGATGCCTTCTCACTTTCGGTGATATACTTGCCCGCAGTGTATGTTCCACAGAACTACCGGTCAGTATATTCACAAGTATCATAGGAGCACCATTTCTTATCTATCTATGCGTAAGGAGGAAACCTGTAAAATGAGTATATTAAACATATGCGATCTGTCAGCCGGCTACCACCACATCAGTCGCACCAACACCACAGATGTGCAAAATGTGATAAATAATATCAGCTTTTCTGCAGAAGAAGGTACAATTGTTGGTATACTTGGCGAGAATGGCTGTGGCAAAACAACCCTTATCAAAGCTATTGCCAATTTGATTCCGCATAGTGGCTGCTGCGAGTTAGATAATCTCCAGCTGGAACATATGCCTCACAAAAAACTAGCACAGCTATGTGGATATATCCCTCAAAAAAGCGGCATATCCATAGACATATCTCTCTTAGATGTTGTCATGATGGGATTTAACCCAGAGCTTAAGCTGCTTCAGCCCCCTACTGAGGCCATGAAGGAAAAAGCTTATAAAGTTCTTGCAATGGTCGGACTTGATTCACGGATAAACGATAATTTTCAGACATTGAGCGAGGGTCAAAAACAGCTTGCCCTGCTGGCACGTACATTTGTGGCAAAACGGAAGCTTTTACTCCTGGACGAACCGGAAAGTGCACTGGACTTCAGGCTGCGTTACCAGATCATGAACCTTCTGTGCAGCTATGTTGAACGAAACCACGCGGTGTCCCTGGTAACGCTTCACGATTCATCACTTGCATTAAATTACTGCAACACTCTTCTGGTTTTATCGGAATCCAAACTGATTGGTGAAGTATATCCCGATAAAACACCCATTGAGGAAATGGAAATGCTTCTGTCCAAAGTTTATGGTACAATCAGTATCAGAGAACTTCGCAACCGTCAGGGAAAGCGCCAGCTTGTCATGATAAAGGAGGATGATATGCATTGAGAGCTGCTATTAAAATAACATTTTTTGATGATAATGATGAGAAATTCTTTGGTGAAGGTCCATACCGCCTTCTTTTGGCTATAGAAAAAACCGGTTCTCTCCGCTCAGCATCCCAGTCCATGGGTCTTGCCTACAGCAAAGCATTCCGCATGATAAAAAACGCTGAAGAAGCGCTGGGATTTCCACTTACAAGCCGCACAACAGGTGGCAGGTCAGGTGGGGGGAGCACGATAACACCAGAGGGAAAGGAATGGCTGAAAAAATATGAACAATACAGAGGGAGAACGATGTGAGAAGACGCTGGAGTTCAAGGAAATGCTGGAAAAGCGGACCGGACTCGAGGTAGTGCTCTGGGATGAACGACTGACCACCGTAGAAGCAGACCGTACTATGATGCAGGTCGGAATCCGCAGAGAGAACAGAAAAGAATA
>ERZ839767.1544-NODE-1544-length-34424-cov-3.841223_pt1 | contig 34424 bp, 26 predicted proteins | sample MGYA00519879_ERZ839767 | MGnify/ENA primary metagenome ERZ839767 (study PRJEB31850, sample SAMEA3708852) | human gut metagenome | biome: human gut; feature: human-associated habitat; material: faeces | place: China | collected 2014 ... | reverse complement strand
CTTAACAAAAATGATGTTTTACAAATGTAATCAAAAGTTAAAAATTCATTGGAGAGAACATATTTATACATATGAAGATTTGTTGGAATATCAAAAAATACAATCAATCTCATAAATTTACTCATAATTATGTCTTTCCAGCTCTATCAATTCTGGGATTTCAAGTTCATCCTTATTACCCATCAAAATAGAATTATAACTTGCTACCATTTTATCTATGGCATGATGTATTACATGTTTTTCTCCATGTATATCCATGTCATAATTCACAATATCCACCAATTGATACCGCATCTCTTTGCTTAGCTCTTTCCCTTCTTCCATATGTAGCTGTGTATAAACAAAATAATCAACAATTGCTCGATACGGTTCAATAAAATCATCTGCAAGATTGAAATTGTTCAGCTGGCTATGATGATTAATTCCAAGAGAAGGCTCAAACCCATAACATACTATTGACCTAGATATATGACCTCGCAATATACTATATCCATAGTTAAGTGCCGCATTTATTCCGTTGTCATCTCCCCGAGTAAAGTCGTTGCCAAATAAGCTTTTAAAGTACAATGCTGCTGCCTGCGCTTCTACATTTGTCTTATCACCAGACTGCACCTTTTTTGTCATATTGTATAATTGATCGGCATTCTTTTTGCCGCACAATTTTAAGCACATCGCCTGATTAGCTATCTTTTGTTTTACAATTTGCTGCCATATCCTGTTTTGTCTTGGTTTTGTTACCGCAAGCTGCGCAGTGAGCATCTTAAAATGTCTGCTATGTCTTGCCATAGGAAGAACAACTGTAGATGGTAGATGCTTTTCATCGCATATATAAACCAGACATCCATTCTCACTTAACCGCTGCAAGACTCCACTTGAAATCATAATTCCCGCATGCTCAAGCACAAGACAGTTTATATCCTCAAGCGGCACACACATATCTTCATTTCCGATTACCAATTGATAGTTATGAACAGAAATCCCTATATTCCTAGTCACAATGATATTACGATATGCCACCTATAACCACTCTCTTTCTTCTTTGGAACAAGAATATATATTTCCAAGTATATCAACATTTAATTTTTCAAAAATTGCTAGATTTTGTATACACAACCTAACATAAGACTTCGCGCCGAGATCATGTTGTACATAGCTTATCCCTGCAGAATAGCGATCACTGGTTTTATAATAACCATTTTCTATTTCTTTATTTTTCTTTTGTACTTTTATAAGGTCATCCGGATATAAGCTAAACAGGAAATCTTTATCATCCATTTCCTTCCAATCCGCAGTCTCCTTATGGGCAACTACAGCCTTTGTTGGCATCCTGTGCAAATATAAATCTTTATAATATACCGGAACCATATAATATTTTCCATCTTTCCTGAATATATCGCATCGGTACATCCCTCCTCTATCTTTGACTCCTTCTCTATCTATATCTTCACCTCTTCCTCTAACCTTAACCTGATCATCAGCTACTCCTACATAGAGTTTAACTTTTTTTACAATCGGGCCATCAGATCCATCCTTCTTAGGTTTATAAAATGGCTCTGCAAATGCATCTTTTGCATTTCCATATCGAATTAGTCTATCAAGTAATTTATTATATAGTAGCACGTCGTCTTCTGGTCGATAATAATCTTTAATCTGCTTTTTGCCATTCACCTCTATCAGCTTTAGCTTGTCAAGGCTTGTTTTTTCTACAGTTCTTGAACTCGCCTCATCAACAACCCGAATAGTATTCTCGCTTATTACCCCTGTCTTTTTCTTCACTGGAAGTCGTGATACAAAAATCGGCTTAGGTATATCACCCATGTAGCCTCTATCTTTTGCCCTCTCGATATAATCTTCTGGATGATCTGCCATAACCATCTCTACTTCCTCTCGAAACCATTTCCACGGCAGTGCTGTTGTTTCTAATATTTCGCCGGTTCTCCTATCAACAAGCTTATTCCCTTTTCGAACAACGCCACCCAACTCTTCTTGCTTATATATATTACTCATTTTCCAGATCATTTTTTCCGTGCAACACGCAATCACAATTGCATCCTGAGCATGGTGTTTATCACTTTTCTCTCTATCCTTTTCGAGCCCCCATTCATGTCTAAGTCTGGCTGTTACACCTCCGTTTAGAGGATATACATGTTTATTTCTAGCCCCATTAAAATATGGTTCAAATACCAAATGTCTGCGAATCAAATCTGCAACCACCTTAGTTGTATATCTCGTATCATTTAAGTTTCTAGATCGCCATTCATCAGAATCAGATGACTTTGTAAGCGCATTTTTTCTTTTTCCAGGACTTAACACATAATTATTAACCATTTTTACGAATTTGTTCCATGCCTCATCGTCATGTCCAATATATTCATGCGGTGTATGGTTTTTCTTGTCCTGATTATCCTTCTTTTTTACGAGCACCTTATTATTAAAGCTGTCGTTGAACGAACGGCTATATGGGATAATATGATCCACCTCATATTTTTCATAATCCAGTATATCCTCAACTGGTATTAATTTTTCCGAATACAGATCCATCTGACTCTGATTCTTCCAAAGACGATACCTCAGTATATCTTTCCGACGTATATCACTTTCAGTCTTTCCAAAATTCTCACTTATGAACTTTATTGCCTCTTTCTTCTCTTTATTATTATTTTTTTGAGCAGTGGCAATTTTCTTTTTTACCTCCCCGGAATGTGGCAAATCCCTTGCCATTTCAATGTGAATTTCTACCGGGCTACCATATAGCTTAACTATTTCATTTAGAATCCGTACAGTTCTACGAACAGCACGTTTGACCGTGGGATTCATTATTTTGTCCACTGCCTCATTCAATAATTCTTTTGAAATATATTTTGTCTTCACGCCGTCTGTACTTAAGCTGTCATATCCCACCCGTAAACATGATTCCATATATGAATAACCAGCTTCCATTTCAGGCATCAGCTTCTTCATTGCCTTAAACGACAAGTTATGAAATTTTGCATAATTCAGCTTTAACATTTTTTCTATCTGCGCTTGATTTAGCGATAGATCTGATAATTCTTCTCGTCTTTTTTCTTCCGATTTGTAATATGTCAACACCTTACCCACAGAATCCATCAGCTGTTTTTGCTCTTCCGTCAAATCCTTATAAGATAAATTCAAAATATCTTTTACTTCATGCCAATATTTAAGCGAAATAAAGTCGCTCTTTTTTTCTGTATCCAATATCCTTTGCTTAAAGTCACCATTATTAACCTTAGAATATGTCAAGCCTCCAAATCGTTCTTCCAAATCAAGCTTTAGTTCTTTTCGTATAGCATTATATTTTACCACCTTAGTCTTATATGCAAGCTTTATTACTGCACTCTTTTCATCCTCATTAAGTGGTCTCTCATTCCCATCGGCAGTACAAATTCGCAGATGATTTATTTTTTCAAGCAGTACGAATCGCTCCGATGTATACGAGGCTTTACATGCTCGTTTCTCTCCCTTCTCGAATGTACATTCACCAACCATCTTTTCAATCAGATTACCTCCATATGGACTTCCTTCACCTGGTCCTTCATCATAATTCCTCTGACTCTGCATAATGCTTAAAAATCGTTCTTCTAATTCTTTTGTCGCGAGAGTATTACCTAATTCCCTCTGCTTTTCAAATATTATCCGAACCTCTTCAACAAGCAAATCTCTGCTAATCGAATTACTATAGTTTCCCTCCGAATTTCGTGCCACTAGCAATTCATTTTCTTCACTGCTTCCACACCTTTTTTGTCTAAATTTAGCATCCTTATATATCATTTCCCCGGCTGTACGATATCCATGCTCATGCATATATTTTTTGTTTTCAGAAATTGCTGATAAAACTTTTTTGTCGTCTTCATCCTCCTGCTCATGCACTGCAGTACTCTTATACCCACGATGTTTGGCAAAATATATAAGAAGCTGTGCCAGTTCTCTATTATTCAGTATATATACTGGTTCATCCTGAATTGCAGCCCACCTGAGGAAATACACATCCTCAACTGCTCCTGAGTAATACTCATCCATATCCTTTTTTGAGACTATATTCATTTCCTGCAATAGGCTTTTCACTCGCTGTATTCTATGTGCCTTTCTACGTACAAGCCTTCTTCCAGATCTATACCCTCTTCTATTTGCTGTCGCCGTTATTTTTTCTTTCCCTACAGTAACCTCATCAAACGTGTGTACTCCAGCACGCACAATCCCGCATACATTGTCTTCTCCATCCAGCAAAAGAACTGCCCATCCAACAGACGCAATTCCAATATCCAGCCCCAATACATATCTAATTTTCTTTCGCATACTTTTCTCCTCCCTCTGTCATTATTGCAAAAAATCCCATTCACTCATAACGAATGAATGGGATAGGTTCGGCATACGCACGAATGCGCAGCCTTGTCACATTAACCTTTTTATTCTTGGTATGTTATAATAGTTATTATGACATATATTATTATAATCTAACATAGAGCACCATGTCAATCAAAGAAAATCAAACAAAACAGTAGCAAAACATATTTCCTCGTCTACTATACAAATAGTAAAATCACCTCCCATTTCCCCCTTATTTTTCCACTCTCAGTGTCACTCTGCGCTTTATAAACGCATTTGCCAAAACCTATTGACACAGCGATTTGAACGGTCTAAAGTGTGCCTACCGGCCGGATAAAATACTAAGGAGGAACACTCTTGCCAACAACAAGAAAACTTTATGACAGCATCTTCAAGAAGATTCTCACGCTGTCCTCGAAAGCTGTGATCAACATGATTAACGGCCTGTTCAACATGTTTTACGATCCGGAAAACTCAACAGTATCTTATCACTGGACTGAAAATGTTCACGATAATCAGAATTCTATGACCACAACTCTGGCCGACACCATACTCGTAATCAACAATTCCGATGCATATCATATGGAAGCGCAGATGAAAAAGGATGATTCTATTGTATTCCGTGTATTTTCATATGGAGCGGGATATGCAGATCAGACTAAGGAGATACTGCAAGACGAAGAGGGCTGTCAGGTATATCGAATTCATTTTCCTGAACCCTGTGTGATATATCTGAGCAATGTACCAAAATCAGTACCTGATACATATTCGTTGCAGGTGGGATTCGGGCATACCCAGAACATAACCTATAACGTCCCTGTTACAAAACTCACGTCCTGCTCCGTAAAGGAAATAAACGACAGGAAAATGATCATCCTGATTCCATTCTACATTCTGAAACTCCGCGAAAAGCTGAGGAATAAGAAAGCACGTACACCAGAGAATATAGCCTCATTGAAAAGCCTCATCAAAACAGATATAATGGGTAGCATAGACAAGAACGTGGAACTTGGGAATATAACAGCTGAGGATGGAGCACAACTATACAGATTTACTCAGATGCTTTATACTCGCCTATATTCCCAGTTTGAAGAGACCGAGGAGGTTACGGATATGGTGGAACAGTCGATTATTACATTTGTGGATGTTTTTCAGGAAGAGAAAGCCAGGATGGAAAAACGTATGGCTGAGATGGATAAGGAGATTGCCGACAAAGACAAGAAGCTCGCCGACAAGGACAATGAGCTTGCCGAATTAAGGGCAGAAATAGCCAGACTTAAAGGTTCTGACAAATAAATATTTCATATTACTACTTTCTATACAAAAGCGAAGGACGAAGGCATAAAACACCTCCGTCCTTCGCTTTATTATTATATTACTACGTGATCTTTTTAGATGTAATTTCCATCGTGAACCTGGGCTGCATCGTATACAGACTCCTTGCGGATCTCGTCTGCTATCTCGTCTGCGTCGAGCTCGCCGTCAGCATTCCAGTCGCCGCTGTAGATCTCGGCGCCTTCTACCTTGATTCCTGCGATCTGCTGCTCGCTTGCGAAGAGAAGTACAATGATTCCGGCATGATGAAGATGCTTTAATACAACATTTACATCCTCGCGGATATCTGGAGCGTACAGGTACGTATGACGTCCGTCGATGCAGAGTTTCTTCTCTACCGACTCAACGAAATCTCTTGTGACATTGCCTGCTACAAATGGAACTATGACAGCCTTCTGTCCCTTGATTGCTGCACGCACATTTCTATCCACGCGTCCCTCATAAAGTCCGGTCTCCTCAGTGTGAACCTCCTCGACAACACCGCAGGCACTTGTCATGTCTGTTACACGATCGATGAGTATGAGCTCTCCAAGAGTCTTGTGCTTCTTGAACTCGTCTACCACGATCCTGTCGGCAAATGCGATCCTGCAGACTGCGATACCATTCTTCGCAAGGGTGTCCGCTGATTTCTGCTCACCTGTATTTACATCTATGGTGTAATCGATGTGTGTAACTGTACCAGGGATCATCTTGGTTCCGAGCTTCACAAAGAAGTTCTTGCCATTGTACAGCTCATCGTCATCCATCCAGAGAAGTGTTGCAGTGATCGAAGATGCAACCTTTGCACCTGAATCAACTGTGAGCACACAGCCTCTTGACACATCAACCTCACGGTCAAGCTGTATCGTTACAGGCTGTCCCTTCTGTGCTGAGGCCACTGTGTCAAATCCCACATGGATGCTCTTGACCTTTGCGGTCTCGTTGCTTGGGAGTGTGTTGATCTCGTCTCCAACGTGGATCTCACCATCCTCGATCTGACCCTGGAAACCTCTGAATGTGTGGTCAGGACGGCACACTCTCTGAACAGGCATATAGAATCCTGCCTCTGTGTTATCCTCTGCGATATCTATATCCTCAAGGTATGTCAGGAGTGCTGGTCCCTTATACCAAGGTATGTTCTCTGACTTCTTTGTCACATTGTCACCCTCTGTAGCTGACACAGGGATGATAGTGATATTTGGCAGGCTGAGCTCTGATGACAGCTCATTTATCTGCTCTACGATCTCATTGAAACGCTTCTCATCGTAACCGACAAGGTCCATCTTATTTACCGCAAATACAAAGTATCTGATTCCCATCAGTGCGCAGATCCTTGCATGTCTTCTGGTCTGCACGAGCACGCCCTGCTTTGCATCGATGAGGATGACTGCCAGATCGGCAAATGATGCGCCAACCGCCATGTTCCTTGTGTACTCCTCATGGCCCGGTGTATCCGCCACGATGAAGCTTCTCTTGTCTGTTGTAAAATATCTGTATGCAACGTCGATGGTGATACCCTGCTCGCGTTCTGCCATCAGTCCGTCCAGAAGAAGTGAATAGTCGATGGCACCGCCACGGCTTCCTACCTTGGAATCAAGCTCCAGAGCCTTCTCCTGATCTGCATATAAAAGCTTTGAATCGTATAATATATGTCCTATAAGTGTTGACTTTCCGTCATCTACACTTCCGCATGTTATAAATTTAAGTAATCCGCTCATCTTAGAAGTATCCCTCCCTCTTTCTACGCTCCATACTGCCTGCTGCCTCGTTGTCAATAACTCTGGTGGTTCTCTCTGAGGATACCGCACTGAGCGTCTCCTCGATAATCTCAGGGAGTGTGTCCGCTGTGGACTCCACGCCGCCTGTCAGTGGATAGCATCCGAGAGTTCTGAAACGAACACTCTTCATCTCTATCTTCTCACCAGGTCTGAGTTTCATTCTGTCATCATCGACCATGATGATATTGCCGTCACGGTATACAACAGGTCTCTCCTTTGCAAAGTACAGTGATGGGATCTCTATGTTCTCACGCTCTATGTACTCCCATATATCAGCCTCTGTCCAGTTGGAAAGTGGGAATACTCTGACCTCCTCGCCCTTCTGGATCTTGGTGTTGAACAGCTTCCACATCTCCGGTCTCTGGTTCTTTGGATCCCAGGCATGCTGAGCATTTCTGAATGAGAGAATTCTCTCCTTCGCACGGGACTTCTCCTCATCTCTGCGTCCGCCGCCAAATGCTGCTGTGAAACCGTATTTGTCAAGAGCCTGCTTGAGCGCCTGTGTCTTCATGATATCTGTGTATGCTGAGCCGTGGTCAAATGGGTTGATGCCCTTCTTGACACCCTCCTCGTTGATGTACTCGATCATGTCAAGTCCATATTTCTTCGCTGTCTTGTCTCTGAAATCGATCATTTCCTTGAACTTCCATGTTGTATTTACATGCAAGAATGGAAATGGCGGCTTCTCAGGATAGAATGCCTTGAGTGCCAGATGAAGCATTACCGAGCTGTCCTTTCCTATGGAGTAAAGCATAACAGGCTTCTCACACTCCGCAGCAACTTCGCGGATGATGTATATCGCCTCTGCCTCCAGTTCGTCAAGATGTGATAATGTACCCATATCTATACCAACCTTTCTTCTTTTATCTTTTAATATTTATTTGCTTCTTTCTTATCTATCACGATCTGGTCTGTGGTGCCATCCATCTTTCGGATATTCCACAGAAGCAGATCTCCCTTGTTCTCCACCGACATCTGGCTTCCCATTCCGCCGATGTCAGCTCCGAGATATAATGAGATGGCGTCAAATGCACACTCCTTGATACAGGAAGAGCATCCCCAGCAATCCTTTGGGTATTTCATGAATATCTGTCCATCCTCATCTCTCTTTATGAGGGAACCCGGGCAGACATTTGCACATTTGCCGCAGTTTTTGCAAAGCTCTTTATTTATCACTATGCTCATATGCATCCCCCTTTCCTTGGAACATCAGCCCATTTGAAGTCGCCTCCGGCGAGGGGCTGACGCTGCATGCCAGATTTCCTTCGGGAATCTGGCACATATTGCCTAGCTCACGATGTATCATCTTAAGCTCGCCGTCCACCATCTTTGAGTTGACAAATATCTCCCAGTCTTTGCTCTTCTCCGGGTAGTCCAGATTCTCAGCAAAGCTGTGCCATCTCGTCTCCTTCCTGTCCTTCAGGTGTGCGATTACGGAGAGTGCAACTGTGAGTCTCTCCTTCACCTCATACACAAACATGAGCTCGTGCATGTCGTGGGCACTTATGTGCCATACAAGTTTCTGGAGCTGCTCTATCTTCTCCTTTGCCAGCTCAAGCTGTTTCTCGTTGAACTGGTAATGGGTAGATATTCCTCCGGCGTAGTTGTCCATGACCTTCTGCATGGCCTCCTCTATCGCCTCGTATGTGAACATCTTCTCGTCGGTATCGAGAAAATGATCGTACTCTTCTATCTTTCTGTCAAATGCAGCCTCCTCGTCAAGCTCAGGATCAAGGTATCCCTCGTCAAGCTGCTTTACCATGGCAATGGCCGCTATCTCTCCCTCAACCATCGCACCGGTCACATACTTCTGTGGACATCCGCCCGCCACATCTCCGGCTGCGAACAGTCCGCGTATTGTGGACTCTCTGTCGTTGTCCACCCAGTAACCGCTCGCCGTGTGGCCGCCGACTATATAAGGCTCTGTGCCCTCTATCTCCACATTCTGCTCACTCGGATTCTTGCCGGACTCAAGCCATTTGAGAGTCTGGCTCGGAGCCATGTTGAGGTATGCTCTCTTCAGTGAGTCATCCTGCTCAGAGGTGATGCCCTCTGTTCTCAGGTAACATGGACCTCTTCCCTCTATATTCTCTCTCACCGTTCCGTACACTCTCTGGGATGTGGTGAGTCCGTATTTGTTCTCGTATACCTCGCCTAGTGAGTTGACCTGCTTTGCACCGACACCCTGGGCTATGGTTCCCGTAGGTGCTATTGTGTCCTTACATCTGAGTGCTATAAATCTCATCTCAAATGTGGTCATCTCCGCTCCGGCATTTATTCCCATTGCGTATCCCGCTCCGGTGTTGAACGGCGGGTACCACATCTTATGTCTTGAAAATCCCGGATTGTTCGGTCTGTAAAGTCCGGCCGCACCGCCCGTAGCACAGAGCACTTTCTTTGCTCTGATCTCGTAGGCTGTATTATCCTCTATGGAGAATCCAAATGCCCCGAGGATCTGATTGTCCTCCACAATATAGTCCGTGATGTTGACTCTGTTCAGTATCTGACAGTTGTCAAGCTCCTCCACCGCTTTTGCAAGCAGCGGCTTCATATTCTCACCATTTATCTTAATATTTCTGTTGCCTCTTGCAACATACTCACCGTTCTCGTCCTTGAGGATGACCAGTCCCAGCTTCTCCATCTTGTCTGTGACACGGTTCAGCCCCTGTGACATCGAAAGCAGAAGATCTTCTCTCACGATCCCGTCAGCATCAGTCCTACAGTAATCCACATAGTCCTCAGGCTTTCTGCCCTTCACTATGTATGCGTTGATGGCGTTCACACCCGCCGCCAGACATCCACTTCTCTTTATGTTCGCCTTCTCGGCGATGATGATGGAATAATCAGAATGTTCTCTGACAGTCAGCGCTGCATAGCAGCCCGCCGTACCACCACCGATTATCAAAATGTCCGTATGAAGTATTTTCCTGTTTGCAATACCCATATTTTCTCTCCAATCACTTTTATAATTAGATGTAGAATACATCGTTGTCCTGCATTGCCTTGTTCTCCAGCAGATATGTCTGATTCTCATCAAATACATACAGCCTGTAGATGAGAACGTGGACCTGCTCCCCCGGCTTTACGACATCCTTCTCCATGGATCTCTCGGCGACGATCTCCACTCCATTGACATCCACCGTGACGTCCAGATGGCTTCCGCGGAACAGCACATCCTTGACTATCCCCGACTCCGCCGCACTCTGGTACTGATCCAGCCTGCCGCTCTTGGATATCTTGACGAACTCCGGTCTGATGACCGCTCTGTCCGCTCCCGGCACCCTGTCAAAACCCTTGAGCTTCTCGTAGTCCTCCACAACAGTTGACCTTCCGATGAACTGTGCCACAAACGGTGTGGACGGCGTCTTGTATATCTCCATCGGCGATCCCATCTGCTCTATCTGTCCGTGGTTGGTGATGATGATCTCATCCGCAACCTCCACAGCCTCATCCTGATCGTGAGTGACAAATATGCTCGTTATGCCAAGCTTTTCAACCATCTCCTTGAGCCAGGTTCTAAGCTCCGTCCTGACCTTTGCATCTATCGCGGCAAATGGCTCGTCCAGCAGCAACACCTGTGGATTCGGTGCCAGCGCCCTGGCAAATGCCACTCTCTGCCGTTGTCCGCCTGAGAGCTGATTCGGATATCTCTTCTCCATACCTGACAGCCCTGTAAGCTCCAGAAGCTCCATAACTCTCTTCTTGATCTCCTTCTTTGGAACCTTCATGAGTTCAAGTCCAAATGCCACATTGTCAAATACCGTCATGTAACGGAACAGTGCATAATTCTGGAATACAAATCCTATTCCTCTCTTTGCAGCTGGTATATCATTTACACGTCTGCCGTCTATGTATATGTCTCCGGAATTGGGATTCTCAAGTCCGGCTATCATTCGGAGAAGTGTCGTCTTTCCGCTTCCCGACGGTCCCAGAAGTGCCACCAGCTTGCCTTTCTCCACACCGAAACTGACATTGTTGGACGCCAGGAAGTCTCCATATTTTTTGTATATATTTTTCATCTCGACGTACATGTCGTCAGCCTCCTTATTGTTCTCTTATTCTGCCGCATCTGATCTATCTCTCGAAAACTTCTGCAAACCATCCCATATGCAGAATATCTCACTTCGCCATTATCGGGTATCGCCCCCTCGCCTCCGCTCAGCGGCAGGTCGTCACGCGCATGAGAGTTATGAACTTCGTTCATAAGCGCGTTTCCTCTTCGCTCTGTACTCAAGCAGATTTCTCAGAAACAATATTATGACCGCTATGATCACCAGTATGGACGATACAGCAAATGCTGCTGTGATGGATTCCTCCGTTCCCGACATGTACAGCGCATCAATCTCAAGTGGAAGTGTAAATGTCCCGCCCCTTGTCTTGGACAGTGCATTTACCGCACCGAACTCGCCGAGTGCTCTGGCGGTACAGAGAATTATTCCGTATATGAGTCCCCATTTCATCTGGGGAAGTGTTATCCTTCTGAATATCGTGAAGCCCTTCGCCCCCATGAGCGCCGCTGCCTCCTCCTCATCCTTGCCCTGGGCGTTCAGCACCGGGATAAGCTCCCTCGACACAAATGGGAATGTCACGAATATGGTAGCAAGCACAACGCCCGGAACTGCAAAAGTTATCCTGATATTTGTTCCCAGCATATCATTGATCCATCTGATCGCCGGATACGTCCATCCGAGTCTTCCAAATGTCATGAGGTAGGCAAGACCTACGATGACAGGTGATATGGAAAACGGAATGTCTATCAGTGTCGCCAGCACCTGCTTGCCTTTGAAGGAGAACTTCGTCAGCAGCCATGCCGCACATATTCCGAAAAATGTGTTTACCATCACAGCTATGACTGTGGCAATAAGTGTGACACCAAGTGCACTTATCACATACTCTGTTGTGATCGACTGAAGGTAGAACTTAAAGCCCTCCTTCAGCGCACCTGTTATCACCGATATAAGTGGAACAACAAGCATGAGCACTATGAAAAGCACCGTCACGGTTATCAGTATTATCTTTGTCCTGCGCTTGCCGCGCTGCAGCTTTTCCTGTTCGCTCATTTTCCGTGTCTCCTTTCTCTGTGATTTTGGTTTTTAAGTACAATGTTTCCTCATCTATAATAGGTTTGTTCTCTTGGACTGCTTTAACTGTACTATGTTGATCGCAAATAACAGTACAAATGATATGACCAGCATCACCAGTGCTATCGCTGTTGCGCTGGCATAGTCTATGTAGCTGAGCTTCTGCATGATCACGTATGATATGACTTGCGTCTGCTCCTTTGCGCTGTTGCCCGATATGTAGATGACACTGCCGTACTCTCCGATCCCTCTGGCAAATGCCAATCCAAATCCTGTAAGCAGTGCCGGCCTGAGCTCCGGAAGAATAACCTTGAAGAATGTTCTTCTCGGTGTGGCTCCCAGCATGTAGGCCGCCTCCTCGTACTGGTTGTCCATCTTCTCAAGTATCGGCTGCACCGCCCTTATGACAAATGGTATCCCCACAAATACAAGGGCGATGGTAAGTCCGATCTTTGTGTATGCAACATCTATTCCAAGAGCCGCAAGCGGATTTCCAAGGAATCCATCCTCACTGTACAGTCTCGACAGCGTTATACCTGCAACCGCCGTTGGCAGACAGAATGGAAGTTCTATGAATCCGTCCAGTATCTTCTTGCCGGGAAAATCGTATTTGACCAGTGTCCACGCTATTATCAGACCAAACACCGTGTTAACTATCGCCGCTATGAACGAACAGCCGATGCTGGTCTTAAATGCATTCAGCACATTCTTCTTCAGAAGCAGATGCCAAAATTCACCCGGTGAGAGCTTCAGCGATGACACCAGCACCGATGCCAGTGGGATCAGAACTATCAGCGACAGCATTGCAATGACTATTCCAAGCGTCAGATGATATCCCGGGATAACTCTGGTCTTCTTTGCGTTATTAAGTTTATCCTTCTTGCCATTTTCCTCTGCTGCCATCTCGTCTTCCAATCCATTTTAATAATCATATATCTCGTCAAACTTTGCACCGTCATCGAAGAAATCCTCATAGGCTTTGTCCCAGCCTCCGAAATCATCTATGGTCCACTGCTTGATGTCCAGATCAAATACGTCTGCATACTCTGCAAGTATCTTCTCATTTGTCGGGCGATAGCCGCTCTCAGCCTCAAGCCTCTGAGCGTCATCGCTGTACAGGTACTTCAGATACTCTGTGCTGACCGACTCTGTTCCATTGTGCTTTGCGTTGTCATCGACAACCGCCACACTCGGCTGAGCCAGTATACTCACCGACGGATTAACTATCTCGTAATCCTCCGGGTATTCCCTCAGGGTTGCTATCGCCTCATTCTCCCAGGCAATCAGTACATCACCCTTGCCATTCTCCACAAATGTGGTCGTCGAACCTCTGGCTCCCGAATCCATGACCGACACATTCTGATAAAGCTTCTTCATAAACTGCCATATATCAGCTTCATCGCTGTATGTAGTTCTGGCATAGGCAAGAGCCGCAAGGAAATTCCAACAGGCTCCGCCGCTACTCTTCGGATCAGGTGTTATGACTTCCACATCGTCCTTCACCAGATCGTTCCAGTCCTTTATATCCTTAGCATTTCCCTTTCTCACCAGGAACACGATAGTGGATGTGTAGGGTGCTGAATCCTTGTCAAATTCATCTATCCAGCCCTTATCTATCAGACCATTTGCCGATATGAGGTCAATGTCATGCTCAAGTGCCAGTGTGACAACATCCGCATTACAGCCCTCCACAACCGATCTGGCCTGTGAACCGGAGCCTCCATGAGACTGGATGACCTTGATGTCCTGTCCGTACTGCTCTTTGTAATACTGTTCGAACATGTCATTGTATCGCTCATACAGCTCCCTCGTCGGGTCATACGAAACATTTGTAATTGTGATAACATCGTCCTTCTTCCCGCCACAGCCGGCAGCACCTATCGCCAGCACCGCCGCCATGGACAGAAGCATTATTTTCTTCCAAAGTCTCATGTCTAAGTTCTCCTAAAAGTCCACCGTCATTTTTCGCGCTCTGCGGCTCCTCAGCAACGTTCATATGTGATTCAAATTTTGTATATCAAGTAGGGACATACGAAGCCGCCGGTCCTTAGGTGGCGCCTTAAGCGGCACCTTAGTACCGCTGCAGGCTGAGTTGAGCGGAAGCGATCCCAGCTTGGTATACAAATTCTTGAATCGCATTCGACACATTTACGAAGCCGCAGATGTGAATTACAGGTTAAACAGTGATGTTGAGAGGTATCTCTCTCCTGTATCCGGGAAAAGAACCACAATAGTCTTGCCCTCGTACTCAGGTCTCTTTGCAAGCTCAGTTGCCGCATAGAGTGCCGCACCTGCGGATATTCCAACCAGAACACCATCTGTCTTTGCAATCTTTCTCGCCGTGTCAAATGCGTCATCGTTCTGGATCCTGATGATCTCATCCACGATGCTCAGATCCATAACGCCCGGTACGAATCCGGCTCCGATTCCCTGGATCTTGTGTGGGCCAGGTGCTCCGCCTGAGAGAACCGGTGAATCAGCAGGCTCAACTGCAATCAGCTTGACATTTGGATTGTGCTCCTTGAGTCCGCTTCCTGTTCCTGTAGCTGTTCCGCCTGTTCCTACTGCTGATACAAATGCATCAACCTTTCCGTCTGTATCTCTCCAGATCTCCTCCGCCGTTGTCTTCTTGTGGATAGCAGGATTTGCCTTGTTCTCAAACTGCTGTGGGATGAATGCATTGCCGTACTGCTCTTTGAGCTCATTTGCCTTGGCGATGGCTCCCTTCATTCCCTCTCTGCCCGGTGTTAACACGATCTCAGCACCGAGAGCTGACACGATCTTTCTACGCTCAACGCTCATGGTGTCCGGCATGGTGAGTATCAGGTGAAGGCCCTTTGCTGCTGATACAAATGCAAGTCCGATTCCTGTATTGCCTGATGTAGGCTCGATGATGACTGTCTCCTGATTGATGAGGCCATCCTTTATTCCCTGCTCGACCATGGCTGCTGCCACACGATCCTTAACTGAGCCAAGCGGGTTGAAATACTCAAGCTTTGCAACGATGTGTGCCTTGAGTCCAAGCTCCTTCTCATAATTTGTGAGCTCCAGAAGTGGAGTGTTTCCTATAAGTTCTGTTAACTGTGATGCTATCTTTGCCATGATTTTGTTTCCTTTCTTTTTTTACTTTTTTCAAGTCTCTATGTTCTTTCTTGATTCTTTACTATCTTTATATACTGTACATTATTTTCTATATAATTCTTAACAGGCCATCTGATAAATCTTTTCCTCTATCGCTCCTGCCAGTGCTGCATGGCCCTCAGGATTCATGTGTTCCTGATCTGCCTCGCTGCTGTCCGCCACGGATGATGCCGCCAGAAATTCCACGCCGAACTCATCAGCTATCTTCTTATAAACATCCGTGAGTTTCCTTGACACCTCAACGGATTCCGGTGAAAACTCAGGATCAAATTCATCCTTCCACACCTGCTCGCCCAAATGTATCGGCGATACGAGAAGTATCCTGCTGTCCGCTGAATACTGTTTTGCCTGAATGAGCAGTCTCCGTATTCCCTTGCCTATCACATCCGGCGATGCCGAGAACACTGTCTTACAGTCATTTGTTCCAAGCATGATCACTATATTCTCCGGTTTGTGTGTCTCCAGCAGAGTAGGGAACAGCGACACGCCCTTTCTTCCCTGTCTCAGTGGATCCTCGAACACTGTTGTTCTTCCACAGAGACCTTCCTCTATGATCCTTATATCTTTATTTGCCAGCTTCTGCTGCAATATACTGGTCCATCTGATCCCCCAGGGAAATCTCTCTCCATTCTCAGGATTGTATCCCCATGTATTGGAATCTCCAAAGCACAACACCTGTTGCATCTGTCCACCTCCTTATCCACATATATCCTATCTGATATGTAGTAATTATCTGTCGACATGTTGGAGTATACAACTTATTTCCTACTATGTCAATAGGGATTATGTGCTTTTGAACACAAAAAGGGCCGTCGCCCAACTTATCCATAAGTCAGGCGGCAGCCCAGTCATATTTTTTTAACTAAATTGTTCGTCCAATCAAAGAGATGTTCTATCCTAAAACGACTATTACTTACTTGAATTTGGATCAGTAGTCGATATATATATATCACTTGAGTCTCTGGTTACGGATATATAATATGTCTTGCCCGCAACACAATTATAACTCATATAAAAATCATATGTATTTGTTGTCAGATTATGCTTATTATCATCCTTTTCAACCAGCTTCTTTTTATTCTCATCATACAAATGTCCATATGGATCACTTGTTGAAATTGAATAAAAGTAGTATGTGCCCGTAGTTTTTGGAACAAATTTGTAAAATCCATTTTCTTCTGCAAAAAATGAGCTTTTATCTCCTATCTCGATCACATCCTCAGACATTTTTGCTGTGACTGAAACTGCCTTTCTGTCTACCTTTGCAGTTATCACGCCTCGCTTACCCATTCCTTTGGCCTTAAGTGTATATGATGTTCCTGGGACAAGATAAACATACCCATTTGTACCGCATTGTCTGTCATATTCATCATACCATGCTCCGATATCATCAACCGAATACTTGGCATTGTCAGGATTTACAGTAAGTTTTAATACATCTGATACAAAGTTTCTGCCAGTCTCAGACTTGTCAAATTTCTGGTTATGCAGATATGTGCTGTCATCTCCTATGGATATTACCACTTCGTATGTACCAGGGAACAGATCCATCGAATATGAACCATAATTTCTTGATGTAACACCACTCCACGCAAGATAAGGAGTTGCTTTATCATGATTGTAGAACATGATCGATACCCCGTTCAGGTTATTTCCATTTATATCCTTGACATACCCCTCAACCTTGATCGCCTTTTTAGCATTTATCTCACAGTTAACTGTGGTGCTGATCTTCGTATCGTTGTCATCCGTTATCTTTACCTTCAGGTTATATGTTCCCTCCTGATAAATTTTTCCTGTGACCCTTCCTGTTATATCAACACTCAAGCCATAGTCATCCCCGTCTATGCTATAAGTGTATTTCCCTGAACCGCCTGCGACAGATGTAGGCTTCACACTTACTGAATAATATTTATTATCCGTGCCTATCATGCCGTATTGAGGTATATAATACGCCGCGATCACCGACGAACTGCTGACATTCCATGTGATTATGTATGTAACTATATCCCCCAGCTCATCAACAGACTTAATTGTTGTTTTCGTTGTTCCTGTCTTTCTCACTGTTCCACTGAAACTGATCGCGTTACTTCCATTCGTTTTTCTTGCATATTTCACACCATCAGGGAGCTTGTCTACAGTAATTTTACATATTCCTCTTGCGCGATCCACTGTAAATTCTCTGCTGAATGACTCATTCTGTTCAAGTTCATAAGTCATATAAACCCTTCTATTTGAATGATCCTTGGAATAATATGTCTCAATACTTGACTTACCTGTGCCATACAGTCCATCTACATAGACACAGACTCTCACATAATCGCTTAATGAGCATCCTCTTCTCAGCGCTATGGTGTAGGTTTTATTGTCCTTTGTCGTCACGCCGTCCAATGGAATGGTATAGTTATATGTTCCATTCAGTACCGTGCTCGCCTTTACAACAAAACTGGAAGCCGGAAGTTTCTGACTTCCCGATAATGTAACCTGCACAGTTTGTGGGTCACTGACAGTTGCAGATGCTATGGTGTTCGCTTTCGCAACTGTGACTTTGTATGTCGCCTTCTTACCTGTGCCATCTGTAGCCTTTGCTGTTATCACCGCTGTTCCTGCAGCAACCGCATATACTTTTCCTTCAGAATTTACCATGGCTACCTTATCATTTGAAGAACTCCATGCACATTTCTTATTGGTTGCATCTGACGGCTTTATAACTGGGCTGAGCTGCATCGTTTTGCCTACATACAGCCTTCCACTTATTTTGCTGAAGCTTAACGATGTTATTGATGCCTTCACCGTTACCCTGCAGACAGCCTTCTTGCCCGAGCCGTCAGCGGCCACTGCTGTGATTGTCGCTGTTCCGCCTTTTACCGCTCTGATTCTGCCTGTAGAGCTTACCTTCGCAATCTTGGAATTGCTGCTTTTCCAGATAACCTTCTTGTTGCTAGCTGTGTTTGGTCCTACTGTCGCCTTTATCACTGCTGACCCGCCCTTTTTAATTGTCAGCGCCGACTTGTTCACCTTAACTCTTGTGACAGGCTTACCGACTGTAACCTTCACTACCTTCTTAATTTTTGGATTTGATTTTAAAGATATAGTGATATTTGCGCGTCCACTTTTTTTAGCATTAAGCTTTCCTGCAGAAGACACTGTCACGATCTTTTTATTGCTTGTTGAGAATTTCAGATTGCCTGAAGTCGTATTTGTCTTCAGTGTAAATGTTTTCCCCGCCTTGAGTGTAAGAGTATTACTTGGAAGATTCTTCACCGCGATACTCTTGACGGTTGATGTGGCCGCCGCATTTGCCGGAATGCTGACACCTGTAAATGTCAATGCAAATGCAAGGATCACCGCAATGACCGCCATAAACCTGTTACTTCTTTTCATAAAGTTCCTCCTTTTTCCTTAAAATATAACCTTTCCTTTTTAATACACCATATCATATATTATAAATTATATACTATGCTTGTCAATCTCGCACATGCTATTGAGTATTATTCATACCCACATAAAAAGACGTACGGGTATCCTCTTAATTTCCAGGATACTCTGTGGTTATATATACCATACTGCTGTTTCGTGTAACATTAATATAGTAGACTTTTCCTGCTTCACAGTTATATGACATATAGAAATCGTGGTCATTTCCTGTGCTGATATGCTCCTGCTTGTCATCATCATTAATTGTAAGCACTTCTCCATCTGCATCATAAAGATGTCCATATGGATTATTACTCGATCCAGAGCTTGAATAGATATAGTATGCTGCCGTCATCTTTGGAACAAATCTATAGTATGTTCCCACTGATGCATTTATAGAGGTTCTATCACCAATCTCCTCATAGTCTGTCTTAATATCTGCTACAACATATGAAGTCTTGCTGTTTATCGTTGCGGTTATAGTTCCGGCTAAAGCAACCCCGCGACCTGTAAGTCTGTAAGTACCAGGCGCCAGATAAACGTATGCACCAGCTCCAACGCTGTTGCCATCCTCGTCATACCATGTGCCGATATTCTCTATATTATATCCGTTATCCTTTGATCTAACGGATATCTTTTTTACATCCGACGAATAATTTCTTCCCGAAATGTTTCCGGTAAACCGCTGTGAATATATGTATGTTGTGTCCGAACCCGAATATATAGCTATATCATATGTCCCAGGAACAATATCTACAGAATACGATCCATCTCTTTTTACATCAGAATAACAGTAATATGTATACTCTGTGGATTTGTCCCTATTCGTAAATATAATATATGCATTTGACAATACTTCTCCTGCCACATCCCTGATATATCCCGATACTGTAATTCCCTGTGCAACATTTATCACACAGTCTACAGTTGTGCTGACTCCGGCATTATCGGAATCCGTTATCCTGACTTTTATATTATAAGTACCAGCCTTATTGATGTAACCCTCCAATTTACCATTACTATAAATATCAAGACCATAAGTATTGCCAACTATATCATAGATATAATTTCCTGAGCCACCAGCTACAGAATTTATATCAGCAGCTACATGCACAGCCGCTCCACTTTCACCACGAGTGCGATAATACCTTGGGCTGTAATAAGCTGATATCACGGAGCTGTTGTATACACACCATGTTACGATAGTTGTCATTGTATTACCATACTCATCAACTGCTGTAATTGTCGTGACTGATGTGCCAGACTTGGTTATTTTCCCTGTGAAAGTAATACAGTTGGAACGCATTCCACCTATTGTATACCTCATTCCAGCCGGAACGTCCTTTACAGAAACCTTGAGGTAGCCACTGCCAGATAAATTAACGTCTGTATTCACATTCGCATTCTGCTCAATTGCTCTGGCTTCATAATATGTCTTATTATACTTTCCGTCAGAATAATATGTCTCCACCTTACCGGTTCCTGTTCCTGTAAGTCCACTTACGTACACACATATTCTGTCCGAAGATGAAAGCCTGTTCTCCTTGTTAAACCTGATCGTGTATTTTTTATTGTCTCCTGTAGACACACTTTCAATCGGAATGCTCTTGTTGTATATGCCGCCATTTAATGTGGTCTTTACTTTAACAGCAAAATTTGATGCTGTCAGCTTCTGTGCAGATGACAATGTAACATTTATTGTCTGCCTGTTATCCACCTGCGCCGAAGCAATCTTCACAGCATTTAGAACTGTCAGCTTATATTTTACTGTCTTTTTTGTTCCGTCTGTAGTTGTTGCTGTAATCACTGTGGTTCCAGCGCCAACAGCCACAACGAGTCCGGATGAACTTACCATAGCGACCTTATCATTCGAAGACTTCCAGGTACACTTCTTGTTTGTTGCATCTGCCGGTGCAATGACTGGGTTTAACTGTTCTGTTTTTCCCACATACATCTTACCGCTGCCCTTTTTGAACTTTATAGAAGTTACATACGCCTTGACTGATACCTTACAACTTGCCTTCTTGCCGGAACCATCTGCAGCTACTGCTGTGATGACTGCTGAACCGCCTCCGGCTGCTGTTATCCGTCCTCTGGAATTAACCTTAGCAACCTTTATATTGCTGCTCTTCCATACGACCTTCTTATTGCTTGCCTTGCTTGTTCCAACAGAAGCCTTTACCACAGCACTTTTTCCTTTTACCAGCGTCAGCTTGCTTTTAGTAAGCTTTACACTCGTGACAGGCTGTCCTGCAGTTACCGTAATAACCTTCTTTACCTTAGGATCAGCCTTCAGCGACATTGTAATCTTAGCTGTCCCATTTTTTACATTTCCTGCTTTGATCACTCCCGCAGTTGTCACGGTTGCTATCCTTCTGTTGCTGGTTACGAATTTCAGCTCTTTCGCCGCCACATTTGTCTTAAGAGCAAATGACTTTCCCGCCTTGAGCGTAAGTGTGCCGGCTGGCAGATTGCTCACAGTGATGCTCTTTACAACCGTGTTTTTTGCCGTAGCCGCCGTTGTAGCTGCCAGCGCAGTTCCCGGAACATTCATACCTGAAAATATCAGTGCAAATGCAAGAATGACCGCCACAGCCTTCATGATTTTTCTGTACCCTTTCATAACACTCCTCCTGATTTAATAAAAAATCCGCTATACTTCATAAAATCAGTATAGCGGACTTTATTTTATTAATCTACAATCAAATACTATCAATGAGTTTTTCGCTGTCATCACACATCCTGTATCCCACGCCCAGCTCATTGATGATAAAACTCTTCTTGCCCGGCTTCACTCCGAACTTCTTTCTTATATTCGCCATATTTACCTGAAGTCTCTTGGTGCTTCCCATGTCATTGTAGCCCCATACCTCTTTTACGATGAAACTGTATGTAAGCATCTTGCCCGGATGTCTGGACAGAAGATCGACTATGTTGTACTCAGTCTGAGTCAGCTTGATCTCCTCATCCCCTATGAACACTCGTCTGGCTTCGTAGTCTATGAGCAAATCCCCAGTCTGGAATTTCCCTGTCGGCAGTTCACTGTCATGCGCTTGGTAAAGCACTGTGCGGAGCGCAGATCTGACCCTGGCAACCAGCTCCTCAGAGCCAAACGGCTTGGTCACATAATCATTTGCCCCCAGGTTGAGCGCCTCCACCTTATCCTTCTCATCAGATCTCGCCGAGAGCACTATGACCGGCGTGAAATCCGTCTTTCTTATCTCCGTGAGAAATGCTATTCCATCCTTATCTGGAAGTCCCAGATCAAGTATCACTATGTCAGGTCTGTGGGACGCATACATCATAAGACCGCTTCCGCAGGATGTGGCTATGATCGTCTGATAGCCATTTGCCTGCATTAAAGTATCCAGCAGATTATTGATATTCTGCTCATCTTCTATTATCAGGACTTTATATTTGTTATTGCTCATCCGTAACCTCCTCTATCTTCAATGTAAATCTGAATACTGCACCGCCTTCCACGGAATTGTATGCGCTTATATCTCCGCCATGTGCTTTTATGATGGTCGCACATACCGACAGACCTATTCCGGCATTCTTTCTCTGCCTGCAGTCCGCGGACACCTCATTGGAGCTGTCTCCTAAAAGACTGCCATCAAACAGGTGTTTCAACCTATCCTCCGGTATTCCATCGCCATCATCCTGGATCTCAAACACAACCCTGTCGCCATCGCATTTCACATTCAATGCCAGATTCTTCATTCCCTTCGCATGCTGTACTGCATTCTCGAGGATATTTATGATAACCTGTTCTATGAGAATGGCATCCATCGGTATGATGACCAGCTCATCGGGCAGATTGACTTCCACCTCCTGATCAGGATATCTCTTTGCAAATTTGATGAGCACAGAATCTATAAGTTCATCCAGTGCTATGGGCGTCTTTATAAGTTTGATATCACCATCCAGTCTGGTGATGGACAACAGATTCTCAACCATACGGTAAAGCCACTGGGAGTCCTGTTGTATTCCCCTGAGCATCTTCTCCCTCTGTTCATCCGTGAACTCCCTTCCGTTCTCTATGAGGGCCGAGCTCGCACCATATATAGTTGTGAGCGGAGTCCTGAAATCGTGGGATACCGCCCTGAGCAGGTTCGCTCTCATTTTCTCCATCTCACTCTCTTTCTTGAGCATTTCCTGATACTTTATCTTGCTTGTAAATCCACAGGTGATAAACGCTATGGCTATCATGATTATCGCCGATGTGATATTTTCAGGTATAAGGAAATCTATCTTGAAATACGGAAATGTAAATGCAAAATTCACTATTATCACACTGACTATAGATGCCAGTATTCCATATACATACCCGTCAGTAAACACCGATATCAAAAATACCGAAAACACCATAACGGCCGGTATCAATATGTCTGTAGTAAATGTTGTCTTTATTATCAGACACAGTCCAACCCCTATGGCTATCACAACCAGCATCAACAGCACATTTTTTATAACATCCTTACATTTACACTCCGTATTATTTATGCTTTTTTGTATATTTATTTTTTTCATATGTATCAATCCCTTTGGATTATTTTAAAGAAAGCGCCACCAGTACACCTCATGTCACAAACGACATAGATCTTACCAGCGGCGCCCGCTTTCACACATTCAAGTGAAGTATATCATGCCTATAGTTAAGATGCAGATAAAGAATATATCATAAGGAATCCACCCTTATGATATATTCTTCAACGCTTCCTCAAGGGTGTGCCATCCGAGGACCGCACACTTTACTCTGGCCGGCATATGCGCTATATCCTTAAGCGCAGACGCCTCCTCAAGCTGGTCTATCTCCTCATCTGTCGCCTCTCCCTGTATCATCTTCAGAAAGAGCTGCCCAAGCTTCAAGGCCTCCTCCTTGGTCTTTCCTATGATCATTCCAAGCATTATATCTGCCGACGCCTGGGATATAGCACATCCGTCTCCCACGAATGATCCATCCTCGATGACTCCGTTCTCAACCTTCAGTTTAAGCCAGATGTCATCACCACAGTTGGGATTTACACCCTCCAGCACAACATTTGCTGCAGGAAGATCATATTTGAATTCAGGTCTCATATTGTGCTCTGTAAGGATCTCATTATAAAAATTCCTGTTTTGAATATTATTCTGCATATCCCATTCTCCTTCTCACATTTGCGACACTCTCCACAAATGCATCTACCTCTTCATCTGTATTGTAGAACATAAAACTTGCCCTTGTCGTGTTGTACACGCCAAGGTGTACAAGCAGTGGCTGTGCGCAGTGATGTCCAGCCCTCACATCTATTCCATCCGCAGCCATGATCTCGCTGACATCATGCGGATGTACATTGTCTATGGTGAACGCCACTATTCCGGTGTGGTTCTCCGGCTTATCTGAACCGATGACATGCACATGAGGAAGCTTTGCAAGTCCCTCCATGGCACGGGTCGTGAGCTCCAGCTCTCTCTTTTCTATATAGTCAAATCCAACCTCTTTGATGTAGCCTATAGCAGCCGCAAGTCCCGCAGCTCCTGCCGCATTGACTGTACCAGCCTCAAACTTGTGAGGCAATTCCGCATATACCGCACCATCTCTTGAAACCGAATCTATCATCTCTCCACCTGACATAAATGGAGGCATCGCGTCAAGCAGTTCCTGTCTTCCGTATAACACTCCTATTCCCATAGGTCCCATCAGCTTGTGGCCTGAAAATGCAAAGAAATCAGCGCCAAGCTCATGCACATCTATAGCCATATGCGGTGTACTCTGTGCGCCATCGACAACGACAACCGCGCCAAAGCTGTGCGCCCTGTCAGCCATCTTTCTGACCGGATTCACACATCCGAGGACATTTGACACATGTCCGACAGCAAGCAGCTTTGTGTGCTCGTTGATTCCCGCATTGATGGTCTCGTCAGTCAGCGTTCCATCCTTCTCGCAGTCGAGATATCTGAGAGTTGCACCTGTGACTCTGGCCGCCATCTGCCATGGAAGCATGTTGCTGTGGTGCTCCATGATCGTAACTGCTATCTCGTCACCAGCCTTAAGTTTATTCAGCGCGTAGCTGTATGCCACAAGGTTAAGGCTCTCTGTGGTATTCCTGGTGAAGATTATCTCCTTCTCAGAGTCAGCGTGAATGAAGTCCCTGACTACCTTTCTGGCACTCTCATACTTCTCTGTCGCCTCAAGGCTGAGCGGATAGAATCCTCTGAGTGGATTCGCATTGCTCTTCTCATAGAACTCTCTCTCAGCGTCTATGACCACCTGTGGCTTCTGCGCTGTGGCCGCATTGTCTATATAAGCTGTGTCATTGTTTCTCAACAGAGGAAAATCCTCTCTATAATTCCTGTCTGTCATATTCCATTACCTCCGCAAGCTGCTTCTCCACCAGCTTCTCTGTGTTCTCGTCCTGGATCTTGCGGTAGAGGACCTCCATCTTGCCCTTGGTCATCATGTCCTCGGCTGTCTCCATATCGATTCCCCTTGACGCGAAGTAGAATAAAGTATCCTCGTCAAGCTCACCGATGGTCGCTCCATGTGATCCCTCCACATTTTCCTCTGCACAGAGGATAAGCGGTATAGTCTTGTTCACCACATCATCGCCGAGCAGCAGTACATTCTCAGTCTCAGCGCCCTTCGAATCCGATGAACCTGTCTTGAAATCTATCGAACCTCTGAATATCTTCTCCGCAGCATCCTTAAGTGTTCCATCCACCTGTATGTTGCAGTTGGTCTTCTTGCCTATATGGTTAACCACAAGGTTGATATCTATGACCTGCTTCTTCTGGCCAAGGTAACCTATATCCATGTTGGTTGAAGCACGCTTACCAATGAGCTCAGTTCTCACGCCGTTGTACAGATTGCCCTTGCCGATAAATATCTGAAGCACATCTAGCTGCCCATTCTCCGCACACTCACTTCCCACGTCGTTGAGTATGGTCGTGTTCTCATCCTGCATAAATATCTGTACAAGACGTATGTGTGCGTCCTTCTCTATATTAAAACGCGTACGGAATGCCAGACTGCCGCCCTCCGCATTCTCGCCAAATGTCTCTATGACTGTCATGTCTGAGCCTGCATCTGCCTGCACGTAAGCATAACCGCTGCTGCCATTTGCCCTGGTTCCATTTATCAGCACGTGCACTGTCTGACCTTTATTGGTCTCGTCCGCAACGAGTACACTTCCTGCTGCCTGCTGTGCGAAGAGTACGTCCGCATCTCTTCCTGCACCAGTCTCTATTCCATCGAAATCAGAAGCCTGCTTATCAGCTTCCTTGCCGCCATCTATCTTCACACTGCATCCCGCCATGTCCGGATTCCAGTTAAGTGCTGTGTCGTTCATGCGAAGCCAGTACCATGTCTTTGCCGGGAGCTTGTTGATCTTCATCTCGTTATTGTTCTCCATGTCACCGCACCTCCTTAACCTATGCTGCCCTTCATCTCAAGACGGATGAGGTTGTTCATCTCAAGAGCATACTCAAGCGGCAGCTCCTTCGATACATTGTCTGCAAATCCACTGACGATACATGCTCTCGCGTCTTCTTCACTCATTCCTCTGGACATCAGGTAGAACACAGCCTCGTCACTGATGCTTCCTATCTGTGCCTCATGTCCCACATTTACCTTCTTGGTTCTAATATCCATGGCCGGTATGGTGTCCGAACGTGATAGCGAATCAAGCATAAGTGACTGGCAGGAAACTGCTGCCTTGGAGTTCTCAGCCTCTTTTGTCACTACAACGGATGAACGGAATGTGCTTATACCGCCATCCTTCGAGATAGACTTTGTGTTGATATATGAGCTTGTATCAGGTGCCGCATGAACTACCTTCGCTCCTGTGTCAAGGTTCTGTCCCTTGCCGGCAAACGTAACTCCGGTGAACTCCATCCTGGCGCCCTTGCCCTTGAGCACGGTCGCGCCGCCGTAGCCTTCGGCGATGATCGCCTCGCACAGCGCCTCGCCCCGATCGGTGACCACGTAGACCATCTTCCTCTGGCTGCCCATACGGAGCGCGTATTCGATAGTCGCGGAAGCCACGAAAACCTGAATGAACGACACGATAACCATATCGAGGGAAATGGTCGCCATAGAAGCGAGGAACATCACCGCGTTGAAGCTGAAATTAAACCGCCCGATGCCGATGTTCCAGCGCTTGTTCAGGATAACACCGATGAGATCCAGGCCGCCGCCGGACCCCAGCGTCCGCAGCATGAGCCCGGTACCCGTACCGCAAAGGACGCCCGCCGTAATCGCCGCGTAGAAGTGATCCTGAATCGGGACCTGAAACGTGATAAGTTCACTGATGATCGTGGTCGCAAGGCTTCCGTACAGGCTGTAGAAGAAAAATTGGCGCCCGATTTGGAACCACGACACGAAGAACAACGGTATATTGATCAACAGGTACCAGATCGCGGGCGTAAACAGCCCGGTCGTATACCAGCCGAGCAGACCGGCACCGAAAATCCCCCCGGTAAGGAAGCCGTGATGCGCAGCCACAGCCTGCGCGCCGAGAGAAAAGAAAACAGCGCCGACAGTCAGCAGGAACAGGTTCCACAACATGGACTGAGCGAGCTTGTTTCTTTGAGGCAAACTGACTTTCATGAAAACTCCGTATGGATTAGGCGAGAGGGGCCGTACTGACGAGGTGGCACCCGGCTTCGCGGACGGACGGGCAGCCTGTCAACACCATGCTGCGCACAAGCTGATTGTAAAGATGATCCGCCGTCAGCTTCACGCCTTCGGAACCGCCCCCCACGGCGGCGAGACAGAAGGGACGGCCAATCAGCACGGCGTCCGCGCCGAAGGCCAACGCCTGGAGCACGTCGAGCCCGTCACGGATGCCGCCATCCATCAAAACGGCCATGCGGCCCTTGACCTGCGCGGCGATGGCGGGAAGGACCTCGATGGTCCCCGGCGTATGATCCAGAGCCCGCCCGCCGTGGTTGGAAACCACGATGCCGTCGCATCCGGCGCGCTCGGCGGCGATGGCATCTTCGACCGTCATGATGCCCTTGAGTACGAATTTCATACCAAGCTCATGCGAACGATCCACGATGGCTGCCAATTCGGCGCACGTTTTCGGAGACACGGGGCGTCCCATGCGGGCCAGGGCAATCAGCCCGGCTGCGTCGATGTCCATACCGAGCACACGGGTTCCGGTGGCTGCGGCCCTGCACATCTTGCGCTCCAGTTCCTCGCCTTCCCACGGCTTGATGAACGGAATCCCCCAGCCGCATTCGGCGGTGATGGCGGCATTCCCCGCTTCGTGCAGTTCATCCGGCGCGCCGTCGCCGACGCAGCCGACAATGCCCGCTTCGCGGCAGCCGGATACGATGGCCCGCGCATATTCCGCCTCGGAAAGGGCCCCGCCCATATTGAAGGAGGTCCCCCCTATGGGAGCGGCCAGCACGGGCAGGCGCAACCTGAATCCGAGCACCTCCGTTTCCGTGACGGGCTTCTTGACCTCATGAATCAGACGCATGTTCAGACGGACGCCGGCAAGCGCGGCCACATTGTTCTTGAACGCGCTCCCGGTTCCGATGCCGCCCATACCGGGCGTTTCGCCTGCGCAGGCGCGCCCATCGCACACGGGACAAACACGGCAAAAACCCTTCATGCGCTCTTTGGCGTTGGCGCGGACTTCCTTAATATCCATAATAGGGGACTCCCAAATGAAATGGTAGAGAGAGAGGTGGATACCCGAACGGGCTTCGCCTTGCAATATTGTGAAAGGCTTCCATATCGTAAAAGAAGGATGCGAGGAGGGGAAAAACGGACGGAACAGCCTCTTTCGTGAGTACGTGAACCGACTTATATCGTCAACAGGCTGAGAAATATTGTTCTCCACATGAGAGATGACCGCCCCCGCCAGCTTGCCTGCGGGCCATTCTTTTTCTATGCTTCCTGTTCGCCCTCTTTTTCTCTTGTAACGGCGGCACTCCATGCCGCTTCAAGGACGTTTTCCCATGACACAATCCGTACGTTCCCATACCGGACCCGCCGCGCTCATCAAGCTCGCGCAGGACGTTCTGAATACCGAAATCGCCGGGCTCGCCGCCGTGCGGGACCGGCTCAACGCCCGGACGCCGGAAAAAGCCCCCCTCGTCCTTGCGCTGGGGCTTCTGGCGGCGTGCACTGGGCGTGTGGTCGTGACCGGCATCGGCAAATCCGGCTTGGTCGGCCGCAAGCTTGCCGCCACCTTTTCCTCGACCGGTACGCCGGCCTTCTTTCTCCATCCCGTGGAAGGAGCCCACGGAGATCTGGGGAGCCTCCGCAAAGACGACGTCATCATTGCCATCTCCAATTCCGGTGAAACGGCGGAGCTGAACGCCATCCTGCCCGCGCTGAAATCGCTCGGCACCAGCCTGATCGCCATGACGGGGCGGGAGGACTCCACCCTTGGGCGTCTTGCCGACGTGACGCTGCATTCGGGCGTCCCCCGTGAAGCCTGCCCGCACGGGCTTGCCCCCACAGCCTCGACCACTGCGGTCCTCGCCCTCGGCGATGCGCTGGCCGTTTGTCTGATGCAGCTAAAATCATTTACGGAAAAAGATTTCCTGCGCTACCATCCCGGAGGCAGCCTGGGGCAACGCCTGAAGCTCAACGTCAGCGAAGTCATGCGGACCGAGGGCCTTCCTCAGCTTTCCGAAACAAGCCTCTTGTCGGAAGCCCTGCGCCAACTGGATCAAGGCAAGCTTGGAGCCGTGCTTCTGCTCGATAACGAACACAGGATCAGCGGCATCCTGACCGACGGCGACGTCAGGCGGGCCGTCTGCCGTGGGACGCTCAATCCCGAGGCCCCGGTCAGCACCGTCATGACGCCTTCTCCCCGCTGCGGGACCCAAAGCGATACGGTCGCCACGCTTCTTGAACTCATGGAAAGCAAAGCGATCACGGTATTGCCCATCGCCGACGAAGAGCGCCGCCTGCTCGGCATGGTCCACATGCACGACCTGCTTGGTCAGGGCAGCGTTGCCTTTTCGCAACATTGATGTCCGCAATGGCTCTTGTTTTCTAGAAAAACCGTATTCTCACAACGCCGCCCACAACGCATCCCCCGTACTCCCTTAGTCGCTTTTGACGCTGGCCAGCTCTCTGGGGGTAGCGGCTTGCGCAAGGGCAATCCGAGCCTATTTTCCTGTTGGATGCGGCACGTGCGCTCGGCATAAAACGCTGTGATACGCCGCACCATTTGGCGAGACACCGGGGAAGGGCTTTTCACGGAAAAAGCCCTTCCCCTTCTTTTTTGCAAGATAAGGAACGCGATGGAACCGATCACACATGCCTTGAGCGGAGCCGTCATTGGCTACGCCCTGCCGGGAAAACGCCGCTGGTGGCTTCCGGCATGGGCGGCGCTGGTAGCGGCTTCTCCCGATATGGATGTCTTTTTTACCCGCACCCCGCTGCAATACATTGAATACCACCGGGGGATCACCCATTCGTTCGTCGGCGGTTTGGGGCTCGCTTTGCTCCTTGCCCTCATCCCCTGGCTGATGAACCGCTGGCGCGTCCCAAAAGTCCCCGACGACTCTCCGCCATTCGGCTGGCCGCTGCCGCTGGCATGGCTCACGGCCTACCTGCTCATTCTGCATCACATTTTTTTGGACTGCATGAATTCCTACGGCACGCAGGTCTTTCTGCCGTTCAGCGACTACAGGGTACGTTTGAATGCGCTGTTTATCGTAGACCCGTTGCTTCTCCTGCCGTTGGCCCTTGGGCTCATATTCTGGCGGAAGCGGCGCGCCGTCATGATAGGCCTGCTGCTCTGGACCATCCTCTATCCGCTCGGCTCGCTGGCCACACGGGTGGGCCTTGAAGCGCATCTCAAGGACAGCCATTACACGCCCGACGTTTTCACCCAAGAGCTTCTCAGTGAGGATTTGGCTCCCGGGCAGCGTGGAAAGGGCCTCTGGGATGATGTGCGCGCCGTGCATCTCGTACCCGACGCCTTCACGCCTTTCCACTGGAAGCTCATTCTGGATCGCGGGAGCGTCTGGGACGTGGCGGGCTATACGGTATTCACGGAGGAGCCTCAGACATTCATTGCCTACGCCAAGCCGCCGCAGCCGCTCTGGGCCGAGCTTGCCGCAAAGGACCGCATGTTCCGCGCGTACGAGCGCTTTGCCCTCTACCCTGCCCTTGAGGCTGAAATTCCGCTGGAGGGGCCCCTTGAGGGATATACAGAATACGTATTCAGCGATCTGCGCTTCGGCTCGACCATCGGCTGGGTTGACGATATTCAGGTACGGCGGCACGGCAAGCCCACGACCTTCCGCATCATGGCCCGCGTCGCCCCGGATGGCAGGGTCTCCGCAGTCCGCTTCATTACCACCACCGGCGCGGGCGGAGACAGCGGCTGGAATCCGCCTGTGGAGTGAAAAAAGAAAGAGGAAAATCGGGAGAGGGGAGAGGAAAGCCTCCTGGAGAAGGGTTTTCCTCCCCCCTCTTCTCTCCTTCCCAAGGCTTTTTTACAAAATGGGGAGGCAAGGCTGAAGGGAGTTCCTCCGTTTTCCAATCAGCAGCTACCCGCAAGCGAGTGGTTGCATGTTTCGGTCGTTTCGCTCCCTTAATCGACTAACGCCGTAACGCAAAAGGGCATCCAACGGGATGCCCTTGTCTTTTCAAAAAAACATTCACGAAACCCGCCCCCCTCAATGAGGGATTCGATAAAGTCAAAATCCTTTGGAAAGGGGGGGAGGAAGCCGGACAAGGGAAGGGGAAGCCTTTCTTCAGAAAGACTTTCCCCTTCCCCGGCTTCCCAATACAACCTAACGCCGCTCCAGCAAAGCCAGCGTGCCGGCAATCTGACGCCCGAGGGGCAGCTCGCGCTCAACCGAAGCGATGCCCTTGAGCACCGTGGAATGACGGCGGGAAAATTTGTCGCCGATGTCCTGCAAGGATAACTCGGTGTGCTTGCGGGCGAGATAAAAAATCGTGTTGCGGGCCACCACCAGATTCTGCTTGCGGCTGCGGGAGGCCAACTGCTCGGGCGAGAGCCCAAAACCTTCGCACACCTTGCGGATAATGGAATCCACATCCACAAAAGGATCGTCAAGGCTGTACTGCGCCAGAATTTCCTGCGCCATTTCCACGGAAATGGTACAGCCAAGCAGCTTGGCCTTGAGCAGCAGGTTATGCACGCAGCTTTCCAACTGCCGGATATCCCCGGTGAGGCGCTCGGTCAGCACATCCACCACCGTATCGGACAACAGCGCGTTGTTCTGGCGGGCCTTCTCCTGAAGGATGCGGCGGCGCGTGCTGGCGTCGGGCTTTTCAATACCGGCGAGGAACCCCGAACAGAAACGCGACACGAGGCTGTTGTCCACGTTTCGCAGCTCGCAGGGCGCAAAGGAACTCGTCAGGACGACGCGGCTCCCCTTTTCCTGCAGGGACTTGATGGTGGAAAGCACCTCATCCTGCATCTTTTCCTTGCCCTGGAGGAAGTGCACGTCCTCAAGGAGCAGCAAATCCACATCGCGGAAACGCCCCTTGAAGCGATCCACGGTCCTCGACTGGAGGGCCTGCACGAAACAGCTCGAAAACTCTTCGGCGGTCAGATATTCGACCTTGGGATTGGAGCGGTTGCTGGCCTCGCACAGAGCCTGCCCCACGGCCTGCGTGAGGTGCGTCTTGCCGAGCCCCGGCCCGGAGCTGAGGAACAAGGTATCCACGGCGGCACCGGAACGCGCCATGTTGCGCGCCGCGGCATAGGCCATGTCATTGGTGGGGCCGACCACAAAGCTGTCGAACGCGTACCGCCAGTTGTGCGGGACGGACTGGTTCACGGGCATGGTGATAGGCAGGGAAAGCTGCTCGGCAGCGGAAGAAAGCAGGGACGGAGCGGCCACCGGACGGGGCGCGGGAGCCGTACGGGGACGACGGGCCGGAGCGGGCTCACCCTCAACGGAGACGGCAGGACGCCCCGGAACGGAACGGCTCGGCTTGGCGGGAGGATTGCCCGCAACCACGCTGATCTCCATCGTCCGCCCGAAAATGGCGGAAGCCGCATCGGAAATGTCGTTCAGCAGGCGATCGCGTACCCACGTCGCCACAAATCCATTGGGGGCGGACAGACGGATCTTCCCCTCCCCTTCAAGGTCGGCGGTGAGAGGCGCAACCCAAACCTTGTATGTGCCGGGATTGAGCCTGTTTTGCAGATCTTCACAGATTTTGAGCCACTGAGTTTTCATATCCGATTCTTCTAGCGTTTGACTTGTCCTGTGACAAAGCAGATTCGCGGAGTTTCTGCCCGTCGGGGCGCAAAAGGCTTCCCACAAAGGAGGATAAAAAAGTTACCCGTAATGACAGGCCTTTTTGCAATACCGCCACTTCTCCGATGTTTTCTTTCCCCTTGGGAGACAAGGGTTTTCATATGAGGGGCCCTTGTTATACACTGGCTTGTGAAAAACTTTTCCACAACCGTATTCCTACACAGCTTGAAAAAGCTCAAGATCCCTTCATTTTTCAAAAACATACTTTGATACCGACCTGTTACCCGTATGGCACACAGATGAAACCGGAACGGCCACGGAGCCGCTCCGGTTAAACGGACACACAAAAACGGGCCGGGCGAAAAGAACACGGGCAGCCTGCGTTTTTCCGGGAAGAAACAAGACGGAAGGCGATTTTTCTCAAACAAACGGAAAAAGTCAAACAGAACTTCACAAAAATCGCCTCCTCTTTCTCAAACAAGAGTGGTTCCGGAACGCAACATCCCGGAACCACCTTCAAAAACATTTTTCGGTGCGAAAAACTACTTTTTGGCGGGTGCCTTCACAGCCTTCAGATAAATGTCGGTGACGTAATGGAGGCGCTCAAGGCGGGCCAAGTCACGCCGATCCAGTTCGCCGGTCTCGTTCTGGAAGGAAACGATATCGTGCAGCCATTCACGCAGTTCGCTGGTCCCATAGCTCTGCTTGAACATATCAAGCTGCTGGTCGAGAGCGTATACCGGGTGATCCTTGATGTCGCGGATGGCTTCCTCACGGGTCATGGTCTTGCCGGTCCACGCATTGTAGAAACGCATGTAGTCGTCGGCAAGGTCCTCGGCGGGGGTCTTCTTCATCATGTCCACGCTGCGGAGATACACGCGGAGGAAGGCCACGATGTCGCCCTTGTGCTTGTTGGCATAATCCATATTGGCGACGAGCAGGATGGGCTGGCGGGCATTGCAGTCGCTGGAGTGCGCTACAGTCTTCAGGCCGAGCTTTTCGGCTTCAAAGGTCTGGGGGGCCCACAGCGCGATGGCGTCGCCCTGGCCGTCGGCAAACGCCTTCATGGCTTCGGACGGCTGCATGTCGACGATGTTGACGTCACGCTCGTTCAGGCCAAGGACGTGCAGCCAGCGGCTCAACATGTAGT
>ERZ839767.1542-NODE-1542-length-34473-cov-24.784125_pt1 | contig 34473 bp, 27 predicted proteins | sample MGYA00519879_ERZ839767 | MGnify/ENA primary metagenome ERZ839767 (study PRJEB31850, sample SAMEA3708852) | human gut metagenome | biome: human gut; feature: human-associated habitat; material: faeces | place: China | collected 2014 ... | reverse complement strand
GTAGCCACCGCTACGCCTCATTCCTCCGCCTTGCAGATGAAGAAATCATCCTACGCCAATATAGCAGATACTTAATTTTCGCTGTACTAGTTCTGACGGATATCAATAATGCCGTTTGCAAGGATTTCGTCATCGAACTGGTAGGAGGCGCCTGTGCCGTTGAGGTTCAGGTACATTTCTTTCAGGTCGCTTTCGTTGACGATCCATGCCATGGATATCTGGATGCTTTCGCCCAGTTTGAGGGACGGGATATAGTTTCCGCCATTACCATAGTTCTCGGTTACACTGCAGTATTTCATTTCACCGGTTCGGGCTGCTCCGTCCCAGGTGCAGCGATCGTAGCCGTCTCCGGCTTCTTCGCCCGGTGTATACACTTTGTATGTACTTCCATCGTTGTGGCACATCATCAGGGAACCAATGTAGAGTATATGGTCTGCTTCCTGGTCTGATGTATTGGTGTATGTGACGGTAGCATATACCAGTTTTTGCTGTTCGGTCTTTGTTTTTACGACTTCATCCAGCGAATCGACTCCGTCTCCTTCCCGGATGTAGGAGATTGTGTTTTCTTTTAATTTTCCATCTTCTCCGACGGCATCTTCCCATCCCTCCGGAATCTGACCGTTCAGAAGCTGAAGGTCATCTGCGATCTGAACAGAATCTACCGTTGCCTGTATCGGAACATTGTCTACATAATTTCCATCTTTATCTTCACCGCTGGCGGTCAGATCAACTTTCTCTCCGACTTTGGCAACCGGAAGCCGGTCAGCAGATACACTGGTTACAGCTTCGTCTCCCTGTACTTCTTCCGGTGAGACGATATCACTCCAGGTATACATACCGGCAGTTTCGATCATGGTATCTTTTTCTGTGATCTGAAGATTGTCTGCCACCTTCAGGGCATCCTCTTTGGATACATCATCGCCCACATAGATGATGATCACACGGTATTCTTCCGGACAAAACAGATATATACGCTGATTAAAGAAACCGTCCTGTATCACTTCATGATATCTCAGATAAACGCCTTCGTACTTGCCGAAAGTATGTTCCTCACTCTCTACGATATTTTTATCTTCTTTTGCTTTCTCAAAATCATCACTGTCAAGCAGTACAGAACTAAATGTAAAGCCACCGTTTTGTGCTGTATATTGCAGATGATCTTCATCTGTCCATGTCATGCCATCCGGAATATAGTTCGTAGAGATTGCCACATCATGAATCTGTGCCGGGAGCTGCACGGATGTTCCGCCATCTGCCTGAATTCCTGTCTCCACACGGTAATTTCCCTGTTTTTCCACATACATATGGTACAGTCTGTTGCCGGCATACGCCACGGTGGAAGTAGCAAGCAGACACAGGGCTGCTGCAGCGGCGGTCTGTACTTTGTTCCATTTTCTTTTCTTTATGGATACCACTTTGGTATCCTGCAGCTGTCTGTTGACTTCTTCCTGTACCATCTTATGAATAAAATCGGGAGTTTCCGGGATATTGTTTTTCATCTCTTCTAATCTCATGTCCACGCCTCACTTTCCTGCAGATCCTGTCGTAATTTTCCTCTTGCTCTGGCCAGTCTCTTCTGTACGGCTCCTTCGCTGATATCCATAATCTGCGCAATCTCTCTGATGTTAAAATTCTCAATATAATACAGAATCACCGGCATCCGCAGATCTTCTTTCAGAGAGCCTACTGCTTTGTACAGATCGCTGTAGTCACTCTTTTCATCCGCTGCAAGCTCTGTCGTCTCACACATCTCGTCCAGAGAAATCACCTTACTTGTCTTTCTCAGGATGGTATAGCACTCGTTGATCAGGATCCGCATCAACCATGTTTTTGCATATTTGTCATTTCGCAGTGTATGCACTCCGGAAAATGCCTTTACAATCGTCTCCTGTATGGCATCCGCACAATCCTGATCGCTGTATAGCATGGATTTTGCAGTGGAATACATCTGCCTCTCGGAATCCAGGATCAGGGTTCCTAATTGTTCTTTTGTCACTTTTACACCACCTTTTCTGGTTGGTTTGCCGGCCGGCTTTTTTTGTTTACATAGATTAGACGGAAAACTCCGGAAAATATCCCTCTCTGATTTCTTTTTTATCTTATCATATTCCCTGACTGTCTGAAAATCATCTTTCTGTTATGCACAGACAGCAGGAGCCTGAGAATCTTGCTACTGATCCTCAGACTCCTGCTGTTTATAGTTGTACTATGTAATGTATTCCTTATTTACTTTCCACAATCCTCCGCTCTTTTCCATCTGCGATCTTCAAGAAGATGAATCCGAGGAAGAAAAAGATTGCCTGTGATGCCACTGCAATATTAATGGTTCCTCCAGCCAGTTTTACTCCTGCAATCACAGCTGATCCAAGGAAAGATGCTCCTTTTGAAAAAATATCATACAGACCAAAATATTCTCCCGAGTTATCCGGTGGAATGATCTTGGAAAAATACGATCGCGACAGGGACTGGATGGATCCCTGAAAGCAACCCACACCGAATGCCAGAAAACTGAAACCTATCAGATTCTTTAAGGTCAGCGCATACAGGCAGACGATAAAATACCCTGCAATGCATACCAGGATCAGCTGTACGGTATCGTACTTCTTCGACAATTTTGCAAATACCAGTGAACCGCCAAAGGCAACAACCTGTGTCGCCAGCAGACAGATCACCTGGCCCACAGTGCTCAGGTTCAGGTCCGTTCCGATATTGATACAGTTATCAATAATCGTTCCCACGCCATCGATGTAGAGAAAGAATGCGATCAGAAAGAAAAATACTTTTTTATCTTTTGTTGCGATAAACCTGATGGTTTCAAAGATCCTGCGGAACGCACTTCCCACTGCATGTTCTTTCTTTTCCACGTAATTGATCTGTTTATAATTCTTTATCAGCGGAACCGTCACCAGAAGCCACCAGAGCCCTGTAACCGCAAACCCGATCGCCATGGATACATTACCGGAAATGATACCCGCCATATCCGGTCCGAGTACATACGCCACCAGCGCGATCAGAAACGGAATACACGATCCAAGATATCCCCATGCATAACCATAAGAAGAAACTTCGTCCATCCGTTCTTCTGTGGTGATATCGTTTAACATCGAGTCATAAAACATCAGGGACATATTGTAAAAGATCTTGGTTACTGCAAACAGGAGCAAAAATACGATCCACTGACAGGCAAATCCATTCAGGATGCACCCACAGACACCCACTGCAACGGTACTGGTAAAAAAGATCTTTTTCATGCCTTTATAATCAGAAATCGCTCCACACACCGGACCCAGCAACGCAACCACGATCGTGATCACCGCAATCGCCATCGAGTAATAAGCCGTTGCCCGATCCGACGTCAGCTGCCCCGGCTTTGTCCCTATCGCCATCGCCTTAAACCAGATAGGTATCAGCGCACACGCCAGCATCGTATACGCCGAATTACCCACATCATAAAGCACCCAGGCGAACTCTTTGTCATTCAGATTGCGGAATATTCTTCTCTTCTTCATACAACGTCCTCCATCCCCATATACATTTTCTGAAAATTCCCTTTTTCGGGCATATTATATATTTTATTATATATGAAAATGGTTAATTTCACAATCTTCTCCATGTAAAATATTGGTTAACAGTATATGTTCCGCTGGACATTTGTTTTTCAATTGTATGTTTTTCTTTCTGCTTTACTCTCTCACCCAGCACTCCCGGATCTCGGCGATGTACATGGTATGATAATCTTTTTCCGGATACCATCTTTCATCTTCTTCCGGTTCATAGAAGTTTTCCGGTTTGATCTCGTCATGGTAAAGCTTTTTGCATACCAGCACCTGTGTGGCCTCTTCGAATCCCGGCTGACCGTCTACTTCTGTCAGATGCAGACCGGACTGTTCGATCTTGTCCGGGACATCTTTGCCGGAGACTTTGCCGAGGTAGCCCAGCTCTTTCATGTGCTCGCCACCGAAGAAACTGATGGTAAATGTATCACCTGCATCTACGAATTCTTTGGTGTGGCGCTGCGGGCGGATATATACTGTTGCCACATTCTTGCCCCACAGAACGCCGATGCCGCCCCAGGAAGCGGTCATTGTATTGGCTTTGCCGTCCTTTGCTGCGGAGATCAGCATCCATTCGGAACCGATCTTCTCAAAAGGTTTCATCTCCAGTGTTTTTACATCAACTTTTTTAAATCCCATCGTACCTGTCCTTCTTTCTATAACACAGAAGGTAACTGCAGGCTGCTGCCCCGGTTACCTTCTTTTCTCAGTAACTGTCTCATCTTTCACAGCTACTGTTATTATACTATTTTCTGCCGACATCGCAAAGCTATTTCTGCGATATTTTTGCCTGTTCTTTTTTTGCCTGTTTCTTCTCATCCGCCGAGTCCAGCACTCCTCCGATGATCTGTAACAGAATCGCAAGTCCGATCAGACTTCCCGCTGCAATCTTACCATGGAAAGTCACAAAAAATGCAAGTACCCGTCCCAGCACCGGAACAGAATATACTACCTTTCCGATATAATAATCATAGCCCACCGGATACAGATCTTCTTTTTCATTTGCATCACCCTTGGTGTGGATCTGACCGGTTACAATATCATTTTTGATAACCCGGTGTGTGATGATCGCTCCCGTATCCATAGAACTGTAGAATGCGATCACATCATCTGTCCCGGCATCCTCCGGTGCTCCCGGCTGTACATAAACCAGACTTCCCACCGGTATCGCCGGCTCCATACTTCCACTGATGACTGTATAGATCTCATACCCGAAGACCCGCGGAAGAGTTAACGGCAGACATACAAGAATCACCGCCACCAGACAGACCGTTCCAAATATCTTACAGATTCGGGCACATCCTGCCAGTGCCCCTCTTTTTTCTTTCTTCTTTTTTCCCATATCCTGTACCAGAACCGATACCTGCCCGAAAATCACCTTATGACAGGTTCTGATCATCCTTTGCATTATTCAGACTTCTGACAGACTTCACGTTGTACCGGATCTCATACACGGTATTTTTCTTCCGGAACTGTACATCGATGCGTTTCTGGATCTCCTGACAATCCTCCGGTTTTGTATTGATCAGAAGCACCAGATACTGTCCCCTCCCGTAACGGGTAACTACGTCCCCCGCACGAATACTTCTGCAGATACTTTCCCATATATACCGTGACAGTACCTCTGCACATTCATCGGATCTGATGGGATGTTCCTCCATATCCGTTAAAGTACATAACATCAGCTGCACCTGTTGTCCGCTTCGCTCTATCATACGTGCAACCATATGATAAATCTCCCGGAACACCACCCAGTTACACTGATACGGCTCCTTCACCTTTTCCAGCCGTTCTGTCATATTCTCCTGTATATTATCCAGTATATCATACGGATGGTCAAGCTGTTCTTGAATTTTTCTCCGGAAATCCTTTAATTTGATCAGTTCTTCTTCCATATAGACCTGACGATACTTTTCCATGGTTTCCCCATACAGAATCTCTACCTGTTCCGTTCTTCCCATACCGGTCAGTGCCTCGAGCACCAGCAGTTCCCCTTCCTCATATGGCGCTGCTTTCGATACATGCCGGCCCAGCTTCTCCAGCTGGATATACGCCTTCTTTGTCCGCAGAAGTTCCGCCATATATTTCACCAGCTCCCGGAACATGGTTTGATAACGCTCCCGTTCCGCTTTTACCCAGCCTTCCTGCGCGGAACCCTTAAGAAAGGCACCTTTATACAGCAAAACAGCCTTCCAGCACAGCTCAAGCTGTTCCTCCCAGTCCACTGCCCTGCATGCTCTGCTACAATACTCTTCAAATACCTGCGCGTCCTCTTCAAACGGAATCTCTTTGTTCCAGTAAAATCTTCCTCTTCTGGAAATAATATATTTTCCTTTCGGAAGACCTGTCTGTTCCAGTTTCTTTCTGATATTATAGATCAGACTGTGGATCGCATGATTCGCATCGTCCAATGTCCGTTCACCAAACAAAACCTTCTCCAGATGTTCCCGGCTGATCCCCTTTTCTCCGCTATGGAAAATCAACTGCAACACCTGTGCAAACTGTGTCTCTTTTTTCTTCTTTGCGATCAAAGATATCCCCTGATATTCCAGGGAAAAATCACCGAACATTTTTACATACAAAATCTGTTGTGTCTTCCATTTTTTGTTCTTCATACACGTTCCACATGTTTGCATACTTGGGTCTGCTTCCTCCTAAGACAACCGCTTTCCTGCCTTATATTACGCTTTCACGGAAAATATGATTTTCGTTCCTTCCGCGAAATATACATGCATATTCTAATACATTACGTAAAAGAAAGCAAGTCTTCTTTATATGTTATTGTATACAAAATACCCTTCGCGTTACTGTTCACTCCGTGTAATAAAAAACTGCCGTATGGAGTTTTGTTTTACTCCATACAGCAGTTTCACTGTTCTTTCCACTGTCTGATTATCTGTGTACACGTTTTCTGACGATCACAATACCTGCTGCCAGTGCTGCAAGTGCTGCTACGCCGATACCAACGCCGGCTACCAGAGGAAGGCTCTTCTTTACTTCCTTGTTGCCATCCAGATCTTTGTCACTCTTCGGTACATCCTCATCGTCCAGATCTTTCAGATCCTGGTCTGCTTTTGGTGTATCTTCATCACCGATGGTGGTGGTGTCTTCGTTACCCTGTGCATCCTGGGTGGTTCCGCCGTTTTCTGTGCCTTCTGTTCCCTGATTATCTGTTACGTTTCCAGGTCCGCCATTGCCGGTTCCACCTGTGGCATCTGTGCCCTGTGCATCACCGTTTCCGGTGGTTGTGCCTGCTGCGTTACCGCCATTGGCATTGGTTCCTGTGCCACCGGTTGTGCCTGTAGTTCCACCGGTAGTTCCGGTAGTACCACCGGTTGTAGTTGTTGTACCTCCAGGTACGGTAACTGTCTGCTCGGTGGTGTTGGTGATGGTCTGTCCCGGTGTTGTCACGGTTACAGTCTCATATGGCAGGTAATTAAAGGTAAATACGTTCTCTGCTGCATTGGCAGATAAGGTCTTGGTCAGGTTTCTGTACTCCGGTGTGTAACCATCGATATAGGTATATGCAACCACCGGTTTGTCACCTACATTACCATAGAAGGTCTGGCTGTCTGCCAGCTTGTTGCCGTTGGCATCCTGATAATTGATGGTGTAAGCTACCTGATCGCCTTTGATTCCGTATGCTACTACGTATTCCTGGTCTCCGGTTACTTCAAAAGAAGAATTCTCTACTGCGGCATTATTATCACGTCCACTGATACGAATACCCTGCACATAATACTTGCTGTCCTTATCCAGCGCTACTGCACCGGATCTTGCTTCAAAACTTACGGTATCTCCGGGATTCAGATCTTTGATCACGATAGCATCTGCGGTATTGGAAACACTGTAGTCTGCTCCCTTTACTACCAGACCTGCAGTTCCGGAAAAGGATCCCTGCTTACCGCTGAAAATCGTTACCTGATACTTATAATCCTCTGCCTTAACACTCATAGGAACCGATCCAAGCAGAAAACAAAAGGCCAGAAGAACTGTGGCTATCTTATACATTTTTTTCATCTCTGACCCTCTCCTTTCTCCTCTTTTCGCTTCTTAATCAGTACCACTGCCAGAATCAGAAGGATCACACCGCTTGCCAGTGCTACCGCACTGATGGCAAGAATCTGAGTGGTATCACCTGTTTTCGGGGATCTCACAACATTCTTTGTCGGTGTCTGCACTGTCTTGGTCACTGTCTTATTGACAACTTTATCTTCGCCCTTCTTCGTCACGGTTGTCACCGTCACCGGATCGGCTGCGAAGCTCATCTGGAGGCTTGCCAGTGTATCCTGATAATCATTACCCTGTGTCTCACCGTCCAGCTTTACTGTCAGATGGACAGAAGCTACATCGCCTTTGGAGAGGCGATCCAGATACAGATACTTCTCCAGTGCATCGGTAGCCTGGTGAAGACCTTCACCCTTCTGGGCATCCTCGCCGCCTACGGTTTCGCTGTCATATAATACGGTTTCCTTCTTGTCCGGTCCCACATAAGTCAGCTTGTAACCATATGCGCCGCCTTCTGCGATGCTCTGGCTGTCTTCCAGAGATTTTAATACTTCGTTGGTCATATACCAGTCTGCATCTTTCTCACTGGTATTCTTCAGTCCTACCTGAAGTTCCATGGTATCTCCCGGCTGTAACTGGAAGATATCTTTCTTCATGTCTGCGGAAGTAAAATTACTGCTCATCTTGGAACCGTTGAATTCTACCTTCCAGTCAGAACTGCCCTGCAGGGTCTCTGCAAATGCTGTTGTATGTATGCCTACGGCCATGATCGCTGCCATGGCAAGGCACAAAATTTTCTTTTTCATATTCTGCACCCTCCTATCGTAAGCTGATATTGCCATTGCCGTCCACGTCTACATCCACACCCCAGGCACTCTTGATGGCGTCCTGTGCGTTGTGCGTCTGTACTGCATCTGCTTCGGCTTCAAGCTGGAAATTATAACCATCATAGGCATAGGTTGTGGTGATGGTTTTATAACCGTCTTTTTCTGTGACATCCTGTTTTACCTTGGTAGCGATGCTGCCGTCGATGCTTAACTTGTCACACAACGGATTTGTCTTGCTACCAGATTTAAGAATTGTTGTGTAATATAAAATCGTTCTTTCTTTTGTCGAAGCTTTTTTATCAACCACCCAACCACTGCCTTTTGGAAAATTGAGATTGATAAGATCCGGTGAAAGCGTTGTATCTTTCTCTCCTTCTTTATTCGTCCAGCTCTTCTTCAGGATCACACGAACATAACTGTCGATAGAACCACTGTTTGTCACGCTGATTGCTTCATCGTACTGTTTTCCGGGTACAATCTTTTCTTCTTTCAGACCTGTCAGCAGATCACCTGTTGCCTCATCCCACTTACCATTGGAATCATAATCTCTTTTGCTGACCACTTCGCCATTTTCCACCAGGCTGACACCGATTTTGGAAACCTCAACCTGTGCGCCATAGTTCTCACTGTAATAGGTCAGTGCCGCTCTGGCACTTCCCACCGTACTTCCTGCCAGCAACACCACAGAAGCGGAAAGAAGAGCCACTGTCAGTCCCCCAAGGGGCATTTTCTTTTTCTTACTCATCTCTCACCCTCCTACTCTCCAGTTGTCTCACTGGTATCTGCTATCTGGGACCAGTCTGCATAAGGATTGCCATTCTCATCATACAAGACTCTGGTAGATTCCTGAATAACAATTACATTAAAACTGGTGTCCGTATCTTTGCTGTCGATCTTGATATCCAATACTGAAGTGCTCTCTCCCGGAGCAACCGGATCACTGTATACATAATACTCACCATCCGGAACCCATTTTTTATCAGAATCACTGTACTGCAGGCCATCCTGATATTTTTCTCCTGCCAGTGCTTTTACACGGACAAAACAAGCAAAATCACCGGTATTCTTCACGGTCACATGTTTGGTCCAGTTACTGAATTCCTCTGTAGGCTTTGTCTCCGTAAATCCCATATTCAGGGTTACATTACCGGAAGCCTCCGTATACGTGGTAAAATACGCCATCGCTGTTCCTGCGCTGATCCCCGCTGTCAGTGTCAGGGCTGCGGCTGCAAGGCAAAGACTTTTTTTACTTAATTTTCTCATATCCTGCACCCCTTTCCCTAATTGGCACTGGCGGGTTCATCTGTCTGCTGTTCCCAGCTCCACTCGCCGTCCTTATTCTCAAAATGGTTCACGATACCGGTTCCCGGGATCAGTTTTCCGTTGTATGTATTGGTAAAGCTGACACTTGCCGGATGATCTGTAACTCCATCGGCAACGATCACTGTCTCCTGTGTGTCACCGGAAGTGTTGCTGTAGCTTCCACCTGCGTACACTTCTTTTACAGTAACTTTTGTTCCTGCCGGAAGATGTTTCACCAGAACTGATTTTTCACCCGCCTGGTTGAACTTAATAGAAACTACATCGCTGTAGACCTGTTCACCGTTTCTGGTGCCTTCTACCTGGAAGACGAAGAGTGCATCCTTAAGAGAAGCATTGTACTCTGTCAGATCCTTGACGATCTCCAGATCACCGTAACGCTGTGTCTGCTGCGGCTTCATACCGGTTGTCACATCGTATACCCAGGTATCGTCCAGGTTCTCTTTGGAATAATAGTTATTCGGAAGAGATACCAGGTACGGGGTAAAATCATAGGTGTATTCACTGGTCTGCACGGTTTCGGCCTGTACCAGATACATACCGGTCTCCAGATTGTTGATCACACCGGTAGATTCCGCTACACCTGCCGGTTTGGTAACTTTTACATCTGCGGTAGGTGCAATTCCCTTATTCTCTACAGTCTCCATGGCCTTCTCTGCCATCTGTGCCCATTCCTCTGCGGTGGTAGTACTGCTTACTTTTTCCAGTCCCAGATCAGCAAAATCTGTATAGTTTGTAGTGTCATACACTGCTTCTTCTGTAATGTCCGCTACCTTGTACACATCTACCGGAATCTCCAGGCTACGAAGTTCATCGAACTCCGTGCCGTCCAATGTAAATGTAAGAGAACACTCCCTGTCTGTCTCTACTCCGAGAGCACCATATACACTGGATAAACCGGCTGCTGATAAAACAGTTATTGCTGCAAGGGTCAGCGCCCCTGCGGTTTTTATTCTCTTTTTCATAGTCACCTCTATCCCTCCTTCGACATATCGTCTGTCTTACCGGATCTTTTCTTGCCCTTCCGGTCAAACAGGAACTTCATGATCAGTATCACAAGCAATGTCACTGCTAATCCTAAGATTAAGTATAACATATAATAATTCTGGATGGCACGCAACATACTGTCCACCGGTGTATTTTCCACTTCCTCTTCGCCTTCATAAGGAACTCTGGTTCCCCGAACCAGCAATCGGTGGGAGTTTACACCATATGGGGTACAGGTAAATAATGTCACCTGGTCTTTCCCCTCCTGGATCTGCAGTGCCTCCTCCAGTGTCTCATGATCATCTTTATCTACCATATCCAGAATCTGGTCTACCTGATACGCCATCGTCTCATCCAGTACATGGATATAAAACATATCCCCCTGCTTCAACTGGTCTATATCCGTAAATAATCTGGCTGCCGGAAGACCTCTGTGAGCGGCAAGTACACTGTGGGTACTCTCTCCGCCGATGGGAAGGGATGTGCCGTTCATATGACCGATCCCCGTCTGTAAAACATCCTCCGCGGTTCCGTGGTAGATGGCAAGCTTGATATTGATCTTCGGGATGGAGAGATACCCCATCACGCCATCACCTGCCACATTCAGAACCTTCCAGTAATCTGTGTCCTTCATGTCCACATCATCACTGCCGAACACATCACCATATATATTATTCTGTACCAGAGTACTGTCGAACTCTCTCGCCGCTTCCCACTCTTTCGTGTAATCCTCCGGCTGCATATCGCTGACCGCCTGTTCATAATTACTGATCAGCCTGCTCTGCCGGTACGTATTCCACTGATTGGATACCGTGGGGTAGGCAAGGATCCCAAAACCTACCAGAAACAGCAGACCAAAGAGAATTCCCGATAATTTTCTTCTCATCTCTCTTCCTCTTTCCGGTCAGAGGCATCTTTTTGTGCTCCACCTGCTGCTGCCTGTTTTTCTTTCATTTTTCTCTTATACCGTTTGTCGTACTGCCATAAGAATATGATCAGCACTGCGGTTACTGCAAGCCCTACCACTACCCATAACAGATAGTTGGTATAGAGACTCATCGGAGATTCTTTCTCTTCCTTCTCGATCGTCTCTTCCTCATACGGTACGCGATGCCCTCTTACCAGAAGACGTTTCGTGTTGACCGCATATGGCGTACAGGTCAGAAGAGTTACCAGATCCTGTCCCGGCTCCACTGCCAGATCACTGGTATTCTCCGGTTCCACGATATGGATCTGATCCACTTCGTAGCAGAGTGTCTGATCCAGTACACGGATCAGAAAATGATCTCCGTCTTCCAGCTGATCCAGATCCGTAAATAAACTGGCACTTGGAAGACCACGGTGTGCGGAAATTACGGAGTGTGTATTTTCTCCACCTACAGGAAGTGAACTTCCTTCCAGATGACCGGCTCCCTTGCTGAGTACTTCTTCTGAAGTGGTATGGAAGATGGGAATCTTGATATTAATCTTCGGTATCTCCACATATCCCATCATCTCATCGGTAAGGATGTTCAAACAAGACATATACTCTTCGCCGGGTTCATCGGATGCTGCTGCGATAGCGAAAGAATCGGGAAGGATACTTGGCAGAAGCGCCTGGTTATAAGCATGGGCTCTGTCCCATTCCTTCTGATAATTGATCGTTCCTTTCCTGGATTCGTCCTTTACTACAGTCTCATATTCTGAGATCAGTTTGCTCTGTCTGTAGTTATTCCACTGGTTTGCCACCAGCGGATACAGCAACAAGGACAAACCGGCTAAAAACAAAATTCCTGCTAATATAATTGATAATTTTTTCTTCATCCGGGCTCTCCTTACTGTTGTATCTTATTCAACTTTTATGCTGAAAACTATATGCTGTCATGTAATGCTTTTTTATCAAAAACGGGGCGGGCGAGCCGCCCCGTTTTCATGGGTTCTTCCGTTCCTCATAAGAGTGTACGGGGTTCCTTATTGTTCATTATTTCTGAGTTTTTCTTCTTGTTGCGAAGAACAGACCAGCTGCTACGATCATGATCGCGCAACCGCCGATTGTGAAGATTGTTGTACCGATACCACCAGTGGATGGCAGAGCGTTAAGTTTGGTATCATTTAACTGACCTTCATTATATAAGTTAGCTGTAGCAACATCTCCATTTACAGTAAGTGTAAGAGTTTTACCATCTGTATTAATAGAATATCCTTCCGGTGCTTTAGTTTCTTCGAAATGATAAGAACCAACATCTAAACCTTCTACATCGATCATACCATTTTCATCAGTTACAAGTGTTGCAGATGCCTCTTCTGTATTTGGTGCATATTTATATTTTCCGTTGCGTTCTTTTACGAATGTTAAAGGTGCTTCTTCGCCATCTTTATACAATACAAATTCAGCGTTTGCTAAAGCATTATTTACATCGCCATCACCATATTTCAGTAAAACAAGTTCTCCTGTAAATAACTTAACCGGAACATTCTCTCCGCCGTAATCTACACCTGCTGCATGACTTCCTGCTGTATTTTTTACAGTTGTTTCATTTACTTTTGCAGTATAAGTAACTGTAATTTTCTTTCCTGCATTTGGATTAGCTGTATCTGCAACTAATGCGTTTAAATTAATAGTAAATCCTGTACCTGCTTCATTTACATTGATTGTACCAACCTGGCCATCTGTGCCTTCCATTGTAACACTGTTAACAGCGTTTGGACCGGCTAAGTAGTAATCTGCACCGGTAATTTCATCAGTGATTGTAAATGTTCTGTTCTCTGTATTAGCTGCATCAATAAATGGTACATATGCTTCGATTGTATAAGTTACGATATCTCCGATTGCTACTACATGATCTTCATCTGCTACTGTTTTGTCTACAGATGTTGGAGACTTTTTAGCTGTTACTTCTGCATTTGTTAATGCTGGATATGGTTCTCCAAATCCTACATATGCTGTTGCTGTTTTATAAGTAAATCCTGTTTCTTCTGCTTTGATTGCATAAACACCAGCTGCACTTACTTCAATTTTTGTTTTATCTGTTGTTTCAATGAATCCATTAAGTGCTGCAACTTTACTTAATGCTAAGTCAATCTTTGCTGCTGTTGCTGCTGTTGCTGTTACACCTGTCGGCAATTTAACAGAGTTATCTTTATACTGGATTAATCCCCAGATAACCTGCTGCTGTGCATCCTCTGAATCAGTAAGTCCAAATGCTTCTGTAAAGCATTTTCCTGCTTTATTGGTAAATGCCCAACCAGAAGTTTTGGTTTCATCTTTTTGGATAATCTGCATGTACTCAACTTTATTAGCTTTATCAAAGCTTTTAAGTGTAATAGTTGCGTTTTCTCCTGCTGCGAATGTCGGTACACTCATCGCCAGTACCATTACCATCGCCATAATCACTGATAAAATTCTTTTCACTTTACTCATATGATTTTCTCCTTTTCTTTTTTATTTCCTCTCTTTTATTTTCAGTGCCATTCTCTCCTTTTTATTTGCACTGGAAATCATTGTTGTGGCTCGGAGGCCACTGAAATATTAAGTTTCCTTATTTTTTCAGCACCCCCTTGCCTTTCATCTTGTATATGATCAGAATGCCTGCGAACATCAGCAGGATTCCACTCATCAGGATGTTGAAGATTCCGGTGTGACCGGTGGATGGAAGATCGTAGACTACCTCGTTTTCATATAAGTAATATACAACCTCTTTTTCACCTACAGTTTCTTTCTTTATCTTATCCTCTGCAATTTCCTTACCACCGGATTGGATTGATTTTAACGCTCCTTTTGAAGCAATCTCGATACTCCAAGTTTCTGTACTACGTACGTATCCAGTCGGTGCTGTAATTTCTGATAAGGTATACCTTCCTTTTCGGATTGTTTCAGTAATCTCAGTTGTACAATCAGAGTCTCTATACCATTTTACTGTTCCACCATCCTGAGACTTACCGTAATAAGTAGGTAGTGAGGAACCGTCTGCGGTCGGTGCTAATATAAATACTGCACCGGAAATCATATAGTCATTATTACTTGCACTTACCTTTTTGATGCCCCAGTCTGAGGTTACTTTTTCATTTTTAAAAGCGGCTACTCCAAGGATTCCTGCTGTCTTATAAGTCTTCTCTTTGATAACATCTTTCTGGTCGCTATCACTTCCCAGTGTGAAGGAAACTTTGTCATTTGCAACATTGGAATAACAATTTGTTTCATCCGTTGCATTGACATCCTGAATTGTGTAACCATTTGTATCAACTTCTGATACTTCATAAGTTCCACGAGGAAGAGATTTTAACTTCTCCAAATCTTCATTTGAAAGCGTTCCCTTTGTTTTTCCAGCCTCTATAGTAATCGGAACTTCTATTGGAGTAAATCCATCTACATCTGTTCTTGCAATTTTAAAAGTAAATGTTTCCTCTTTTGCTGCTTCTGTTTCCAACTGTTTTTCAATCTGAATTGCACCGGAAACAACTTTTACAGTATAAGTGCCCGTCTTTGCAATACCTACTGGATCAACTTTGTAGTATCCTCCAGTTGCCTTCCCATCACCAACTGAGTTAGCACTTGATGCTGAACCATCTGTTCTAGGAGTTACTGTTACTTTTGCGTAATAAACAGTATCTGCAGCTGGCTTTGCTGCCTGGATTGCTTCTTTTGTTGTTTCATTCCTACATTCTGCATCGGTATACCATTTGGTTGAAACATTTACATCACCAAGCATTGTGTACTCTGATTCAGTCGTTGAAATAAGCTTTGTGATTCCTTTCGCTACGTCATCGGTAAAATATTGTGATAGTTCATCTCCTTTAAAGATAACGGTTCCATCTTTGCCGATGTTAAAGTCGACTTTTACGTTAACGGTTGGCCGAGGAAATTCTGCATGATTATTATCGATATCAATTCCAGAACCGGTGCCGTTTGTCGGAACATCATTTCCACCAATGTATTCGTCTTTGGCTTTAATAACGATTGCTCTATGCCATCCGGCTCTTTCAATTTCTGTCGTTCCTGATACTTTTTTCCCTGGTATTGCTGCATCCTTCCAGGTTATTGTAGTGGAACCATTCTTATTGCTCGTTATCTCTGCACCCTCTGCTTCTAATTTAGCACGAGAGTCAGCTGTTAATTCAAATCGACTATCAATTACATCTGTAACTGTAGCTGTAACAGGAATATTATTTGTGATGCTTTCAAATAAACTTGATAAATTGTCAACACTATCAGCAGTCATATATTTATCAGGACTAGACGCTATGCTTTGCATATATTCATCAATACGTTTAACTGATGCCTTATCCATTGTTCCATTAGAATTCGCGGCTCCGAATATACCCAATGCATAAGTTGCAACTCCTTGGTCATGTAAGCTCTTAGCTGAATTTGTACCCTCACCTGCAAGCTTTTCATTAAAGTCATTTGTGCCACCAGGTGCAGGAACTCCATCGGTTAAGAATACAACCATTTTTCTACGTCCAGCGGTTTGATCTACATTTTCCCAGCTGTTAGAAGAATCCTCAGAAAATACTTGACTTGCTTTATTCAGACCTGTGGCAGGATAAGTATCTCCACCTGTGGTTAAGCCATTTATGGTATTAATAATATCATTTTTTGAAGTCCCAACTTTAGCCAATGTATATTGGTTCTTGGTTATTTTTTTTATATAACCATCAGTCGAAAAAGTAACTATACCGACACGACAGTCTGAATTTTTCTCAGCAACGTTATTTACAAATTTAGCTGCTGCGTTCTTTAAAGCTTGAAGTTTTGTTTGTGTAGAGGATTGACTTACATAAACATCGGTGCTGCTTTGGTCAATTGTAACTTCTTCCCCCGTGTAAGAATTTGTATATGACCATTCATAATTGCTCTTATTCCAATTCCAAGTTCTCTCAAGTTTTTGATATATACCACTTTGTGTTTTTATATAATATGTAGTTCTAGGATTGGTACTCATCTTGTAAGTAATCTTTTTATATTCAACAAATTTAGATCCCATACTGCTTGATTGATCCAAAACCATTACGATGTCATAAGGTGTTTTCATCGACTGAGTTGTTGTTGAACTGGCTGTAAGATCAATTCTGTATGTTCTCTGATTCCAGTCCAGAAGAGAAACCGTCTTATTGCTCTCTACACTCTGATTTACTAATTCTTCCGGTTTATAGTTAACTATGTGATATGTTCCATCAGCGGCAGTCTCTAATTTAGTATCATTATTGTAGAGAACTGCTTTTAAAGTATTGGAAGAATCTCTTTCCAGTTTTACTGTCCAGATTGTAGTCTCTGCAATATATTTTCCTGGTACACTCACTTCTGTAAGTGTGTAGTCTACACCTTCTTTTAAATCATTGAATGTTACAAAACCATTCGTATCCGATGTTACTTCAACGTAATCATTTTCGTCCGCTTTGCTAACCAATTTGAATTTTGCTCCCGAAATAGCTTCATCCTTAGAATTCACCTTTTTCAGAGATAATGTAGCCTTGGGAACTTCTGTAACATCCAAAATCCGGCTGTTTGGTAATGTGAACTCCATCTGACAGTTGGATGCTCCGGCTCCACGTTCCATATAGAGTACAGTGATTCGATGTTTTTTTGTTTTTGCTGCTGTTTCATCAGGTCCAGGTCTTTTGCCATCAGGGTATCCCAGGTCTTCCCACAAGTCTGTACTTCCTTCTAATGCGTCATGGATACCACCGACATCAATAACTACTTTTCCATCTAACAAAACCCACAAGTCGTCGTCACCAGTAAACTTATAATCCATTGGTCCAACATACTCACCAATTTCAAATTCCACATCATAGCGCATTCCAAAGTAAAAATTTTCATATCCGAGTGGCCAAAAACCTGCCCCCGCATTTTTCTTTTCATTATTCGGTGTCTGCACTGAATCAAGTGTGTAATGATTACCGCTTCGATTAAAGTTCAATTTATAATCTGTATAAATAGTCTTGCCTTCGCCTTTATCATCATCTGTGAAGAATCCAGGCTGATCGACATTCCATAAAACTGTTTGATAATCATCTGAAAGTCCTTTTAATAACCCTAAAGTTCCTTTTCCATCGGTATCTCTCCCATAATTACATTTGTTCGCATTCAATCTATTCGTACCGTATGCATTATAGTCTAATCCATTTTGGTTATAATAGTCAGCTTTACTAAGACCCATTGTCATACGGTTATTTGTATCTTTTCCTTTATAATGCTGGTCACTATTGATATTTGTCTCCTTATTTTCCCATGAAATAGCATAGTCCCAAAACTTAACAGCGCCTTGCTTCGGACTTGTATTTTCCTTATAATAAATGCGATACGTCTTATTTCCAGTCACCGAGATTTCATTGAAATTGGGAACTTCAGTTTCTGTTCCGTCTTCAGCGATTTCCTTTACTTTAACCACATCATAATTCGTAGATTTCCGATAATCTTCGATTTTACTTCCGACATGTAAAGGAACGGTCTGGTCTGCATATAATTTTTTTTCTTCATTATTTGTATCATAGTAATAATGTTGCAGTTTAATTTGTACTTCTGCACCACCTTTATTTACAATAACGTATGTAGAAAAATGCGGAGCATCGAATACGACTTTTCCTTCTCCATCAACAGCACCCTTCATGTCTTCCGCTACATTATTGTTATCTACATGCAGTACTGCCGCCTCCTCACCGGATGTGATCTCCGGGGTGTCTACACTGACCTGGACCGGAGTGTTTGGCTGTACTTCAGAACCGTTTACCAGGAATTTGATATCGTAGGAGAAGATATTCTTGATGGAAAACTGTTCTTCGATCGCTTTTTCTTCTACTGCTTTTTCGATTTCCTTTACTTCGTCTTCTGAAGTGATCTCTGTTACGGAAAGCTGTGCGTCTGCGGGAAGTGCTCCTGCTTCTGCGGTTACGTTAACGGTTGTGTTTCCAACAACCTGGCTCCATGTGAGCTGCTGGTTTTCAGCTTCCGCCTGTGTTGCATCTTCCTCAGGAGTTTCCGCTGTAGCATTTTCTGCTGCGGGAGCTGTCTCCTCGGTCGGTGCAGCTGCAGGTTCCTGGGCTGCCGGTGTCTCTGCTGCAGGTGCTTCTGTTGTCGGCTGTTCTGCTGCAGGTGCTTCCGCTGCCGGCTGTTCTGCCGGAGCTGCGGCGGTTGTTTCCGGTTCTGCGGCCGGTTCTGTGGCAACCTGTTCCACGGCTGCGGGTTGTTCATCGGCTACTGCCTGGCCTTCATCTGCTGCGTAGGCAGCCACATCCATGTCATCGGCAACGGCTTCGTCCTGAGTCTGTACTTCCGCTTCCTGTGGATATTCGGCCTGTCCGGTCTCGGATGCGAATATGAAGCTGCTGTTGCTTATGGCAACGACCATGCAAAGCACCAATGCCAGAAGTCTTTTTTTATTTCTACTTTTCATGGTTTTCTCCCTCCTCTTCATCCAAAGCACTCTCTATCAGTTTTAATAATTCTAAAGCGCTGCGGAACTGCTGCTTTTCTTTTTTTTCCACCCAGGTCACCGACCCCTGCCAGGTGGCATTCTGCCTGTTGTAGATATTTAAGATAAAGGTCTCCGTCTTTTTAGTAGAATCGCTCACAGCTGTTCCACCTCCTTCTGTACTCTGTTTTTATATATGTATTATAATAGACTCACCATTACTAAAAGCATTACACTCATTATATATTTAGTGTTTTTTTTATTTTTGTTGGATTCTGTAACGTTTTGTGATATCGGTGCGGATCCTGTTCCCTGTTGGCGTAATTATGTCCGTCTGCGGTTGCTATATGTGGAATCTGCTGTATCTTCATGGATTCGTCCGTTTCTCTGGCGGGTTTTTGCCTCATTACTTATATTGTATGTGGGATTTTATGGTTTATGACAGGGTTTTTGAGATCGGTCCGGTGGATCCTATTATATATAGAAGAAACTCGTTTTTTATTACTCTTTCATTTTGTTCCGATCTGTGATCAAATTACCCGGATGTGAAATGTAATACTTTTTGATGTTTTCCGCCTGTACAGAAAAAAGCAGGAATCCTTATCTTTTATAAGAGTTCCTGCTTCTGTACTTTTATTTTCTTCCCAGTATGGCATCCATCTCGATGATCAGTTCCAGGACACTGCAGAATTCCATCTCCTGATGTCCTTCTTTCCATGCAAGGATGCCCTGCCAGGTGGCGTTCTGGCGGTATTTGACAAAGATGTGGAAGGTGGCACAGATGCCGTTTTGTTCCATCAGCTGCTGATATTCCATACTTTTTTCATGTAGTTCCTCCATCGCACGCTTTTCCGAAGTGAACTCCCGAAGGACCACGGAGGATTCCGGAAAACGAATGCTGTCGTAAAAGTCTGCCATGTAACGGATCAGCTGCACGACATTTTCAAAGGACTGTGGCTCCTGGGAATAACCGTGATATAGTCGGCCGGATATCTCGCTGGCCTGACTTTCGTCCACACACACCGTGATCAGGTTCGGTGCTGCCAGTACTTCTCCATTCCAAAATTGACTCATGTTTCACACTCCTGTTCCTGTTGCCTATTTCCAGCGAAATTCATTTTTCTGAAAGCTTAATCTTGCATTTGGATTCTCCACGTCTGCGATGGATGATACGTAATATTCCAGATATTTGTTCCAGGATCCATGTTTTTTGTGAACCGTGCGGCGATGCGCCGGAAGATAATGTCACAGTTTTCCTGGCTGGTTCCGACCAGAAGGATCAGGAACTGAGACGGGCTGTATTTGGAAAAGGAATCTCCGCGGCGCAGACTGTTTTTTACTGCCCGGTGCAGTTCCATGGACATCACATCCAGCTTTTCCCGGTTTTCCATCGGATGGCCGTTGCCGTCTGTCAGGGAGCATACCATAAGGAATGCGGACTGTCCGTTTCGCTCGATCAGCCGACGCACCAGCCGGTAGTTATCCCGGAAGCTTGGCAGGCTGCAGTAGAAGGCACCGTCTTCGTACTCCGGTTCTTTCAGGTCTTCCTTGATCTCTCCTGCCGCATGGTATTTTCTTCCCATCCGTTCGCTCATCTCCTGGAACTGGTTCATCATGCGCTCGGATGGTGTGATTCCCAGTTCTTCAAAGAACATTTTTGAAGTCGCATCGTACAGCTGATATGCTTCTTTGTAGCGGTTCATACCCATCAGGGCATCAATTTTTAAGGACTGCCATTCGTCGAACGGATAGATCTCGATGGCATTGTCTGTCAGTTCCAGAATGGTGTCGTATTCGTGCTGTTCTTTTCTGAAGGCACACAGCCGGCGGAGTATCTTGGAATATTTGTCTTTGTAATGAACACTGTTCATGATGACCCAGTCTTCTCCGGACTGCATCGGAAGAAGTTCTCCTTTGTACAGCCTGCAGGCCTTCTCCCACAGATTCATCTTCCTGGTTTCGTCTACTTCTTCTTCTCCTTCTCTGACAAGTTCCATAAAGCGTGCCACATCCAGATCTACTTTCATCGGGCTGCGCCAGTAAAAGACACCTTTTTCTTTTACGATATACTCATATTCCGGCAGTCCCGCCTCGATCAGCATCTTACGCAGACGGAATACCGTCACACGCAGGTTATTGCCCACATTGGCCAGTTCTTCTCTTCCAAAGAGATCGTCAAGCAGCTGTGCTCTGGGGATTCCTGTGCTCCCGCGGTCCTCCACCAGACTGGAATGTAACAGAATCTGCAGTAGTTTTACTGCTTTGGTTGCCGAGTTTCTCTTGAAGGTTATCGGCTGTTCTCCATAGGTTATGGAGAACCTTCCCAACATATTCACTTTGAGTTCCGGTAACTGATTTTCCATGTGGTTCCCTCCCCTCATCTACTCTTCATTTTTATCATATAAAAGTAAATCGCCTCCGGTATGGTATCTCCCGGAAGCGACTTCTCGCTGATTTTATTTTAGTCAGTAATCTCTTCTTTGTCAACGCAAAGCATTACACTTTTTTTGCTTTCCATGATTTTCTGATCACTTTCGCCAGTTCTTCCTCACGGATCGGTTTTGCGATATAGTCATCCATTCCTGCTTTGCGGCAGGTTTCCCGGATGTCTGCTGTCGTCTGTGCAGTCATCGCAATGATCGGAATCGATGCCGCATCCTCCCGTTTCAGGTCACGGATACGCTGTGTGGCTTCCATGCCGTCCATCACAGGCATCATCACATCCATCAGGATCGCATCGAAACTGCCGGCAGGGTTTTGGGAAAACAAAGCTACTGCTTCCTGTCCGTTCCATGCTTTTTCTACTTTTGCCCCTGCTTCTTCCAGATAGAACTGTGCGATCTCCATATTGATCTCATTATCCTCTACCAGAAGGATCCTTCGGTCACGGAGGAGATCCGATATATCTTCTCCCTCTGTGTTTGTTTCTGAAGCGGCTGTCTCACTGACGGTGAACGGCAGACGGAAGGTAAATGTAGTTCCCTCTCCACGGACGCTCTCCACCTGAATGGTTCCGCCCATCTTTTCCACCAGACCTTTGACGATCGACATTCCAAGTCCGGTTCCCTGATAGCGTGTTCTGGCTCCGTATTGTTCCTGGGTGAACGGCTCAAACAGCTGATTCTTTACAAAGTCCCCGCTCATGCCGATACCGGTATCTGCGATTCTGAATTCGTACCAGGCTGTTTTTCCGTCACAGGATAATTCTTCCACGTCGGTATCCACGGATCCCTGCGGTTTGTTGTATTTGACCGCATTGCTGAACAGGTTCAGCATGATCTGGCGCAGCTGTAACGGGCTTCCTTTCAGTGCTGTGTGCTGTATATTTTTCCGGTGTACCCGGTGTGTGATCTGGTTCTGTTCCAGAAGTGGATTCATCAGTACCGCCACTTCCCGCATCAGCACTTCAAGGTCAAACGGTTCATTCTCTTCCTGGATCTGATTGGTTTCCAGTTTGTTCATATCCAGTACATCGTTGACAAGTGCCAGCAGATGATCGGCAGATACCTGTATCTTATCCATACATTCTTCCATCTTCTCCGGGTTGTGTTCATTTTTCCGAAGGATCTCCAACATCCCCATGATGCCGTTGATCGGTGTACGGATATCATGGCTTATGCGGTTCATGAAGTCTGTCTTGGCTTTGCTTTCTGCATCGGCCTCCTGCACCGCTTTTTGCAGCCGTTCTTTTTCCTCTTCTTCTTTTTTATGGAATTCCGAAGTGTTCTTAAACAGGATAATTCCATGTACAGCACTGCGTTCTTTTCCGGTCTCCCGGTCATACAGCAGTTCCCGGGACATCAGGATCGTCTTCTGAAGCCAGATCATCCTGCCATCCTGTTTTTCTTCCCGGTACTCTACGGTGATCTGTTTATCCCCTTCCCGGAAGCGTTTCAGCAGTTTTTCCGAGGAATCCATGATCCGGTAGCTTTCCAGCGTATCGTCTGTCACCTTCTGACTCCGTTCTCTGCAGTAGGCATCGTAAGAGCATGGCATCTCCCGGTCGATCACTATGCTTTCACGTTTCACATGGTAGAATGCATTTTCCAGGCAGTCATTGGTCAGATCTACGGTATATACCGCTTCCGCTGTTTCCATCAATGCGTCTACATAATTGCTGTTTTCCAGAATAGACTGTTTCATCTGCTCGTAGTAGCGGATCAGTTCCTGTTTTTCATCCACCAGGTTCTGCCTGCTGTCCCGGAAGTTCTCCTGTCCCAGGATAAAATGGTGTAGTCTTCCATCTTCAGTGGCATCCAGGAATCTCAGGATCACTCTTCCCCGGTGAACCACATTCTCTCTTTTGTAGCGATAGGGAATCTCCAGCTGGGGATTGTCCTTTGTCAGCTGCTGTTCCAGGGAGGTAAGCTGTAAGGTATCCCAGAATTCTTTTCTTACCCGGTCGGTTGCCAGTTCTTCCACGATCTGTTCCACCGCCCCGGAATAATTACCGTCTTCCGCGAGAAAGTATCCGGTGCTTGACCGCAGGATCTCATACTGATCCATCAGGGCATCACAGTACAGACAGTCCGAAAAATGGTATTTTTCTTTTTTGATCCATTCCAGCAGTTCATAGGCTTTCTGCTGTTTTTGTGCCGCTTCTTCGATCTTTGCCCTGTTTTTGTCCACATACATGTTTTTATCCGCCAGCCGGAACAGTTCCCGGAGGGTGGAACCGGCAAAGTCCAGGGAGATTGCGTACCCTGCCGCATAGCTGATCGGCATCTCCGGATGTTTTGCGGAGTAGTTTTCCATCTGTGTGCGGATCTTTTTTAAGGTTTCCCGCATCTTCGAGTGGTCAGTCTTTTGAAAAATCGCGATGAATTCGTCTCCTCCGTCCCTGCCGACAAAGTTTTCCGGATCTACCGCGAGACGAAGCTGTTCGGCAAAGGAACGGATATATTCGTCTCCCTTGTCATGTCCCAGATTGTTGTTGATGATCCGCAGGTTATTCAGATCAAACACACAGACGGCTGTACTCTCTTCTTCTCCGAGAGGAGTGGGATCGCTCAGGATCTCTTCGCATTTGTTTTTGTTCGGCAGGCCTGTGGATTCATCCAGATAGATTTTCTTTCGCAGGATCTTGTTTTGTGCCGCAAAGCGGAGTGCCCGAAGCAGTTCCACACCGATCAGAAGTACCAGGCAGACAATATCTGCAACTACAACCTTTTCAAGATGATTCAATGCAGTCGCTCTTTTTTGTGAATATCGTTCCGCAACCCCTGTTACCTCATCACACATCTGGAAAAACTTCTCGCTCATGCCGATTATTGCTGTCTGTTCATAGCCTTTTTGCCGTACTTTCGAGATTTCTTCTTTTAATTCCGTAAAGTAAGCTGCAAGTTCATCCATTTTTCCCTGGAATTCTGTATCCTCCAGCCGTACCAGATCCAGTTCGTCACTTCCGAAACGAAGTCCGTTGATGATTGCTTCCACAGTCGCTATCATCTCGTCATCCGGCTCCTTTGACATTTCCAGTTTAATCACCCGCTGGGTTTCTCCGCGAACCAGTCCGGCGTAGTTTACGACCCTTGCCGTTCCCTGGAGGTCACTGACCAGCGACATGATACCGAAAAACAGGAAAATCAGTATGATTGTGAGCACCGTCATTCCTGCCCGAAGGATATATGCTATTCGTTTTTCTCTTTTCTTCATCCGTGTTTACCCCATATATGATTCATATTTCTGTGTTCTATTCTACCTGATTTTACCGGAAACTGCAATGTGAACAGTACCCCTGGAAGAATCGCTTGACATTTCTTTACCGTCTTAATATAATTATCATTGATAATTATCAACGGTAATTATATTAAGCAACTATCAATAATTATTATTAAAGGAGTATCGCAATGAACGTTGAACTTATGAAACGTATGATGGATGCCTGTTATCTGGCGCAGCGGGTCCGGGGGATGCTTCCGGCTCTGCCGGCGGGGGTGACTCCTGCGTATATTCATTATCTGGATATTATTGAGATGCTGGAGAAGCAGGGTGTCCGGGCGAAGATATCGGATATCAGCGATGCGCTGGATCTGCCGAGACCCGGTGTGACACGGACGGTGAAAGCGATGGAAGCCAAAGGCTATCTGAAAAAGATTTCCTCTTCCGAAGACGGTCGTGTCACCTATCTTTCTCTCACAGAAGCCGGGAGGGAGCTGTCCCGTATCTACAACGAACAGTTTTTCACCACTCTCGCCTCTTTTATGGAAGATATCCCGGAAGAAGATATGAAGTGTATGATCCGCACCATTGATGCGGTACATCGGATTATGTGTGAAAGGAGACCTGACCTTGACAAGTGCAAAAAATGATTTTACACAGGGCAGTATTCTGAAAAAGCTTGCCCTCTTTATGCTTCCGATCCTGGGTGCACTCGTGTTGCAGGCTGCGTATGGAGCCGTTGACTTACTGGTGGTGGGAAGATTCGGTTCCACCTCCGGACTTTCCGCGGTTTCGACAGGAAGCCAGGTATTAAATCTTGTTACTTTTGTCGTGATTCAGTTTGCTACTGCAATCACGATTCTCATCGCCCGCTATCTGGGTGAAAAAAAGCCGGAACGGATCGGTTCTGTGATCGGTGGCGGGGTTATCGTTTTTGCGGCAATTTCCATTGTTTTATTTTTCCTGATGGTTGTTTTTGCACATCCCATCGCCGTACTTATGCAGGCCCCTGCAGAAGCTGTGGATCTGACCACCAGTTATGTGCGTATCTGCGGAAGCGGTATTTTCTTCATCGTCGCCTATAACCTGATGGCTGCGATCTTCCGTGGTCTGGGGGACAGTAAGTCACCGCTGCTCTTTGTTCTTGTTGCCTGTATCGTCAATATCGTCGGTGATCTGATCCTCGTTGCCGGACTCCATCTGGATGCTGCCGGAGCAGCCCTCGCCACCGTTTTTGCACAAGCTGTCAGTGTGGTGTGTGCGGTTATTCTTCTGATAAAGAAGAAACTGCCATTTAAGATCTGCAGGTCTGATTTCCATCTGAACGATCAGTGTGGAAAGTTCTTTACCATCGGTCTTCCTCTGGCTTTGCAGGAGTGCCTGACGCAGCTTTCTTTTCTGGCTCTGTGTGCCTTTGTAAACCGTCTGGGACTCGAAGCTTCCTCCGGTTATGGGGTCGCCTGTAAGATCGTGAACTTTGCCATGCTGATCCCAAGCTCTCTGATGCAGTCCATGGCATCTTTCGTTTCTCAGAATGTGGGTGCCGGCAATCAGAAGCGCGCCAGACAATCCATGTTTACCGGTATCGGTGTGGGGTTGTTTTTCGGTTGTTTTGTCTTCGCTCTCGTGCTGTTAAAGGGCGATGTTCTCTCCGGTTTCTTCACTACCGAAAGTGCCGTTATCCGGAACGCCTACGCCTACCTGAAAGGTTTTGCCCCGGAGACACTGCTTACTGCCGTGCTGTTCAGTATGATCGGATATTTTAATGGAAATGACAAAACCTTCTGGGTGATGTGCCAGGGATTGATCCAGACTCTTCTGATCCGACTTCCCCTGTCCTATTATATGAGTATCCAGCCGAATGCCAGCCTGACCAGAATCGGTCTTGCGGCTCCTGTGTCCACAGCAGTCGGTATCTGCCTGAACATCGGTTTCTTCCTCTGGCTGAACCGGAAAAGTGCAAAGAAAGCCAGCCAACAGCTTCCCTGATATAGTAAAACGATCCCCCGGAGCTTTGTCTTTACTGGTCCGGGGGATCGGGTTTTTTATATTTCAGGGAGACTTTGTGCTGTACATAGGGTTCCCCATCCCACTCTCGCATTCGGCCACTCCGTCTCCCCGGGCAGCTGTTTTGCTCCGTTGATCAGATAGCTCTTCACCTTCTGCCCATACAGATACGGGTCATTTCCCCGCACAATCCCCCATTCCATCAGAAGTGCTGCCGCTCCGCTGACAAACGGTGTCGCAAAGGAGGTTCCTGTGGCCGTCTGATAACCACCGCCCGGACGTGGTGCACGGATATCGACGCCCGGAGCGGCAAGGTCCGGTTTGATCTGAACAGGGAGGCGGGTGTAACCACGGCCGGAGAAATCGGCGTAAGACTGGCGGCGGGAATCATAGGCTGCTACGGAGATGGCAGACAGCGCGGTGGAGGGAATCGTAAGTGTGGTTTCCGGGGTCGGGCGGTAGAAGCGGGTGGCTTCCCCTACTGTTTTTCCACCGGGAAGCCACATGGAGAATTCTCCCTGCAGGATACGGCGCGGAATCAGACGTATACGCCAGATGCCGCTGTCAATATAACTTTCTGTGGGAAGAAAATCGATGTAGATTTCCTGCGAAGTGCTGTAAGGAGACGGTTTTCCATAATAAATCAGAAGCTGTGTTCCGGCATGCCGGTATCTCTGTGTTCCCAGCGTCTGTTCCAGCGGACCGATAATCGTTCCGTCCGGATGTACCAGGGAAATCTCCATCTGGTCCTGATAGTTTTTCCAGATCTGCAGGTTCATAGCCGGTTCATAAGTTCCGATCCCCAGTTCTGCCTCATAATTTTCTCCCTGTCGTACGCGGCCCGCCGTATGCCCTGCCCGATTTCCTTCATTACCGGTTCCCACACAGAGTGTCACACGACCATACCCAACCGCCTGATTCAGATACGTTTCCACCAGAGAGGTTCCGTTATGTGCTCCATAACTGTTTCCGAAGCTCAGATTGATCACCACCGGCATCTGAAGCTCCTGTGCGGTACGGATCGCATAGTCCACCCCCTGCATCAGCTCTGTGGTTCTGGGAAATCCATTCGGTTCCCGGATCCCCAGCTTCACCACCAACAGACTGCTCTCCGGCGCTACGCCACGCTCCGTTCCCTGACTTTCTCTTCCATTTCCCGCTGCGATCCCCAGTACAGCCGTCCCGTGACCACTCGTATCTATGCTTGGAACCAGCGCCTCTCTTTCTGCCATCGTATTCGCTTCCAGTGCCCGATTGATCTGCTCCTGTGTGTACTCACTGCCGATCCGATACCCTTTGGGGGGATTGCCCGGGATCGACTGATCCCACAGCCGCAGGATCCGTGTGGATCCATCCTCGTTCCGAAAGTCCGGATGCGTATAATCCACGCCCGAATCGATACAGGCAATCAGAATCCCTTTACCAAACAGATACGGCGACTGATTCTGGACCGGATTCACACAGGAAATCTGCCTGCCTTCATATGCAGCAAAATATAATCTCTTCGGTGCTTCGATATACTCTACCGCCGGATTCTGTGCAAACCCTTCGATCTGATCCTGTGGAATATCTGCAATTCCATAATTTCCAAGAAGGGGTGTAACAACAATCTCATCCGTCTCAAGCTCCGATGCCGCCCCGAAGTAACGAATGATCAGCTTCCACCTCTGTGTTTCTTTTTCATACCCCGCGTTCAGATTCATCGATGCTTCCCGTTCCCGGGATGTGGCATCGAGAGCAAGATTTAAAGTGTTGCCGGTTTTCTGATTATTCATGTTCCGTTCCTGACGATTTTTCATTCTACTACAATATATGGAAGCAGCTTTTTCCCGTTTACTTTTTCTCCGGATGCCTATCCAAATAGCTTGAACTATGAGAAACCCTCTCCGCGAGTTTTTCGTGCAGGCACGGACTTTGACTCATTGCCCGCGTAAATCAAAATTGATCCACCGGATCAATTATTGGTATGCAATGCAATCAAAAAGACTGCTGCCGGCAGAATAATATCCTACCGAACAGCAGTCCTTTTCTCTTTTTCATTATTTTATTGGTTTACATATTTATGGATCGTAGCTTTCACGGCTCCCGGTCCCGCAAGCATCTCACGGAACATGGTCTCAATTTTTTCTCCCACACCGTCTTTATACAGGTCTGTGAAAAACAGTCTTTCGTTGGAAAGAATCGATTTCAGCTGATTCGTAAAAGTCTCCGGTTTTCCAACCACGATATCTTTGAACTGTTCCTGAATCTCTTCGTTCATAGGATCCGGAGCAAGCTCATATGTATTTCCTTTGTCGTCTACACCCAGCATGTAGCGCAGCCAGCCGGCTATTCCAAGGGGAATAGCAGTCAGCCGGGAAGCATCTCCGAATTTCTTTACATAAGCCTTGATGGTTTCGCCAAAGCGGATACCAACCATCTGAGATACATCTACTGACAGACGCATGTTGGTATCACCCAGATATTCATTCGGGAACCGGTCATGAAACAGTTCATCCACAAATGCCTGCGGGGAAAGGATGCCCGGGTTCGGAACGACCGGAAGGCCTTCGTCGTAGGCGATCATCCGTGCCATCTTCATCATGTCTTCGTTTGTATTTAACATATGCGCAAACAGTTCATATCCCTGTACCACACCCAGCGGACCGGTGGCAGAATGTACCGGATTCAGACATACTGTCACTTTCATGCGTTCAGACAGATTCACGGTTTCTCTGTCCGCCATATATACGCCAAATCCCTTTTCCAGTGCCGGGCGACCGTTCGGGAAGCTGTCTTCAATGACCAGATACTGTGGTTTCTCTGCATTGACAAACGGCGCAATATAGGTCTTCTTTCCGGTGATCACCGGCTGCATCTGTTCCACGCCCATCGCTTCCAGGTCTGCAGCAATCTGCTCACTCGGCCGTGGTGTGATCTTGTCGATCATCGTCCATGGAAATGCAACGATACTCTCGTCACTCACATAATCCGCAAAAGCCTGATCCACAAAACCGTTTTTCTTCCATTCTTCCGTCATGGTCAGTACAGACTCACGCAGTTTCGCACCGTTTCGGGAACAGTTGTCCATGGAAACCAGGGAGATCGGGTATTTTCCTGCTTTATATCGCTCATACAGCATCGCTGTCAGAACCGCCATCGCTCCTGTCGCCCTGTCCGGTCCGTTTTTGATATCTGCTTCCACAAACGGGAACCAGCTGCCATCTGCTTTCTGCAGGGCATAGCCTTTTTCTGTGATTGTGAAAGAAACCAGCTGCAGGGATTTTGCTTTGAAGATTTTCTTCAGACGGTTCCACTGTTCCGGATCGGGTGACTGTGCTTTTACCGCCTCTGCCAGCGCTCCCATAACTTTGTATTCTCTGGTTCCGTCACCGTGGAGGATCACGCTCAGACTCAGATTGTCATAAGGTTTATAGATCTTATCTATCACATCGTAATCAAAGGTCTCCACACAGGTAATGCCTCGATCCAGGACACCTTCTTCCAGAAGTCCGTCTGCAATCCCACCGATGAAAACACGGAAAATGTTTCCGATTCCAAAATGTACCCATCCCGGTGCATCTTTTGCTTTCTTCGATACTGCTTCCACATCGTACCCCGGCAGTTTGATACCTGCTTTTTCCCATGCCTGACGATCTTTGATTCCATCCAGTGTTAATTTCATGGTAAATATCCTCCTCTTTCTTTTTGCTGTTATCTGTTATCCACATGAATCTTTTTCTTCTGTGGATACATTTAGTTTCGTTTTTTACTTTTGATTGTATCTTAATCATAAGTTGAGTTTATATCTTTTTTCCTGAAAAATCCATTGCTAAAAAGCATAATTTTCATCTTTGTTTTTTGTATGTATTTACCAACATCACCGATTCTGTCCCCCGGATACCATCGTGTCCATCTTCATGAGCTGTTTTCTTTGCGGGCTGACAGTTCGTTCTTTCCTGCATGAAACAAAGAATGTGTCTTGCCACATTCCCGTGCCTGCGGCATCTGCCTTATACGCCGCAGTGCGCATCCTCACAGAGTGTTTTTACTTTACAGAAAAGCAGTTTCCGGTAAAGTGAAAAAGCAGTTATTTCTGTACACTTACTGATGTACAGAAATAACTGCTTCTTATATTTTCTCAGACACGCTCTAATCGAATACTTCTTTCATACTGTCATAATGCAGGAAAATCCCTTCCTGGGCAAATGCCCGGATCTCCTCGAGTGTGGCGATCTTAAAGCCTTCCACTTCCTCCGGCTGTACTTTCACATCGTTATCCACAAAGTCCAGAATAAATTTGTAGATATCCACAAAATAGTTGTTTTTTTCCTCCGGATTCACCCGTTTATAGGAAAATGCGTAGCCTCCTGCAGCCTGGCTCACATCAATTCCGGTCTCCTCGCGGATCTCGCGGATCACTGCGTCCCTGGAATCTTCTCCCGCGTTGACTCCGCCTCCCGGTACTTCCCACCAGCCGGCACCCCATTCTTTGTCCAGCTTTCTCTGGGTGATCAGATAGCGGCCATCCGGACGTTTCAGCACACCAAGCACCGTCAGATGGTATTCATCCGGTTTCATGTTCCAGTCGTTTCGCTTCATCGTACGACCGGTTTTCTGTTTCTTTTCATCGTAGATATCCCAGTATTCCATAATATTTTTTCTCCTCTGTCTCTTTTTCGTGAATATCACTGACCCGTTTTACGCACCTGGTACGGATTTATTTTTCTTTGGCATGTAAGAACGCAAAGGGTTCTTCATCGTGAAGAAAGTGCATCATCATATAGGCACACAGAAGCGCTACCCGTTCTTCTTTCATGATCCGCGCCACTTCCTTCCGGTCTGCCAGAACCACTTCAATTTCTTCACTGTCTTCCATGTATTTTTTACTGATCTCACCGGAAGCATATCCGTAAACCGTTCCGCAGCACTCATCTGTCATACCGACGGATGTATAATAAGGCTTCTGATATATATCATCCACCACGATCGGCTCCAGCTTCAGTCCGGTCTCTTCTTTCAGTTCCCGGATCGCTGCGGTGTGATAATTCTCTCCCGGATCCACCAGTCCGGCCGGCAGTTCATACACATAACCACCCAGCGGATAACGGAACTGTCGGATCAGTACCACCCTGTCTTTCTTTTCTCCGTAGAGACTGTAGATGGCCACACCGTCCGGATCATTATTTTCTGCATGGCTCAGTTTCAGGTCATCCTCAGTCTTCGCCCGGGATGCCACATAATAGTGTCCTTCCCGTCCTACTTTATTCACGACATCCAGATCATAGAGATTCAGATATGGATTGGTTGTCTGTTTGTTTACTTTATTGATTTTTCCCATCTGGTATTCCTCCCACCCCGGTCGGAGGCTCCTTGTACAGGACGGATCAATTATGCCTGAGAGCCTTTTAACAACCGGCTGATATGTTTATATAATACCAGAGTTATCAGAGAAACTACAATACCTTTTATAATATTAAACGGTGCAACGCTGAAAAGGCAGAACGTAGTCAGACTGTGGATCGCCGGAATGATGGCTGCTCCCATCTCCACAAAGGTATCCACCGGCATACCAAATGCTTTTCCGTAAGCAGGAAGCAGTAACAGACCATTCACCAGAGCACTGGCCACTGCCATGCATACGATTCCGGTTGCCATACCGATGATTGCATGTTTCTTTGTTTTTGCCTGTTTATAAATAAAGCCGGCCGGCATAACCAGTGCGCATCCCATGATAAAGTTACCAAGTTCTCCCACACCTGCGGTCGTTGTTCCGTTCAGGACAAAGTTCAGCAGAATCTTGATCAGTTCGATCACTGCCGCTGCCAGCGGTCCCATCGCAAACGCCCCGATCATGATCGGCACTTCACTCAGATCGATCTTATAAAAACTCGGTGCAATAAACGGCATCGGCACCTCCCAGAGCATCAAAACGGTTGCCACAGCCGCCAGCATGGCAATCTGCACCATGGTTCTGACACCTGTATTTCTCGTAGTTCCGGCCTTTTTCGCAGTCTCTGCTGCTTTTGTTGTTGTGTTGTTCATTTTCTTCAATCTCCTTTCTTTCTCAAAAGGAAATTCCCGGTTTCTGCAGCCTGACACAAAACTTTGAGAAACACGCTTCGCGCGTTTCTCAAGTTATCGCGGCAGTCACCAAGGTCTCGTGCAGGCACGGACTTTGGCTCGTTGCTCGCGTAAAAAAACCCCGGAAAGTAAATCCTTTCCGGGGTGTTCTCTCTGTGCTTTTTCTTTCCTGATATAAAATCAGAAAATCTATATTTTACGCTTACACACGCTGCACTCTTCTCTCATCCAGACTATACTGTCGGTACCGGAATCACACCGGTTCAGCCATGTTTCCATGGGTCGCGGACTATACCGCCGGTGGGGAATCACACCCCGCCCCGAAGAATTATCCTTAAATTCTTGTTCATTATAACTCATTATAACTCTGCATACAAGTATATTTTTTAGCTGTTTTTCACAATGATTTTGTGTAATATCCACATAAATTCACGCTACTCTTTATATGATTACTGCAAATTGGTGTAAATTTTGGTGTAACCATCGGCATTATCTTTTTCCCATACCATGAATGGCAGGTTCTTCGGAGCCTGCTTTTTCATTTAAATACAAAAAAGGAGCCGTTACTCCATAGATGATTACTCATCTATTTTGCAACAGCCCCAGAGGAATTATAAAATCTATTTACATGATTTTTATGTTCATACTCATGCCTAGAATACCCCCATGGAGGATATGAGCTTTTTTTGACCGTAAAATATTAGGCAGATTGTTGAAGGCAAAAATGAACACGGCAATATTACCTCCTATTGGCTACCATGTCCCTGTAGGTCGTCATTGGTTTGTGCAAGCGCAAAGAAACGGCGGCTCTGAAATTCAAAGCCGCCGTTTCTTATAGGCGTGTTGATAAGGCTGCTGGACGACGACTTTTTTTCTTTGCCGCCGTCCGGCAGCTACCTTTCTTATTGCTTTTAACGGGTTATTCCATCTCTCTATAGCGGGCAGCAATTTCCTCCGTAATCGGAATTAGTCTGCAATCTTCAATCGAGTACACCTGATCGCATAGCTGTTCAATGTCTTTGAAATGGTGTGAAGTCAGAAAAATGGTCTTGCCTTCCGCTTTCAGCATACGGATGATGGCCTTTACATCCTCATAGGTTTTGTAGTCCAATGCGTTAAAAGGCTCATCCAAAATCAGAATATCCTGCCCCTCCATAATTGCCTGTGCAATCCCCAGTTTCTGCTTCATACCAAGAGAATAATTGTCTACTTTCGTTTTATTATCAGGGTCAAGCCCCACTTTGCCCATGGCCTGTCGGATTTCTTTTTCTCCAATTTTCCCTTTAATGTCCGCAAGAAATTTCAGATTTTGAAAACCACTGTAAATGCCAATAAAACCGGGGGAATTGATAAATACTCCCAAACTTTCGGGGAAGTCGCGGCCATTTTTACCAAGCTGTTTTCCGCGCACATAAACACTGCCCTGATCAGGCTTCTCGAAACCGCATAAAATCTTGAACAGCACCGACTTTCCGCTGCCGTTAGCGCCAACCAAACCAACAGCTGTTCCCTGTTCTATGGACAGTGAAACGTCTTGAAGAATTGCCTTGCCACCAAAACTTTTTGATACATTTTTCACTTCAATATATGAACTCATATTCTGTCCTCCTAATTCAATATTTTCTTGTAGCCCCACATAAGGATTCCTGCAATCAT
>ERZ839767.1536-NODE-1536-length-34612-cov-4.937379_pt1 | contig 34612 bp, 24 predicted proteins | sample MGYA00519879_ERZ839767 | MGnify/ENA primary metagenome ERZ839767 (study PRJEB31850, sample SAMEA3708852) | human gut metagenome | biome: human gut; feature: human-associated habitat; material: faeces | place: China | collected 2014 ... | reverse complement strand
GAATATCAAGTCCGTGATCGACGGTGCTCCGCAGAATGTAGTGAATAAGTAACAGAAAAACAAGACGATTTTCATAATTTTTCTGCAAAATTGAATGGGCTATGGTATACTTTACCATAGCCCATTCAAGGAAAAGGGGCAGATGAAACTGTCTTGGAAAAAGGAGAAAATCTCTGATATGGTAAAGATAAGGGTTTTTATACCGCATCTGGAGCTGAAAGAAATCTTCGAAGATGTGGTGAAGAAACTGCCGCAGTACGAAACAATTCAGATAGAACAGCAGTATGTATTCGGAACACCGGATGATCTGGCCAAATATGGCGATGCAGATGTGCTGGTCGCGCGGGGCATGACCTATGAGGTGCTGAAGAATCTGTTTCCGGACAAGCATGTGATCGAAGTGCATGTCAGCAGTTTTGATATTTTTGACGCGCTGGTAGAGTGCAGAAAACAGAATGCCGGAAAAATCGCACTCTGTCTGCACAACCGGAAATTCAAATCCATGGAGGAGCTGGAGGAGCTTTGCGGCGCGTCCATCACGATTTATGATACTCCGAATGAGGCTTCCACGGAAGCCGCAGTCCATCAGGCCATGGAGGACGGCGCGGATATTTTTGTCGGTGCGGGAACCATGTGCGGAATCTGTGACAGACTGGGATTAAAGCGTGTCCATATCCATACGAATGAAGAAGCGGTGGAGGTAGCCATGAAGGAAGCGCTCAATGCAGCGCGGACAATCCGGCAGGAGCGTGCCAAGAGTGATATCATTGAGGCCATGCTCAATCACAGTGAGGAAGGTGTGCTCGCAATCAGCGACAGAGGACGGATTCTGGCGATCAATAATCAGGCATACCGTATTTTTCAGATTTCTACCGTCGACTCGCTGGTTGGCACTCCGGCAGCAGAGTTGGAGCAGGCAGATGACTGGGAAAATCTTCTGCATGAAAATCAGGCGCGCGAGCGCATCCTGAAGATCAAAGGCAAGGATTACTATGTGCAGTACAAACACCTGAGTGAAGAAGCGGCAGAGACCGGAGCTTTGGTCTTTATCCGGAATACCGACCGGATCATGGAAGAGGAACGAAAAATCCGGAAGGGACTTGCAGAAAAAGGACTGACAGCCAAGTATTCCTTTTCAGATATTCTTGGAAAAAGCAAGGCAATTCGTGAGAATATCCATATGGCACAGCGTTACAGCCGGGTTAATTCCAATGTTCTGATCGTGGGAGAAACCGGTACCGGAAAAGAAGTCTTTGCCCAGTCCATCCATCGGAATAGTCCTAGAAAAAACAAGAATTTTATCGCGATAAACTGTTCGGCCTTCAGTAAAGAGTTACTTGAGAGTGAAATATTCGGGCATAAAGCAGGCTCGTTCACCGGAGCCATCAAGGACAAAAAAGGATTGTTTGAAGAAGCAAACAACGGCACACTCTTTTTAGATGAAATCGGAGAAATGGCATTCGAATTACAAGCAAAACTATTAAGGGTGTTAGAAATAGGAGAATACATAAAAGTTGGCGATACCAAACCCACGAAAGTAGATATACGAATTATCTCGGCAACCAACCGGGACCTGAAAAAAGAGATAGAGAACGGAAATTTCCGGGAGGATTTATTCTACCGTCTCTCCGTATTCCAGATTCACCTGCCTCCGTTACGGGAAAGAAAAGGAGATATCAGACTACTGGCAGACGCTTTTATACAACGATTTACCAAACAGCTTAACAAATCGATAGAAAAAGTATCTTCCGAATATTTAAACGCATTGGAATCGGCCGAATGGAAAGGGAATGTCCGCGAATTGCGCAATGTGGTGGAACGAAGCCTTATTGTTTGTGATAAGCAACTCACCCTGCAAGACCTGCCTATTGAAATGCAAACAAACTGTAAAGAGCACCTGAATGAGAAGAATTATTCCGAATTCGAACTGGCAGCCATGGAAAAGCGACACATAGCCAAAGTGCTTCAATATACAAACGGAAATAAAACGGAAGCTTCCCGTTTACTAAAAATCGGCCTGACAACTCTTTACCGGAAAATAGAAGAATACGGTATTTAAAAGCAGAACATCCTTTCTATTTTGAAAAGCAGACCCTTCCAAAATGGAAGGGTCTTTTATTTATCCAGCTCCTACCTAAATTTATACTTCACTGTAAATAAATCATTTACCATAAGCGCTCTTCTTATGGCACGGATTTGGCATTTATAAAAGCCGTAAACAAGAGTATTAATTAAAAACAAAGAGTTATGGATTTATTTTCATTTGGATTTTTCATCTGTTGCCTGAGCGGGGCATTCTGCTTCTGGCTTTTTTTTAAATGTATTGATTGGTTCGAGAAAATTTAAAAGAAATGGAGGTTTAGTTTATGTACACAGCTTTATTTATCGTTAGTGTGATGATGTTCGGATATATGATGTATGTACTTATCCGACCGGAAAAATTTTAAAAGTAAAGAGTTATGAATACAGAGATTCTAGGTGTTATAGCGCAAATCGTTCTAATGGTAGCTATCAGCTACCCATTAGGTAAATACATCGCTAAAGTTTATAAAGGTGAAAAGACTTGGTCGGATTTCATGAAACCGATTGAAAGGCTTATTTATAAATTAGGAGGAGTCAACCCGAATGAGGAAATGAACTGGAAGCAATTTCTAAGAGCATTGTTAATTATCAATCTCTTCTGGTTCTTCTGGGGTATGATATTATTGGTGACACAAGGTGTTCTGCCACTGAACCCCGACGGCAACATCGGGCAAACAGCCCACCAGGCATTCAACACGTGTATCAGCTTTATGGTCAATTGTAACTTGCAACATTACAGCGGCGAAAGCGGACTTACTTACCTGACGCAACTATTCGTTATCATGCTGTTCCAGTTCATAACCGCCGCAACCGGCATGGCAGCCATGGCAGGTATTATGAAAGGATTTGCCAGCAAAACAACCCAAACAATCGGTAACTTCTGGAGATATTTGGTTTTAAGTTGCACGCGTGTTTTGCTTCCGTTATCATTAATTGCAGGATTTATCCTTATCGTAGAAGGAACGCCAATGAGTTTCGACGGAAAAATGGAGGTAACTACTTTAGAGGGCAACACACAAATGGTTTCACAAGGTCCTACGGCAGCCATTGTACCGATTAAACAGTTGGGAACAAACGGTGGCGGTTATTTTGGAGTCAACTCTTCACATCCGTTGGAGAATCCTACCTACCTAACTAATATGGTAGAGTGCATCGCCATTCTGATTATTCCTATGGCCATGGTTTTTGCCTTCGGATTCTTTATTAAACGCAGGAAGTTGGGATATTGTATCTACGGCGTAATGCTGGCTGCTTTCCTTATCGGAGTGATAATCAACGTAAGTCAGGAGATGGGCGGTAATCCGCGTATCGACGAAATGGGAATTGCACAAGACAATGGTGCCATGGAAGGAAAAGAAGTCCGTCTGGGCTCAGGCGCCACAGCGCTATGGAGTGTTACCACAACCGTTACCTCCAATGGTTCGGTTAACGGTATGCACGACAGCACAATGCCTGTTTCCGGTATGATAGAAATGCTGAACATGCAGATTAACACCTGGTTTGGCGGCGTAGGCGTAGGATGGATGAATTACTTTACGTTTATTATTATAGCCGTTTTTATCAGTGGATTAATGGTAGGACGTACTCCGGAATTTCTTGGTAAGAAGGTGGAAGCACGCGAAATGAAAATAGCTTCTATCGTAGCACTGCTCCATCCGTTCATCATTCTGGTAGGTACGGCGCTGGCTGCTTACCTGTTTGTTCATGCGCCCGCATTTGTAGAGAGTGAAGGAGGGTGGTTAAATAACCCCGGCTATCACGGGCTGAGTGAAATGTTATACGAATATACGTCTTCGGCCGCAAACAACGGTTCCGGTTTCGAAGGACTAGGCGATAACACTTGGTTCTGGAATTACTCATGCGGTATTGTACTGATACTGGGGCGTTTCGTTCCTATCGTCGGACAAGTAGCCATTGCCGGATTGCTGGCTAATAAGAAATACGTTCCGGAAAGCGCCGGTACTTTAAAGACAGATACGGTTACATTCGGAATAATGACCTTCGCTGTCATCTTTATCGTAGCAGCTTTGTCATTCTTTCCGGTACACGCTTTAAGTACCATTGCCGAACAATTAAGTCTGTAATCTTAGAATTGAAAGAGAAAAGATATGAAAAAGAAACAAGCAGCTTCTTTATTTCAAAAGGAGCAAATAATATCAAGTATTCAACAATCGTTCGTGAAGCTCAATCCACGAATCATGATTAAGAATCCTATCATGTTCACCGTAGAGGTATGTACTTTTATTATGATACCTGTTACCATTTATTCACTGTTCAACGAGGCACAGGGTTCATTTCCTTACAATATTCTGGTACTCCTTATCTTATTTGCAACATTGCTGTTTGCCAACTTTGCAGAGGCTATTGCCGAAGCTAGGGGCAAAGCACAAGCCGATAGTTTAAGGAAGACAAGAGAGGAAACACCTGCCAAACTCTACAAGAATGGGAACGTGACCCTTGTCAGCAGTTCCCAACTGAAAAAAGGAGATATATTTGAATGTGAAGCCGGAGATATTATTCCTGCGGATGGTGAAATTACAGAAGGATTGGCCTCTATTGATGAAAGCGCCATTACCGGAGAGTCCGCACCGGTGATACGGGAAGCCGGAGGTGATAAAAGCTCCGTTACCGGTGGTACGAAAGTACTTTCCGACCATATTAAAGTAATGGTAACTACCCAACCGGGAGAAAGTTTCCTCGATAAAATGATTGCACTCGTTGAGGGAGCCTCACGTAAAAAGACACCGAACGAAATAGCTCTGACCATTCTGTTAGCTGCTTTCACCTTGGTTTTCGTCATTGTGTGCATCACCCTGAAACCGTTTGCCGACTATACAGGTACAACTATTACCATTGCGGCTTTCCTTTCACTGTTTGTCTGCCTGATTCCGACCACCATCGGAGGATTACTTTCGGCCATCGGTATAGCCGGTATGGACCGTGCTTTACGCGCTAATGTTATCACCAAATCGGGAAAAGCAGTTGAAACGGCCGGCGATATCGATACCTTGCTCCTGGATAAAACGGGAACCATTACTATAGGTAACCGTAAAGCGACCAAGTTCTGGCCTTGCGAAAGCAATCATATACAGATGAAAGACTTTATCGATTGTTGTATACTCGCTTCCACTGCAGACAATACGCCGGAAGGCAAATCCATCATCGAACTGGCCATACAGAACAACTCCTATTTTCACCCGGATACAAGCAAATGTCAGATGATTCAATTCTCTGCTGAAACGAAATGTTCCGGCGTCAACATGCCGGACGGAACGCAAATACGTAAAGGAGCGTACGAAGCCATCCGGCAATTAAGTGAAAACGCTGGTAATAAATTCCCCGAGGAGGTGAATAAACAGGTAAAGACCATTGCCGAAAATGGTGGAACTCCGTTGGTCGTAAGCGTTAACAATAAAGTAGTGGGAGTAATCGAATTACAGGATATCATTAAACCGGGTATTCAGGAACGATTCACCAGACTTCGTAAAATGGGGGTTAAAACCGTTATGGTAACCGGAGATAATCCTCTTACAGCCAAGTACATTGCAGAGAAAGCCGGAGTAGACGATTTCATAGCCGAGGCCAAACCGGAAGACAAAATGGAATATATCAAGAAGGAACAAGCTTCCGGCAAATTGGTAGCCATGATGGGCGACGGTACAAATGATGCCCCGGCACTGGCACAAGCCAATGTGGGAGTGGCCATGAACAGTGGTACACAAGCGGCCAAAGAGGCCGGCAACATGGTCGATTTGGACAATGACCCGACCAAACTGATTGAAATAGTGGAAATCGGCAAACAACTGCTTATGACAAGAGGTACACTAACCACCTTCTCCATAGCCAACGATGTAGCCAAATATTTTGCCATCGTACCGGCCTTGTTTATGATTTCCATTCCCGAACTGGCTGCATTGAACATCATGAATTTGCATAGTCCGGAAAGCGCTATCCTTTCAGCCATTATATTTAACGCCCTCATTATTCCGATATTGATTCCGTTGGCACTGAAAGGAGTACAATACAAACCGATAGGGGCATCAGCCTTACTTCGCCGCAACCTTTTAATCTATGGCGTAGGCGGTATCATTGCTCCTTTTATCGGTATCAAATTAATAGATTTATTTATCGGTTTATTCTTTTAAATTCGAAACAAAATGAAAGACTTTATCAAATCATTCAGATTAACCATCGCATTCTGCTTGTTCTTTACGGTTTTCTATCTCCTCATTCTCTGGGTATTTGCAAAGGTAGCCGGACCGAATGCCGGTCAGGCCGAAGTAGCCGAGCTCAACGGGAAAGTAGTGGGAGCAGCGAATGTAGGACAACAATTTACACAAGATGTCTATTTCTGGGGACGGCCTTCCTGTGCCGGAGACGGATACGATGCAACCAGTTCCGCCGGTAGCAACAAAGGACCTACCAACGAAGAATATTTAGCCGAGGTAGAAGCAAGAATCGATACATTCCTAGTACATCATCCTTATTTAAGTAGAAATAAGGTTCCTGCCGAAATGGTAACCGCCAGCGGTTCCGGACTAGACCCGGATATTACACCTGCCAGTGCTTATGTACAAGTTAAACGGGTAGCCAAGGCCAGAGGCATGGAGGAATCGAAGGTCACAGCAATCATTGACAAAATGATTCAAAAACCACTTCTCGGTTCTTTCGGAACCCCTACCGTAAATGTACTAAAACTGAATATCGCTTTGGAAGAAGCCCAAATGCAAAATTAAAAAACAGTCTCTTTGAACGCAAGTAGTCTTGTAAGGTGACGAGACTACTTACATCGACTGATGAGACTACTCTGATAAGCCGACGAGACTACTCTCGTTCAAAGAGATAAAAAACAAAATTTGAAACAGATATCCATCTTATTATTAACATTTAAAACATGAAAAAGAAAACTCTATCAATCGCAATTTGCGGTTTACTTTTAGGACTAACTACGACAGCCTTCGCCCAAAACAACCGGAAAGCAAACTTTACCATACAAGGAGACGTTGTCAGTTCTTATATTTGGCGTGGAATGTACCAAAGCGGTGCGGCTGTTCAGCCTACACTGGGATTCAGCTATGGAAACTTTTCGCTAACGGCTTGGGGCAGTGTCGATATCACCGGAGAAGGGCACAAAGAAGCAGATATTACAGCAGCATATTCCCTTGGTGGCCTAACGATTTCTTTGGCAGATTATTGGTGGGCCGGTCAATCGGGTATTTATAATAACAATGAAAACGGAAAAAACAATTACTTCCATCTGGGAAGTCACGATACAGACCATATTCTGGAAGCAGGTCTATCCTATACCCTTCCGTATGAAAACTTTCCGCTGAGCCTGTCATGGTATACAATGGTCTTTGGAGCTGATAAGAAATTCAATACCAAAGGCGAACGCAAACAAGCCTATTCTAGTTATGCAGAAGTTGCTTATCCGTTCGTTATAAAAGACATAGACTTGGTGGCCTCTGTAGGTTGCAGTCCTTGGAAATCGGAAGCAAACTATAAGAACCAACATTTCGCTGTAACGAATATTTCTTTAAAAGCCACGAAAGTCTTACAAATAACCAATACGTTTTCATTCCCTATATTTGCGCAAACTATCTGGAATCCGAACCGGGAAGATGTACATTTCGTTTTCGGAATAACCTTCAGATAGGAATCATTCATTATCAATTGCTCCGTAGATATACTGTTATGTCTACGGAGCTAAAATAAAAATAACAGCTATTTTATAACACACTACAAATCAAAAAGACCTATTAAATAAACCAAGTAGAGAACCATGGGCAGAGAAGAAAGCGTACAACATTTTCTGGACTTGATTAAGCAGTCGAGAAGAGGAAAATTTAAAATATATATCGGCATGATAGCCGGTGTAGGTAAATCGTACAGGATGCTGCAGGAGGCACACAGTCTGCTCGAAAATGGCATGAATGTAAAAATAGGGTATATCGAAACCCACGGACGCGCCGAAACCGATGCAATGGCTGAAGGATTGCCTGCTATTCCCCGAAGAAAGATTTTCTATAAAGGAAAAGAGTTGGAAGAAATGGATACCGACGCCATTATCCAACAACATCCGGAAGTAGTGATTGTGGACGAACTGGCTCACACCAACGTAGAGGGAAGCAAAAACAAAAAACGCTGGCAAGACGTACTGGAAATTCTGGATGCGGGCATCAGCGTGATTTCGGCTATCAATATACAGCATATCGAAAGCCTCAACGAAGAAGTTGAAAAAATTTCGGGTATTGAAGTAAAGGAACGTGTACCGGACAGTATTCTGGAAGAGGCCGATGAAGTTGTCAACATTGATTTGACGGCTGAAGATTTACTCGACCGCTTAAAAGCCGGAAAGATATACCGTCCGGAAAAGATACAAACAGCACTCGATAACTTCTTCCGAACTGAGAATATTCTACAACTTCGCGAGCTGGCTTTAAAAGAAGTGGCATTCAGGGTGGAGAAAAAAGTAGAAAACGAAGTAGTGATAGAGACTTCACATATCCGTCACGAGAAATTCCTGGCTTGCATCAGTTCCAACGAAGCGACTCCCCGACGCATCATCCGCAAAACAGCCCGATTAGCCACTCGCTTTAATGCCAAATTCTTCACACTATATGTACAAACACCGAAAGAAAGTCCCAACCGTATTCCCTTGGCCGACCAACGGCACTTGCTAAATAATTTTCAACTCTCTACCGAATTGGGAGGTGAAGTTATTCAGGAATACTCGCCTTATATACTCGACGCGATTCTCAAGGTATGCAAAGAGCGACAGGTAACCACCGTATGCATCGGAATACCGTCTTTGAAAACTCTTTCTGTTGTCTGCTCCTTATTCCAATATAAAAAATTTATTCACTCTTTAGCGAAAGCAAATATAGATTTGATTATTTTAGCCTAATAAAATAAAGAGACGCATTATGAATATAAAAACCAAACTGACGTTAAGCATTGCCATGCTGGTGTCGATGATTGTATTGCTAGTTATTATCTCTGTTATAAATCTGGAAACCTTGACAGCTACAGAGCCCGATAGCCCTTACGCCGCATCCGGCCTTGAACGGGCTCTTTGGTGGATTTATATTGCCGGCGGAATATGCATTGCCATCAGTGTAGTGTTATTGCTAAAACTTCCAGGCTCTATCAACAAGCCTATTGGCGAACTTAAAAATGGTATTCTTGAAATAGCTAACCACCACTACGACAGGAGACTCCATTTCGAGAAAAACGAAGAGTTCAAAGAAGTGGCGGAAAGTTTCAACCGCATGGCAGAGAAACTAACGGAATATCGCGCCAGCACTTTATCGGATATCTTATCGGGCAAAAAATACATAGAAGGCATTGTTAACAGCATCACCGAGCCTATCATCGGGCTGAATAATGAAAAGGAGATTCTGTTCATTAATGATGAAGCCCTGAATATATTGAACCTGAAACGGGAAAATGTAATCAAACAATCCGCACCGGAACTTTCTCTGAAAAACGATTTACTGCGCCGTCTGATTCGTGAATTGGTCACTCCCGAAAATAAAGAGGAAAAGAAAGAACCTTTAAAAATTTATGCGGACAATAAAGAAAGCTATTTTCAAGCACAGTATATTCCGATTCGTTCCATAGAAACCGGAGAAAAAGAGACAAAAGAAATCGGCACAGTAATATTACTCAAAAATATCACCGAATTTAAAGAGCTCGATTCGGCCAAGACCACCTTTATCTCTACCATCTCCCATGAGCTAAAGACTCCGATATCAGCTATCTTAATGAGTTTGCAACTGCTCGAAGACAAACGGATAGGTAATCTGAACAAAGAACAGGAAGAGTTATCGGAAAGTATTAAATCGAACAGCGAACGACTGTTAAGCATTATCGGCGAACTGTTGAACATGACGCAAGTGGAAACCGGCAAACTACAACTAATGCCTAAAATAACCAAACCTATCGAACTTATCGATTATGCTATCAAAGCCAACCGTATTCAGGCCGAAAAGTTTAATATACAGATAGAGGTGGAATATCCGGAAAAAATCAGCAAACTCTTTGTCGACAGTGAAAAGATAGCATGGGTCATTACCAACTTGTTGAGTAATGCCATTCGTTACTCTTACGAAAACGGGCAGGTGATTATCGGAGCACGTGAGAAAGACCAAAAAGTGGAAATCTACGTAAAAGACTTCGGAAAAGGTATCGACCCCCGATATCACCAAAGCATATTCGACCGCTACTTCCGTGTTCCGGGAACGAAGGTGCAAGGTAGCGGACTGGGATTGTCCATCTCAAAAGATTTCGTGGAAGCGCATGGCGGAACCTTAACTGTAGAAAGTTCCATCGGACAAGGCAGTTGCTTTATTATTTCGTTCCCTATCAGATAGAGGCGTCATAGTTGCATTAAATGCCGCAAGAGCAAAATTAGATTCCGTAACATCCTGATGGATAGATGGTAATAGACGTGAAGTACCTTCGTCAATGTGGTACTCTAGATACTTCCGTTCTGAATCCAGTCCCTTTAGATTTACCTGCTATTTTCGGGAACAATACCCGCTGAGAGGCGATTGTCCGTGCTATTTGTTGGAGAGATTTACTTCTATGCGGATAACAGCTCTTTTTCCTGACTTTTTTGTGCTCTGAAATAGAACAAGTAAAAACCATGCCACTCTATTTGTAAAAAACCAAACATTTATATTTTATTCAGGAGATTATTTTTTCGTTTCTTGAATAAAGAAGACACTCTACGGCGCTTAATTTCTTAAAGCAAAACGCAAATAGCGTATAAACTACTGTACACAAACAAATTACCATCACATTTGCAAGTATACGAAAAGTGTTTCATAGTTAGAAACACTTTGTTTCATGCTTTGAAACACTTTGTTTTGTACTATTGAAACACTTTGTTTCAAGGTATGAAACACTTTTTGAATAATAGAATAATTCTTTACTCTATAGAACGTATAGAAAGATGAAAAAAGAGCTCTTTAAGAAACCTGCAGAAATGGCAGACACCTGACATCTGTCACAGGACGGGAAGAGAGCAGCATGATGCAAGCGTTTGAATACTAAACAAATAGAGGGTGCTGTGACGGTGTGACAGATGTCAGTACCGTTTTTCTCATTTTTTTGATTTTTCCTTTAACTCACCTCATAAATGCTGCAAGCTAAATTATGTTGTTTGTACCGCACAAAAACGAAAGGAAAAACAATTAATCAAGAAAAAGTTAACTATTTTTGCAGAAATATTGTTTTATATAGATTACAAACCATTTATTCTATATTAGATTATGAAAAAGATATTCAGCTTATTAGCCTTGTTGGCCCTTACGTTAAGCGCCATGGCACAGGAGATTGTGTACGACCGTACCAATGCAAACGGCGTACGTACTGTTATTTGTTCAGGTACTAATACCGGAGTTTCCGAACAAATGGATGTTCATGTGGCTCTCGCAGGCTTTTACTACAAAGGAAGCGTTACTTACTCGCTTGCCGTAACCATCGGTTCCAGTCACGATGTACAGATTCCGCAAGGAGGAAAGCTGATACTAACCCTCAATAATGGAAAAACAGTAGAGTTGACAACTGTTTCCGGAGGAATGTCCAAACTGGATGCCGTAGACATTGATTTCGATGCTGTATACGAAAGTCACAGCCGCTTCACTTACTACAATATCAAGAAAAAGTATCTGAAGAAAATTGACCTAGGAATAGCAGGCATAGATATACAACTCATGCCGCAAAGTTATGCTATGGCTTTTAACCAAGATACATTAGGCATTCTTTTTGCCAATTCATACGCCGTTATCAACCAGGCCTTCGGCAAGAAATAAATAAAAGAGCATTTATATGGCAGAGATGTCTTCCCTATTCCAGACCGAATATGGCTGGGTAATTATATTTGTAGCCGCCATACTTATCGGCATGTCTAAAACAGGCATACAAGGGATGACAACTCTTGCCATACCTTTTACGGCTTTGGCTTTCGGTGCCAAAGAATCCACCGGGGTTATACTCCCCTTACTCTGTTTTTCGGACATCATAGCCGTAGCTTACTACCGCAGACAAGCAGAATGGCGCTGTATCTTCAAAGTATTGCCCATGGCCATCATCGGCTTCTTTGTTGCCATAGGTGTAGACAAACTTATTCCGACATCCCAATTTAAATACCTGATGGCTTTTAGCATTTTAACGGTTATCGGAGTCATGATATGGCAGAAATACAGAAAAAGCAGCACGCTATGGGTGAGTAATCCGTATGTCAGCGCCGCCTTCGGCCTACTCGGAGGTTTTACCACCATGATAGGCAACGCTGCCGGACCGGTTATGGCTGTGTATTTGCTATCACTTCAACTCCCCAAATACAGTTTTATAGGAACGAACGCCTGGTTTTTCCTAGTCATCAACTTGTTAAAAGTACCTTTGCAAGTAGGAGTATGGCACAACATTACTCCTACCACCCTACTAATAGATGCCTGCTGCATCCCCTTCATGATATTGGGAGCATTCATAGGCATTTGGTTTGTAAAGAAACTACCGGAGAAGAATTACCGTACATTCATTACGGTCGTTACCATACTATCCACACTGCTTATGCTTCTTTAAAAATTATTGCTGTCCGATAAAACTTTTATAGAGTCCTCACTTTAATAAAATAACGTGAGCTCGATATAGTCTTCCCCAATTGTATGCATTCATTCTTTCATTAACGAAGTTAACTGCATTGAGCTATGAAGTTAACTTCGGAGGGCAAGTAAGTTAGTTTTGGGGACTTATGAAGCTAACTGCATAAAGTATCCTATATCTCAAAAGTGGTATATCCGGTATTTTTAAATGCTTTTAATCCCTTTCTACCGGACAGCAATATTTAATAATGAAAACCAACAATAAGGCTATCTCAACTTTGTAAGCTTATTCCCTTTTAGAAATAGACAATCCCCTCATTTTTCCTCGTTGTTATTTACTGAGAGAAAAATAAGGAGATTGTTATAGTTATAGGAAATTTAAATAAACTATCTGTTGAAAAGACTCATTATTCGTCCTTTGCCGGGTCGTTAGCAGAAAGCGCCTCCTCCCAACTTATACCAAGAGCCGCTGCCACTCCCTTCCCATATGACGGGTCGGCCTGATAACAGTTCCGAACATGCCGCTGTTTGATAAAGATTTCGCTATCCCCCATCGCACGAGCCGTATTCTCACAAGTTATCCGCTGGTCTTCGGCCGACATAATTCTCCAAAGCTTACCGGGTTGAGTATAATAATCATTATCATACTCCCGTTCATCATAGTTCCAAACCGGTCCGTCTACTTCCAAAGGGGGTTCTTTCAGAGCCGGATTATCTTTCCATTCTCCATAACTGTTCGGTTCGTAAGGAATATCTCTTCCATAATTATCGTCCGTACGCATTTGGCCGTCACGGTGGTAATCGTGGAAAGGACAACGAGGCCTGTTCACCGGAATCAAATGATTGTTGACTCCCAAGCGATAACGTTGCGCATCGCCGTAAGAGAATAAACGTCCCTGCAACATCTTATCGGGTGAAAAGCCAATACCCTCTACGATATTCATCGGATTAAAAGCAGCCTGCTCTACTTCCGCAAAGAAATTCTCCGGATTACGGTTCAACTCCAAAATACCGACATCCTGCAACGGAAAATCTTTATGATACCAAACCTTCGTCAAATCAAAAGGATTTATTTCATAATGACGCGCCTGCTCCTCGGTCATTAATTGTATTTGCATCTTCCAGCGCGGAAACTCTCCCCGTTCAATGGCTTCAAACAAATCCCGCTGATGCGATTCGCGGTCTTTCGCAATCAAAGCCTCGGCTTCCGCATCCGTTATATTCTTGATACCTTGTAACGTTTGCAAATGGAATTTTACCCAAATACGTTGATTATCCTTATTATAAAAGCTGTAGGTATGGCTACCGAAGCCATGCATGTGGCGGTATGAAGCCGGAATGCCACGTGGGCTCATCGTGATAGTTACCTGATGTAACGCCTCGGGCAATAGCGTCCAAAAGTCCCAATTATTATTAGCACTACGCATGCCTGTCCGAGGGTCACGTTTTATGGCATGATTTAAATCCGGAAACTTTAAAGGGTCGCGCAAAAAGAATACAGGTGTATTATTACCTACCAAATCCCAATTACCGGCATCTGTATAAAATTTCATCGCAAAACCACGGATATCCCGTTCGGCATCAGCTGCTCCCCGTTCACCGGCCACAGTAGAAAAACGAACAAAGCAATCCGTCTTCTTCCCTACTTCCGCAAAAATAGAAGCTCGTGTGTAAGGAGTGATATCATTCGTTACCGTAAAAGTTCCATAAGCTCCTGCCCCTTTTGCATGCATACGCCGTTCGGGAATCACCTCTCTATCGAAGTGAGCCAGTTTTTCCATATACCACGGATCTTGCAACATAGCCGGTCCACGTAAGCCAGCTGTTTGGATGTTCTGATTGTCGGCAATAGGCCGGCCATTCTCGGCTGTGAGTCTCTTCTTCTTCATGATTTCTTAGATTTAAAAAATTTATATATCAAAATTAGTCTACAACGCTCTAAAGGTAAGATTATCTTTTTAATAAACAACTTCTTAAGTCCAAAAGTTCCCAAAGAACAAGATATTCACATACTAGAGATTCTTAATAAAAGGGAGGGAATTTATCTAAGAAATGAAGCCGCAGAGAAATCACTTCTCCACGGCTTCTATGTAAAAATAAAAAATTAAAGAGAGAGAAACCTGTTATTTTTCATTTAATTTCGACTCTATCTCATCTAAGATACGCCCAGAAAGAGAAATAGCATTCGGGCTTAAAATACTCAAACGAGAACGGATAAACTGAGACATATTTTTCAGTATCCCCTTGTCTTCGGTCTGAATCAAACGAGTCATATTCATCATTAACAAGCCACGAGCCGACTCACTCAATGCATCAAATTCTTTCTCGCACATTGACAGGAAAGTAGCATCGTCGCTCTTTACACGACATTCTATCAAACGAAACATCGGAGCATAGGTTCCGTTTGCATCCAAGCCCAAATCCTGCATTTCTTTTTTCAAAGCATGATAATCTTCCTCCTTATATTTATTCTCCCGGAAGATATACCCGGAGAAATAGGCGGTCAGAGCCGAATTGTACAACCGTCCGATTCGTTCCATGATTGCCTCCCGTACAGAAGGGTCAAACTCATTACGATGAGCCACCATAAATTTACCTTTCTCGTCATTTATATCCAACGTATAACGAGTATAAAGGAAAGCATTTGGAGTAGCCACACGCTGTGCATCCGTCAAGGAAGCAAAATAATCGTTCACTATCTTAAAGCCCTCTTCTTCCTTTCTTTGCTCCATATGAAGCATTGCATAGGCATTAACCAGCTCCGGAGTGCGTTCACCCGAATTATAGCGTTCCGCCATACGGGCAGGAGACATCTCCGGATTCAGTCCGGCTGATACTTTCGCTACAAAAGCATCACCATCCATAGCACCTTTCAATTCCAATTGTACTTCCTCTTTGGTGTTTAATACAAGAAAAGTAGGATACGCTTTCACTTCAAAACGTTTGGCTAAATCGACCCCTTCTTTTTCCGCATTCAGTTTTATACAGACAAACTTGTCATTGAAAAAGTCGCCCACACTCTTCTGTGGAAACACATCCCGCGACATCATCTTACAAGGACCACACCAATCCGTATAGAAATCGATGAAGACTAGTTTATTCTCCTGTTTTGCCGCAGCTATCGCTTCGTCAAAAGAGATATGACGAAAATTTGTCTGTGCAAGGGCTATTAAGCCCATTGCACAAAACATGATTGATAAAATTGATTTTTTCATTTAGTTAATGTTATTATTTAATATTCCACTTCAATATCCAAAGGACTATATGTTCCTTGCACATAATGCATTACTGTATCAAATCCAAAATATGAAGAACACGCAAATTTAAAATTTCCTACATCCCATCCTTGTCCAGCAGCAACTCGAAGCATTGTCAACATGAATTCATAAGCATCTTCTGAGGAGTGCGCCAAACGAATATAACCACTTCTATTTCCTGAATTATGATATTCTCCTATTTTGGAATAATAATTAAGATATTCAAATACATAAATCACTCCACTTTCATTCGTCATATTTTCAAAATATATAAAATTATATTTTATCTCTTCCGCATTGAAATTATCACGACTCTGAAAAGAAGAAACTAAGAACAAAGTACAAAATAATACTATCGTTGTTAAAGTAAATTTTACTTGTTTCATAATATTCTCTTTTTTATGTTAGTATTAAAAATAATCCTTTTTATCTCCATAAAATCAACCACACACATCTCTTAAATAGAAGAATTTCTATACTCAACCTTTACCACTTTTAAATCCGTTTTCCATACTTCTTTTTCATGAGGAGTTACTTCTATTTTATTTTGGTCATCAGCTATTGTAAATTTACGAACTATTCCCTTTTCCGAAGTACTATATGTAGCTACAATGAAGTCCGTCGATGTATTATTCGAATGATAGTCCATTGCCAAATAAGTAATATCAGCTCCAAAGTCCTTCACCATTTTGCCATCCTTACGATTATAATCATACGCCCACAATTGAGAACCAACCGAATATAGAATAATAGACTGCTCAGAAAAGAAAGCATAGTGGCTTGCTTTACCAAAATCCGTAGCAATCGATTGATCAACTTCACCACCATAATATTTCGAAGGAGTAGCAGCAGATGTAGAAAATCCATAAATATAGAATTTCCCATCTGCATCAGTCATTAAAGCATAAGAACGTCCGGCATTGCCATATCCATTCTCGCCATAAACCAATGTACGAACCGGTGTATATTTTGTTTGATCGAAATAGAACAATTCTCCTGAATCTGTTGCATATTTTTTACAATATCCCGCAAATGAATAAGAGCTATTCATTCCGGTAAAACAGTGGTTTGTTTCATCAAAAATCATGACACGTGATATATAAGAAGAATTTCCCGGATAGAATAAATATACAGAGGGTTTAAACAACTCATTAGTTGATGCAGAGTAACGATTCAACGGGTTACCATATGCCTCCAAACTGTTAGTTAAAGCAGATACAAAAAACTCATTTTCTGTCATAAAGATTCTACTACTTTTTGACAGATTCATATTGGATGCTCCCAATGCATGTGGATGAATTTCCATCATTTTCAAAGGATGAGTTACCGGAATAGTCGGATAAATCATTGTTTCAGCCGTAACTCCGTCTATAATATCAAACGAGCTAAGAGCAGCGGAATGTTCAATCCCATACGACTCTTCCTCTGTAATAGCCCAAAGGTCTGTAGTATTGTCATCGTAACCTCCGGTAAAAATCAGGTTCTTCGCATTTTTAATCTTCTGCGAATTCACAAAAATATCTTTCACCACAGTGGTATCCCGACCATCCATCATACTCACAAAATCCATTCCGCAAGTTCCGTCCGCCTTATCTCCGAATAAATAAAAGCCCCGTACAAACTGGCTCTGTGCCTTCAAATAGGTATAGGTGTCCCATTTCAGCCCAGTCGACTTGTCTTCCACCTGAAAATAGAGGGTATAAGTACCGGGAGCGACATCCACAGGGAAGTTCAAATTCCGGTCTGTACTAACTAACGTATGAGTAACTGATGAACCATAACTGGAGCTAAAAAACCATTTATACTCTAATTGGTCTTCATCTTTACCACTTAAAGAACCTTCCAATACAGGCTCAATAGAAAGAGTTTCCACATAAGATTTCTTTGTATACTCCTCATCTATGCCGGAAATAGAGATTTCATTAATGGGAGAAAGTTCATAAGTTCCCTCATCCTCCACGCAAGAAACCAGCCCAAAAGTCATTGTAGCAGCCAACACTATGATACTTGCTATATATTTCTTCTTCATATTTTCTATAGTTTTACTTATTTATAATAGTCTTCTGGCTTAGTAAAAGGAGACCAAGCCGCAGTACCTCCTAAAGTTCCAACAGCCATAAAATACATCATCGTTCCGTCCTCATCCAACACAGGCTCATGAGCGGCTGCCTTCTCCAACACGTATCTTGCCATCGTTTCTCCAATTGCCGTCTGACGTGCGTTAGGCATCTTCTCTTCCGTTTGAAAGTCCTCAATAGTTGTACCGGTCACTTCCATTATCAACTCATATTTTTTAGCTGAGAACCTTCCCCAAAGTCCTAGTCCATTTTCATCATTTCCAATCCATCGGTTAGGCCGAGTCAACACGTCGTACATAAAAATATTATGTATTCCTGCATCCTTATTGTAGCTAAACATAATATTTGCATCAGGGGTATATGGAATCGCCGGTCCGTCTTCAAAGGACGTATATGGTAAATTAAACATCTCATTTTCAACTATTTTCAATTGCAGCAAAAGCGTATCACCATCCATCTCAGGAGTTCTATGTACCGAAAACGAAACTGTTGTACTATTTTCTCCGGCTTTAATTACACAGTTTTCCGTCAAATCTTTATAGTCACGTCCAGCCACTGCCGTTGTGCTATCCGCATTAGCAATCACTGTAAAAGCTCGGTCATAATCCTTTGCATTCCCTGTAGCCATTATTTTGAGAGACATTTCCACATCGTCAACTAGCAAATTCCCAAATTCTACTGTTGAGTAGTATTGATGAGGCCATAATTTAGTATCAATATGTGACGGATACCTTCTTACATCAAAATATAACCCATCTGTTCCTTCATAATCCATCAGCTCCTTCTCGCAACTGGACAACAAGGCTAATCCGAAAAAGAGCACACTTATCTTATTTATATACTTTTTCATATTTATCCCAATTAGTTAGTTGTTACACGTTTATCAATTTCAACCTTCGGTAAAGGCCATACATAATTCTGCAAATCCATTGTATAAGTCGTTCCCCAATATGAGAAAGATGTTCCGGATATAAATTCCGTCATGGCATGGCGTTTATAATAAAAATAAAGTTGTCCTTCCCCTATCACTTCACGGGCAAATTCAGCAGTAATATATTCTAATATATCCTCTTCCGTATCAGAATCTTCTAGCTCGATATCTACACAATTCCGATTTTTACGAACTTCATTTATATAACCTATAGATTCCGACAAATCGGTTGCGCACTCAGCCGCAATTAAATAGACCTCACTCATGCGAACCAGCGGAACCATATAACGAATAGAGTTATTTGGCACATCCGCATATTTACTGAAACATAAAGCTTTCTGGGTAGAAGTAGTTCCATTGCTATCAGCCTCCTCTAAAGTTTCTTCACTCCACAGGTTGTCTCCTCTACGCAAATCCAACTCATCCGTGTAGAAATAAATAAGTTTTCCATAATCATCACCCAATGTTTCACCTACAAAAGTTAATGAACTACTTATTCTCGCACTTTTCTTAAAGTACATATCAAACAGCTTCACCCGAGATGAATTATACAAACAAAACATTACTTCGGTAGAAAAAATACGATCCGGCTTATCAGCCAACTGGACATCAGATTTTGGAGTCCAAGGGAAAATCTCTTTTTCCTTGTTTTCTTTAATTAGATTAAAGGCTATCTCATATGCTTTTCCTTTATTACCAACCCATAAATAAGCACGGGCTAACAAAGCCTGTACCGCATAATAATTAAGACGATACTGCCGATAACGTAAATCCGCATTTTCATTAGGATTCTCTGATTCCGCATTCATTACTCCTTCTGTACGTATTTTATCATCTTTCAACAAATTCTCAGCTTGTTCCAAATCTCTTATCACCTTTTCCATTACAACCTTAGACGATAAAAGAGGCTGTATCTCTTTCGAGGTGGTTTCTTCATAAGGAATTGTTTGGTTATTCTCTGTTGTCGAACTGTATATCGGACCATATATCCGGAGTAGATCAAAATGTAACATTGCCCTGAGCGCTAAAGCTTCCCCTTTCACTAACGGATAGTAATTGGCTTTCAAGGCTGCACCTGGCTCATCACAATGTTCCAGCAACAGATTCAAGTTGGCTATTAATGCATACAACCCAGTCCATATATTACCAGAAGTCTTTTCTACATTACTCTCATTGAAGCTATAGTTTGCATAGTCATAAAAGCTGTGCCTGCTATTCTGTGCTACATTATAATACTGGGCCATTACATCCAGAACCGTCATACTTAAAGTGGAGCTATATGTCTCATTCATTTTAGCATATACTCCATTCAATGCCGCCACAAAACCTTCATTGGTTTCATATAATTTATCTTCCATAATTTCATCTTCCATATCAACCGCCAACCAGTCAGAACAAGAAGAAGCAAACACCGCAACAAAGCAAGTTACAGTTAATGTTTTAATAATATTCTTTATTCTCATATCAAATTCCTTTCATTTTTTAGAAACGCAAACTTAAAGAAGCTGATACACTTCTTTGGAATGGATAACTCAAACCTCTTTCTTCTTTTACTGTTGAAATACGGAAAATATCATTCATATAGATTCGAAACATTAAAGATGAGAGTCCTACTGTTTGAAGCCACTCAGCCGTAGTTGTTTCGTATCCCAAAGAGATGGATTTGCATTCTAATGTATTATCATCCGCAATAAAACGAGATGACATGTTCGTCTGAGAAGTATCATCTATACGTTTAAATTTAGCTATATCTCCAGGCTTCTGCCAACGGTCGTACAAGGCTCGCTTATCCTGATTATATTTGATTGACTCTTTAGATATATTTTCTACTTTATTAAACAGAGTCGACAACATGGTTTGTCCACCCCATCTATATCTGAAATTCACTCCTAACGAAAATCCTTTATAGCGCACATTCGAACCAATAGAACCTTCGGCATCAGGAGCCGTATCACCACAAATTACCTCATCTGATGAATTCCATTTATAAGTATAAGAATTATCTTTTCTCAGAAAGATTTCATTACCATTCATGGGGTCAATACCTAAAGAGCGGACTGCCCACATAGCCGTAGAACTTGAACCATCATAATAACGCAATAAGGTTTGACTCGCCCTACCTTCTTCGTTATATTTCTCCAAAATGTCCCCAATGTTATAATAAGTAGTTTTAGTATGGAGTAAATTGGCATTCACCTGCCACGTAAAATCCCTCTGCTTAAACAGAAAATAGTTAATTGAGAAAGAGAAGCTGTTATTTTTGGTTGCACCAATATTCATTGGTACAGTAGATGCACCAGTCGATGTAGGCTGTTCAATAGATAACAATATCGGATTGGTTTTCTTCAGTGTATAATCTACGGTGAATCTCAAACGTGAATCAAGTATCTCCAAGTCCATACCGATATTGTGAATACGTGTACGTTGCCATTCCAAATTTTTATTTCCCCATTTTTTCACAATGGCGGCTAAACCAAAGATATTTTGGTAATCAGTATAATAGGTATATGTGCTATTCGCTATTTTTGCATCAAAATCCTGATTACCCGGATTTCCCAACGAATACCTTATTTTTAAATAATCAATGCCTCCCCACTCTTTTAAGAAGGTCTCATTATGAACATTCCATCCTACACCAAAAGACCAAGTAGTCGAAAATGGATTATCCAGTCCAAAAACAGAAGCACCATCTGAACGAACATTAAAATCTAACAAATAACGCATATCATAGGCGTAATTACCATTTACATAGAAACTGGCCGAACGTGTCTTTGCAATAGAGGAACTAGGTTTTCCTCCATCCGGATATCCCGTAGAAAAATTCGGATTAGAAAATTGATCCGTAATATATCCACGTGCTGCATATCCTTCAACTTTTGTACTGTTTTCTACTAATTGAGTTCCACCTAATAAATTATAAGTATGCTTACCTATAACATCTCCATAACTTACTATAAAGCTACCATCATACGACGTTACTCTGCGATTTGTTTTATCATAAGTCCCTCTCTTCAAAGTTTCTGTTCCAGTAAACTCTGAAGCAAAAGGAGATTTAAATACCTCTGTACCTTCACGTGAAGTATTAAAACCTATTTTTCCCTGAATACGTAACTGACTAATTGGCCGATACTCCACCAAGAAATTATTACGAATGGACATAATATCACCCGTATTAGAACTCTTCTGACGAAAATCCCATAATGGATTATATACATTATATTCCTGAAAATCATCTCCGACATAAGTGTCTATTACCTTATCTACTTCTCCGAGTTCATTATATTTCGACTGATAAGGATTGGATCTTGAGAATTCTTTAAATTCCACTACATTATTAGAAATATCCGTAAAAGAAACATTCGTCTGATTAGAAAAATTAAACTTATCTATACGATAAGAAAGATTAACCGTACCATCAATATTCTCACGGTCAGAACCCTTCATTACACCTTCTGTATCTTTATACCTGAAAGTCAATCCATAACGAAATGCAGAATCACCACCTTCTGCATTAATACTATGTTCATGAATAAGTGCCGTACGCAAAGGTTCATTCATCCAATAAGAATCAAGTCCAGCCAATGCTCTTTGATAGCGAGAATAATACTGTTCACGTTGAACATCATTCAAGATTTCACCTTCCTCATCCAAGGCTCCATAATGTCCTGATAAACGTTCAAACTCCAGTTTTTCCCTAGAGTTCATTAAATTATAGTCACTCAAATCAGCCCAAGCAACCTGATAGTTTCCACTATAACTGAAACGGAGTTTTCCAGCTTCGGGTTTTTTGGTTTCTACCACAATCACTCCGTTTGCAGCCTTCGAACCATAAATAGCTGTAGAAGCAGCATCTTTTAAAATAGTAATGCTCTCCACACGGTCCATACTCAAATCGGATATGGTTTGCAAGGTGGTTTCAAAGCCATCCAAAACGAACAAAGGCTGATTGGATGTTGCCGAATACGTATCCGAAAGTCCCGTAATACTAGTAGTACCGTTAATGGTAACATTCATCATGGTATTTGGGTCGGACCCCATCAAATTATTGTCAGCAATCACGAAGGAAGGATCTAAAGCACTTAAACTTTGAAGAATGTTCTGATTACCTATGGCCTTTAATTCCTCCGCTTTATAAGTAGCGGCAGAACCTGTAAAGCTCTCAGCTTTACGTGTATAAATACCGGTCACCACCGTTTCTTTCATGGCAATTGCATCCGGTTCTAAACGAACTGTCAGCTTTTTACCTTCGGAAGCACGCACTTCCTGGGTCTTCATTCCGATATAAGAAAATACTAAAATCTGTTTACCTTCAGGAAGGCTAATGGAAAAGTCACCATTAACATTGGTTGTAGTACCTATACCTTGTTGTCCTTTTACTGCTACATTCACACCCGGAAGAGGCATATCCAAGTCATCTACAACCGTACCCCAGAACGTTACTTTATTAGAAGACGATTTTACCCCCCCCCGTTGGGTTTTTACATAAATATACTGATTTTCAACAGCATAAGTTAAAGGTTTCCCAGCAATCAATTCCCCTACTGCCTGGGGAACAGTTACTTCTTTCAAATCAACAGTTACCGTATATCCTTCGATATCCGAATAAGCAAATTGTAGCCTGTAGTACCCAGACAAACGCTCCAATTGCTCAAAAACGACAGAAAGTTTCTCGTTTTTGCATTGATAAGATATCTTTTTGTCTGCTGTTTGTGCTGTCAGAGGTATAGATAGACAGCAAAAAGAGAGCAATAACAAAAAAGTTCTTACCTTTTTCTCTCTTAATTTTAAATTACCATACATAAGCAATCGTTTTTAATGATAAATAATAACTCTTTATACTTAAAAACGATTCGCTTACAGCATCAGTTACCTTTTCATCTAAGTTTTTTTGAAGACTTGCATAAATTCATTTCATAAATATTTACAAACAAACCACTATATAGAAAAAGATTGCTGCATTGTATACAAATTTATATTTCATCTATACAAGAATATCCAAGACCGATATACATATGTATATCTTACATTTACGTGCAATTCCAAACATCCTCCAACAAAAACACCGAGAAAAGTACCTTACAGGAAAAACAGAAAACCAATAAAATAAAATATTTATATAAATAAAATTGAATTCATAGTCCTATTTTATTTGTATAAACATTTTATATAGAGTATCCTTAACTTATTTTCTACTACTCTAATTCTATAAAGTTGGTAATCCGGCAAGCATCAATTCCGGTCGAAGGTTTTAACTTCTCTGGCAAAGCCTTCGTACTTTTATCCAATACCTTCGCCCCTTCTATATAGTTAGAACCGGATAAAGCAAACAAATTCAATATCAAAGGGAATTTCTCTACCGGAATATCTGAAAACTTATCGGGGAATTTTAAATAGAATCTATTTTCCGCATCGCAGGACACATAACCTTCAAATTGCCATTTTATCTCTTCATTTTCATCCGATGCTTCCAGCACAACTCCCGGAAGTCCTACCAACTGACGAGGAGCCGCCACATATGGTAAATCCGATGTATACCAAGCTTGCCATTTACGACCTCCGCTCACACAATAAGCCTTTTTACAATGATATCCACCTATCGTCTTTTCTTCATCCGTAAAAGTCCAAGTATTATTTACCACCGTATCTTTCAATAAAAACTCATCCGATATAATCCGATAAGTACGTTTTAAACGTTTCTCCACCGGATAATAAAAATAGAAAGAAGGTGTTAAACGATAAACCAAAGAAGAATCTCTTGTATTGGTACCTGTCTTCAGATTATTTTCCATCGACTTTTTCTCTCCGATAGACTGGTAACTCATATCTAAAGTAACCGATGGAGCAACCAATACAATCCGATTTTCTTTATAACTCCTCTTTTGTTCTTTATCATACAGATAAGTCCATAAATATCGAATACCGTATTGGGCCGTGTCGGCTCCCGCATAATAAGTTTTGGCCTCTTCCCTTTCTTGTTCCAACATTTGAGCATATCTCTTTTTCATCGCCTCCTGCTGATTTCCATGCTGAGCGACACTAGGGACTATTGTTATTATCCCTATTAAAAATAAGATGATTCTTGTCTTCATATCTTTACTTTTTTAGTTCGGGGAAGCACTCCTTTATCAGTTTTACAGGGACAGTCTTTTTTATAGCCATCTGAAAATTCTGGTACGTTTGCGGATTGGCATATAACGAATAAGTAGAACTTACAATTCCTACCAAATTTCCATGACTGTCAATAATAGGGCCTCCGCTCGACCCTACTCCATAATCTGCCGAAATCTGCATTTCCAACTTTACCTGCCCATTTTCTTTATTTACCATCGATACGTTTCGCGACACGATTCCTTTTGTCAGATAAAACAGATTACCTTGCGGATGGGACAAACAGTACACCTCCTCGCCCACTTCCAAAGGTTCTCCCAACGGCATGGGAGTCAATTTATCAGAGGCTACATCCACTCTGAAAATAACAAAGTCATTTATCGGATCGGCCGTAAGTATCTCTTTGACCGGATAGACTTTTCCATCCGAATCCATCACAAAGCGCATAAAGTCATTCGTCCAACTATAATTCAACGCTCCGGAAAGAATAACATTGGACAAAACATGGAAATTCGTTACGCAAATCCCCTCTTCGGACAAAGCCACTGCCGATGCAATCGGATATGCCAGATAATCATTCGTCTGTGGACGGAATTCCATTGTAAAAAAAGAGAGCGAACTGTTACGACAAAGTGAATAAAGTTGTTTCCCATCCAATACTTTTTTTCGCTTCGAAGGCAAAGACTTCACCCCATACACTTTATTTTCAAGATTCATATTTCCCAGCAGATTCTTACGGACAGTATTAATGTTTATACAGTTGTTTTTACTATAAAAATCCATCATCCAATTGGTTGCCGAATCTTTCAAAACTTCATAATCCGGATAAAGCACTTCTTGTGCCGACAAACGACACACACTTTGCAGCATAAAGCCTATCAAAAGAAAATATCTTACCTGTTTTAGATTCCTCATAATTGTTCTATTTAGGTCTATTTCCATTTCTTAAAAACGGAGCCGCAGAAAAATCACTTCTCCACGACTCCTGCATACAACTTATTAAAGAGAGAGAATTATTTTACGTTCAATTTCGATTCAAGACCATCCAATAAACGACCTGCCATCATTATCGCATTCGGACTCATCGTACTCAGGAGAGAACGTACAAAACCTGACATATCTTTCAATAATGCCACATCCTCCGTACTAATTAGACGATTCAGATTCACGATGAGCAGATTGCTATCGCTCTGATTCAAATTACCATACTCGTTTTTACAGTTTGCCCAAAACGTTGCATCATCATCTTTCACACGGCTCTCTATCAAACGGAACATCGGCGCATACGCATAAGTCTTATCCAAACCTAATTCGATGATGCTTCTCTTCAATGCCTCATACTCATCCGCCTTGTATTTATGTTCACGATACATGTAGCCCGAGAAATAGTTGATTAACGAGGAATGACACAAACGGCTGATTCGCTCCATGATTGTCTCCTGTACGGAAGAGTCAAACTCATTACGATGAGCCACCATAAATTTACCTTTCTCGTCATTTATATCCAACGTATAGCGAGTATAAAGAAAAACATTCGGAGCAGCCACACGCTGTGCATCCGTCAGGGAAGCAAAGTAATCGTTCACTATCTTAAAACCCTCTGTTTCCTTTCCTTGCTCCATATGAAGCATCGCATAGTTGTTTACCAATTCCGGAGTACGTTCACCCGAATTATAGCGTTCCGCCATGCGGGCAGGAGACATCTCCGGATTCAGTCCGGCTGATACTTTCGCTACAAAAGTATCACCATCCATTGCACCCCTCAACTCCAATTGTACTTCCTCTTTGGTATTCAATACCAGAAAAGTAGGATACGCCTTCACTTCAAAACGCTTGGCTAAATCAATGCCTTCTTTTTCCGCATTCAGTTTTATACAGACAAACTTGTCATTGAAAAAATTTCCCACACTCTTTTGGGGAAACACATCACGTGACATCATCTTACAGGGGCCGCACCAGTCCGTATAGAAATCGATAAACACCAGCTTATTCTCCTGTTTTGCCGCAGCTATTGCCTCATCAAAAGAGATGTGACGAAAATTTGTCTGTGCAAGGGCCGTCAGGCCCAATGCACAGCATATCATTAAAACTATTGATTTTTTCATTCACCGTCCTCCTTTGGCTTTTCCAATTCATTATCATTCGCATCCTTCCATTCTATAAATTTCACCTTCATGGTTACATCCCAAATTTCCCTCGGTTTTTCTATAATCTTCACTTCATCATTGCCTCCACCTATTTGCAATTTGCGTACTACTCCTTTATGCGTACCGGCATCATAAGTCGCCACAATAAAATCACTTAAAGAACGAGTAGAGCAGTATTCGGCTTCCAGACAAGTAATTTCTGCTCCTAAATCCATCGAAGTAATCTGTTTACGCGAATAATCATACGCCCACAACATAGAACCTACAGCATATACTACCACCGACTTGGCCGATGAAAACATGTAATGAGAAGCTTCATTAAATCCCTGAGCCATTGCAAAGTCCACCTCGTAACAACCTTTTTTAGTCGAATAATACCACCAATCGTCAGAGTCTTGTGTTCTAAATGTATAAATGTAATAATGTCCTTCTTCATCTTTCATAATGGTGTGTGAATCTCCTACATTTAGTTCATAACCATTTTCTCCATAAACAATGGTACGCCCTGTTCCTTTCTGATTCCAGGGGAAAGGATCTCCCGCTGAATCAGAGAGTTTATTGCAATAACTTACCCCTCCATAATTTGTATTCGGCCTCACAAAACATTGCTCATCCATATCATAGAACATAGCGCACACAGAATTAAAACTAGAAGCTCCTCGTATAAAAGCCAAAGGATAGGGTTTAAATAATTTAGAAGAGTTTGCATACACATTTATAGGCGTTGCATAATAATCAGTAACATTTCCTGTCATAGATTTCATTACAATCATGTCCTCTGTAATATATCCCCGGTTTCTGTGACTCCTGATTCCAGCAGAGTTTTGACGAGGAAAGAAATCCAATATTCGAATAGGAGAAATATGTTCTGCATCTGTTTCTATAATACCTAATTCATTAAATTCACCAAAATCTGCAAAATAAGAGCCACTGCTTATTTTAATATCTACCTCATCTGTTAACAGCCAAAGAGATTTCACTACAGGATTCGTATAATTACTACCACTAAAAATCATTCCCCGAGCATTAGATAAATGATAAGTAGAATTATCATATACATTCTCAACAACTATAGAATCTCTATCAACAGGCATTACAATCATATCAAGCCGAGCTTCTCCAGTTTCTGTATCACCAAATAATAAAAAACCCGACGTAAAAGAAGTCGACACATTTAAAGTCACACTTTTAATCCACTGTAATCCCGTACTTTTATCATTTACTTGAAAATAGAGGGTGTGTGCGCCTGCTAACAAATCAACCAACCATTTTAAATTTTTCTCAGTTGACAAAATTCGACGTTGATTTTTTTCGTTTGTTATAAACCAGCTATATTCATAATTACTTTCGTCGTTCCCCAAAATCGAACCCTTTATCTGAGGTTCAATAACCAGTTCATCGAGTTCAGCCATTTTTGCATAAACTGACTCTATTCCTTCGAAAGTAATCCCATTGAGTTCTGTATAATCATAACTACCTTTATCTTCCACATCGCATGATGACCACACCAGCAATGTCAATAATAAGAACCATATATTCTTCATTTTTTCTTCCCTGTTTTAGTTATCAATCATCTCTTCAGGACGAGTTCCTTCCGCCCAACTAACTCCACCTATATACATCATGGAACCATCCTCATCGAGTACCCAATGCTCACGTCCCAATTTATATTGTTCCATCAAATAGGCACTACCCTTTCGCTTAATAATATCTCTACGTCCAGCTTGCATAATCGCTGTATCTTCAAATTGAGCAATTGTATAACCGGTAACATCCAATAACATTTGATATTTTTTAGCAGAGAATTTACCAAAGTACCACGAAGCATCTGTCCATCCGGCTGGCTTCATCAACATATTGTTGATAAAAACATTATGGATACTGGGGTCTATATTTTGGCTATAGAGAGTCTCCATTACATCCTTCCAACGTCCCGGAACGTTTCCGATATCAGAAAAAGGCAATGTAAAATATTCATTAGGTTGTAACCTCAATTGTATTTTTACCGTATCAGTCATCATACGCTCGCTCTTTTTTGCCACGAAAGTAATATAGGTTTTATTCTCACCGGCTTTAATCACTTGCTCTTCAGAAAGAGCGTCATACTCTTCACCCGCTATGGCATTTGTACTATCTTTAACGATTTCTATTTTAAAAGGCCTGTCATAATCTGTCACGCTTCCAGCCACACATACTTTCATCCGTACTTCGGTTTCAACCCCATCCACTTTGGTAAAAGAAACATGTGTATAAATTTGATGTCCCCATGTATTCTCATTGCCCCAATCTTTTCCATATTGAACATCAAAATAAAGTCCATCTTGTCCTTCATAGTCCATCAACTCTTTCTCGCAACTTACAAAAAGGAGAAGAAGCATACATAAAGGGAGTATATTTATTCTTTTCTTCATAATTATTTATTTTAAAGTTCTACTGTTCCACGTTTATCTATTTCCACTTTCGGCAAAGGCCACACATAATTGCCTAAAAGCATATTATAAGGTTCTGTTGCGCTAATACCTGATATAATGGATTCCATTCCCAAACGTTTGTAATAGAAGAATAGTTGTCCTTCTCCCAATACTTCGCGAGCAAATTCTTTGGTAACCAGAGTTTGTCTATCACCATCCTGTTCAGTAACACTACGACAATTGCGATGTGACCTGATTTTATTAATATAAGAAATGGCCTCGTCATCTGTTTGGGCACATTCTGCCAAAATCAAATAGACTTCACTCAGACGGATTAGTGGAGTCATATATCGATAGGTTTCTGACCCGTCAAACGTTGCATCCCTCTCAGGATCCATATATTTTTTAGAATACAAAGAACTTTTCGTTTTAGGGGTTTCTTCCTCACCTTCCTTACCTTCCTCATCATCTCCTTCCGATTTATCTACCACCGTTACCACATCCCACATCGTCGTTACGCGCCAATCATTACTGGCATCATCATAAAATGTAGTGATTTTAGAATCAGCAGAAGCTATCCCTTGTCCCACAAAGGTTAAACGAGACTTCTGTTCCAACGAGCTATTAAACAAATTACTATACATACTGGAGCGGGCTTGGTCATAAAGGGAGAAAAAAACTTCGGTAGAAAACAATCTATCCGGTTTTTTTTCATTCTGAATAGCTTTTTCCGTAATCCAAGGAAAAACTTCCACCTCGGTAGTCGTAATCTTATCCAATATTTCATTCTTTGCAATCTGAGAAGCTTTTGCTTTATCTCCTTTCCACAAATAAGCCCTCGCCAATAAAACTTGTACAGCATAATAATTCAAACGTAACTGGCGATAAGCAAAGTCATACCTATCCAAGCCATCATCACTGGGTACCGCATTTTGTACGCCTTTGGTTATAATCGGATCACCCTCTTTCAGTATCGCTGCAGCCGCCTCCAAATCCCTAATCACTTTTTCAATCACTTGGCTGGCCGGCAACAACGGTTGAATATCTTTAACGGAGCTTTCCTGATAAGGAATGCATGTTTGCGAAGCTGTTTCTTCCTGAGGTACAGGTCCATAGATTCTCAACAAATCAAAATGGAGCATCGCCCTCAAAGCCAAAGCCTCTCCTTTGACAAGAGAATAGTGGCTCTTCCGTAATGCAGAGCCTTCTTCATCGCAATGGTCGAGTAAGGCATTGATATTCGCTATGTTTTCATACATTTTCGTCCAAAGATTAGAGGAAGTTCTTTCAAAGGCATCTTCTTCAAATTTATAACCCGCATAAATTTTATAAGCATGGTCATTATTTTCCGTTACATTATAGTATTGTGCCATCACATCAATCACGCCGACACTCAAATCCCGACCGTAAACATCATTCAGTCCTACGTAAATACCATTCAAGGCTATTAAAAAGCCGTCATTCGTTGAATAAAGTGTATTCTCCATAATATTATCGCTCATTTTCACATCCAGCCAATCGGTACACGAAGAGGTCATGACGGAAGTAAAACCAGCTAATATTACAGATATTATTATATTTTTCTTTTTCATAATCGCAAATTTTTATTAGAAGTTAAGACCCATCGAGAAGGTAACGGAACGTTCGAACGGATAACTTGTACCCCGTTCTTCCTTTATGGTAGATAAGCGGAATATATCGTTCATGTAAGCATTAAAACTAACAGAAGTTGCGCCGATATATTTCAGCCATGCAGCATTGGAGGTGCGGTAACCAATATTAATACTGTTACATTGCAAAGTATTCTCTTTCGCTACAAAACGGCTGGACATATTTGTAGGACTCGTATCATCGATACGTTTATATTTCACCCTATCTCCCGGTTTTTGCCAACGGTCGTACAAAGCCCGTTTATCTTGATTATACTTCAAAGCTGATTCGCCAATATTTTACACCTTATTCAATAAAGTCGTTAATTGAGTCATTCCTCCTATAAGGTAAGTAAACGAAGCGCCGAAAGTAAAGTCTTTATAAACTAATGAAGTTTGAAAAGATCCCTGCCAATCCGGATTCGTATCGCCATACAACACTTCATCTTCCTGTTTCCACTCATAAGTATAGGTACCATCCTTCTTAATGAAGATTTCATTACCCGTAGCAGGGTCGATACCTGCAGAACGAACGACATACATACCAGTGGTGCTGGCATTATCGTAGTAACGCATCAGTGTGGAACTGGCCCGACCGGCTTTGTTGTATTCTTCCAACACATTTCCGATATTATAGTATTTGGTAGTGTTCTTATTGCAGTTGGCACTAACATACCAATTCATACCTGGTTTCTTTATTAGATAATAAGTAAGATTAGCCGAATAGGAGCGGTTATCCGTTGCACCGATATTCATCGGAGTAGTGGTAACACCGGTAGATGCCGGCAAATCGATACGAACCAACAAGGGGTCTGTTTTACGAATCTGATAATTAAATGTCAAATTCAATTTATCGAGTATTTGCAGGTCGAGTCCGAAGTTATGTGTAACCGTACGCTGCCACTTCAAATTATTATTTCCCCAGGTAGCCACTCTCGCAGCCAATCCGAAAGGATTAGTACCACTGGTTACATATTTATAAATACTTGACGACAGTTTAGCATCATAATTTTCATTCCCCGGATTTCCTAATGAATAACGTAATTTTAAATACCGAATCACTTTATTATCTTTAAGGAAGGGTTCATCGTGAATGTTCCACCCTACACCTACAGACCAGGTAGTGGTAAAGGGGTCGTTGATACCAAATTGCGAAGAGCCGTTTGTGGTATAATTGAAATCAAACAAATAACGCATCAGGTAAGCATAGTTGAAATTGAAATAATAACTTACGCTACGATTCTTGTCATCTCTTGAGGAAGGACGTCCTCCTTCAGGATAACCATTTGAAAAGTTCGGATTAGAAAACTGGTCCGTAGAATAGCCTTGTGCCGAAAAAGAATTAGATTCACTCGAATTGTCTTTAAACTGCATACCGGCTACACCGTTCAACGTATGGTCTCCAAAACTCCGGCCATAAGTAATATTAATACGGCCGTTTACAGATGAATTGGTGGACGTAGACTTACTGTATGTTCCTTTCTTACTACTCTCTGTTGAATTAAAAGAGGTCTCATTCGGAGATTTAAAAATTTCCGTCTCTGCCTTTGATAACGAATACTGCACATTGGCCCGGATACGTAACGATTGTATCAACGTCAATTCCATCTGGAAGTTATTGGTCAAGTTCCAATTTTCTGAAGAGTTCGAACTTTTCTGATTAAAATCCCACATTGGATTCCAGGTATAAGTATTATTGACTCCATCAAGGCTCTCTTTATATACATATTTAGGAATATCTCCGTCCTCTGTAGTTTTTTTATAAAACGGACTCATTCTGGAAAAAGCCGAAAAATCAACCGTATTATTGTTGGCACTAGTATTGGAAAAAGTAGTCTGATTGGTGAAAGAAAGTCTTTTTAAACGATAAGTCAATCGAATATTCCCATTTACTACATCACGGTCTGACTTCTTCATCACACCCATCGTATTATTATACGACAATCCGACACCATATAGAAACGTCTGGTCTCCTCCATCTACATAGACATTATGCGCCTGGTTTAAACCATTCCGTAAAGGTTCATTCAGCCAATATGTATCCAATCCCTCTTTTACCAACTTCAATTTAGCATAATATTGGGCTCTCTGTGCTTCTCCAATAATCTCTCCATTTTCATCCAAATTGACCCAGCCACCATTATCATTGTATGATTTATATACACCAGCCAATTTCTCGTACTGTAGCTTTTCTTCCGCATTCATCAGATTGAAATCACTTAAATCCGGCCAGCTGAATGTTAAATTCGCATTGTAAGAGAAACGAAGCTTACCTTGCTTGGGTTTTATAGTTTCCACCACCACTACGCCATTGGCAGCCTTCGAACCGTAAATAGCTGTAGCTGACGCATCTTTTAGGATAGAGATACTTTCCACCCGGTCCATATTCAAATCCTGAATGGTTTGCAGGTCCGTTTCAAAACCATCCAAGATAAACAGGGGCTGGTTAGGGTCAGTATTATACTCCTGACTTAAATCGGTTATATTGATTTTACCATTGATGCTGACATCCATCAACCGGTTAGGGTTAGAACCTTGCGCCCGATTTTCGGTAATAATAAAAGAAGGGTCTAAGACTGCCAAACTCCGAAGTACATTTTGGGGACTAATTTGCTTTAAATCTTCTCCGGTATACGTAGCGACAGAACCTGTGAAACTTTCAATGTTTCGAGTATAAATACCGGTAACGACTGTTTCCTTTAAGACTTGTGTGTCCGACTCCATCCGGACTACCATTGCTTTTCCGCTCGTCGCTTTTAACGATAGCGGCTTCATTCCAATATAGGAAAACTCAAAAGTATAACTTCCCTCCGGAAGTGTAATCTGAAAATTACCATCGATATCGGTAGCAACTCCTGCTTCCTGCCCTTTTACTTTAATATTCACTCCGGGCAACGTGCCACCTAAATCGTCATAAACTGTACCTCTGTACGTTACTTTACCAGAAGAGGATTTACCCCCCCCCACGCTGTTTTTTCTCTCTCATTCACTTTGTTTTGCGCATACGCAACCATTGTCACGGAAGACAATAAGACCACTGCCAGACAGACTAGACAGGAGTGTTTTAAATTGGTTTGCGGAAAATGAATAGAAAGTAAATCTGTTTTTTGAAATAGTTTACTCATATTCACATTTTATTATTATTACTACACTCGGCAAATATATGTATATATTTCTAAATTGTATAGACAAAATATATTATTTTCCAGACGAAAGCAGCTTTTTAACAGAAATCCCTTACATAGATTGTACAAACGACACCTAATAATATGTTATATAAAAGCTTTTTCATTCATTTATGAAGTTAAAGGTTTTAAAAGAAAAATGCTACTCATT
>ERZ839767.1535-NODE-1535-length-34614-cov-3.152088_pt1 | contig 34614 bp, 29 predicted proteins | sample MGYA00519879_ERZ839767 | MGnify/ENA primary metagenome ERZ839767 (study PRJEB31850, sample SAMEA3708852) | human gut metagenome | biome: human gut; feature: human-associated habitat; material: faeces | place: China | collected 2014 ... | reverse complement strand
GAACAAACAGCCAAAGACTGCTATTAAATTGACTCCGCAGAACGGTGATGCTCCTATGTATTTTGTTATTGTCAATGACACAACTTTGCGTTTGGTAAACGATAGCCTGCAAGAAGCTGTGAGCGATCTGAATTATGACATTATCAAAGTGAAACAATAAACCTACCCTTATACCAATCGTAAAAATGCTCTGCGAAGATTAATTTTTGCAGAGCATTTTATTTATAAAAACAATTAATAGAATAGTCCGACATTTGTATCAGTTTGCCACCTGTACTCCATTTATCGAATTTAATTTATGAGAGAAATGCTTGGCAAGCGAATAGCCAAACTTATTTATAAAGTATCAAAAACTATACCAAACATATAATAAAATCATTATCAACACATTAGCTAATCAAAGAAAAGAGAAAGCATGTGCGTTTTCTCACATTTTAAGTGCAAAAACGCACGATAATAGATTCTTTTCCCATCTTTTCATCTTTCTTTTTTGATTTTTCCGTCTATACGTTTTCAAAGGTCCATTTTATTATCACTTGTCACTTTTTCAACATAAAGTTCTAATTATCAATGGTCAATTAGTGATAATAAGAAGTGACAATAAGGTGACAATAGACCAAAGAGAGTGTTCTATTGTCACTTTTCACTTATTAAGACCAGAGATACACATCTGATTATCAGCGGAAAGCCTTCATTTTCATATTTCAACCTTTTCTTCGTGAAATTCAAGCTCATCAAATTTTCCACTATTTAAGAAATTAATTAGTTCATGGTATGTATCGAATCCTTCTATATCCATAACCAATTGAGAAGGATTCGGATGTTCATTACATCTAAAGCAATTGGTTCTATACATTGATAAGTTAACTCCCATTTTTAATTCCCTATGACAGTATGGGCATACTGGGAGTTTCATCCAGCCATGTTTATAATCAAATGCTCCAAGTCTTTTAATAAAGTAAGTCTTAAGTCTAGACTTAAACTGATTTGTTATTTTCATGGTTTCTAATTGCTTTACGAATTACCTTTCGGATTCTTTTCAAATCCTCAACATCTAAGTTACTGATAGAAGTTGTTTGCCAACCATTATGAGATATTTCTAAAGCTAATCCATCAGTCCATCTGTCTTTTACTACTTCTACATTTTTAGTTCTCATTCCTCTTTTTCTTTTTACCACAGATTCTACAATAGGTTCTCGTACAATACTTATTATAATACTGAGCCCTCTTTCTACCTCCTTTGTGTGAAAATATAGCTCTTCGAGGTTTCTGTCGGGTTTCCCACCAATGCTCGGTTACCCAATCATGAATACCGAGTTTGCATTTATATATCTCCAGTTGTCCTTTCCCTTTTCTTGGAATCAGCATCAGGATTACCTTTCTTAAAAGATTCTTCAAGTTTCTTACCATATACTTCATCATAATTCTTTCTTTGTTCTTTAGTAAACTCTGTACATCTTTGCCTTTCTACATCACACCTAAATAAGGCTCTACCAGAAGGAAGACCATCCCTTTGTACTACAATCTCTGAACGAAGGATATTATCTTTCTCTTCTTGCTCTGTACTGTTAAGACCCATAATGAATTGAGCATTACGTACAATGGCAATAGAACCAGATATATCGTTCTCATCATATTTAGTTGCTTGGTGTTTCTTACCTTCACGAGTAATATGATGAGCAGTCCATACAACATCTAAATGCAAATCCTCAGCAAGATTCTGTAAGTCAATATATACATTTGAGATTCTATCAAAATCCTCTTTATCCTTTGCAATAGAAGCAAGCTTCCCTGCATAGTCAACCATCAATACCTTAATATCAATCCCTTGGCTCCTAAGAGTAAGTATCTTCTCCCTTATATAATTGCAGTCAGTAATTAATGCAGGTACTCTTTCAACGATTAATTCAACTCCAAACCTTGCAAGTTTTCTTAAATGCTTAGCCTCGAGTTTATCATAATCTCCAGTATATAATTCCTTCTTAGTTTTATTGATACTGGATTGAATGAAACGGTCCATAATTTGTTCTTGACCATTTTCTGTATCCACATAATAAACTGACTTCTTCATTCTAAGGTAACCTCTTGCAAGGTTAACCATGAAGAATGTTTTCTTTGCTTTAGGTTTATCCAAGATTACATTGATTGATGCACCTGGGAATCCTCCCGCATTGGTTAAATCGTTTAGTTGCCTAAATGGGCATGGTACTACTGAGGGTTCTGCCTGCCTTTTAAATTGACGTTCAGTAACATCTCGAATCATGAATAAAGGTTCATCCTCCTGTTTAGGTCTACTTCTTTGTAAAACCTTCTCTACCTTTCTAGAATATTCTTCGTACTGTTCGAAGTTATCTAAGTCGAATGAATCATTTAAGTTCTTCATTTCAACATAAGTAGAGAACTGATAGATTTTCTCTTTAATATATTCTGAATCGGATAATTGAATTGAATAAAGATTTTTGATAACCTTCTCGATGTTTGGGATATCATCCTTAGTAACCAGGTCAACATAGTTTTTAGATTCTAGCATTTCTCTGAGTACTTGTTTAAGGACATTCTGTGAGGGTATCTTTCTTTGCTTCTTGAAGTATTTAAGTATACCCTCACAAATTAAGGAATGTTCGATAAGTACTAAGTAGCTTGGTTTTATTCTGCTCAGTACTAAACCTCCTTCCTTATCTTGAATGATGAACCTGAGAATCTCTAACTGAAAGTCAGGTGCAAAGCTAAATTTAATTTTATTCTTTTTCATACATTATTATATTGCAATATTATATACTAATAGATTTTGATAGTCCTCATGTAGTTCTGAACACTCATGTCCACAATATCTAGTCTTCTTATCCTCAGCCGTTCGGTGAAATTTTTTGATATTCTTATATTATATAAAATATATTTATTATATTTGCATAACGAAATACTTAAAGAATATGAGGAAATGTAATGGAAACAATGGTTCAGAGCTTCATAGATTAAAACCCATGCAGGATTATGATGAAGCAATGTTTAATCGGTTATACAAAGTTTGTAAGCCAGTTATTCGGAACCTTACCAAACAGATTGATTACAAAAGGTTTAACCTTACGCCAGATATAATATCTTCTTATTTCTGGGATAAAATGTTATTTGTTTTTAATAAGTACTATGGTACTTGTAGTGAAGAACATCTTAAAGCAAGAATCCTTTCTTCTCTTGCTACATTTAAGAATAAGCTTCTTCGATTTGCCTATGGAGAGATTGCAGAATACAATCAGAACCTATTTAAACTTGAAGACTTATTTGATAATGATAAAGAGTTAGAAGATGACGATGAAGAGGTTAAGGCTAAGGAAGAAATGCTTGAATTATTATATAAGTATATGAAAGAGAAATTATCTCCAGATGCTTATATGGTATTTGAAGTATTACTTACTCCACCTCCTTATATTAAAGAACGAATTAAAGATGGAGAAAGAATCACCAATATAATGCTGGTTGAGTTCTTTGATATGCCTAGAACTAAGAAGTCGGTTAAATACATAGGAGAACTCAAACAAGATATCTTATATTGGGAAGAGAAAGCTAAAGAAGAACTTCACTACTAAACACAAAAGAAAAGGGGCGTTTCCCAACGTCCCTCTCCTATAATCCATAAATTAAAAGTTCTTTGTCAACAATATAAGTAGTTAAGACATAATATTATAGTTTTATAATGTATGCCAGTACGTAGTAAGGTGGCCTATTTTCGTGAGGTTGACCTCCACCTGCAGCCCTGGTATCATGGTCCCATAGGCATACATAAGAATTATCTCTATCAGTTTTATTACTACCAGAAAGGTTATTACCAATCCATTGAGTACCATTAGCTCCCACCAAATCTGAATGAGCCTCGATAAAGTAAGCATCTGCGAAATTGTGAACGTGAGATGGAATCTCTTGAGTTAAAAGAGTTACTTTTTCTTGGCCACCCGTATTACCAATCAAATTGTAATCCTCATTACCTGATGACCAGCCAACAATAAACTTACCCGATAAGTCTGGTGTCTGTAAGTCTTCTACAATCTGACCATTACATAAAGCCCAACCTTCTGGTACAGAAACTCCATTCCACATGGCAATTAGTCCTCTTGGTATATTAGCTCCTGCCATACCACCAAGCTTTTCATCAATGTAAGCCTTGATATCAAAGTTTGGGAATCCTTGCAATAGTCGTAAGAGAGTTTCTATATTGGCTTGTTGCATTCCATGGATAGCAGTATTATATTCTACGGGTTGGGGAAACTTTCCTGCATAAGGAACAATAGAATATTTCTCTACTGAGTTATCCATTGAATTAGTACCTTGCCCATATATACCAATTAATACCATTGAGGATTTGTCTACCAAACCTTGAGATACTGAAGCCATAGCTCTATTCACTAGAGACTCATATGATAATTCATTATCTTCTAATACATTTGTTTTTGACAGGTTTCTAGAATCCTTGGGTGTTGGGTATAATGGGTCTACTGATTTCTTGTACAGAGAATAGAACGAATTAGATTCATTCCAGAAAGCTCTGAACTGTACTGGGTTCTGTACAGGCTCTTCCAAAGGTGTATGGTAAGCAAATACAATCACATCCTCATTAGAACCCTTTGAGCCTTCAATATTAGGTATACTAATATTAGCACTATCAGAAATATAGATTGTACCATCCCTTGCTATACAACCAAAATTTGTATCTGGTCCTTCACCAGAATCTGCAGCTTTAGTCATATACCTTGAAAGGATTCTATCCTTTATTGCTTGATATGCAGGAGAAGTAGGTTCTCCATTAGGCAAGAGAGTGATTGCATTATTTACAATCGTTGCAGAACCAAATCCACAAAATGGACCAATGCCTACTGGTGCAGCTATAGCTTCAGCTGCATCCTTAGACTTTATTATACCTTCATAATCAAAATAGGTTTTCATAATGTATCTTCGTTATTGTTATTACTCTTATATTCTTTCGATTGGTTTTTCATATCTTGGAAAGCCTCTCCTACAGCCTTGAACTTGAAGGTTATCAATTTCCAAAAGATAGACCAGATACTGTACTTCTTTTCTACACCATGTAAAGTACAGATATGATTATAAATACTATCTATTTCAAAACAGTAACATAATACCATTACCGTTATAGATACTGTTATTGGATTTAATCCGTAAGGTTCTCCGATGGCTTTACCTATTACGGCACCCAGTAAGATGTAACACAGGTAATCAATGATTTTATTAAGAGTTCTTCTCCCGGCTCTAGATTTTCTTATTTCAATCTTCTTTGCCCTACTTGCAGATATCCCAAACCAAAAATCTGTAAGTATTAATACAAAGGCTAATAAAATCATCCACCTCAAATCAAAGATAATGGCATAACATTCAGAAGTGAATCCAATGATACCAGTTTTAAATAAGGTGTTAAAAGAGCTGCTTTCCATTTTGTTTATTCTATTTTAAGTGACCATTCTGTTCCTTCCGGAACTAATATATTAATACCTTGTTCCGAAATATCATTGGATTCCCAAGTAAGTTCTGTCTTATCAACTACATCCAACAGGTTTACTATGAATACTGCTTTAACTGCAGGATTAGCTTTCACATAGAAAGTATGTTTACCTGGTAAATTAGTAAAGAATTGATAAGGGCTTGGATGAACCACATCCGGAGCTGTCTCATATACAATATCTGAAACTTCTCCAGTATCTGAAGTACAGGTTACGATAGTAGATACTTCTTGTACATCTTTGCTTAGTTCTGCACTTACTGGATTACAAGTTAAAATATACTTAGGTATAACATCCTTAATCGTAAGGCTTACTACTGAACCTTGATAATAAAACTCATAATTACCTGCTTTATCGAAAGTGATAAGAATGTTCGAATTGTATTTCTCAGATGAACCCTCTAAGTCAATCCCAGTTATCATATTACCACCATCTCCCCAACGTAGGTAGAATTGGCAATTCTTGGATTTGGTTAATTGATAGCCTGCCTTGATATACTTTCCTGCATCTGCTTCAGCTTCAGAGTAAGGTTCTAATTCATACCAATTCTCATCCTCTTCATTCAAAGGTTCTAACCACAAGTAGGATTGAGGAGTAGGTATATAAGCAAGTACTTCTACTTCTACAGACTTACTAGCATCACCCACCGATTCAAATTTATAACTTCCAGCTTCATTAAATTGGTATTCTGTACTTCTACCATAGTAGAAATCAGGACCAACTACATAGCGATTAGTTAATTCTAAAGTACCAAGTTTTACCCAAGTACCTTGGGTATTCTTTTTGTAAACGGTCACCTCGGTATCAAAATAACTACCTAAGTTTGCACTTTCGAAAGTAGAATAATAAATACCCGATGTAACCCAAAGATTAACTGATGCAGAACCTTGAGCATTTAGGTTTAATCGTTTGTTTGATACGCCTATATCGTAGTTAATCGTATAACCTAATCTGTAAGCTACTACTGTACCATAATTACTAGCATTACCTGAGTCATCTTTAGTACATCTAAATTGGAATGTACCAGTAGTAGTTGGTGCCCATCTTTGACCATTACGAACTAAAATACCTGGGTCTGAAATACATACGGCAATAAGTTGACTTGTATCTTCGTTAGGATCTGAAGAACGAATAGTTATCAAAGACTTTTCACCGTTGGTAAGATTTATATTCCGAGGTTCACAGAATACCGTATAGTTAGTAGCAATTGCCGTTACCTTTAGAGTAACCTTCTTTGCAGGAAAGTCTGCAATAACCCATTCGTAAATACCTGCAGAAGTTATTTCCCAAACAGAACCAGAATCTTTAGTTTCATAGGTATTAAGTAACTGTACGGATACAGGTTTAATATTTCCCTGATAATTCATATTTGCAGTTACCCTTACTTTGATTACTGGATTAGTACCTGTAATTACTAAATTATCTGGGTCTGTTCCTCCTTCTACCAAGTCGGCATATATGTGATAAGATTTAGTGTAATACTCTAAACCTACATCTACATAAGTAGTTACTGAATTATCTCCTACACTTCGAAAGTAATATCTTTGGTCACCCTTTCTTGCATAGAAAATAGAACCGCTTTCATATTTCTTTGAGCTCCACTTATTCTCAGAGGGGTCATATCCAGTTACCTGATATCTTAAATCGGCATCATCGTAATCAGAAGTAACGGTTACTCTAATGGGTACTTCTGTTATATGTCCTGTTACAATCTTTGCAGGACTGATAAGAGGTTCAGCTACAATTTTATAATTGTAAGCCAAATCAAATCCATAAGCAATCTTCCCAGATACATTGTATGGTAAGAATCTATCGAATAACTTATCAATTGATTGTTTGAAAGCTTTGAACTCTGGAGTGGGGGAAGTAAACCCATGACCGCTTATAGAAATACCTACCTCTATACATTGAGCACAACCATAAATCTTATCATAGTTGTATTTGTCGTACTGAGAATAATCGGTATCATATAAGGGGTCTACCTTTTCCCATTTATCCATCTCTCCATCGGTTGGGTCTGTAATTGTACAGGTTAGCCCATACATATTAAAAAGAATTTCGAAGAACTTTCTTGAGCCACGAATCTTAAGTAATGAGATTGAATACTTTAAGATAGTTCGAATTTGTTCATCACTTAAGTTGGGAACTCCATTGTGTTCTCCGGTTCTAGCAAAGGGTAATGCTCCCAAGAACTCCCAGAGGTAATTTAAATACCTCTGCTGAGTTTTATCGATATCGATTATATCTAGAATATTATCAATATCTTTAGTTATATCTTCTTGGAAATAGTTACCACAAATTTCTAGAAATCTTTCTAATATGCCCTTACCGTCGACTTTATAAGTATCTTGCTCTTTAAATTCGAAAGGTAAGAAATCAATTAGGTTTTTAAGATTTGTCATACGATTTCATTTACTTTAAGTGTTAACTGACTTGAGTCTTCGAATACCGGAATATTATAACCTGGGTCTGTATAATCCTTGTTAGGTTCTGCAATGGTTATGGTATATCTAAATCCGGATTGATAACCATTGTTCTGGATATCCAAGGCAAATACAAATCCATTTATAGTATCTCTAATCTGTGTAGTCTTACCCACTTGGCCATCATAAGAAAAGCCTCCCTTAACTGAACGTACTGTAAACTGAGTACCTGAAGAGAAAGAGATAAAGTAAGACATACTACCATTAGCCTCATCTAATTGGAATTGACCAAGGATTAATTCCTTGTTACCATATACGGTAGTAGGCCATGGTTTAGTATAGAACTTCTTCAAGTGTAAGTAATCTACTGATTCAAGGTTATCTATGAGTGCATAGATATCAGAGATTCTTACGCTGCCACCAATGTCTGAGTTCTCCGGAGAATAAGCATTAAATAATGCACTAAGAATCTGTGATTGTATTTCTGAAGTTTTATAAGACTTCTTCCCAGTAACTTCTACATCCAAGATAATATTTACTTTACCTGCAGACTTAACGGTTAACCAAGTAGTAAGTGGTGAGTTCTGATGTAATACATCATATACTTTTTGAATAAGGTTAGAGTCAGCAGTAGCACCATTATCAGGAGATATATAAACGATTAGTTTTCTACCACATTCGTATTCTGCCTTTGCCTTACTAACCCCATCAACCAGTTTAGCTAAGTCTATGAAGTCCTGTTTGGTAATAGCTACTCCCATAGTCTTTACACTCAAAGGTATGTGTTCCTTGAGCATACTAAAATTCTCATAGGATGAACCTCCACCTGCAGCATAAGTATTAGATACAGTAGCATCTGTTACTGATGAAGATATAACTGAAGGTACAGAAGTAATCATACCAGATTTTACATTACCATTGATACCAGTAGTAAGGTAGAACTTAACCTCAGATATCTTGGCATTAGCTGCAGGCTTCTGTCCATATTTACCATCACCAAATAAGATATATGGATTTAAAGCTTCATCCATAGTAACCATGAAATGTTTATCGGTGGGTTTTGAATAAGCAAAGGTATTCACCAATACCCAAGATTCTCCACCAATCTTCATACTCATAGTTCCATGTTCGTAGTACTTACCATTAGGTAATGTACCCAGGGTAATAGTTACCCTTTCATCTGAAGGTATAACCATTCCATTTATCTGGCTTTCGGTATATAATTCATGTTGTACAACTGGAACTTTACAAGTAGTTACATTAGCATACCAAGTTACATCCCTAGAAGATAACCATTTGTTACCATTAGAATCTGTAAATAAAGTTCCAGAAGGTATAGTTAATTTAGCACCAATAGAATCTCCAGATACATCCCTGGATACTACCAAATCTACTGATGCTGCAATAGCACCTCTTGCATGATAATCTACCAAAGCTCCATGCCTAACTACTGAACTGTATTTACGAGCAGTAGGTAAGAAGGATTCCCTTGCCATATTATCAATGTAGTAGTGAAGAACTTCGGCAATTGCCGCAAACAATGAAAGGATAATGATTAATATATTTCCTTCCGAGTAATCAGTTACGAGTACATTGCCATCTTTGTCTTTGATATTCGTAAGTGATTCTATCAGCTTGGCCTTAATCTGTTGGTAAGACCTCTGATAAGGGTTGAGCCATTTATTAGTGATTCCCATATTAATAAGAGTTTAATGAATTTTCATTTTTATCGTAGGTCAGGTACAGGTACTGACTAGTAGAAGTTTCATTAACTACATAATGAACTTCTATGTTTATTTTAGCACCTTGTCTAGAAACGGTGATACCCTTAAAGGTAATCCTTTGTTCCCATGCACCAATTGAGCTTTTAATAAACTCTTTAATAATAAAACTTAGGGCTTGTGTATTTGGCTCTTCTATACATTCCCATAGGCGATTCCCAAAGTTTTCCTGTCGAAATCGTTGTCCTATTAAATAATACATTATAGAGCTTATATTATTTCTTACCAAAGCCATATCACCATTAACAGGATACCAACCTGTTTCACCATTTTCGTTTCTTGTAAGTTGAATAGGGAATATCATACCCTTTCCAACAATGTTAGTAAGATAGTTATCCATTAGTGTATACATTTAATGTCCTCATAATCTTCTTGTTTGAAAGTAGAGAACGGTTGACTTGCTTGAGTTACGGTAGGACCTGAAGAACCGGGTCCAGTAGTTACACCCGAGTGTACGTGAGAATTGAATAAAGTTCTTAGAGTTTCCAGTTCTTTAATGGTATTATTGAGTTTCTCGGTTAGTTCTTTGATATTAACTACTCCTTGATTCTCCCCCTTATTTAAGATTACTGTATCACCAGAACCTACACTTACATCTCCTTGTGCTTGAATAGAAATGTTTCCTTTAGCAGCAATGCCTACATCTCCATTTATATAAACAGTTAGCTTTCCATTATCATCATCAAGTACCATTACATTCCCTTCTGGAGTTATAATACCCATTTTATTAGGACCATCCAAAGGGTCTGGTATTTGTTGTAGTCCCCAACCATGATATTCCCATAGGGGTTTAGTTGGGTCTCCAAATTCAAAAGTAACAAATACTATATCTCCAACCTTAGGAGCTAAGTACTTGAACCCATTGTTGATAGAACCATGTTGGCCTTTTGCATAGGCCCATGTAATAATTCCACCCATGACTTCTGGACAGCATACCTTGATACGGTTCATATGTTTCTCCGTATCATTATTATCTACCACTATACCACGGTAGACAGAGTAGTATCTACCTAAACCTTCGATACCCTCTTCTGTTAATAGTTTAGCTGTTGAGTACATTATTTCTTGTTGGATTTATATCGTTCATAAGCTTTCATTGCCCAATTAAACTCATCAAAGTTATACCTTTCTTTCATAGAAGGAGTAACCTTCGATTGGTCTGCCTTTACCACATTGGTCTTACCATAGATTGCTGTACCATTTGAAGTTACTACTGTACCTTCTGTACGAACTGTACCTGCAGCAAGAGCCTGAGGGTCTTTAGCATTTATCTCATCATAATAGAACTTATTCTGTAAGAACTCTCCTGCACCCTTCTTATCGATAATCCTACCCTTATCATCCATGTATCTTTCTACGAAGTATACTACTTCATTGTAGGTAAAGTCATGTACAATATCGGAAGCATTAGCAGTATTCTTCTTGTTCTTACCAAAGTCAGTTTTAGCAGAATCCTTAGCATCATTACTTACAATGTCCTGAGTACTAAGTTGGGTCTTAGATGTAGTCTGTCCATCCCTTGCATTATTCTTAACCAAGTCTAATGTACAGAGATAACCTTGACCTGCATCCATTGAATGTTGTACTGACTTGATATACCAAAAGCCTGACCACCTTTTTCCTACATTCTCTAAAGATATTATCTGAGAAGATTGTAATGAAGGTCTACCTACTACAGTCATTTGGCATACCAACTTTCTTTCGGATATCTTAAGACCTCCATTGGCATTAGCATTCATTGCCCAAGTAACCTTATCTGCTCCACCGTATCTACTAAAGAGATTATGATATAACTTATAGATTGGTACTAAGAATGGTACCTTCTTCATTCTTCGTATCTTAACTTTAGCTTTAACCTTTCGAGTCATAGTAGGTGTAGTAACTCCATCTCCAGAATATTCTACCTTATAGGTATCAGGGTATACAGTAATATATGGATTCTTTTCCATTGCAGATATACCTCTCTGAGATTGGTTATCTATCATTTGCTTTTCATAGGGATTACTTGAAAAAGTTCTGATATCTACCATGTGAGTTATAGTTCCACCTTCTGGGTCATATTCTCTTGGGTCTACCCATTCTTCTGCAAGGTATTCCATTTTATATTCTCCAGTAAATAAGTATCTTTCGTTTTCTAGTAATTGCCTAAGATTACTTTCTAACTCTTTACCGTTCTTAGAGTTCTTCAAGATTTGCTGAATAACCCTTTTCTTATCGTTCGGTAAATTGTTTACAGCAGTATTAATTGCTTCTCGATATTGCTCAGTACTCAGATTATCTAAAGCCTCTTGTTTACCTGCATTGTAAGCAACATAGGGTTTCTGAGAACCATACTCTTTCATTGCAGAATTATACTTTTGAGCTTTAGCTCCATATCTTTGTTCAGCTTCCATCTCAGCAGCAATATTAGTAGTAGGATGACTACGGTAATCTTCATAGGGTACACTACCATAATTTACTACCATTGTATTATCTACTTGAGCTACAAAGGGTTTGAGTAAAGTTACTTCCTCTTTCTCTTTTTCGGGTTCTGTGATATCTGTTGAACCTACAATTAAACCCTTATCTTCTGGGTCTAAGGCTTGAGTTAATTGAGCCTTTGCCCTTTTGGTTACTTTCTGAGTAGCGAATGATACTCTAAGTACTTCTCCATTTTCTGATTGGTAAATATAATTGTATTCTGGTTCTTCTTGAAACTTACGGTTGTGTATGTATATTACACCATCCCGGGAATCAATATACCAAGGACCATTTGCATACCCTTTCATCTTTTGTTCTAATTGAACCAAGATGTTATTTCCTATTAATCCCAAGTCACTATCTATCAAGGACTTTAAATCACTGGGCATAGCTACTTGAGCTACTCCACTAAACCTGTTAGCGTAAAGTATCTTTCCAGTAGTAGTTCGACTTTGTTCTGTCGGGACCTGTAGTGACTCGTAAACTTTATTACTTATTATTTGTTTAGCCATTACTGAAATATTTCTATGATTACGCCTATATCATTGTTACAACCATTATCCAAGAAGTTGGATAAACTGTGTTCTGATAAATCTGAATGAGTGTAAGGTGGTTGGAATCTTAAATCTCCAACTGTATCTATACACTTAATCGTCACATGAGTACCAGTAGAATCGAATACACAATCCAAATCTCTAACCTTGATACTTCGTACTGGGCTAGAGATAAATTGACCATCTGGATATATGTATCCCCACTGAAGGTAAATAATTGAGCTTTCCTGGAGATCTTCGATATCTACAGTATCAGGGTCTCCAGTATCAAATGTAAGGGTAGCTAAGTTCTCTTTCTCCTCATCATACTTGTAGCTCCAATTACTTATATAAGCGCCAAGAGGTATGCCAGTAATGGGATTCATTATAGGCATACCTCCAGAATTGAACAGAGCCATGTAAGGTGTTGCTGTTCCATTATAAAGTATTGGTTGGTTAGGTTTTCTAGTTGCCGCCATACATAGGTATTCTTAAAATTTGATAAGGTTCTAATTCTTGAAAAGGGTTCAAGATATTATTAGCTTCAGCAATCAGGTACCACTTACCAGAATCACCATAATAACGATGAGCAATACTCTGTAGGGTTTCTCCATCTAATACAGTATGTTGTTTATCGTTATCTGTATAAGGAACATTAGGAGGAGTTACCTCTAAAGAATAATCTCCTTCATCATACTTAAGAGCAATAGCTCCATCATAAGGACTTGCTCCTGTCATGTATTGATTTAAGTCTATCATATCTGTATCCCTTTCGTATTCTTTAAGTCTTCTTCAGTTACAATATCTTGATAAGATAAGTTATAAGCACTTACTCTTTTGAAGATTAATTCCTGAGTTGCAGCTGCAGGCAATAACTTTAAATCCTCAATTGTACATGACTTACCCGCTACTCGAGTCCTTGAGGCATTTCTGAAATTATTCAGGGTATAGGTTGCAGATGTAAGAATGTACTGATGATTATCGAATATACCAGAACTACCCCACTCGATTTTTAAAATCGGAGGGCTTGCTTGATAAGAGTTTGCCTTAGTCCACATTTCCAATAATCGGCATTTAGTAATTACCTCTTTTGGATTATCTGGGTCATTACAAAACCAAGATACATTGAATTGAATTATATCTTCACTACCAGTATAATGGTACATGGGAGTATTACGTCCCATTGATTTAATCGTTGCCCAAGTAGTTTCTCCTCGGAAATCAATTGAAGGTGGTCTGTTCTGAAGAGTGATATATTGATATGGGCTAGCTGTAAGATTATAAATCACTACCTGATTCATGTTTCTTACTTCTGGCATTACCAAGAAGAGTTCTTTATTCTTCGTAACATTCTGGCCTTTAGCCGGGTCCATTTCTTCGTATCCAAATGGAACTCCACCTTCTATTTGATGTTTTAATTCCATTCGATATTGAGCCTGAATCTTTTGATTTAACTTAGGATTCTTTGAATTAGCTCTGGGTCCGAATGGGTTATTTGGGTCATATACTTTACCCTTATCTGCAGTATCTTTAGGCAAGGTTGAAGTTGCCCTATTGAGATAGATTCTGGCCCTCCAAAGTTTATTTAAAGGACCAGTAAGAACTCCTGCAGAATCTCGAGTGAGGTCATTATACTTTTCAACAACCCCACCTGCTATCTGATTTAATATTCTTGCCATGATTGTTTAGTTTAATCCCAATGATATACCAGTAAAATCTTGTTGGCCACCAGGAGCAAAGTCTCCAGCTTCATTTCCATCTACTGATATATTAATTCTTGAATCCTTAAATCCATCTCTGATTGCACTCCTAACGGCATCAACAAAAGCTTGTTGATTTCTATCCTGAATGGAAGCTTTAGTTTCTTCAGAGGTTAAAGCCTCAGTATTCTTATCCACAGAATTTGTAAGACCACCGATTACTTCGATTAATGCAGGAATAGCTATAGAAGCTAGTAGTCCCCAAGGCCCACCTAAGAATCCTAAAAGTCTACCACCAAGTAATCTAGCACCAAATCCCATAGCACCTTTCTTAGCAATCTGTTGGCCTGCAGTTTTAGTTACGGTAGAACCTACTGCTGCTCCAACCCCTGCTCCTGCAAGAGTACTCATTGAAGTAAATCTTCCTCTTGCATCTCTTGCTACTACAGTACCTTTTCGGGTTTTACCTATGGTACCTCCCATTGGTAATGCAAAGAATTTACCTGGAGCCATTTGCATAGCAGTCATTCTCATCATCATTGCTGAGATATTTCTCATGTGACCTTCAAGGATTGAAGCTTGAACATTAGTTCTTACCATACCTTCTGCCATACCATTAGTTTCTGAAGTAGCTAAAGCCTGGAAGGTACTAATCATCTTGATAGTACCCTGAATAAACTTAAATCCCTGATATAGAGTACCTACTACTGCACCAGTTGCAACTACCTTTACCAAGAATTTACCTGCCCAAGTTTCTTGCATACTGTTAATAATCTTTAGGATACCAGAACCTAATTTAAGTACTGGGCTAAAAACTTCGGCAAGTGTAGAACCTGCAGTTACAATAAAGTTCTCCCAGTTTGATTTAAACTGTTCGATAATACCTGCAGGAGTTTGTAATCTTTCTTGAGTTAAATTTTCTACTGTACCACTTGCACCTGCAACCTTATCCATAAGTTCAGTAAGCTTATTAGCTCCAGTCCAGTAATCCTGAAGTAAAGCTGAGGCAGCTCTTGTACCACGAACTCCAAAGATATTAAACAGAGCAGAGGAGATATCTATTCCTCGTTTACCTCTAAGTTTATCTCCCAATATAGATATAATCTTATCTAATCTCAAAAGATTACCCGAGGCATCTACTAGAGTTTTTGGGTCAATGCCTAAAGATTTTAGCATCTCACCACCTCCCTTTTTCTGCCCGGTTACGGAAAGTGTTAAATAGCGCATCATGTTTGCTAATGCAGTACCAGCTGATGAAGCTTGGATACCTTGATTACCAAGTACTCCAATGGCTGCAGCTGCATCACCCATACTGATTTTGGCATTTCTAAATTCTGCTCCTGAATATTGGAAAGATTGGGCAAGGTCTGTTAGAGAAATATTTGCAGAGGTTACTGCAGTTGCCAATTGGTCTACTACCTGAGTAGCATTCTGTGAAGGTATATTAAAGGTCTGCATGATGTTAGTCATTAAGTCAGCAACTCCACCTTTCTGACCAAGAGGCATACTGAAGATAGAAGCTAGCTTAGCTGCAGGGCCAATCATTCTTTCGATTTGCTCCACATTGTTACCAGCCATTGCCAAGTACCTTTCGCCTGATGCAATATCTGCAGCAGTAAGAGGAGTTACCTCATTGACTTCTTTGGCTACTTGCATTAGCCTTGCCTGTTGAGCAGCATTAGCTCCAGACATTTTAGAAGCTAAGAATACTTGGTCGTATACTCCTGCAGAATATTGGTAGGCCCTTGCCATACCTCCAACCAATTCTTTTCCAAACTCAAAAGCATTAGAAGTTGACATTTGAATACCTCGATTCCAGGTATTCATATCGTTCATCATTGTTCTAAATGAGTTCGATATTCTGCCAGCCTCATTAGAGAATCGGTCTCTTAATACCATTGCAACACCGACCTCGACTAAGCTTCTTCTGTCTATCATTTTCTAGTTTTCTTTTTTAAGTTTTCATAATACTCATCGGCTATATCCTTAAATCTTTTCCTTTCTCGATACGGAAGACGCAAAAAGCTGAGATAGTCAATGGCTACCTCAGCTCTACATATATAAGTGAATGTACCTGGGTGGTCTACGCTTCCGTCAGGTAGAAAAAAGTCGGTGAAAGCATTATAGGATATTTATCAATTCTTCCAGGTATACTTGGATGTTCTACATCTGTGTTACCATCGAAGACTGGGTCATATTCAAAGATTGTTTTACGAATCTCTGCAATGTCTCTTACTGAAAATAAATGGAAGCTTTCTACCTTTTCCCATTTACCATCAATCTGAAGATGTAAGTTCCTTGCAATCAATGCTGCATTACGAGTTTGTTTTTCTATTGGTAAAGTAACCAACATTCTTTCTCCTGCACCAGTAAGCAAATCAAATTTAACTACCTTACCTGAAGATAGAGTTACTTCGTAATTGGTAAGCTTACCTTGTTCTGGATAATAGGGGATAGCGTTTGGTTTTTCGGCCAATTCCTTTTCTGTAGGAAATTCTCCATAGTTATCGAATAACATCTCGCTTAAGGATTGACCGTAAGTTTGTACTCCGCCTTCTTGGCCCCAATCATATTCAAATTCTACTTCATCACCAAGTGAGAAGATTCTTGATTGGAATAAGATACAGTATCTGTCATTCAAAGGGATACGGTCTGCATCCTCTACCGTTAATCTACGATTAGGAGTAAAGTCGGTATCAACTACAATTGCCTGAATGAACTTAGTAAGGTTCATAAGGTTTCTTACATCCATAGGATTAGATAAGATATCCTCATCTGCACCATTCTGTTCCCTGATTGAGAATTTATAACCTGATGGGGTTATAAACTCATGTGTTCTACAATTTAATTCCATGTTTAAATAAGTTATTTGGTTATACTTTAGTTCATAGTGTTCGCTGTAACAACAAGAAAGGGGTGAGCCCTTTCTAGGAATCCCACCCCTCCCACCTAAAAATCTTAGTGAAAATAGACTAAGCGTTTTTAATACTTATCTACAGTACCTACTGAGAATTCGATACTTTCGATAGTGTTTTCTGAAGCCATTCTGTCCAGGTCTAATCCTGTAATCTTACATGGCCATACCTCTTCGAAGAGGTGGGTGTTAAGTACGGAAACTCCATCTTCAGCAAGTTCATTTACGATTACATTTTCCCAGTATTGGCTTGGTACCAAACCTCCACCAGCAATCATATCTTGGCATGAATAAAGCCAATCATGAAGCCATGTATCTGAACCTGCAGTAGTTAAAAGTTTACCTACTACTAAGTTACCTACAGTAACTCTACCGGCAGTTTTAACGTCCCGGTTAACGTCTCCATGAGCAACCTGGTCAATCTCTACATCTGGCAAAGTACAAGTTTGGAACAGATAAGTATTGATTGGGTGCTTAGGGAATGTGATACTCCAAAGGAATTTCTTTCTTGGATTCTTTACTTTTGCTCCCATGTTTTCTTAATTTTATTCGTTAACGTCCTGAATAGATACGGACTTGGATGCTTGGTCAATATAGATACCCATAGTGATTTCTTGCATCGGAACGATATCCTTGAATTTCAGGATTGCTTTGTATTTACCCTGACGAACATCGGCTTCATTGTTAACCGATAAGTCATTGTACGAGTTAGCGTCTTGGTCACCCATCCAGGTGTATTCAGACATGGCATCTTCATCTACCAAGTTATCCAGCATTGGTTTAACTTCTAGATAAATCTTATTCCAAGTGTTCCAGATATTTGGTTCTTCCAAATACTTTTCTAGAATGGGTCTAAGATTCTTTTTGAGATACAGATTCAACCTTACAATTGCAAGGAATCTTTCTGAATCTTGTTTTACCTGAGAAGAAAAACAATGCCATAGCAAAGTTTGTTTACCTTGGTTAGGAACATCCTTGATACAGATTATGTTTACATAATTCTGTGCTAACTCATTGAGTTCCTTAGTTCTTGAAGGAGAACCATAATTTGGGCATACTGGACCATTACCATCATAGATAATGCCCCGATTCATACCAGCAAATGATTTCCAAGGTCCAAACTGAGAAGCAGAAGCATCTCCTAATCCTGCAATAGTACCAAGAACATCGGAATCTACCAAGATACCATCGGCATTCTAGTATTTAATACCACCACCAAAGTAAGCAACATACTTACTGTTACCTACAGTACCAAGGCAAGTCTGAATCCAAGTGATGATTGATTTCAAATCTCTTGGTTGGTCACCCTGAGTATAGTGAGTAGTATATTTTGGTACTTCAATGTAGTATGTGTATTCTTGCAGTTCCTTAACCATATCTACGGCAGCCTTGTGTACTTTAAGTACATCAGCAGAGACTTCAAGATGTTGGTCAATGTGTGAACAGAAAATTTGATATACATCTACGTAATCCTTAACGAATTCCAGAGAAGCAATCCATTCGTCTGCCGTAGGAGTACTACCGGCACTACCAATTGTACCATTCAATTTTACTCCATCGGCAGTGATAGCAGCACCATTGAGTTTAATATCAATGGGGTTTCTTGTCCCATCTACATCATCAGTTAACCATTTGATGAAGTTGTTCCAAGATTTAATGTTCTCTGTCTTTTCGGTTAATACCGGAACGATGTATTCTGAGTTCTTTGCAAATGCACTTAGAGCAAGGTAATCTACAGAAGTATCATTGTTATCATCTGCAGTTTTGTAGGTTACTACTGGACCTTGTTCAAGTACCTGGCCATTAGCACTAATTACTTGATAGTAAACCGTGTTAGCCTGTTTGTAAATATTCACAGAGAAAGTTTCAGCACTACCAACTGGGTCTCCATATCCTTTAGTTACCAAACCAAAGCCAACAGCAACTGAACCAGAAGTAAACTTGAAAAGGGTAGAAGCCGTTGGTTCTTCTGGAATTGCAGAAGCTACTACCGGAGAACCGTCTTCAGCAGCCTTAGGAGCAGATGCAGCTTTAGCTCTTGTTGCAGCAGATACTACACCTTTGGTTGCACCCTTACCAAGTACACGAATAATACGAAGCTTAGAACCACCATTGAAAGCCTTTTCGATGTTTGATACAGAACCATCTGGTACTATCTCAGAACCAAAGACTCTTTGGAATTGAGAGAAAGATTGGATAAGTTCTGAGGGGTCATCATACGGACCTTTAGTAGTTCTAGCCAATACACATGAAACTCCTAACATAGGAGTAGTTTGAAGAACGTTCTCGTTCTTAAACTCGAAATTTACAGATGGTGAATTAGGCATATTTATACTAATTAAGTTAATTACTCATTTATTTAATACCCTCTAGTATTGAGCTATTTTACGTTAAGGTTAAGTAAATCGGATTCTTGCTTTTCGGTTAGTCCCATCAATACGGATATATCTTGAATTGGTACAAGTTCACCTTCTTCAGCAAGTCTCTCAGGTAATATACCATCCTTACAAGTATACTGATATACCTTTTCAAGTAGACCATGATTCTCGTCCGGGTGGTCATAGTAATTACCTATTTCTATAAATAGGTTTCCGGTTGGTGCTACCTTACCATCTTCCCATTCTTCTAAGTTATTATAATAAGGTCTTACGTATCCACGAGAAGGTAATGCTTCATACATAATATTATGAAGCAACCTCATATCGGCTTGAGTATTAGATACCAGATGAATATCTAGAGTTATATCTTTTGTTTCGTAGGGAAATTCTGATGCTTGGTAATTCCCACCCTCTAGTTTATCACCAATGATATATTTGTTCACACCTATATCACCATTATAGAACCCTTGTAGTTCAATGGTAATTCTAGGGCATGTCTTTGCACCCTTAACCTGATTGTTACCTATACCGTATATGGGAATGAATTTAGGCATAGCATCCTTATCTGCCTGAAATCTTTTCTCGTTCTCCTGTGATAAGGGTAGGTAGTCTTCTGGGTTAAGAGTTAAACCTTTTTTAAGTGCCGTTTGTAATAGACAGATATAAAAGGTTCTTTCTACGATTTCTTCTGTATTTACCATGATATCAAACTAGTTGTAACATTAGTAAAGTATTGATTTGATAAGTACCACCATCATTAAATTGGCATTCCCAACTTGCAGAAAAAGCTTGAAAGTATATCCCAGCATTCTTCCTCATATGACTGGTTGCACTAAAACTTGCTTGATAATTATTAGCTATACTACCATAATCAGTAAACCAATAAGAAACAGCTATACCTCCATTATCGATTACTTTAGTTTCTCCAATAGAGGGTATTTTAAAAGGTAATACCTCTTCTGATACTTTAGTTCCCTCTATCAGTTTAGCTCTATATCCTGTAAAGGTAGCCCCAACTGAACCCTCCCAAGGATTTGTAATTTGGTCTTTGGGTACACTTAAAGTAGTACCTGCTGGGTCTATTCGGTAAGAATAAGTTACTTCTCCAGCGGCTTGAGTTACAGTTACAGTTTTAGTTAGACCACCAACTTGCTTGATAGTTAGAATTCCACTGATAGCTTGTTCAGTAGTATTCTTAGAAGTAATGGATACCTCTAGAGTCTTTTCTTCATTATCAGTAAATCTTAGTCCAGCAGTAAATGGAGGTTCCTCTAGGAATTCTGCTGTAACTTCTACATTTTCCCAATCTCCTTGGGGTGTACCATTAATCATTTCCCTACGTTGAGAAGTGATTGCCAAAGTATCAGAGCCACCCTTACCCAATATGTTTATGGCTTCCTTATCTACTTCTAATTTGTATTCGTAGTTAAGGCTGCCTTTCTTTTGAATAAGATTTACAGTCTTAGGTACTCCATTAACTGTAATGGTAAGGATGGCTTTTTTATCTGCTTCTGTATCATTCACTTTTAACGGATGTACCATTACGAGTGCAGGACCAGTACCAGATGTTTTATCTGCTTCAAAATCTGCCATTACTTTGTATATTTTCTAAGTTCTTTTCTTAATTGATTTCGTATCTCTTTCTCTAAAACTACATTTCCACCTGCTGCCTCGAAAGCAGGTTTCCATAAAGGACGAGGTGGAAGATTACCATCTCTACTACCATACTCCAACATGATAACAATTTGGTTAAGTGTTTTCCGAGAAGTTCTACCAGAGTATGTTATCTTCCTTAATCCTGGAGGAAGACCAACAAAGGTTCTATCTTTCTGAGTTACCATTGTAACTGACCTTGCATATTGACCAGTAAGGTTTAATAATGTATGTGCTCCATACTTCTTAAGTGTAGCAGTAGCATGAGGAGGCCAAGAAACTTTGGAACCAGGAGGAGGTAGACCATTATTTAAACTACGTCTTACTATACGAAGAAGTTGATTGCCAAACTTTCTAGTACCTAACTCGTACCCGAGCTTCATAATACTTGGAGTCTTGGCAATCAACTTCTCAGCTTGACGTTGTTTAACTGGGTCTACATAAATCTGAATATCACATAGATTATTCGAGAGGTTTATGTTAACCTTTCTGCTTGCCATCTTTATTCTTATTTAATCCCAACTCACTGGCAATTTTCATAAGAATATCTTGTTGCATGGATAACTTCTCTGCTACTTCGATTTTAAAAGCCTCGAACTCTTCTTGCTTATAAGCCTGAGAGGGTTGTTGCTGAGGAGTTAACATGCCTTCAATGGTATGAAAGATATTATCGCATTCGGTAACTATTGCCTCATATTTCTCTCGGTTATTGAGGATATTTACAGCAGTAGTCCTTTGGATATTTACTTCGTTTACGATATTGCGTAAGTCGGTAGTGTAATAAACATTATTATAAATACCCTCTGCAGCATCTGTAGGAAGGTATATAGTCACCGCAGATACAGAGACTTACCCGTAGATTACTTCAAAGTAGATAGTCGGATGGTCAGAATTTTTTGGAGTAAGTGTAACTGTTGCAATTGTAGTTCCATTATTAGAATAAGAACTTCTTAAACTTACTTCTAACCTTATACCTCCACCAGAAGCTCCAGCTTCTGAAAGTATTGAAGGAGTTATCAAAAAATAATTGTTCATACCGGGAGAATATTCAATACCTATTTGATAATCCTGTTGAGAATAACCTACTGACAAACCCTTATTGATTTCTGTGGGACTACTACTATCAAAATCCTCAATGGTTCTTGCTTGAAGATTACTTAGTCTAGCTTTCATAGGTTTACCAGTTTGAGGCTTTCCAGTAATCATGCAATTTATTACTCCAGTAGCAGGTAAGTTACACCAAACTCCGGTATATCCTCCAGGAGTCATATCTCCTATATCAGTAGTATCTGAAGAATCTGGACTGTACCATGAGTAAATAAGGGGGATTTGATTACTATCACCGTAAGAGTAATAGTTACCCAACTCTGCATGAAACTCTTGATAGTTACGGGTTTTAGTCTGAGTTACGTATAGGTATAACCTTTTATTTGATGGATTACCCGGTTGAGTAAAGGTCCTGGTAGCCTGCCTATCATAATCTTCCTTATTCTCATCTACCAAATAAGCGTAGTCATAATCGTTTTGGGCAGTTTGACCGTTTTCTACTAACCTACCCCAACTTACTGGAGTTGCAGTATCTTCGTCTTCATTAGGTTTTATATACTCTGTATAGGCAACCTGGGATTGATTGCTAGCAAGTAAGTACTCACATTTAGAAATTATGGTTATAGGAGAAATGCTACCTGCACTAGAATCATGACTTACATTCTTTATAGTTACACTTTCAACTTGGTCATACCATTGGAAGGTCCACCTCTTTACAGTTGCTACTGGTTTATGAGTAAGGTACAGATAAGCAGATTTACTTGGGTAATCGGCTATCCTATATTGTACTGTACCCTTTAAATCGAATACCGAACCATTGATAGACTTAGGATATGCCCTTACGGTAGTTATAGTTGGGTCATATGATAACGGTGTATTTGTAACTGTAAAGGAATCTATACCAACTCCACTAAAAATAACTTCGTATTCTGCAGCTTCCTCAGTATCAGATTCTATACCATTAATTACTGGTTTTCTCCAACATTTTAAATCTATAGATTGACCATGACTAGAACCAAACTGAGTATATTCCCAATTCATGGAATATCCCCCTACATCGGGATTACCATTAAAACCAATATAATAATTATAGGATACAGTTGCAGCTGATTGGTTGATATCTACTTGGTCAAGATTACTTGTACCTACTTGTCTAATTGTTACAGTAGCACTTCTAATTGAAGATACTTTATTCTCTAAGCAAGTTACGAATAACTCAGCTTGAGTCTGGTCATTACTGTTTTTGGTAACTTCTAACCAGGATTCTTCGATTGGGTCAATGGTTACTTCTACAAATTCTTTAGTTGAAGTTTGTGTACCATTGATTACCTTCGTTCTGTAAGAATTAACTACAATAGTATCGGGGTCTATCATCTTAGCTGGTACATTCAGTACCTTGGATGAAGGCTGAAATATATTAAAGGTATAATTCCAAGTAATACTTGCAGCTTGTTGTTCAACTGTCAAAGTTATCGAAGTATCACTACTACCAGTTTGAAATATAACGATATCTGCACTTCTTTGACTAGTAGTTGTATTCTCATCTACGGTTACTATGAGTGTATTAGATTGCTCTTCTACATGAATCCAACTTGGAGAACCCGGTATAGACGTAGTCCAAGTAGTATCTTCACTTTGACTTGTAACAGAACCGTTAACAATCTTATACCTTTTACTACTTATGGTAAAAGAGTAAGTACCACTAGGCTTAGCAGGCACTTGTTGATTTAAATCTTGAGTACCGTTATTTACCTTTAGTTCATAAGACCAAGCAACACTAGCACCTGCTTGTTTTACACCTAAACTTAGAGTTTTACTACCGTACTCTAAGTTTAAACTACCACTAAGTTGAGATTCAGAAGTATTCTCTGGCATAGTAGCACTTATACGATATCCCACACCAAGTTCATAAGTTACACTAGTACTACTTACAAAACTAGGTTTAGTTTTTACAGTAGGAGTATCATCATGCCAAGTTGTATCTTTACCATTTACCACGTCCCAATAACCAGACCTTACTAAAGCTTTAACAGTTCCTCCAATATTTGGAGCTGTAGGGAAACTCTCCTTAATAACCAACTCTTCTCTAATGGCCACTGTACCTGCGGCCTGACTACAAGTAATGGTTACGGTTTTGCCTGAACCCACCTGCTCATATACTACAGTACCAGTTCTTGCTTGAGTTGTAGTATTCTCTTTCAGGGTAATAGCCACAGCAGCAGTAGCACTTTGTATTTCAGCAGAAGTAGATTTAACTTGGATATTAACACCTTCATGTGAACCTTCTACTAAAGAACCATTAATATATTTTTCACGATAACTACTAATTGTCCCAGATTTGGTTGTACCTAAGGCATCAAAGTTTAACGTTGGAGTAGAAGTAGTTAATGTGTATCTCCATTCTACTAGATATGCACTTTGAGTTACCGTAACTTCTTTATAGACGGTATCCATAGTTGCCCTTACTACTACACTTCTTTGATTTGCAGTTTTATTTTCTGCTACCGTCAAAGTAGTACCAGATAAACTAAATCCGGTTACTGCAGTAGGTATACTAAGTGTAGGAGTACCTGTAGCATCAGATGCTGCACTAGTTGCACCTGAAGACCAATGGTTAGTTCTACTTGCCCTTGCACTTGCAGAGATTTGTGATGTACCACCTTGCTCAGTAAATGTACTTGGGTTTGCCGAAATAGAAACTACCCATGCACCCTGAGTTACATTGGTTATCTTATTCTCTGCTTGGTATACATCGATTGAGGCACTACCAGATTTACCATTAAGAGTAACGGTTAATGTACGGCTTCCCAATTTAGTTCTTGCCTTTGCAGTCGTGCCCAGATTAGAACCAGATATGTTTTCGGACCATACTACTGAAGCTCCAGAACTTATAGTACCACCATCATCGGTTTTACCATTCCATCCCCAAAGTTGAGAATAAGTATAAGTAGGTGTAACTGCAGTCCCTCCTGATGCAGGGATATCTGCAATGCTTCCTAAATATACAGTAGGTGTACCATAAGTTTTTACACCTGCTGATTGAGCAAATGTTACTGTAACTTTTTTACCAGATTCATTTTGAGTACTAGTAAATACTTGAGAACGGGAGTTTTCTGATTTATTCTCTAAAGCAGTATAGTGATTCTCGTCATCCATAAATATCCAAGAGGGTAAGTCAGGAGATGAAAAACCTACATCTACACTAGTACCCACAGGTTTACCATTTATATACCTTTGCTTAAATGAATTATACCCTGCTATTGCGGGAGTTGCAGAACCTCCTAAAGCTGTATAATTTAGATTTGGATTCTGAACTGAAAAGGTATACTCCCAAGTTTCAACCCCTGCAGCCTGAATAAGATTATATTCGAGGGTTTTACCGGATTCTTGCTGAGTAAAATAGCCTATATGGTTTCTTTGTGATAAGGCAGTATTTTCTTGGGCTTTATAGTATGTACTTTCTAATACAATCCAACTTGGTAAATCCGACATAGCATAAGACACGTTTATATCTGAACCAGTAGCTACACCGTCTAGGTATTTTCTTTTAGTTGAACTTACATGAAAATACGCATCTCCTGTAGTAGATTTACCACCTAAAGCTGAATAATATAGAGTTGGATTTACGACAGTAAAAGTATACTTATAAGTTACCTTATGAATATCGCTGAGCTGTACAGTTTCATTGTTTCCATAGGAACTGGCATTGGTTAATTCCAAGCCAACGTAATTTTCTCCCGTTCCTGTAGGAGAGAGTGCCAACAATTCAGCCTTGGTAGGACATTCATTTGAATCCTTACCAAGGCCTACTTTAGTTTTGACAGCACTCCATGTTGCTATCTCACCCATATTAATCTAAGTTTGTGAATAAAAGTTTTTCTCTTAATTCATCAATCTCGGCTTTTAGAAGTTTGATACCTTCTATTGCCAATACTGACATCTTAGAATAATCTACCTCTTTAACCAAGATATAGGTTTCTCCATCCTTTTCTACCTTTTCGAAGGCTTCAGGATTAGGAACTGTTTCAGGTTTAACCGTATTCTCAGAGACTAATTCTGGGAAATGTTTTTCGATTGTCTGAGCAATTGTACCTATATCATGATTACCTCGAATCATAAATGAATCCGTTGGAATAGAGCAGATTTCATCGAGAGTATGTTCCAATGGTTTAATGAAAGTCTTAAGTCTTTCGTCAGATTCTTTCCATAAACCAGAAGGAGCAGATACCTTCTTAAAGATAATCTCAGCAGTAGTACCCAATCCCAACTGGTCTCTTGTTACTCCATGAGGATTACTCATGTTCTGCATGTGAGTAGTAAGATTGGTTTGAGCATTGGTACCTGCAGCCTTGGCATCTGCAATAGCCGTAGCTTGAGCAGTAGATACTGGTTTATCTGCATCTGATGTATTGTTAACATTACCCAATCCCACTTGAGCTTTAGTTACTCCATGAGGATTAGATTTATTACCAATATGGGAATCTACTTTGGCATTCACAGTAGTATCTGCTTGAGCTCTTGTTGCAGCTTCATCTGAAATTAACTTCTCTACTCTTGTAATCTCACCTTTTCTGTCATTGACTTCTTTAGTGATATTATTCTGGAGAGTAGTATCTGCACCTCTTAAGTCTTCAGCAACTAATTCAACTGCAGCTTCAAGGTCAGTTCTTACTTGAGTATCTGCAGCTTTTCTGTCGGATACCTCTTTATTGATAGCAGTAGTGAGTTCTGTTTTAGCAGCAGCTATTGCAGAATTTCTATCTACTACCTCTTGAGCAATATCATCAGCCAATTCTCCTTGCAAAGCATTAATAGCCTCAGTTCTTGCTGTAACCTCATCTGAGATTTGTTTTGGTAAAGTAGTATCAAGCTTAACCTTATCTGCAGCAGCCATAACACCAGCTTTAGCAGATGATGCAGTAGGAATTTGTAATCCTTGGATACCAGTACCATCTGCCCTTTCATAATTTATGGCAGCTTTAGAGGCATCTGTAACAATTGAGATTAATCGTATAGGATTAAAAGCCATAAGAGCATTAAGATTGTCTGTAGTAGTCTTACCCTTAGCTCCATCATAAGCAGTACCAGTAATCTCTCCAATTACTACTCCACCAGAAACAATCAGAGACCAAGTAGTACCAGTCCATCTGAATTGATAACCGGGTTCTCCCGTAGTTACATTCTGATAAATCTTTCCTGCCTCTCCCGTTATTGGTGTATTATGGTCAGCATCTGCAAAGAGAGAGATATTAGAAAGATCTCCAGTGGGAGACTTATCGTATGTTGCATATACATCGATTACATCATCTACATATGAGGGTAATTGTTCAGAAGGTACTTTACCATTTTCATCCAGAGAAGCTAATCCACTAGCTTGTGCCTTAGTTGCAATGAAGGCATCTAGGGCATCCTGAACTCCTTGTATGTCCTCGGTTAATTCAGTTTTCAAGGCAGCATCTGCTTCTGTTCTTGCAGTTACCTCGTTATCAATTCGGGTACCCAATACAGTATCAGCAGCAGTTCTATCCTGAACTTCCTTATTGATAGCCGTAGTTAACTTGGTGTCTAAGGCAGTATCGGCATCTTTTCGATTCTGAACCTCGGTAGCTATTGAAGCTTCTAAAGTGGTCTTTGTAGTTTGGATTAATTCTTTGAGTTCTGTTTCCAGTTCTGAAGTATCAGTTCCAAGACCATCAATCAAAGCCTTCAAAGCTTTACCTTGTTCTGCACTTAATGGTACCTTAGTTCCACCTGCAGTTAAGTTATTTACTACATCTCCTTCGATAAGAATTTTACCAGCTCTTACTGTAGAAATAGACCAAGCACCTTGAGCAGTTCTCTTGAACTCTCTGTAAAACTCCATACCTGCCAATTCATACATGAATCTCAAAGTAATGGCACCAGTAGTAGGACCACTAAGTTGTAAACTCAATCTAAATTGTTGATAGAAATTGTTGCCGGTATCTACCAATATATAAGGACGGTGTGTAGTGTTATTTGCAATCTCGTTAAGCAATTCATCAGTAAATACTGCTGCAATCTCTTCTGAGGTTGCCGAAGCAGATATATTGAATGCTGCTGCCGGGACAATAATTGGTTCTAATTGAGCATCAAGTTTTTTCAAAGAATCAACTACATCTACTGAACCTCCCATATAGTTCGTATCAGTAAGAGCTGGCATTCCCAAATCATTGGTAAGACCTACTGCAGCTCTTACCTTATTGAATTTAGAATCGGCATCTGCTTTATCAACTTCAATACGTTTTTGTACTTTACCAAAGGCAGCCGAAGTAGTATCTGTTGCTTTTACGTCCAAATCTGCAGGAGTAGTACCGGTTGCCTTTACATAGCCATCGAGTTTGATATCAGTACCATTAAGTATAGGGTTAGAATCCAAACGATGAGTATTGATAGTATGAGCATTGGTAGCATCGATATTATCCTGCAAAGTAGTATCGGCTTCAGTACGGGCAGTCTCTTCAGCATCAATATTATCCTGCAAAGTAGTATCTGCAGCTTCCCTTGCATCTTCTTCATTATCGATACGAGTACCTAATTCATTGTCTGCATTGGTACGGTCTGTAACTTCTTTATCGATACGAGCATTCAGACGAGTATCTTCTTGAGTTCTTGCATACTCCTCGGCATCAATATTGTCTTGGAGAGTTTTGTCAGCAGCTTTTCTTTCTGCAATCTCAGTATCGATACGAACTCCCAGTGCAGCATCAGCAGCAGTTCTTGCAGCTTCTTCTGCATCCAGGGCATCTTGAAGAGCCTTATCTGCAGCCATTCTTTCTTCCCTTTCGGTTCCCAGGTCTGCAGTATTCTGGTCGATTTTACCTTCCAACCGAATGTCTTCTGCCTTACGAGCAGCAATCTCAGTTTCAAGTAAAGCCTTAACTTCCAGATAAGAACCAGAAATATTATTCTGAATACCCTGAATCAATTCCAAATTTCTCTGAATGTTTGCAGCATTCTGAGTGATAAGAGCATCTTGGTTATTTGCTCTTGCCAACAATTCAGTACGAGTTTCAGTAACATAGGTTCTTAAGTCTTCTACTGTCTTGGTCAGAGTAGTACTTAGAGTAGTAAGCTTGGCATCTAAAGCAGCATCACCTTCAACTCGTTTTTCAGTTTCTGTCTCAATCTTCGTAGTTAACTCATTTAACTTCTGAGTCATGGTTGTTGCGAAGTTAGGGTCATCACCTAATGCCCTAGCAATCTCCTCCAGAGTATCCAATACACCAGGAGCAGAGCCAATGATTTTCTGAATTGCAGCTTCTACCTCAGCTTCAGTTTGGAATCCTGAATCATTCAGGAGTTCAGAAACTTTAGTAATATAATTAGCATGTTCTTCAATACCATTCAACTTATTCAGAAGAACATCAGTGAAGTCATTTGAAGAAAGTACCTTTCCATCTACTTTATCTACCTTCTTAGATTCAAGACCCTGGATAGCAGTTGTACGGTCTGAGATTTCCTGGGCAATCTTATTATCTAATAGGGTATCGGCATTCTTACGGTCAGCAACCTCTTTATCAATATTTACCTGAAGAGCTGTATCTCCTGCTAAACGGGTATTGGCTTCATCGGAAATATCCTTAGTTAAACCATTTACTTCGTCTCTATGATTTGCTATTGCAGTATCCAAATTTGCCTGTATAGCATTCTCTCTAACGGTTGCTCGGTCTTTCTCAGTATTAATTGCTACTGTATTAGCTTCTACCTTTGCTTTGACTTCATTTAAACCTGCAGTAGAACCAGTCTCCAAAGAATCAATTCGGTCACTTAAAGTTTTATCTGCTGCTTCCCGGTCCTTAACTTCTTGAGTAACCTCACCTTCTACTCGAGTAATCTCGGATGAAGTCTGTTGGCTTAAGTTAGATATCTGACTTTCAATCTTAGTTTCAAGTGCAGTATCTGCAGACTTACGGTCTCCGACTTCTTTATCCAGATTTACTTGAAGGATTTGGTCTGCTGCCTTACGTTCTGCCGTTTCTGTACCCAAAGCAATATTGGTAGTATCAATACGAGAACTCAGATTACTATCGCCATTAGTACGGTCTACAATTTCCTCATTAACCATATCCTTAACTTCTTTGTAGTTATCGGCAATGGTTTTATTCATGGCAGTGATTGCCTCAGAGTTCTTTGTGATATTTGCTTGATTAGTAGCAATAGCCGTGGTATTAGCATTTACCTGAGCAGTCAATTCGTTCTTAACTGTATTGATAGCATCCTGCATTGATAATCCGAAACTCTCTGAGTAAGAGCAGCAATATTATCGGTATGGGTTTTATCTGCTTCCTTTCTATCAACAGTTTCTTTGTCGATATTTGCCTGCAAGATAGCATCAGCATCTTTACGGTCTTGGATTTCTTTTGCCAGGTTATCTTTAACTACTTGAAGAGCAGTATCTCCAGTAGCAGCCGAGTTATCTACATACTCTTTAAGTTCTTCCTTAAGAGCAGCATCTGCTTCAATTCTTGCGGTTTCTTCATCAGTTATATTTGCCTGGAGGGCTACATCAGCAGCTTCCCGGTCTTCAATCTCTTGGTTTACCTTTTCTGTAATTGCTGCCAACTTCTTGGTGATAGTTGAAGCAAAATTAGGGTCATCTCCTAATGCTTTAGCAATCTCTTCCAGAGTATCAAGTACTTCTGGTGCAGAACCAATAATCTTTTCAATTGCTGCCTCTACCTCAGCTTCAGTTTGATAACCGGCATCATTTGCCAATTGTGATACCAAGGTAATGTAATTTGCATGTTCCTCGATTCCATTCAATTTAGCAAGCAAGAGATCTGTAAAGTCATTCTTAGTTAAAGAATAACCTTCTCTTTTATCTACCTTCTTGGAATTAAGGTCAGCATCTGCAGCAATACGAGCTTCCTTCTCTGCTTCAATTGCAGCAAGTACATCAGACTTATCACCATCAGTCTTTTCACTTAGGGCAGTTATCTTCTGGTCAAGGATTTGGTCCTGAGCAGTACGAGTTGCAGCTTCAGAATTAATATTAGTCTGAAGAACCTGGTCTGCAGATTCCCGAGCTTGAGCCTCTTTATCAATGTTTACCTGGAGGGTATTATCTGCATTGGTACGGTCAGCTACCTCTTTGGTAATTGAATTCTGAAGAGTTTCATCGGCAGCTTTACGATTTACTACCTCATCAGAAAGTTTACTTTCTAAGGCAGCATCACCAGTTTGACGATTAGTGATTTCTTCAGTGAGTTTCAACTGAATGTTTGCATCTGCATTTGCTCTCAATTGGGCTTCTGCAGCAATGTCTTGTTTGAGCTCTGCCTTATCATTGATATGCAATGTATTCAGTTGGTGAATACTTTCTGATAAAGCATCGTCAGCCGTTTTACGAAGCTCAGCTTCTTTATCTACCAAGTCTTTAGCATATGCCAATGAACCAGTAGTTTCATTTCTGAGGTCTGCAATGTCAGCAGTATTCTTATCGACTTTTGCTTCTATCTTATCTATCTTATTGATAAGGTTAGTAACTGCAGTGTCGATTTTATCATTAAGTAAATCCACTGCCTTAATGAAATTAGAGTTAACCTCACTAATTTGGGTACTCAGTTTCCCTTCCTCCTCCTTAGCTCGGTTAACTTCATCTGTCAGTGCATTACGTAAATCCGTTAGTTTGTTGGTAATTGTAGTAGCAAAGTTAGGGTCATTTCCCAATGCTTCTGCCAATTCCTTTAATGTATCAAGTGCATCATCGGCACCATCAATCAAATCACTGATAGCTTGTCTTACCTGTTCTTCAGTTTGGAACTTAGTATCATTCTCCAACTGAGAAAGCTTAGTGATGTAGTTTGCTCTTTCTTCAATGCCTTCCAGTTTCTCTTTGAGTTTATCCGTGAAGTCATTTTTAGATAAGTCGTATCCTTCTCTCTTATCTACCTTATTGGCAATAGAAAGAACGAATGCCCAGAACTCATTAATAGTTCCAGCAAACCCAGCCTTTACGAAGTCATCAAAATAACCTTGTAAAAGTCTTTGGTCAATTTCTTCATTTGTGTAATACTTACTTACGTACATATTGTTATTATTTTAAGGATTGATTACTTGCTTACCACAGAAGAAGTCAGAATTCTTATCTCTGAATGGTTCTCCTTCTTTTCCACAGAAGGCATTCATTGGAATATCTGGATGTTCTGGGTCTGGGTCTCCCCCGTCTTCAATATCACCTCTGATTATTGCATAATCTGGAAGTTGATTGATACGGAATTTTATCACCTGGCCAATACCCGGATGAGGTATTATCTTATCCCAAACTTCTCCAAAGTAATCTTGAAAGCAAGTAACGAACTTACCTCCAGTCATAGACTGAAATGTAGTAACGTCTAAATTACTTTTCTTACTTTCAATATGTACTCCAGATGTACCGTTCAAGACAATCAGGTTACTGTCAAACCAAATACCGTTTCCGGTATTAATTGGTTTCCATCGTAACATTAACATCTTTGCCATATACTTTTCAATTTTATTCTACGAATTGTATTTTGGTATCTCGGTCCCTTTTTAGGATAACCATGAAGACTAATGCTTCATCCTTGGCCTGAGCAACTTGTGTATCTCCAGAAGGTTTATAAGTAATACCATTAATTACGAACCTATCTTCAGACCAGTTAAAATCCCAATAGCCTTCTGGAGTTAAATGTCCCAGTTGTTCTATATATGATTTAGTAACCAGTATTGATAAATTCTCATCATCGAGTTCTCCAGTTACTGTTGCCTTATTAATAGGCCAGTTTCTGAAGGCATTGTAATAACATAATGCCTCGATTGGTATATTATAATATTTAGGGATTTCATCTTCTCCATGACTTAGGAGTTGATTTACATTCTTTGCCCAAGTTATAGTTTGCCTACCAGCATCTATATCCAAGAAATCATTTATAATCTTCTTGTATCTATCCCAAGACCGGTTCTTAACCAATCTATGAGGAGTCTTGGTCATCGTTTTCTAATTAAGGTTCTACCATTACGTTTTACTGGAGAGCTGGGGTTTGGCCCATCTATTAATCCAGGTCTTCTTCTGTCTACTACTCTTGGAACTACTACATGACTTGATTGGTCACAGAATGGTAAGTAGATTTCCAATCGTCCAGCTAACATACAAAGGTTTTTTCTTAACTCGTCTATGATACCACCAGGTTGCATTGCTTGAGAAAATGTTTTCCATAGGGAAGATGTTGCATCGGCAAGTGTATCATAGTACTGCACTTCAGTAGGCCCAGTTGTGATTTGTTTGATTCTATCACCTCGAGCTTGTTCCGGTTTAGAAGAACCATCACCAACTTGTTCTTTGGTTGAAGTAAGTTGACTTAGGTATTCTCCTGTACTTGTTAATAAATTAAGGAGCTTAACATTGAGATAATCCCATGCTGCCAATTCCATAATTAATTGGTTTTCTAGAGCTTCATACATTAACTCATCATTATATTTATCCAGTGGGATAATATGATTTACTAGCGGTTGGATATATAACTGCCATTTAGTTATGTACATTGCTTTCTCTTCTGATGACATACCATCTGAGATTTCTGAAGGAATGTAATAATTAATTAGGTTATATATACTATCGGTTAATGTAGTTTTAGACTCGGTATTTACAATTACGGTTTTAGTTGCTTTTAAGTCAAGTCCATCGGAGTTCGTTATGTTCAACGCTACTGTATAGAATCCGGACTTTTCATAAGTATAAGTAGGTTGTTTAACATCATAAACGGACCCCTTATCATCACCAAAGTCCCAGTCAAAAATGGCCTTGGCTGGGACTTTGGTTAATACTCTAAATGAAACTTCCAGACCATTCGCAATAGCTACAAAGTCTAGATTGTCCATGGTATCTTATTTTTTAGATTCTTCGAACTCTTCCAACAGAACCTGAATCAGAGTTTCAACTGTATCACCTTTGTCGGCAACAATTTCGTGACGAGCAGCGATAAGGGTTGCTTCTTCGAGAGTATAGGCTTTGGCAATCTTTTTGATTTCCATACCTTTTTCGAACTGAGCATTCAGTTTCTTTTCCAACTTATCGATGTCATCATTGGAGTATTTGTCGACAGCTTTCTTATCAAGAACCAAACGCAGGTGACCTGAATTCAAAGCCATCTGAATCTTTTTAGTTCTGTACTGTCGAGCACTCAATTCTTTTTCTTCTCCTCTACAAATTGTAATACCTGTAGATTGGTCATGGAAGC
>ERZ839767.1530-NODE-1530-length-34721-cov-12.408787_pt1 | contig 34721 bp, 35 predicted proteins | sample MGYA00519879_ERZ839767 | MGnify/ENA primary metagenome ERZ839767 (study PRJEB31850, sample SAMEA3708852) | human gut metagenome | biome: human gut; feature: human-associated habitat; material: faeces | place: China | collected 2014 ... | reverse complement strand
GATTATTCCAATCGAATGACCAGCCTGTGTGGGATATGCTTCCCCGGCGATGTAGTGCCATGACTTTTGGCAGGGATATGGAGGAACCCTGACCAAAACGAGCATACCAAATACGGATCTCTTGCTAAATGCCAGTTCCTCAACTTTGCAGATTTCGTTGATTATGTCCGAATACGATAGCGGCTGATTTGAATTCCACAAGACATTCATAATCTGGAATTCTGCTTTCGTGATTTGAAATGGCACTGTTGTTTCTTTCACTGATTTATCCTCCATTCCACATTATCTTAGTGACACCTTTTTCCGAGTCGTTTGATCAGTAGTGCCTTTGCCATTTCGGAGTCTTTCTGTTTAGGCAATGACGTCAAATAAGATAACGCATCATTCCATTGTTCTAGTGTAAATTCTTGAACCTCAATCCTTGAGATTTCTTGTGCTAATACATCACGGCATACACATTCTGAGAATCGCAAATCAGATAATTGTTCTAATCCGCACAACATCTGTATGAGAATGTAATGAGATTTTACACAAGGTAGTATTTCATTTCATCAATATGCAGCCTCCAACTTGTATTGTTCGAGATAAAGAACTATAATGTACTCTGTGGAGGTGCGAAATGGACTATATGACATTGAAAGAGGCCGCCGAGAAGTGGGGCGTGACACCTCGTAGGGTAAATTATTATTGTGCTGGTGGGCGTATCCCCGGTGCTGTGAAAATGGCCGGTGTTTGGCTGCTCCCTAAAACTGCGGAGAAGCCGACTGATAGGCGCAGAAAGGAAGGAAAAAAGAATAATGAAGATTCTCTTAATTGAAGATGATATAGAAATAAGTGAAATGTTATGTAGCTATCTTATAGCAGAAAATTTTGAAGTTGTCTGCGCTACCGATGGTCAAAAGGCATGTGAGGCTTTCGACATTGGTTCTTATAGTATCGTCTTGTTGGATTTGATGATTCCCAAAATTACAGGTATGAATGTAATGAAGTATATTCGTCAAAAAAGTACGGTGCCAATTATCATCATTTCTGCAAAGGATTCGGATTCCGACAAAACTTTAGGTTTGGGCCTCGGTGCGGATGATTATATTACAAAACCGTTTTCCATAACAGAGGTTATGGCGCGTATTAAAGCAAACATACGGAGAAATACCGAATATGCTGCCGTACAGCCAGAGCAAACGAAACTTGTGTGGGGCCCATTGGTTATGAACTTGGAAAATCACACCGTCACAAAATCAGGCGAGATTATCGAACTGACCGCAAAAGAATTTGATATTTTACGGCTGCTTCTGGAAAACCCACAAAGGGTCTACACAAAGGCTCAAATCTATTCTTTAATTTGGAATGATGCCTATATGGGGGATGAAAATGCCGTCAATGTTCACATCAGCCGTTTACGAACGAAAATTGAGGATGATCCACGAAAGCCACAAGTTGTTATAACTGTATGGGGAATTGGCTATAAGCTGGGAGAACAGAAATGAGCAATGCGACAATTATCTTTTTACTAACCCTCTGTATTATGATTTTAATCTGTATCATTGTGTACCAGCAGTTTGTATTCCATAACGGAACAAAAGCAAAAATACATGAGATCAGCAGCAAATTGAAAGAACTTCTTGACACCGACAGCGACGAAAAAGTGACAGTCTTTACCGATAATAAGGCACTGATAGAGCTTGCAACACAAATCAATCGAATGTTGGAAGATCGGCAAAAAGTAAAAGTTGAGTATCGGCGGGCTGAAATGGCATCCAAAAAGATGTTATCTAACATTTCCCACGACATTAAAACTCCCATGACAGTGATTCTTGGCTATTTGGAGATTATGCGTTTGAACGGAACCCAAAGCAATGAAATGTTGCAAAAGGTAGAAAGCACTGCCCAGCGGGTAATGGGATTGATTACACAATTCTTTACGCTTGCTAAATTAGAGGCTGGCGATACAGATATGCCATTGGAGCGTTTGAATGTGAACGAAGCCTGCCGGGAAAATATTTTGGATTTCTATGAACTCCTTTCACAAAAAAATTTTGAAGTGGAAATTAACATACCCGATCATGTATTGTATGCAAATGCCAATAAAGATGCGTTGCAAAGAATTATGTTCAATTTGATTTCCAATGCAATTCGCTATGGCGGCGATGGAAAATATTTAGGTATGTTTTTGCGGGCAGATCAGGCACATATCTATATAGACATTGTGGACAGGGGCCGTGGAATTGAAAAAGAATTTGCCGATTCGGTTTTTGATCGGCTGTTTATGATGGAAGATTCCAGAAATAGCGCCATGCAAGGAAATGGTCTTGGACTGACGATTGCGAAAAATCTTGCCTTGCAACTCGGTGGCGATATTACTTTAGAAAGTCATCCGCACCAGAAAACAGTTTTCACTATTACGCTCAAGAAAATGGCCTATTAAACCATAGGTCATTTTTTCAAGAAAGAAATTTGTAAGAATTATTCAAGAGTTTTGAAAATCGAACTTTCTATAATGTCAGTAGAAAGGAGGGCAAGACAATGCCATTTATTTTACAAACAAGTGGTCTTTCTAAAAAGATCGGTAGTAAGGCACTTGTCACTGATGTTAATATTCATATTCCCAAAGGGGAAATTTATGGTTTTCTTGGTCCTAACGGAGCTGGTAAAACCACAGTGATGAAGATGATTACTAACCTTTGGAAACCTACCAGTGGGACTATTGAGGTGTTTGGAGAGGTATTGACTCCAAAATCCTATGAAGTCTTAAAAAGAATGGGAAGTATCATCGAGTTTCCCACCTTTTATGACCACATGACCGGGCGTGAGAACTTACAGCTTCATTGTGAGTGTATGGGCTATTACAATGTTGACAGTATTGAAAGTGCGTTGCAAATGCTGGACTTGACATCAGCAGCCGATCAGCCGGTCAAGAACTATTCCCTCGGCATGAAAGAACGCCTCGGAATTGCAAGAGCCATTATGTGCAAGCCGGAACTGCTTATTCTCGACGAACCCACAAACGGCCTTGATCCAGCAGGAATGAAACAAATCCGTGATTTATTAAAAACACTTTGTTCGGAGTACGGTATTACCGTTATGATTTCAAGTCACATTTTATCTGAAGTGGAGAGTATTGCGGATACCGTTGCTATTATCCATCACGGAAAAATGATGAAAGAAATTCGTATGCAAGATATTGAGGAAATGAACCTCAATTATGTGGAGCTTTCTGTCACGGATGAAAAGCGGGCTGCCTATGTCTTGACTGAAAAGTTGGGTCTGCAAAATTTTAAAATTCTTGACAGCGGTAAAATTCGCATATATGACCATGCAGCGTCTACCCAGCAGTTGACGAAAATACTGGCTCTGAATGATGTTGAAGTTGTGAGCATTGGAAAGAAATCTGAAACGCTGGAGGACTACTTCTTGAAGCTGACCGGGGAGGTGAAATATCATGCTTAAACTCATTAGGCTGGAATGGAAAAAGAATAATGTAGGCAAGTACATTCGCAATGTGGTTATCATGTCGGCTCTGATCTGCCTGTTCATATTTGCCCTTTGCTATTTGGGAATTGCCAATGATCCTGATACGGGTGTTCCTGATGCGGCGCCGGGTAACAGTGCGATTTCTTCCTCTATCGAGCTGTTTACAAGCATGGCTTTTCTGGTGTTTACCAGTGTCATGTTGTCCACATACATTGTGAGCGCCTATAAAAACAAAACCATGAACTTAATGTTTTCGTATCCAATTAAGCGACAGAAAATTCTCGTTTCTCAAATGTTAGCTGTATGGATTTTCAATTTCGTGGCTCTGGTGCTGACAAAACTATTGATTTACGGCTGCATTTTACTTGGTTCACAATTCATGGTTTCCTCATTCCCACTGGACTACAACATGGCAAGTATGGGGTTCTATATTCAGTTACTCTTAAAGTCCGTTGTCATTGTAACCATGAGTTTTATCGCCTTGTTTATTGGTATGGCTATGAAGTCCTCAAAAGCTACCATCGTATCATCTTTTCTGCTGATTTTTTTGACACAGGCTAATGTGGGCGATTTTTCTTTGGCGGATAATGCCATTCTTCCTGTTGTACTTATGGTACTTTCCTTAATCTTTGCGTTTCTCTCGATTTACAATGTGGAAACTAAGGATTTGAACTAAAATGCTCGATGAAAAGGAAAGTTCTTATAGTGATGCCAATTATAAATTGATATTAAATAGTTATTAAACTGCCGGGCGACGGCAAAAGAAAAAAAGCCGTCGTCCAGCAGACACATTTCCATGCGCCTATGAAGCGGCGGCTTTGAGAAAAATCAGAGCCGCCGTTTCTTTTCATTTATCCTAAACCAACGACGACCTAACACCGTGCAAATCCACGGCGGCATATAGGAGGATTGCCGCCGTGTCTATTTTTGTCTTTTTTCACAGTACCCATGACCTACATCAGTTAAAAAAAGCATAGCTCCCCCTCCGGGTTATTCCGGCTATGTATGTGAAATTTGTTGGAACTTTAACTATCATGTCATTTCATGCGTCCGTGTGGCTTCATGCCGCACGGGCGCTTTTGTGTTCTTATGGGGCTGCTTCGGGTCTTGTTGGCCCGAAGTCATTCCCCGGTGCCGCTCCCCGCCGCCTTCGTTTCCCTCTGAGTGGGCGCTGTACAATTCAGCGGGATTGCAAGCTGCCGCCGATCAAGGCATATCAGAAGGCATTGCCCCCGGACACGGTGCAGTACATCGGCATCGCCGCAGATGAACCCAAGCGACTGGCACGATTAAAACCCGGTCAGATTTCTTTGCTGGACAAGTACCATGTGGCCGAACCAGAAGCGAGGTCTATGTGCGCAGCTGAGGGGCTGCTGTCCCCGCTGTATGACTTCACTAAACGCGGGGGTTGTTGGTTTTGCCCGAACGCATCAATCAGCGAACTGCGGCATCTCTACAGATACCACCCCGAACTCTGGCAGCTTTTGCTTGAATTACAGGACGTGCCGAATAAACCCACCGAACGTTTTAGTTGGCGACGCACTTTTCGTGAGATAGACGAACGCTTTCGGCAGGAGGGCGAACAACTAAGTTTTTATGAGGAACGGTGAACAATGGACGAACAGAAAAGACCCCGCGCGTGGGTGTACGCGAGAATTCCCGGCGACTACGATGGCACAATGAACAGCTATAAAGTTTGCTCAATGCAGGCGCTGCATGACGGCTGTGATATTGTCGGTGGGAGCATCGACGAACGCGGCGGCTGGCTGCTGCGTCCCGGCTACCGTGATATGCTGCGGCAAATTAAGGCCGGAAAAGTTGACCGGGTTTACATCTGCCGTATGCGTCAGGTCAGCGGCAAGGAGCGCCACTTGCACTCTTTTTTCAAGCGGCTTATGCAGCATGGGGTACAGGTCACGGCCACCGAGTACAGCTTGCGTGACCGGGTTAATATGTTTCGGCTGGCTCGTCGTGTCGAACGTTATGCGACCAGAAAAGGTCTGCGGCTGCCGTGGTGATTGTCAGCGGGCGGCGTACTGTGCCTATGGCACAGTACGAGCAAGCACGGCATTTGGTGTACCAAACGCCCACTTGTTAGGGGAATCCCCCTAAGACCCCTGCTTCCGCTTTCTGAAATATAAATTTCCCGCTGCGAAAATATTTGCATTTCTATGAACTTTGAAAATTGGCTATTGCTATTGTTTCGGCGCACCGATATAATATAAGTAAGGAGGCGGAAACAATGGTTATAGAAGATTTACTTGCCAAGCGCGGGGCATGACAAAGTATAAACTTGCTGTGCAAGCGGGAATTCCGCACCCGACGCTCAGTGATATTTGCAGCGGAAAAACAAAACTCGAAAAATGCTCTGCCGAAACGGTCTATAAGTTGTCGCAGGTGTTGGGAGTTTCTATGGAGCAGTTGACGGAGGATGGCATCCGCCAAACCGAACGTGAACGCGCCTACGAGTATGGCTTGCCGGACTATTTGCAGCACGACTTGGATGCGTATAAAAGCGGAATCAAAAATCACAGCAGCCTGTTGGACTGTTTATGGGGTGAACTTTATGGCAGCATCAACATGGCAGAAATCAATGAAAGAAGCATTACCCACGAACACGCAGACTACCTGCGAAAGAAATACTTGTATGGAGCAAAGCTATGACTGATTTTACAAACTGCCCCATTGTTCCCGGTAGAGCTTACAATGGAGCAAACGGCAGCAAGATTGCCGTTGAATATGGCGGCGGGATTTATATGCTGAAATTTCCCCCGTCAGGGGAACGAAAGCCCACAAACTTGTCGTACACCAATAGCTGCATTAGTGAACACCTTGCAAGCAGCATCTTCAATCTAATTGGAATCAACGCGCAGAAAACCGAACTTGGAACCTTTTCTATTAAAGGCAAAACAAAAGTTGTCTGTGCCTGCAAGGACTTTGCAACAGGCAGCAAGCGCCTGTTCGACTTCTGCTCTATCAAAAACACAATTCTCGACTCTGATAGCAACGGCAGCGGCACGGAACTGGAAGATGTGATGGACACCATTGACAAGCAGCAATATGTATCGCCGGTAGAATTGCGGGAGCATTTCTGGAATGTCTTTATCGTGGATGCGCTGCTCGGAAATTTTGACCGCCACAATGGAAACTGGGGATTTCTTTACGATGACCAGACCCACAGAACAGAAATTGCCCCTGTTTTCGATTGCGGTAGCTGCTTACTTCCACAGGCAGATGAAAATGTCATGCAAGCTGTGCTTACCAATGAAGCAGAACTTCATGCACGGGTGTTCCAATTTCCTACCTCGGCTATAAAACTGAACGGACGGAAAATCAATTACTACGATTTTATCACCCGCGCGGAAAACGATGACTGCAATGCTGCATTGGAACGTGTTTTCCCAAAAATTGATATGGAAAAAATCGCAGCTTTCATTGATGGCACACCTGTAATTTCCGATTTGCAAAAGCAATTTTACTCACGCTATTTACAAGCTCGGTACGACTTGATTCTCTCACCGGCCTACAAACTGATTGAACCACAAAAGTAAATTGAATATGTGCATAAGTGCATCGCCCAACCGCGATGCACTATTTTTATGTCCAGATTTTATAGGGGGGATTCCTATTCGCAAAAGAAATAACCGCGTTGTTGTTCATCTGAACGATGCTGAACTTTCAAAGCTGGAGCAGGATACGGCGACAGCCGAGATGTGCCGAGAAAAGTATATCCGGCTGGCACTGATGGGCATTATAATTCACCCGCGCCCACCCGATAATTACGGAAAAGTTCTGCAACAGCTTTCGGCATACGGCAACAATCTGAATCAGATTGCCCACGTGGTCAATGCAACCGGCAGAGCCACAGCAGAACAATTAGACACAGCTTTGCAAATCTTGGAGAAAACATGGGATTATGTGGAGGATACGCTTTGATATGGCCTACACCAAAATCAAACCGGTGAAGCATCATCTGCAAAGATGTCTGGACTATACCAGTAACCCTAAAAAGACAGAAAAATTCAGCGCAGATGATTTAAACCGGCTGTTATCCTACACACAGAATCAAAACAAAACCGAGCATCAATTATATGTGACGGGGTTCAGATGTAACCCGGCCACTGCTTACCGCAGAATGTACCGCACAAAGAAACGCTGGAATCAACCGATGGATGAGGGTGATATTTTGGCCTATCACATCATTCAAAGTTTCAGCCCCGGTGAAGCCACCCCCGACCAAGTACATAAGATTGGCTGTGAATTTGCACGGCGGTTTCTTGCGGATCGGTTTGAGTGTACGGTCAGCACCCATTTGGACAAAGGCCACCTGCACAATCATATAGTCGTCAATTCGGTATCCTATGCGGATGGCAAAATGTTCCGCAACAACTTTGACACCTACTACCACGGAATCCGACAGGTATCGGATGAACTTTGCAGAGAGAATCGGCTGTCCGTAATCGAAACGGACGGCAAGGGAAAATCTTATGACGAGTGGCTAAGCGGTCAGGCCGGCAAGCCTACCATTCGTGGTATGGTACGCAAAGATGTGGAACAGGCTATTGCTGCCGCCGACAGCTTTGATGGCTTTATCACGGAATTGCAGAACATGGGCTACACGGTCAAATATGGCCCGCGTGTGGAACACATGGCTGTGCGCCATAAAGACGCCCAGCGAAATATCCGCATTGACCGGCTCGACCCGCGCTTTTCCGAGACAGCGCTGCGGGAGTATTACCGCCAACTGCACCGTATGCCCACCGAAATGCAGCAGGAATACCGGCAGGAAAACGCCCCGGCAAAACCGAAATGGCAGCCCACAGAATTAAAGCCCACTGTGCGGCGAGCGCGGTATCTCGGCAAGCTGCCGCGCCGGTATCCCAAGGTGTCCGGCTTTATGGCTTGCTACTATCACTACTGCGCCCTGCTGCGCAAAGCCTACCACGGCAAGAGCACAAAGCGCTGCTACTTTTTGCTGCGTGAGGATTTTCTGCTGTTCAGCCGATACCAGCAGCAGACAAAATTCCTATGGGAAAACCATATTGAAACTATGGATGAACTGCTGGCCTACAAGGAAAATGCAGAAGTCCAAATCCAACAGCTTGCCCGCCAGCGCAAAGTTTTATATCGGCAAAAGCGTGGACCGGAACGTGCCGCGCGGGAAGAAAAAATCAAATCACTGACCCAGCAAATGAAAGCCCTGCGCCATGAGGTTTACATCTGTTCCGACATCGAAACAGATGCTGCCGAGGTGCAGGAAAAACTACGGCAAGCAGAACTTGCCGCACAGGAAGAACGAAATGAGGTGAAACAAGATGAACAACGGAGGCGAAGCAGCCGATCAGATGGTGCGGGAAGCCTTACAGGTTACCGAAGTAGCCATTAAGCTGTCTGCGCTGGGCATTAAAAACGCACTGGCCTTATCGCTGGCCTACGCCAAGGAAAATCCTAAAGTGAAAGGCAAAACCAGCCTTGACCGTCTGTTGCGGGAGGGCAAGGAACTAAAAATTATTGCCCTGCAAAGCAAAGACGTGGGACAGTTTAAGGAATTGGCAAAGCAGTACGGCGTCTTGTTCGCGGTCATCAAGGATAAGGCACAGAACGAAAAAGTTGACGTCATGTTCAAAGCTGAAGATGTCGCCAAACTAAACCGCATCTATGAGCAGTTGGGATATGCCATTCCCAAGGTCACCACGGCAGACAGAAAAAAAGACCCAACCCGCCGTCAATCCGGCGACAGCTTGCTGACGCGCGGGAAGAATCCTTTGGATATTGACCCCCGGCCATCTGTGCGGGCAACCATTATGGCACTGAAAAAAGCCGCCCGCACAGCAGCACAGGCACAGAAAAAAGTGCAGAATATTATTGCAGAGGAGGAGCGATAAATGTACGAACAGCGATTGCCCATCGAGGAGTGGAAAGCCAAAAAGCAAGCCGAACTTAAAGAAACCATTGCGGCGCAAAGATCCGTATTGCAGGAAGTTGTGCAGGATGGCCAGCGCCTTGCCGACTATCTGTACGGCAGGGGGCGGCTTGGCAGTCATATCACATCCGGCAATGCAGCACTTGTGCTGCAAACTCTGCCGCAAGCGCGGGCCGTATTGACCGCCAAAGACTGGGATAAATTCGGGCGACGCGTAAACAAAGGGGCAAAAGGCATCCCGCAGCTTGTGCGCGTCAACGGTTATTATAATGTCGACTCAATTTTCGATGTGTCCATGACCTACGGCAACAAGCCGTATCCGATTCCTGAAATCAAGCCGGAGCAGATGGACAAGGCCATCAAGGAACTGGAGCGCCTTTCTCCGGTCAACATCATTTTTCAAAATGAGGGCGTTGTCGGGTACGATGCCGAGCAACACGCGATTGTGTTCCCAACGGTCATGCCGCAGCGTGAAGTGCTGGCACGACTGCCCGCCGAAATCGTCATTGCAACCGCAGAGCAGCACACGCCGGGTATCTCCCAAGCGCCTTATCTGCGAAAAACAGCAATGGCCGTTTCGGTGGAGTTTTGCGGGCGGTTTTCCCTGCCGATGCCCGATACCGCTGCCACTACGCTGGACGGGATGGGCACCCTCATTCCACCCGGCGAGGAACGCAAAACACTGGAAGAAATTCGGGAACTGTCTGTGACTATTGGAGACACTGTGGAAAAGGCACTCGGTTTGCAGCGCGGTCAGAGCGCACCGCAGCGGGATGAGGCCCGCTAAACATCATGCGCCCGAATAAGGACCGCCGCACAGAAATTATTCTGTACGGGCTGTTGCTGATACCGCTGCTGTTTACTGCCGCAGCGCTGGCACAGGCAACTGAACAGGCACAGGGGCTGGCAGAAATCACCGCAGTGTTGTCCGAAATTCTGCACACCCCATCCATGCTGCGCTGGTGCGCCAGCACTCCAAAATTTCTGCTGGCGGTGCTGGTGCTTTATCCGTTGGCCGTCTACTGCTATATGCTCGACCAAGCAGACCGCCACCCCGGCGCGGAACATGGCACGGCCAAGTGGGGCAGCGCCCACAGACTAAACATCAAGTACCGCAATACCAAAGACACCAAAGAAAATTACATCTTGACCGAGAATGTACGCTTCAGCACCGACAGCCATGCGCATAAACATAATCTCAACATTATCGTAATCGGCGGATCTGGCAGCGGCAAGACACGCTTTTATGTGAAGCCCAACGCGCTGCAACTGATTGGCTCATATCTATTTCTGGACCCCAAAGGGGAATTGACGCGCACCCTCGGCAGAATCATGGAAACGAAAGGTATCAGCGTGACAGTGCTTGACCTTGTGCATTTTCAAGGCCATTACAATCCGATGGCCTATCTCGAAACCGATGAGGACGCCATCAAGCTGGCGTTCGCCATTGTCAACAACACCAAACCCAAGGATGCCCCCAGCGGCGGTGATAAGTTTTGGGATGATTCTTCTGTGCTGCTGATCTCCGCACTGATTCTCTATCTCATGTACGAAGCCCCTGCCAGTGAGCAGAATTTTTCCACATTGATGTATATGATTCTGAATTGCCAAGTCAGCGAAAATGAAATGGTCGAGAACCCCTTGATGATGCTGTTTGGAGAACTGGAGCGCCGCGACCCGCAGCACCCCGCTGTCCTGCAATTCAAGTCTTTTATGTTGGGTGCGAAAAAGACGCTGCAATCCATCTTGATTTCGGCAGCGGCAAACTTGTACATGTTCAACTCCCGCAAGTTTGCAGAAATGACTTCGCGCGATGAAATGTTCCTGCCGCGTATGGGGCTGGAGCAGCGGGCATTATTTATTGTTTTGCCCGACAATGATACAACTTTTAATTTCATTGCAACGATGCTCTACACACAGCTTTTCGACCAACTTTTTCGTTTGGCCGATTCTACACCGGAATACAACGGTGCGCTGCCGATTCATGTGCGGCTGATGATGGATGAATTTGCGAATGTCGCCTTGCCCAAAAACTTCAAAAACATTTTGGCCGTGTGCCGCAGCCGAAATATCAGCTGCGACATTATTTTGCAGAACATTGCCCAACTAAAAAGCCTGTTCAAAGATGATTGGGAAGGCATAATCGGAAACTGTGACACCCTGCTTTACCTCGGCGGTAACGAGTACGGCACATACGAATATCTTTCCAAGATTCTCGGCAAGGAAACCGAACGCACCAAAAGCCAAAGCATTGGAAAAGGCAGCCGGGGCAGCAGCAGCGACAGCCTGCAAACGGCGGGTCGTGAACTGTGTATGCCGGATGAAATCCGCCGTATGCGTGACGATGAGTGCCTGCTGCTGATGCGCAGCGAGGACCCTGTCATCGACAAAAAGTATAATCTGCTCCACCACCCGAATGTAAAATATACACCCGATGCAGGAGGTGAGCCTTATGTAATGCCGCCCGACTATATGGGTGACGCCGTCACTATCACAATGGACGCTGTTGCCGCAGCGACAGCACCCGAAATCACCGAAGAAATGTACGAACAGCTCGACTACTTAGAAAAACACCCGGAGGAAAATTATTATGAAAATGAAGAAAGCTTCTCTCAATACGACCAAGGTGACTGACCGCAAAATCAAGCGCATTTATCTGACGGCGGCGACGGTGGTTGCCGCTGCTTTTGTTATGGCCTTGCCTGCCTTTGCAGATGACCCGCTGACGACCATCAACAATCTGAGCGACTTTGTGTTCAGCGCCATCAAAGCCATCGGCGCGATCCTGCTGGGGTTCGGCATCGTGCAAATCGGCCTTGCTCTCAAAGGCCACGATGCCAGCCAGCGGGCGCAAGGCTTTATGACGTTTTTTGGCGGCGTTGTTATCTACTTTGCAAAGGATATTTTGGACATGATTCTATAAAAACACCGCTTGAATGTGTAGTCATACTGTGATACAATAAACGTAAATAGGAGGTGTCCATTATGATGCAAACATTCGTTCGTCCATCGCGTGATTTACGAAACCACTATGCCGAAATCGCAGATATGACAAAAAATCATAATCATGTGATTATTACGAACCAAGGGCGCGGAGAGTCCGTTCTCATCAATATTGAGGACTACGCCAAGTATGAAGAGTTTCTGCATCAACGGTATGTGGCCGAGGAACTGGCAAAAGCCAAACAACAGGCTGCCGACCCTAACACGCAATGGGAAGATCACGATAGTGTATGGGGGATGCTGAATAAGGAATATGGATTATAAAATCAAATATCTGCCCCTTGCCGTGCAGGACTTGAGAGATATTGCACAATATCTCTCCGGCTTTTATCCTAAGACTGCTACGCGTGTGCTGCGAGAAATCCGGGGAAAAGTCGAAAAGTTATCAGCGACACCCAATATGTGCGAGGAATATGAACATGACCCCAGCTATCGAAAACTGGTTGCCGACCAATACCTTGTGTTCTATCGTGTTCAAGAAGAACAGCAGATTGTAGAAATCCATCGTGTACTGCGAGGCTCATGGAATTTACCGCAGTATTTAGAATAATATCAAATGTACGACCGTTTTGCTTTCCAGCAAGGCGGTCATTTTTTTGCAGGAAAGAAGGTGAAAACTTGAATCAAAACTGGATCGTCGAAAATCTGAACAACGCCTTTTCTACATGGAATGGAAAGCTGGGCGAGTTATGGGGGCTGGTGACAACCGGCCCCCAAACTTTTAAGGGCGGTGCAGTGTGGAGCGTGATGCAGACACTGCACAATGGTATGGTTGGCATTGGCTATGCACTGGTCGTGCTGTTCTTTGCTATATCGCTATGCAAAAACACAATGAATTTTCACGAGATAAAACGCCCCGAAGCTGCCATCCACTACTTTCTCCGCTTTGTGGCGGCAAAGGCACTTGTGGGATATGGCATGGACATTATGCTGAATGTGTTTTCCATCTGTAACGGCATCGTCACAGATATGGCCGACAGCATGGGCGGTATCTCGGAAGCTATGGTGTCGCTGCCCGCAGAAATGCAGACCGCTATCGAAAATGTGGGATTTCTCGCCAGCATACCGCTATGGCTCGTAACGATTCTCGGCAGCTTGTTCATTACGGTGCTTTCCTTTGTAATGATTCTTACCGTGTATGGTCGCTTCTTCCGTTTGTATATGTACACAGCGCTGGCTCCGCTGCCGCTGGCGGCTTTTGCGGGGGAAAGCACACAATCCGTGGGCATATCGTTTTTGAAAAGTTATGTCGGCGTGTGCTTAGAGGGTGCGGTCATTGTGCTGGCCTGTGTGATTTACTCGGCGTTTGTCAGTACGCCAACAGTAGCCAGCGGCGAGGCGACCACTATTGTGTGGAGCTACCTTGCCGAAACCGTGTTCAATATGCTCGTACTTGTGGGGCTGATAAAAGGCTCTGACCGAATTATCCATGAAATGATGGGGTTGTAATATGCAAATTCCGATAAATAAAGAAATCCGCCATTACCAAGAGGAACTCTTTTTGGGGCTGAATCTGCGGCAGATGATTTGCTCCGGCGCGGCCATTGCCGTGGCAGTTGCGGTCTATTTGGGGCTGACCCCGCCGTTGGGTCATGAAACGGCGGGCTGGGTCTGCATTGTGGCCGCTGCGCCGATTGCAGCAGCAGGATTTTTTACTTATGACTGTCTGACCTTTGAAAAATTCCTGCTTGTTGTAATAGACAGCACAGTTATCAGAAACGATTGGCGGTTATGGAAAACCGAAAACAAATATTGCAAAAAGAAAAAAGGTGATAAGCATTGAGACTAAGTGAGTACGCATCTACGCGAAAAACGCGCGGCAGCTATAAAATGCCCCGTTCCGTGCAGCAGAGCATCCCCATCGACAGAATCTATGCAGACGGTGTTTGGCAATCGGAAAATGTGTTCAGTTTGATGTGGCAAATCAGCGACATCAACTACGCCATGCAGAGTGACGCGGCCAAGCAGAATATTCTAACGCAGCTTGGCACGGTCTACGCGGGCATCCCCGCTGACTGCTGGATGCAAGTCTGCATCGTCAGCCAGCGCATTTTGAGGTTATGCAGAATGGTCTGCGTGTGAATCCTATGGATATGGTTTGTCCGCAAGAGAAGAAACAATAAGTAATCGGTTATCCTGACAAAAGCAGTCTTGAAAGTGTTTTGGCACTTTCAAGACTGCTTCATTATTGTTTATACTGTATCATCTGTGGAAAGTTGTGTGCTTTCTTTTCATGGTGATGGAGAGTGCAAGCATTGCAATGTTCCATAGCAAAGATGCACCGGAAAGACCAACAGCCGCCGTCGCAAGCGATTTTGCCGTAGCAGAGTCATTTGCTTCTTTGTTTGCCACAGCGGAAGTGTCGCGTACAAGACCGGCATTGATGGTCGTGCCATCGGTCATTGTAAGAATTAGGTAGCCGTCGTTATCAATCATGGCGTTGTCTATTCCGCGCCCGGCAGTACCATCCTGTCCATCCTTGCCATCCTGACCGTTTTGTCCGTCTTGACCATTTACACCGTTTTTTCCGTTAATTCCATTGGTGCCATTTTGCCCGGAAGCGCCATCGGCACCGGCATCGCCTTTTTCGCCTTGGACACCCTGAATGCCTTGCTCGCCTTGGTCACCCTTGTCGCCCTTTTCACCTTGGACACCCTGAATGCCTTGCTCGCCTTGGTCACCCTTGTCGCCTTTTTCGCCTTGGGCACCTGTCGCTCCCATTTCTCCGGTAGCTTTCACATTGAGAGATTCCCAATTCTGACCATTGTCATAGGAAACATACCAGAGGTTATCATCACCGATTTTGAGCTGCGGTGTTCGACCATCGACACCGTTTGTTCCGTCTGCGCCGTCCTTGCCGTCTGCACCATCCGTTCCGGCAGCTTTTACGCCGGTATCAGTAGTGCCGATCCACCAGTTACCGTTTTCGCCGATGCTGGGGGTCAGACCGTCTGCACCGTTCGTGCCGTTTGTACCGTCCGTTCCGGCAGCTTTTACGCCTGTGTCGGTTTCACCGATCCACCAGTTGCCGTTTTCGCCAATGCTGGGGGTCAGACCGTCCGCACCGTTCGTGCCGTTTGTACCGTCCGTTCCGGCAGCTTTTACGCCGGTATCGGTAGTGCCGATCCACCAGTTACCGTTTTCGCCGATGCTGGGGGTCAGACCATCCGCACCGTTCGTGCCGTCTGCACCATCCGTTCCGACAGCCTTTACGCCTGTGTCGGTTTCACCGATCCACCAGTTGCCGTTTTCGCCAATGTAGGGCGTTTCACCGTCCTCGCCTTTTTCACCATCCTTACCATCGGTGCCTGCCGCCTTAACTTTCGTATCCGTAAAGCCGATCCACCAGTTGCCGTTCTCACCGATATACGGAGTTTCGCCGTCCTTGCCCGGCTTTCCGTCGTCACCGGCCGCTTTTACGCCGGTGTCGGTTCCCCCGACCCACCAGTTGCCATTGCTACCGATGTAAGGCGCTTCGTCCGCGCGATAATGCGCCTCGTTGGACCAAACGCTCTCATAATCCTTGTTGTCTACCGTTGCTACGGTCGTCACTACATAGGTGTACTTGCCTTTCAGGTCAAGGTCTTTGATCTCATATTCCGTTGCTTCGGCAGACAGCTTTTCGGATACTTTTGTATATGCACCGCTTTCGTCCTTGCTGTAAACATAGTAGCCAGTAATCGCCGGATGACCGTTTTCGCGGTCCGGCTTTGTCCAAGAAAGCTTCAGGTCAAAGATGCCTTCGCCGCGGGTTATTGTCTTGTCCAAATTGTCGATGGCTCGCGGCGGAGAGGAAAGATTGGTAACACTGTAGCCGATAAAGGGTGTCTTGTTGTTCGCTGCACCACTCAGGTGGCGCTGCCACTGCCCCAGCGTCCAATGGAATCGATAGGCGTCTACAACAGGCGCGGGAATTCCTTCCGCCACAAGGCTCTGCTTGTCCAGACTGGTGACGGTGCAGCTCGCTCCCACCGCAGTGCCTTTGGAGGTGGAATTTCCCTTGCCATCGCTATATTCAAGGCTTGTGGTGACACCGTGCATTCCTACCTTATCAGTGCCCCATTTTATGGAGCTGTTGAAGAAAAACCCGTGGGACATTTCTACGCTTTTTGTGGTGGTGTTTTCCTTCGTCCATGCCACCTTATCCAGCGTTCCGTTATAGCCCAAAGCAAACTCCGATTTGCTGATGGCGGAAGCCTGAATATCCGGATTCAAAGTGCCCCAGCCATCATGGTTATAGCGGTAGGGGTCGCCCTCGTTGCCGTCCATCCAGTTGGCAGCGGGATCGATCTGCCCCAACAGGTAGCAGGTCGGTTTGTCTTTGCGGTCGGCCATGTACTTGTTATACTCTGTGGCAAACTTGTTGTAGGCATCCACCGAAAGCTGCTCATACACAGGTCCCTGCGGAATGGCAGTCTGCATGACAGTTCTATCGTTCCATGTGCCGTCCGCGTTCTGTATGTCATATTCGTAGACGAACACCGGTGTACGGCTGACAACAACACTGTTGTAGGCTTGTGCGGAAAAGCTCTGACTCCACTCCTCGTGCAGAGAACGCTCGAAGGACTTCGTCCAGTCCAGTGCATAACCTGTTTCAACGGATGCCTTTCCGCCGAGGAAGTTGAATTCGGTGCTGTAGCCTATACTGAAGGACACGCTGTCAGAGTCCCAGTCAGACAGCTCATAGCTTTCCGTCAGGACATACTCTGTTTCGTTATTGCCCGCATCCATTACCTCATCAAAATAGGGCGCTGCCTGCAAGACCGCCTTGACATCCGGGTCCGTGTAGGCGTAGGTTACACCCCGGTATTTGGCAAGGACACCGTCGTTGTTCTTGTCCACGGGGATAACCAGAAAGCTGACCGCATTCTTGGCATTGGTGTTCACATAGCTGTCCGTAGGAACAAGGCAGTCATATCCGCCGGCTGTTCCGTACTCCTTTATTTCGCCGTTTACCGTTGTATCCTTATATTTTATGCCCCGCATATAGCCCGTCAGCAGGTGGGACTCGTTGTTATTTGCGTGCTTGAGGGCAATTGTAAACACCACCTGTTCCCGCCCGGCAGTGTTTCCGTCAAAGTTGCCCACGGCAATGGACTGGATGTCACAGTTGGAGATGCTGGTGGTGCTGCCTGCGCCGTCATCGGCACTCTTGAAGTAATCGCCGGTATATACCGCCACAGGCTTATTGTTGCTGGCATCATAGAGCGTGCCGCTGAGGAACACCAGCTCCTTTGCGCCGCGCCCCTTGCCGTTGATCGCAACAGACTCCACAGCCAACTGTTGCCATACATCATCGACATCATGGTAGCCGCCGTCTGTCCAGCCGTTGGACTCTATGGTTTGATTGGTAGTCTTAACAAAACCGTTTCCCGAATTGCTCAGTTTCCCAATATAGAGATACCCAGCCTTCATGTCGATGGTTCCGTTCACCTGCTGGTTGTTTTTTTTCCATGTTCCCAGTTGCCCCAGCATACCTGCGAGGAACAGATCTACATCACCATCGCCGTCAAGATCTCCGCAGGTCAAAGAGGCTCCCACAGGAAATTCATAGCGATCACGCCCGCCGCTTCGTCCCTTGCTGGTGTAGAACTCCTCGCTCTGTGCCGCGGATTTGGTCACGATGGAGCTGGTATCCCCCTTTGTACCGTAGACGATCTTGACCACCGGACGGTAGTAGTCGATCTGGGCCTCGTCTTTGGGCAGCCGGTGACAGTAGGACAGCACCGCCAGATCGTCCACACAGTCGCCGTTGAAGTCCCCCACGGCCATGGAGACACCCAGCTTGCGCCGCTGGTTTCCCTCCGAGTCCTCCACATCATACCAGGGATGGTCGTTATAATAGCCCATCAGCAGGCTGTTGCCCTCGCCGCGTTGGGAGAGTGCCTTATTGCTGCCATCGTAGTCCCATTCCTGAATCTGACAGCCGCTTGCCTGATTCCTAGGGGTTTGCTTCGGGGTATAGACCACGATGCTTTCCTTGCCGTCACCGTCAAAGTCACCGGCCACGATATTGAAGAAGCTGCGGTTGGAGTAGGTCGGAACCTCAAAATCGCTTTTATCAAACATATAGCTGAAGTCGCCAATCTCTACCTGCTGGCTGCAGTCTGAACCCGTTCCTTTTGTGGTGTCAATGACCCACATATAGCCCTTTTTATTCTGCCCGGAAACACCTACAAAGGCAACATGATCCCGGCGACCGCTGCCGGTAGGGTCAAAGGACACCGCCTGCATCAGCTTGTAGTTGGGGTTAGAAAAAGTACCGCTGCTGCCTGATTTGTTCTTTGCGAAGGTATTCAGCGCCGATTCTGATCCCATAGAAAAATAGGATGCCTGCCGAACCTTATTGTCCCAGGCATTCAGATACATCAGCTCGTTCTGTTCTACCATCAGAAACGGCTCGCCAATGTCATAGCCGTAAGGGTTGGTGGTCGTCGTATAGCCGCTGGGCTGTACGTTTTCCAGATTCATCAGATTTGTACCCGAAAAATCCGGGTCTTGCGTCGTGTCCTCCGCAAAGATTGACAGCGGAAAGCAAGCCGCCATCAAAATAACCGACAGCAGTATGGCAAACCCTCGCTCGAATATAGATCTTTTGTCCATCTTGTAATCCTCCCGTTGCATTTTCATAGACCGCAATGGCAACTTACTATAATCTATTTTACTATATTATTCGTCTTTTTTCTGTGTCGTTTAGGGGCAAAATCGTGTCGTTTAGCAGGAAGCCGCGCTTCTCTGCTTGTGCGCGGTCTGTGTTTTTGCTACAATTAAGGCAACAAGGAGGTGGGACGGTGAACACCCAAAAAAGAAATCTCTGCGCTGCCGGAGTGCTGCTGACCGCAGCGGCAACAATGGTCGTGCTATTTTTGTTTCGTCTGTCGCAACCGGACAAAGCGCAACAATCCATCTTTCTGAATTGCACGGCATCAGATCGGGGTGGCTGGACATTTTACACCGAAGCCGGGCAAACCGAACCTGTGTTCGGTTTTGGTGGCTACATCGATGGCGTACCGGCGGAAGGCGCCGGTCCTGTTGTAGCGGAGCGCATCATGGAGGAACCAGGCGAACGATGCTTTTTGCAGTTTAGCTGCGTCAATGCGGGTCTGCAGGTGTTTTTGGAGGATATACTTCTCTACACGGATTTTCCGCAGCAAGAAAACCGCGTCGATGTATTTTTGCAGAATGCAGATTTTGCCGGCATTAACTACAACGGGCTTTGCATCCCGCTGCCGCTAGACTGCGCAGGGAAAGCACTTCGCATTGTCACCTACGGGCCGTCCCTAAACGGGCTGCGCGTACCTGTGTTTCCCTCACAGGCAAGCCGTTTTTCCGATGCCGTGGTGCAGACCACCGGCGTTGTTTGGTGTATGACCGCCGTGACGGTAAGGCTTATGTTGGCGCTAAGCCTGCTTTTGGTGCTGGTGCTTGGTGCTCAGGCCGGACAGCCGCTGTGGAAGCTATTGCCCTTGAGTGGATACTTTTTATTGGCGGCAGTGTCAGGCGTTTGCAACACCTTTCTGGAAAGTGCTTCGGGGCTGAATGCCGACAGTAGTCTGCTGAACTGGGTCTACCTGATCCACATGGACTTTCTGTACATTTACTTGGCAGCCGAACTTCGGGGCAAAAAACGTTGGGGCTTGGCTGCCACAGCCCTGCTGCATATTCTGCTTACTGCCTTGCGGAGTTTTGCGGCGGTGCCGCTTCTCATCGAAAAAGTCGGTGACTGGCTCGGTTTCTCTTTATTGGTCGTAGCGATTGTTCTGATGCTGTTCTCGCACGAAGAAATGCAGCGCAGAATCAGTTGGTGCCTGTGTGCGGTTGCGGCCTTTCTGTTTTTGATTTGGGGGGTCACCCGTTATGTCGGCGTAGAAGTACTCTATCCGTTCAGCAACCCGGTAACATCCATGCTGGGCGGATATCCGCACGCATTTTATGCGCTGCTGTGCAATGTTGCCGGCCTGCTGTGCGCTGTACAGGTAGTCGTTGAATTTGTGCGCAGTATGCTGCTTCGTCAACGGCAAATGCAGATGATGGAAATCAGCAGCCAGACAGCACAAGAGAAATACGAGCAGGCGCAGGCATCGGTTCGCCAGACGGCGTCGTTTCGCCATGAATGGAAAAACTACATTGCCGCCCTGCACCTGTTGGCACAGAGGCAGGATCAGACGGAGCTTCGGAACTATCTAGACCGATTGGACGGGGAGTTGGAACAGCTTTCGCCCCGGAATTTTACTGCCAACCCGACAGTCAACACGATTCTTCAGCGTTTCGCGGCACAGGCGAAGAAAAAGGATGTCACCTTCCGCGTAAGTGCGGTTCTGCCGGAAATGCTGCAAATCAGAGAGGATGACCTGTGCAGCCTTCTTTTCAATATGTTGGACAACGCTTTGGAGGCAGCCGCGCAGACAGAGCAGGGAGAAATTCTCTGCTCGATGCAGATTCGCCGGCAGTATCTTGCCATCCGCTGCGAAAACACCTACAGCGGAACCCTGCGCACCGATGAAAACGGAGAACTCTTGACGACCAAGAACGATGCTTCCGACCACGGCTTTGGCTTGATGAAAATGCGTGCTATTGCAAAAAAGTATGGCAGCGTACTGGACATCAGCTATGACGAAAACCGATTTACGGTTATGACAGCTCTGAAGCTCTTGCCGGAAAAGAAAAATCAGTAAACGATAAGGCGCGAAAATGCGGCACCTTCCAAACGGGAGATGCCGCATTTTTCACTGGTAAAATCAAATGTATTCAGTTTTGGTTGAGGTATCGGACAAATTGATTCTGAAAATGCTCCATATATCGCCGCCCAATGGCAAGGTCGCTGCCATCCGTCAGGTACAGAGTCCGACCGCCCTCTTCGCAAATGTGGGAAAGATTTACGAGAAAGCTGTTGTGGCAGCGGCAAAAAAGTGAACCGGGAAGAATTCCCTCCGTTTGGCTCAGCGACAGCGGCAAAAATTTCTCGCCATGTGTCATATGAAGAACCGTGCCGTGTTCCCGGCTCTCGGCATAGTAAATATCCTCTGTCGGTATAACAAGCGTCTTGCCGCCCGCATGAAAGGTCACTGTGGAAGGGCGGTGGTACAACCGCAGATCGGTTGTAATTGCCTGTTCCAGCTCAGCCGCCTGAACCGGCTTGAGCAGGTACTGGATAGGGCGGACGCTGTAGCCGTCCTTGAGAAATTCCGTAGAGCTTGTGATAAACAGGATGCTGGTTTTGTCGTCGCGCTGCCGCAGTTCCTGCGCCAGTTTCATGCCGCTTTTTCCGCCCATCAGAATATCCAGACAAAGCAGCGAAAATTCTTCTCCTGCCAAGAGCGCATTTTCCAGTTTTTCGGCAGATGAAAATGATGTGATTCTGTGTTCGACCTTCAGCTTGTCCAGAATAGATTCGCACTGTGCGCACAGGTTTGCACATAGAATTGCTTCGTCTTCACAGACTGCCACCCTATACAATGCGCTCACCATCCTTTTGCTTGTTAAAAGTATTGTAGCAAATATCCTGCTTTTTTGCAACAGACGCTGTAAATGCACGAAATTTGCGCCGAGGTGGAGGAGGTGACCGTCACACCGGAACCAACCGAGGACGAACCCGACCCGGAGCCGGTTACGGAGTACATTCTGCACATCACGGTCAGCAGCAAATCGGTGGACGCGCTGGCAGACCTGTATCGCTTTACGCAAGACCAGCGGGACATTTTGCACCAGCTGCTATCCGAGGAAATGCGTCCCAGCCTGCTTGCTCTGTGCGGTGGGATTGCCGTTGCCGATGGCACGCTGTGCTGGCCGCTGCCGGGGCACACTTCTATATCCTGCCACTTCGGGGAAGCAGACGCCTTCGGCAATGCCGGGCATCGCGGCACGGATATTCCCGCGCCGGAAGGCACACCCATCTTAGCTGCCCACAGCGGCACGGTGCTTGTCAGCGGCTGGAACGACAGCTACGGCAACCAAGTGCTGCTCGACAGCGGCACAGGGCTTTCCACCCGCTATGCCCACATGACCGCGTTTATCGTCACGTCCGGTCAAACCGTGACCGCAGGACAAACCCTCGGATATGTCGGCAGCACCGGCGACAGCACTGGCAACCACTTGCACTTTGAGGTAATGCTGAATGGAGGATTGACGGACCCGATGCTCTTATTTTGATTTTGCATTGATCAGGCTTTCTTCGTCACATACCCCTTGCGCATGACGGAGGTGATTTCGATTTGCGTGCCGAGCTTGCGGCGCAGCTTGGCGATGTGCATATCAACCGTGCGGGTGTGAACGGGCGCGGTGATGCCCCAGACCTGCGCCAGCAGCTCGGGGCGGGTGGTGATGCGACCGGCGTTGTCAAGCAAATACAGCAGCAGGGCAAGCTCGGTCTGCGTCAGGTACACGGCTTTGCCGTTTTGCGATACCTGCCGTGCAGTTGCATCGATTTGTAAATTACTGTTGCTCATCAAAATCAATCTTGGTTTCTTTGTAAGATTCAGCAGGAAAAGTTTCCGTCAACACGCAGGGGCAGCGTTAACAGCCCCTGCCAAAATTACAGCCCCTCCAAATTGACGCCCGCCCACTCGTAGGCTTCCGTCAAATCGTTGCCGATGGCCCACGCAAGCGCCGCGGCTGCAACCACCAAAAATATCGGCACCCACATCAGGTTGTACGGCGCACCGGCGGCGTTCGTGCCCTGCGTTTGGCACAGTGCGGCGGCGTGGAACAGCGGGTAAAAGCCCAGCCATTCGATGCCGTTGCTCATGCCCGAAAGCGCCAGCAGCGCGGGCAGGCAGTAGCCGACCGCCGAAACGAACAGCGCCGCCAACAGGTTGCCCAGTTTCTGCCCCAGCCACAGCGTCAGCCGTGCCATGCACAGGCAGGCCGCCGCGCGGCAAAGCAGCCAGAACAGCAGCAAATCAGACAGCGTGATACATTTCGGTACAGCCTCCAACTCCGAAATGCTCATCGCCGGGGCGAGCAGGGCCGGCAGGCCGTAATCGCGCAGCACCTGCCACAGATGCGGCAGCACCGTGCCTGCCGCAATCACGATTGCCGCCAAATTGCTTTGCCGCAGCTTGGCGCGCACGGTCGCACGGCGACCTAAGGGCGTCGCGCGCAGCACGGTCTCCATGCCGCCCTTGCGCTCCATCGCAAACAGACCGCTGAAGCACAGTGCGCACAGTAGCCCGGCCCACAGCGTGTCCTGCACGTCAGCGGTACCGCTGAAGCCGAACAGCTTTTTGTAGCCGCTCTCGTACACCAGCCACGCGCCGGGGTGCTCTTTCAGATAGTAGTTGATGTTGTTCTGCACGACCTGTTGGTAAATGTTGTATTTTTGCTGTAATGCGCCGTAGGCCAGCATCGCCTCGCTGCTCAGCTCGCCGCGCGCCACGCGCCGCTGTACGGCCAGCATCGGGGCAAACTCCTCGCCCTGTGCAGTCAACCAGTCGCGGCTCTCCGCCGTCCACGGGCCGGAGATATGCTTCATGTAGTAGGCATAATAAATTTCGTCGGCATCAATATAGCTTTCGCTTGTCACGCCCTGATACACGCCGAACGCCAGAAAGGCTGCAAGAAACACTGCTGCGCCGTTCAGCACAAACAGCTTGCGGCCCTCTTCCTTTATAATAGAGGTCGCTTTCGTCCTGCGCGTCAGCCCCAACACAAGGCTGCGCTTGGCGGCGGGCAGCAGCTGCGCGCGGGCGAACACCGTGCAGAACGCCGCTGCGAACAGCACGCCGTAGCACACCGCCGCCGTCCACTCGACGAACGGCAGCCCGATCGGTGTGCCAAACCAGAACAGGTTGCGATAGTTGCCGAGCAGTTCGTTGGTCTGCAGCAGGCTGACGAGGTTCGCGTATTTAACCACGTTGAGGTGGCTCGTGGCCGGAATAGCCGCGCGCACGCCGTACATCGCCAACGGCAGCGCCAACGCGCCGATCCAGCCCGCGGCGGCGCGGCGCGCGGTCAGCGCGGCCAGCATGACCCAAAGGCCCATCACGAACGCCCCGACCCACTTGGCCAGCAAAAACCGCAGTAGATACCGCCCGACCGTGATCTGCATCGTGCAGCGCATCAGGGCCGGCACGCTCTGAATCGTGCGCGTCAGCGGGCCCAAACCGAAGCTCGCACCGCAGTAGGCGAGATTCACGCCGTACAAAAGCGCCAACACAGCCAACAGGCTGACGCCGAACGCCGCTAATTTGGCCAACGCCGTTTGCAGACGCCCGCCCGGCAGGCTGCGCACAAGGCTCAGCAGTCCGCTGTCGCGCTCCTGCCGCACAAGCAGCAGCGCCAACAACAGCATGGCGGCCAGTAAAATCAGGTCGGTAAAGGCGTAGGAGATCGCCGTGTACAGGCCCTTTTGCGGGTAGTAGTCGATCTCGGTCGCGCCCAGCCCGGCGTAGACCTCGGCGGTCTGTTCAATATTCTTTAGGTCGTAGCCGGTCTTGTCGTTTTGAAAAATCGAGATGCCCGCCAGCTGCGTCGCCTTGGTCTGCACGCCGTCCAGAAAATCGGTGTAGGCGGCCACGGTATCGTACTCGTTTTGCAGCTGATTGAACAGGCGATATTCGGTGTTCAGGTCGTCGGTGAACAGTGTATAGCTCTTGTCCTTGTATTCCTGCTCGTAGGCATCGAACATCGCAGCGTTCTCGTCGCGGTAGGCTTGCAGGTAGCTGCTCCCGGCGTAGGCCATATCGCGGTAGAAGCCGCCGATCTTGACAAGGCTCTCAATCTCGGTATATTTCCCGTGCAGGTACGCGCCCTTTTCTTCCATTGTCAGGCCGTCGAGCTGCGCGCCGACGGCGCGGTAGACCGCGGCGGACGGCTGCCCCGCGGTCGGGCGGGTGCCCATCCAGAGCAGCAGCAGATTGGCGGCGGCCAGCACGGCCAGCAAAAGCGGGAACAGCCGGTTGCCCCACACCTTGCGCAGCTCGGCCAAAAACAGGCTCATTTGCCATCCCCCTCGCCGAACACGTTCAGATACACGTCCTCCAGCCCGCCGCCGGGGGCGTGGGCTGCAATCAGGTCGGGCACAGGCGCGGCATCCACGATCTTGCCGGCGCGCAGCAAAATTACTTTGGTAGCCACGCTCTCGACATCCGAGACGACGTGCGTTGCCACCAAAATAATGCGGTTCTGTGCCATACCGGCCAGCAGCGTGCGCAGGCGCACGCGCTCCTTGGGGTCAAGACCCGCCGTCGGTTCGTCCAAAATCAACAGCTTGGGGTCGCCAAGCAGGGCAGCGGCCAACAAAAGGCGCTGCTTCATGCCGCCGCTGTACGCCGCCAGCCTCTTGTCGAGCTCGTCGGTCAGGTTGACGGCTGCGGCCACGCGCGCGACCTCGCCGGGCACGGCAGCGCGCGGGATTTCCTTCAGCGCTGCCATGTAAGCGAGGAAGCGGCGGCCTGTGTAGCTTTCGTATAACCCTTGCTGCTGCGGCATATAGCCGAGCACGCGGCGGAACGCGATGCCCCGCGCAGGGCGGCCGCACCACAGCACCTCGCCCGAATCGGCGGCCAATCCGCCGGTGATGATGCCGATCAGCGTGCTTTTGCCCGCGCCGTTCGGCCCCAAAAGGCCATACAGGCCCGGGCCGAGGGTGAGCGACACCCCGGCCAGAGCCTGCTTGGTTTTCGGTTTGCCCTGCCCGCGGCGGTGCAGAAGCGGGGCGGGCAGCAGATAGGTTTTGCGCAGATCGTTCAATGTAAGTTGCATGGCAGAGATACGCTTTCTTTGTTCCAAAAGGTTGAGATAAGAATGATCGAACCATCCAGTGCGTGTTATGGTTTCCTGCTATATACATAATCATCGAGGAGTATGTAGTTCGGAATATTGTTCCAATAATCGCTTTTTTCAATCAGGCGAAGGTTTGGCAAAAGCATTGTAGTGGTAATTTCGCGTCCATCCGGAGCGTAGTCTGGCACCTCATATTCCATCAGGCCATACCTAACAAGAAAATATTCCGATCCTTCTGCTAAAATCAAAACACTTTTCTCATCATCCGATGTCAGAGTCAGCTTTTGGAGTGACTTGCTGATTGGATCAAATGCACACGAAACGGCTTGACCGTCTGAATCTTGCACGGCAGTGACCAACAAATGCCCATCGAAAGAATCTGCACTTAATGAAAGCCGGTCGTAAGATACTTCATCGTCGAAACGAATCGGGCCGGCGAACAGACATTCCGGCGTATCGCTTTCCAAATCCCAGCAATAAAGACCGTTCGTTTCCTTGTCCCAATAGTACATATTCCCGCTCATAAACATCTCGCTTCGCTCATCCTGCTTCCAGCGGCAAAGCTCCTGCTGTTGACCATCAGTTGAAAGCAGTGTAAGCTGATGTACCTGCTCTTGGACAGCGCGTACGATATCATCCGCGGAAAGGTCATCGCTTAACTTGGCCGGATTCAAAATGCTTTTTAGGATAATTTTATCTTGATGCGCTCCGACGATGAAATGTCGTGATTCCGAATCGAGTTGGCATATTTCCCGTCGTGTACCATCGGCAATCTTCAACTGAATCAATGTGCGTGGGGTTGTTGTGCCATCGTCTTGAAGCAGACAAGAAAGATAGTAAAGATTTTCGCCGTCGCAGGCAACACAGCCGCTTACGATTGATTCATTCGCAGCCAATTTCGTCAAGATTTGTCGGTCTGCACCATCGAGGTTACATCGTGCAATATACCCTTGTCGCTCAGAAGTTTCGTCTGCCGCAAAGGATGGCGTGTTCAGTTTGAAAATAAAAAGGTAATCATCACTTAGGGCAAGATAACAACCGCCAATTGTACTTTCCAGATAACTGGTATCGGACTCATTGTTGTGATCACTGTTAATCTGGTTAGAAAGATAAATATGGCTCTTTGTAGCATAGTCGGTATATAGTAGGTTTCCGCCGTTGGCAGGTCGATCAAAGACCTCGTAGCAGCCCTTTTCATTTCCCAACATGCCAGAAGCGATAATACCATTGGCGGATGAAATGATTTTCATCTGCGCGGCATCAGAACTTCCGTCAGATGGCTGCGTCAAATCCACAGAATCCGTCTGCGATGTACTTTCTGTGACAGTTTCTTTTCCTTTGGCGTTTGCATCGGAAAGAGAAGCTGCACATCCGGAAAACAGCAGACAAATACAAAGGGTAAAAGCCATTCGACAAAACGATGAATTATGCATGATTCTCCCCTATCGCAATTGTATCTGGATGGATGCCAGAGCATCACCAGTCTTTTAATTTGCTGCCATTAAATCAGGATACATGTGTCCAGTTTGTGGGATTGCCCGTCCAACGGCAAATTCTACCATAAGCATTATAAGGGCTTGTGTTTTGGCTTGTCTTTGTGACGCCAAAATTGGCGTACGTTCCGGTTTGATATGCCAAAGTCAATTTGCCATTGGTCAAAACGCAATCATTATAATCATTTCCCATATAAGCAACGACATTTACTTCCGGTTGAGAGCCAGAGCGATAAATGTTCAGGGCCAGGTTGGGCTTTGCATTGGTTGTCACAACCCAACGTCCGGTTGTGGTAGGCACAATATCCCAAGCCTGTGTGATGTCATCGGTCTTTTCCCATGTGGTAACGCGTGTACCGGATACGGGGGATTTTCCCCATTGGTTCAGGTAGTAATTATCGTAATGAAAATAATGACCGTGTGGGGTGTCTATTTCTCCAATATCACTCGATGTGAATTTGCCATTTGGCGCTGCAAACGCCGGTACGGCCATAGCCATAGCCATAACACAGGCAATTGCGAGGGTGAGAAAACGCTTGCTGAGTTTCTTCATGATGTATTCCTCCATTCTGAAAGAAACTTATGTCTGGTTGGTTGTGGGGCGGATATTCAAAACGCCTGTGCACCGGCATTTCGACGGGATTTTGCGGGATGCACCGTATCCCTTTTGCTTGCCCCTACTCTAGCACGCGCCAGCAAAGATTTCAAATAAAACAGCGAAACTGCAAAAATTCGTGCACAACTGCAAAAAAAAGACCGGGCGCGTGAAAGCGTCCGGCCTTTGCCGTATCGTCAGGGCATTATTTCAAAAACTGTGCGACCAGCTTAAATACCAGCTCCTGCTGTTCCGGCGTCGGGGTGCTTTTGGGATTGCCCCATCGGCTTTTGTTCTGCTGGCGCAGCGCACGGGTAAGCTCGGTCATCAAATTGATCTGCTCGTCGGTCAGACCGTCAACCGAAACGACCGCGGCTTTCTCGCCACAGGCAAGATAATCGATTGAAACACCGAAGCAATCCGCCATGCAGGCGGCGGTCTGCAAATTGGGATAGGTGCGCCCGTTCTCGTATTTGGCGATGGATGCTTCGCCCAGCTTTTGGCCTGCATCGGTGATTTTTTTCGCCAGCGTCGCTTGAGAGTACCCTTTTTCTATGCGCAGACGTTTGAGCCTGCCTGCAAAATCGATCATCATCTGCGTCAACCTCCTACTGCTTATAGTGTATCGGTTGACATCGGACAAATATTCAGATACTATGATTTATAACATCATATTTGTCCGCAACGGGGCAATTTGGCTTGACAACGAAAGAGGGTCGCGTTATTTTGGATACAATTTCAAGCGTTAAAAATCTAACGACGAAAGCCGGTGACGGTATGCTGCACATTCTACTGTGTGACGATGACGCGATATTTACCGAAACACTGAAACGACTGATCGAAGCACAGCCGGAGTTTAACCGCCGTTATATGCAGATCGAGTGTGTCCATGACCCCCACGCGCTGAAAAAGGCAGCCGTGCAAAAGGCCGACATGATTTTTCTGGACATTGATATGGGCGATGTGAACGGCATTGCGCTGGCGCGGCAGATGCGCACGATCCGCAAGGACGCGGTGCTGATCTTTGTGACAAATTACGGCGAATATGCCGCCGAGGGATACGAGGTAAGCGCGTTCCGCTTTTTGCCCAAGCTGCAGCTGGCCGAAAAACTGCCGGGCTATTTTCGGCAGGCGTTGGTCGCCTGCCGCAGCCGAACCCGCACGCTGAATGTTCTGTGCGACGGCGAGGGCACGAACATCGTGCTCGACGAGTTGGTCTATGTCGAAACTGCGGAACGGATGCTGATTTTCCATCGTGCGGAACCGGCGGCACCGCTGAATAGCCGCATGAGCCTGCGCACACTGGAAGAGAAACTGGCAGAGGAGGGCTTTTTGCGCATCCACAACAGCTTCTTGGTCAATATGAGCTATATTGCTGCCCTGCAAACAAGCGGCGTTACGTTGACCACCGACCAGACGCTTCCCGTCAGCCTGCACGGGTATAAGACGATCAAAACAAAATACATGGCATGGAGAGGGCGCGGCTGATGGGATATGCGTTGAGTATTTTGATGTGTGCCCTGCAGACATGGCTATACACAAAACTGTGGGACAGCTTTTTTACAAGACGGTTCAGTGGGAAAGCGTTCTGGGCGTATTTGGTAATATGGACTGCCGCCATTACTGTGTCTGTAAATATTCTGCCGAATGATTTTCGATATAGTTATGCAGTTGATTTTGTAATGGAACTTGCCCTTTTTTATGGAATGTGTTTGACGCTGTACTGCGGCCGCTGGGATAGGCGTTTGTTTGTAGTAATCACGGGCTATGCCTGCTTTTTTTCCATTGCAACACTATCCGAAAAGGCATGGCTGCTTTATGCGGGTATGACGCAGACGGAGTATGTATATAATAAACCGTTGTACACCGCGTTCCTCTTTTTGCGGTGGCTGTGCGTTGTGGCGTTTGTTATGCTGGTTCGGCATTTTCACACACCGCCGCAAGAAAACGAAAAGCCGCGCGCATGGATACCTGCATCAACACTGTTCCCACTGTGTACATTGTTTGTGCTTTACCGGGTGTACAACGCAGGAAGTGCCGCAGGTGAAAATGATGCATGGACGTTTTGCCTGCTTGTGCTGTGCGCGGTCGATATGGTCGCGCTGTTTCTGCTGGATCAGTTGGAATCCACCGCCCAGATGCGGGAGGCACTGGCCGTTGCACACCAGCGCGCCGAGGTGCAGAGCGCCAACGTCAAGGCGCTTGGCAACTCCTACACGGCACAGCGCAAAATGACGCACGAGTTCCGCGGCTATCTGTTCGCACTCTCCGATATGCTGGCAAACGGCGATACGGCGGCCGCGCAGACCTACCTTGACGAATTGAAGGTGCGCCAAACCGAGCGCATCCTGCTGGTGAATACGCACAACCCGATCATCGACGCGATTCTCAATCAAAAGGGCTATGCGGCTAAAGAACAGGACATTGATCTGCATTTCGAGATCAACGACCTTTCCGACGTGGCGATTCCCTCGGTCGATCTGACGGTCGTGATGAGCAATTTGCTGGACAACGCCATCGAAGCCTGCCAAAAACTGGAAAAGGCGCAACGCCGCATGACCGTGAAAGCAATCTATAACAAAAGCGACAATCCGCCGACGCTGTTTTTCTCGGTCGAAAATGCCAGCAAGCCGGTCGAAATTTTCGGCGACCATATCCCCACCACCAAGCCCGATCCCGAGTTGCACGGCTTCGGCCTGCCGAATGTGATGGATATCCTGCACAAATATGATGTTTTTTATTTGATGGATTATAAGGACGGCTCTTTCTTATTCTGCCTTGAATGGGCGGATGCCGCCAACGAAAAAGCCGTTGCTGCTGCACAAAAATAGGCAAAACTTGCAGTTGCGCACGGAATTTTGCAGTTTTGCCGTTTTTCTGGACTTTGTAGCTTGATCGGTCTATCGTATTCAGCAAGGGGGGGCGCACAGCATGGAACACCTTGCCGAAACGATGACCAATTTTTTTCTTCAGCACAAGTATATCACTGAGGAACAGACCGAGTGGTGCCGTTATATGCTGGTCAAAAATATGATGAGCATTGCCTCGCTTGTGCTGTTGCTGCCCTTGGGGACGTTGATTGTCGGTTGGGGCGGTGTACTGTTTTACACGTTTGTTTTTCGCTTTCTGCGGGAACGTACCGGCGGCTACCACGCCAAAACGCCGCACGGCTGCCTGCTTAGTTCCGTCTGCTGCCAGTCTGTGATGCTGTTTTTATCGACGCGGATGCCGGACCCCGTCGTCTCGGCGTTTGTCGCGGGATTTTCCTGCCTGTCGATCGCGCTGTTCGGCCCCGCCAACCACCCGGAGCTGCATCTGAGCGAGAAAGAGCTGAAAGCGCTTCAACCGCGCATTTACATTCGGTTGCTGATCGTGGTCGCGCTTACAATGGCTCTTTTATTTGTCCGCCCCGATTGGGGGGCCTGCACGGCGTTCGCCGCTTTTGCAGTCGCGTTGCTGCTTGGAATTTCGTTACGAGGCTATGGTGCACAATAGCTTTATAATAAACCAGACACAGTGATCCAAAAGGAGAAAAATCATGAACATAAAAGAATCCCTGCCCCATGCACTGGGCCGCAAGACCCTCGATGCTATGATTCGCCGCGAGTATGGCGGCTGGCCGCCCAATACGCCTAGTGGTCTTTACCAGCCCCACCGCCCCGAAAAGCCGCTGCCCAAACCGCAGGACAAAAAGTAAATCTCACGCTGCAGTTCTAAGCCCGTCGCATCTCAAATGCGGCGGGCTTTTTTATGCCTGCTTCTCGAAAAATTAACAAAAAGTTCAAATAATTAGAGAACATTTTCTGCGCTATTAGCCTTTAAGATGATGAGCAAGGGAAAAACGAGCAGAAAAGAGGTGAGAGTGTGTCAAGTGCCGATCGACGCCAAGCCGAAATATTAGAACTGTTGTATATGCATGAAAAATGCAATGTCAACGATTTTGTCGAGCGTTTCGGAGTCAGCAGACGTACCATTACCTCAGATATTGTAGTACTTACTCGCAAGCACAATATCAAGTCGAAGTCCGGTCCTCACGGTGGAATAGAAATAGGCAGGGACCTAAAAACCGATGAAGTGCCATACCTAACAGATTTTGAAACTTCATGGTTGAAACGGAAATATGACGAAGCTGAAATCGAAGAAGATCGCATAGCGGCACACTCCATTCTCCGGCGTTTTTCTCTTTAGCGGATATAGTCCGTTCCCCAGCACCTTGACAACCGAATACCCAGCATAACAGGTACGTTACTTTCCCGGCAAGCCCGGCGGGCGGTTTGGCAAACCAGAATTGCGGCGGGAAAGACTACAATGATACGCCAGCGGCCTCCAGCGTCAGAGGGGGTGACCGCGCTGCGGTTGGAATCAGTAAGATCGTGGCAGAGTCAGTGAACGGGTGTGCCAACGCCCTGCCTGTTATGTTCCCGGTGTCAGGGGTGCGGGCGGCAAATATGGCACATACCAACTAACTATTTTACTTTTGCCGTTTAGGGCAAATCGTGGGCAGCAGGAACCCAAGCACCTGCTGCCCATCATTTTGCTTTAAACGGGATGGAAAACAGAGGTGTAAAACCTATGCAAACCTATCCGACAGGCTATGCGGAATCCCACCGCATAGCCGAACAGATTTTCCGGGAGATTCTGCCCCGGCACGGTATGGCGGTGCGCGAGGAACAAATCGCGCTCTGCCATGAAGTTTTGGATACCTTATATAATAAAGAAATTTCCCTGTGTGAAGCAGGCGTAGGCATCGGCAAGACGCTGGCCTACCTTGTAGCTTGTATCCTGTGGCAGATGCACAGACCCAGCCAGCTGAAAATGCCTGTGGCAATTTCAACCTCCAGCGTTGCGTTGCAGGATGCCATCCTCAACGAGTATCTGCCCGACCTGTCCGCTGTTTTGCTGTCCGAGGGCATCATCACAGCACCGATTACGGCGGTTGTCCGCAAGGGCAAAGAACGCTTTGTCTGCGATGCCCGCCTTGCGGAGCGACAAGCAAAAGCAATTTCCAAAGGGCAGCGGCAAAAAGGTAGTTTACGCATGGCTGAGAATGTTCTCGACTTAGACCATATCCCCGGCCTATCAAGGTATGACCGCTGCCGGATCTGTGTGCCGCAGTCCTGCCCGCGCGATTGTTTCTTGCGTTTGGACTGCCGCTATCAGCAGTACCTGCGGGATTCCATGAAGCCGGACATTCAAATCTGCAACCATAATTATCTGCTGGCCAACGCATCCCATCGGCTGGAAGAACGCCCGCTGCTGCTTCGGCAATACCAAGCATTGGTGGTGGACGAGGCACACAAGCTTCCAGATGCCGCGCGGCAGATGTACACGGAAACTTTGTCTGCGCAGGATATGGATGATCTGTGCAGTCTGTTGCAGCAGGCACATTTCAAAGGCTTGTCCAAGCGACTGCGGACGGTATTTCTCACGCTCTCTATTTCCTGCGCACCAAGCTTTGCCATGACGAAAAGAAAAATTAGCATACCGTTCAGCCTTACGCCATTCCGCCAAGCGGCGATAGCCGACTGCATCAACCTTTTGCAGTATATCGGCAGTCAGCCGGATATGCCGTACTACCTGCAATATCGGCTGGCAGAAACAGAAAGTCTGTTGCGCCTTTTTCTCTTGGATGTGCCGACGCGCATCCTGTACCTTGAGTTTTCCGCAGACGGCCAACTCACATTCTGCGCGGCCAGCAACCGCGTACCGCAGTTACTCCGCAGCGCCCTGTGGAATACCCGTGAGCCAACCATTCTGACCTCCGGCACGCTGACAGCAGCCGGAGATTTCGACCACACGGAACAGCTTTTGGGGCTGGCAGCATACGCTCCGCTGCGCCATTTCCGCGCAGAATCTCCGTTCAATTATAGGAAAAAATGTCTGCTGTATATCCCTGCACGGCGGGCGGCGGCTGTTCCCGAAAACCAGTACCTCGCAGACCAAATTGTGCGGCTCACTGTAGCTTGCCACGGTCACGCATTGGTGTTGTTCACATCCTACCGCCAGATGCGTAATGTTTACGACGCGTTGGGTGGGCGGCTGACGTTCCCTGTGTTCCAAGCCGGGCGCGGGCAGAATCGCAGTATCCAACAATTCAAGCAATCCGGCAACGGTGTGTTGTTTGCTGCTGGCTCCTGCTGGGAAGGCATTGACTTTCCCGGCGATATGGTGTCACTGCTGATTATCGCAAAGCTGCCGTTCCCGATACCCGACCCGGTCAGCAACTATGAGCGCCAGCAGTACCCGAACCTGCGCGACTACATAAACGCCGAAGTCATCCCAGAAATGCAGAAGAAGCTGCGACAGGGCTTTGGCCGTGCCATCCGTACCGAGCAGGACTCTTGTGTGGTCGCTATTCTGGATGAACGCGCGGGCATCGGCGGCAAATACCATGATGCCGCGCTGGCAGCGCTGCCGTCCTGTCCAACCACCGAGAAAATCGAAGATGTGCAGCAATTCATCCGGGAGCAGAAGCGCCCGGATTACTTTTTGTGAAAAGAGGAACCTGAGATGT
>ERZ839767.1521-NODE-1521-length-34817-cov-26.448047_pt1 | contig 34817 bp, 25 predicted proteins | sample MGYA00519879_ERZ839767 | MGnify/ENA primary metagenome ERZ839767 (study PRJEB31850, sample SAMEA3708852) | human gut metagenome | biome: human gut; feature: human-associated habitat; material: faeces | place: China | collected 2014 ... | reverse complement strand
AAGCGCGGAAAAGGCGCGAGCAGATGGCGCAGGTGAATTTGGAAATAGTATTAGATGCCCGTCAAGCCGCTGCGTTCCACGCCCTCCATGAACCGCTTCTGAAGAATCAGGTAGAGAATCAGAATCGGCAGGATGCACAGGAACGTCGCCGCCATCAGCATCGCTTCGTTGAAGATGATGCCCTCAATGTCGCTGGTCTGAATCATGGTGTGCTGCTCCTTGTCCAGCTCCGCGTAAAGATTCGGCAGGCTGTTGGGCAGCATCTTCAGCCAGACAGAGTTGAAGTAGACCCCCGGCTCGAAGTAGTCGTTCCAGTGCCAGACGATGGAGAGCACCGTGCATACTAACAGCGACGATTGGCTCATCGGCAGCATAATGTGCAGGAAGGTGCGGATTGGCCCGCAGCCGTCCACGCGGGCGGCTTCCTCCATCTCGTAGGGCATCCCGGAGAAGAACTGCCGGAAGAGGAAGATGAAGAACGCGCCGTTGAGCCCGAAGCCCAAGAACGACGGTACCACCAGCGGCAGATAGTACTCGCTGTTGAGCCAGCCCCAGTTGGAGAACTGCATGTACTGCGGGATGATGACCGTCTGCACGGGCACGAGCATCGTCAGGATGACCATCGCGAAGAGCGCACCCTTGAAGCGGAATTTGTACCGCGCGAAGGCGTACCCCGTCATCGCGCAGGAGAGCACATGCCCCAGCGTGCAGATAATCGCCACCCGCGCGCTGTTCCAGACGTAGCTCTTGAACATCAGCTTGCGGTACGCCACGGCGTAGTTGCTCCACGTGAGTTTTGAAGGCAGCCACTTGACCGTAATGTTGATCAGGTCGTCATCCGTCATCAGCGACTGCGTAATCATCTTGATGAACGGGTACAGGAACACGAAGCTGAGCGCGCAGAGCAGGAAGTAGAAGCCGAAGCGAATCACGCCGCCGCGGACGAGGCGTGACCAATGGCTGCTGCTCCGGCGCAGGCTCACATGGTTGTTTTTCGACATCATTCTCACTCCTTCCCGCCGGATACGAACACGAATTTGCCCATCACGCCCATGCTGATGCCGCACAGCAGCAGCGCAAAGGCGAAGTACACCCAGCTCATTGCCGCGCCGTAGCCGAACTGCTGATTCGTGAACGACTGCTTGTAGATGTAGTCAATCACCGGGTTCGTCGCATCGGTGAAGAAGGCGACGATGGTGTAGACGAGGTTCATCAGGATAACCGGAGAAATCATCGGCAGGGTGATTTTCCAGAACATCTCCCACTCCGTCGCGCCGTCAACGCGCGCTGCCTCGTAGAGCGAGGAGGAAATGCCCTGCAAGCCCGCCAGAAACAGCACAATCTGCACGCCGGACTTCCACAGCACCACCGTGATGCGGTCGAGCACCCCCTGCAGGAACTCCGTCAGGCTGTGCCCCAGCAAATCGGCAATCAGCTGCGGCACAACGATGCCCGTGGTGATGGTCGTGCCGTCCGCGCCCATGCCGAGCATCTGCTTCATGACATAGCCCGCGCCGAGCAGCACCGGAATGAAGAACGCCGCGCGGAAGAACCCGCGTCCCTTCATCGGGCGGTTAATCAGGATGGCAATCGCCAGCGAGAACACGAGGCAAATCGGCGTATTCAGCAGCGTGTCCGACACCGTTTGCAGGAACATAGGCACAAAGTTCAAATCGTAGAAGAAGATGTGGCGGTAGTTCTCCAGCCCCACAAAGCCCATTTGGAAGCCCTTCATCTTCACAATTTCCGAGAAGGACAGGCGGATGGACGTGGTAATCGGCCCTAAGAAGAACAGGCAGAACCCCACCAGCCACGGCGCGAGGAAAATCAGCGCCTCGAAGGAACGCTTGCGCTCCATCGTCATTCTGCCGCCCGCCTTGCGGAAGGGCTTGCCCAGCGCTTTTCCGATGCGCTTCAGGAAGTTTTCAATCGGCAGAAGGCCTTTCCGAATCCCCCGGCGGATGGGTGCAAGCACCTTCCCTACCGGCTGAAGCGCCTTGCCAATGGCGGATTCCGAAATCCAGCGCGGCAAATCCGTGTAGACGAACACGCCAATCAGCAGCAGCGCCGCCACCGCCATCACCCAGTCGTGATAGGCGACAAACACGATACCCGCGAGGATGAGCAGCGTCAATGCCGCCCGTCCGGCGCGCTGCCACCCGCCTGCTTTTGCACCGTGATTCACTGCGCTCCCTCCTTCGTCACCAGATAGCCCATTGCGGGGATGGTCAAGCCGTCCGCCTGCTGGTCGTGGTCAGCGTAATTGACGTACACCTGCATCCCGTTGTCGTACCGCACGCGGATGAGGTCGCTGGAAATCTTCGTGTGCTCCATCATCAGCGCGGTGCGCAGGTTGTGCAGGTCGCCATCCGCAAAATCCGTGGCAATTGCGGATACCTTGTCCAGCCACGCGCTGTACTGCGCCGTGAACAGGCTCTGATAGTCCGTGTACATCAGCTCTTCGGTGCTACTCCACGTCAGCTCGAAATACGGCATGTAGCCCATTTCCACCCAGCGGAGCATCTCGCGGTCTAAGTCGCTGGAGAGGTTGCCGGGTGTGGCGGTGTACGCGCGCACGCCGTGCATCACCAGCTGGTAGAACGGCACAGCCTCGGTCGTGAACTGGAAGCCGCTGTCCTTGTAGGGCACTTCGGTCAGTAAATCTGCATACGGCGCTGCCCAAATCGCCCCTCCCTGCACGCTCACCTCGCCCAGACTCGCCCTTGCGTCCGCCAGCATCTGCTGATAGGCGTCAAGCGTCTGCTCGGTCGTCCACACATGCCCGCGGTTGTAGTTGAACGGAATGTACTGCCCCACGCGCTCCAGCCGAAGCCCGCTGACGGACAGCTTTTCGGCTTCCTTGGCAAAGGCTTCGTACTTTTCGCGAATGACCTCCGGGCTGAGGATGAACGTTTCCTCGTCCGGGTCGGTCAGGATGGCGTAGTTGGAGAGGTACACCACGTCGTTGCGCTTGGAGTAGCTGCGGGTGTCCGTGTCCGCCTCGACGAAATTCGCCGTCAGCGAGAGCGTCGACCCCAATTCCGCCGCTTTCTGCGCCAGCGCGGTCAGGTCGCTGTTCTTGCCAACACTGCGTTCCACCGGCAGCGCGTCCGGCCAGTGCCCGTAGCCGCCCTTCGTCCAGCCCTTCAGGGCATACTTGACCTGCTTCACGCCAGCTTCCGCGAAAATATCGATGATTTCGCCCGCCTGCGCCAAGGTGGTCACGGTGCGCTGGGTGTCAAACAGCAGCCCTTTTTCCGGCGCGGAGAGGAACAGATCAATCGCGATGGTCTGCTCGCCCACGTCGGCGGTCAGGCCGCGCTGCATTAGGTAATCGCGGTAGGTGACCGCCATATCCGAGTAGGTGTCCTTCCCTTCCGGCAGGAACAGCAGGCGCACGGCGTAATCCACCGGCATCGCGTTCTTGTCGTAGGTCTTGATGGAGCGGCTCGTCACGCGCATGTCATCAAATCCGCGGCGGTACTGGAAGTTCGCGCACACGGTATTGACCGCCACAATCTTGGTGGACGGGCTGACGGAAATTCGGGTGCTCTCCGCGCCCTCCTCCACCACCGCCAGCATCGCGTTTCCGCCGATGGAAATGCCGTAGACGGGCATCATGACCGTTGGCTGCTTCTGATCGTAGAAATCCAGCATCTGCTGCGATTTTTCGACGTTTCCGTAGATGCTGAAGTACTGCGACAGCTCCTTGAAATGCGCGTAGTCGTCGAATTTCAGGATTGCGCCGCATCCGTCCGGGTAGAACAGGAAGCCGTCCGCGTTGTCCGAACCGGCGCAGAGGTACGGCATCATGTCGATGGAGACGATGGAGAAATCCGCATAGCAGTTGATTCTCTCGTACGGCACGCGCACCAGCACGCTTTCGTCCTCCAGCAGCACCTCCACATCCAGCGCAACGCCCGTCGTCGCCAAATCGTAGTGGAGGATGACGCCGTTCTCCACAATGTCATAGCTTGCGCCCAGCTGCGATTCGTTCAGCAGCACGGCGTTGGTAATCGAGCCTGCGCCCTTGACGAGGTTCGTGACGTTGACCGTCAGCAGCGAGTTCGCTTTCTTCTGGTTCAGCCCCGCCAGCTTGCCGGTGAACGTCGGGTCATTCATGCTGGATGACCATGTGACCCCCGTCTGCTTATCCAGCACCTCAAAGCCGCACAAATCCACCGAGAGGGACAGCGCCAAGCGTTCGTTTTCCGCCACGGGGATGCGCGTCTCTTCCGCCGCCGCGACGCTGAATACTGCCAGCAGCATCATCAGCAGGCATACAAGCATCCGTTTTTTCATTTTCTGCCTCCTGATTCAGTCAATTCTGTAAATCACTTCGTAGAACATTTCGCGAATCATCCCCACAAACTGGGATGCAATGGTGAACAGCAGCACCACCATCGCCCAAATCATCACCATCGTGAAGAGGGAGAGGAAAATCATCAGCACCGTTTTGCCGACGGAGTAGCCGTTCATTTCCTTGAGCGCGAGTATCATCAGCAGCACGACCCACGCCAGCACGCCGACCTCCAGCGTCGCGAACAGCCCTATTTGGCTGCCGTCCATGATGCGGGAAGCAAGCGTCAATATCGGCGTAAAGACGATGTAGGGTGTGAGCGCGTAGGCGGAAAACAGCAGCGTTTCGGAAAGCAGCGTTTCGCCGTCCAAAATCGTGGTCATCATGTAGCTTGCCAGCACCCACGTCAGCACGGGCACAAACAGCTTGCCGCACTCCAGCAGCAGGTTCGCCTTGCGCACGGACACCGATGCCAGCGGATAGTGCGTGCCGTAGATGGACAGGATGCGCACCGCCAGCGTCAGCACGAGCAGGACAATCACCGGCAGCCAGTTTTTCTTTTCGCCGCGGTGGCGCTTGATGTGCTCCGTCACAACAATGGGGTGGTAGAGGGTCATCAGGCACAGCTTCAGGCTTTTCATGGTTCACAGCCCCCTTCCCATCTGCACATCGTCCGCCCACTGGTCGGCTTTCTTCTTGAGGAAGCCAAGCAGCTTCACCAGCAGCAGCGCACCCACGGCAATGCCCAGCACAATCGGCACAAAGTGCTGCCGGAACGTCTCGTGCCGGTATTCCGCGAACGCCTCGGAGTAGCCCTCCTTGTCATCCGCCAGATAGTAGGATGCCAGCGCGTCCTCCCAGTTCTCCTGCTTGCCCATCACCTTCGCCACGCCCTGATGCGCCAGCGCGTAGTTGCTGTCGATTTTCAGCGCCTGCTGCCAGTAGTCCAGCGCCTCGGCATAGCGGCCTTCGCCGTGCAGCGTCACCGCCTGATGGATGAGCTTGATGAAGTGCGTCGGTTTGAACACGGTGATAGACCCCGTGTTGTAGTCCAGCACATACAGGAAGCCCTCGCTGTCATGGTCGATGGACACGGGAATCTGGAACAGCCCGCCAACCGTGCCGATGCCGCCGAAGGTGCACAGCAGGTTGCCTTCTTGGTCGTACTGGTAAATCAGCCCCGTGATGCGATCAACCACGGTGATGATGCCGTTGGCCTCCACCGTGATGTCCGCCATCGTCGGGTGGAGCGGCTTGCCTTCCTTGTCCTCCAAGGTGAAGCCGTATTTCTTTGTCTCGTAGGTGTTGTTGCCGACGGAGTTCAGCTTGCGAATCTGCGCGGTTTCCTTGTTGGACAGGATGCCGTAAATCATGTTGTCCGCGCCGATGTAGAAGTTGGAGTAGCTCGCAGGCTCCTGCTTCACCGTGCGCTCAATCTGCGATTTTGAGCCGAACATGCGGATGAGCGTGCGCGAGAGCGAGAAGCCCACGTCGTCCGCGCCGAGGTAGCCGCGGAAGTTGTTCGCCTCGTCGATGGCAATCAGGTTTGCGCCCTTGAGGACGTAGATGTACCCCGTGTTGGCGACGAACAGCTTCTGCACGTCGAAGGTGAAGCTGTTTTCCAGCAGCGCCGAATCAGGCTTGCCATACGCCTTGCGGTCGGTGCGGTCGGCGTTCAGCGTCGCCAAGCGCAGATTGCCCGTGTCGGCAATCCAGATGGACAGGTCGTCGCCGACGTACACGCCGCGCGGCTTGGAGAGCTTCTTGCCGCACGCTTCGGTGATTTCCTCCAGCACCACGCCTTCGCGGTTCATCACCAGCACGCGGTTGTTCTCCGTGTCCGCGACGTAGAGCAGGTTGTCCTTGCCGATGAAAATGTCCTCCGGGTGATTCATGAAGCCGTAGTCATCAAGGTTCTTGAACGTCGTGTACACCTCGTACGCCGCCGGAATCGGGATATAATTCTCGTCCTTGTCGGCGACGAAGGCATCGACCCCAACCGCCGCAAAGGCGCTTGACATCATCAGCAGTGCCGTCAGGAGACATGCGCAGAATCGTTTCATCATCGTTTGCCTCCCTTACGACTTGATGCCCGAATAGGACATGGTTTCCATCACCTTGCCGCGCATGATGGCGAACACGAGAATCGACGGCAGCGTGGTCAGGAACGTCGCCGCGCCCACCGTGCCCGCGCGCGCCACCACGCCCGCGCCGCCCGACATGGTTTGCAGCGCCAGCGGCATCGTCTTCAGCGCGTTGGACTGAATGAAGATGAGGGGCGAGAAGTAGTCATTCCAGTTGCTGACGAAGGAGAACACCGCCAAGGTCGTCCATGCGGGCTTGAGCAGCGGCATGGCAATCTTCCAGAAGATGTGCAGCTCGCGTGCGCCGTCGATGCGCGCCGCTTCCAGAATGGAGTCCGGCAGCTGCTCGCAGAACTGCTTGACCAGAAAGAAGTTGTACGCCACGGCGATTTTGGGGATAATCAGCGCCCAGCAGGTGTTCACGAGCCCCAGTTTGTTGACGACCAAGTAGTTGGGAATCGTCGTGACGTGGGTGGAGAAGGACAGCGCCGCCACCACGATGCCGAAAATGATGTTCGACCCCGCCGGACGGTGCTTCACCAGCCCGTATGCACCCAGACAGCACACCAGAATCGACGCGAGCACCGTCGCGACAGTGGTGAACAGGCTGTTGAAGATGTAGCGCGTAAACGGCACGGTGGAGGAGGAAAGCGAAGTCAGCAAATCCGAGAAATTGCGCAGCGTCGGCTTCTGCACGATGAGGCGCGGCGGATAGAGGTAGAGTTCATCCAGCGGCATCAGCGCACGGCAGACCATTGCGAACAGCGGCAGCGCGCAGACCACCACCATCAGGCAGAGGAAGATGTACAGCATCACCCGCGAGAAGGAAGGCCGATGCATCCGAATGCGCTTTCTGCTGATTTTGAGGGATACCGTCGACATGGTTCGCACTCCTTTCTTATACTATTTCCAGATAAGAATGCGCCAAGATGCGCCGCGAATTTTTGCGTTCTGGCTAACACGAATGAAACGCAGCGTAGCAGCGCTACGCTAAGTGGAATGAGTGGACGCCAGAATCAAAAAGGCGCAAGCAGATGGCGCAGGCGAATCTGGAAATAGTATCATGTTTCGTCGTGGAACAGGCGCATACACAATCTGCCGAGGAAGAAGGTGATGAGGAACAGCACCATTGCCACGGAGGATGCATAGCCCATGTTGAAGCGGGTGAAGGCGTAATCGTACAGGTGGGCGACGATGGTGTGCGCGGCGTAGTTTGGGCTGGGCATACCCGCCACCGCCGTCGCCACGTCAAACACGGCGAACGCGCCCACGATGGCGTTGATGGCACCGAAGAGCATCTGCGGCTTCATCAGCGGAATAGTAATCAGCCGCAGCTCCTGAAACTTGTTCTTGATGCCGTCCACGCGCCCCGCCTCGTACATCGACGGGTCAATGTTCTGGAAGCCCGCGAGGAAGGACAGGAAGCCGTTGCCCATGCTCATCCAAATGGTGATAATCATGATGACCGTCAGGACATAATCCGCATCCTTCGTCCACAGAATCGGCTCCATGATGATGCCGAAGCGCAGGAGCAGGTTGTTGATGTAGCCGTAGCGGTCGCCGGAGAAGAGAATCAGCCAAATGGTGGACATTGCCACGCCGGAGGTGAGCGACGGCGCGTAGAACGCCATCGAGAAGAAGCCGCGCCCCTTCTTCACCAGCGTGATAATCCACGCCATGAGGAAGGAGGCGAAGTACCCCAGCGGCCCGGTGACGACCGCCAGCAGCAGCGTGTTCTTGAGCGAAATCAGGAACACGTCGTCGTCCAGAATCAGCTGTGCGTAGTTGCTTAAGCCCACGAACTTGGGCGCTTGAATCATGTTGTAGTTCGTCAGCGAGTAGTACATCGCCACGCCGACCGGCACGATGACGAAAATCGCAAACAGAACGAGGAACGGCATCAGGAAGGCGTAGCCGACCGCATTTTTGCGCAGCCACGCACGCATCCCTTTGTTTTTCTTCTGGCAGATGGCAGTCACGGGCTATCCTCCTTAATTATCCAATCCAAATTCCTTGCGCTTGTTGTTCAGTTCCTTGTTGATGTCCTTGACCGCCTTCTCCAGCATGTCGCGGGCATCCTTGTTGTTCACCACCACGCTGTTCCATGCGTTGATGATGTGCCGGCCCGTGAAGTAGCCGCCGGGCACAATCATCTGCTCGCGGGCGCTCTCCATCTGCGCCTTGATAATCTGCGCATGGCGGGCATCCCACGGGAGCGAGAAGAAGGATTCAACGTTCGCGGTGTTCCAGCGCGCGCCCGTGCCGAGGATTGCTTCCAATTCACGCCCGTAGCGCGTCTGCGTTTCCGCGCTCATCCACCACTTCAGGAATGTCCACGCCGCCTCCTGCTTGTCCGACTGGCTGAGGATGACCCCCGCCGTGGATGCCGTTGTGCCCACCGCGTGGCTGACTGTGCCGTCCGCCTGCACCGTGCCGGGGACGGGCGCAATCGACCAGCGGCCGTAGAGCTCCGGCGCGCTCGTGAGCAGCTGCAAGTAGCCCGTGTAGTTGCTGATGCCGATGGGCATCGTGCCCGTGCGGATGCGGGTGAAGAAGTTGCTTTCCGCGTCAATGCCGTAGTTGGCGTACATGTCCGTCCAGAATTTGAACGCCTTGTAGGCTTCAGGCGTGTCCAGCGCGGAGGATTCGCCGTCGCCGTTGTAGTATTCGCCGCCCATTTGCAGCAGCAGCATCGTGAAGCCGCGCAGCGCACCGGGCGAGTTGGAAGATACCGACGTGTCCACCGGCAGGGAGAAGCTCATGTTGTTCTCGTACAGCCGGGGCAGCACGCGCTGGTACAAATCCGTCCACGTTTCGGGCAGGTCGATGCCCAGCTCGCGCATCACGTCCTGCCGGTAAATCATGACGGTGAAGTCCATCGTCTCCGGCAGGGCGTACACGCCGCCGCGGTAGGTGTAGGGCACGAGGCTCGATTCGTAGAACTGGCTCGCGACCTCCTCAAAATCGTCGAATTGGGTCAAATCCACCACGGCTTCGCGGAAGGCGAACTCGCCGGGCAGGTTGTAGTCCACCGAGAGCGCCACGTCCGGCGCTGTGCCGGAGGTCACGCTGAGCAGAATGGTGTTGACTGACCCCGTCGCCAGCTGCCCGGACGGCAGCACATGCAGGTTGACGACGATGCCCGTCTTTGGCGTGAAGTCCTCGTCTGCCAATTCCTTCAGAATTTCGCCCCACTCCGTGCCGCGGCCAATCCACACATCCAGCACCGTTTTTTCCGCCTCATCCGGCGCGTTTTCATCCACAATCAGCCCGACGGAATCGTAATCCTTGTAGAAGGACGCGAGGAAGTTTTCCACCGTCACGCCCATGCGCTGGAAGAAGTTCGACGTGGTGATTTCCACCTTTGCTTCCGGCGCGTGCACGACGATGTAGTCCACCGCCAGCGGGCACTTCTCAATGGACGAAATGTACGTGCCGAGGTTGGACTGCGCGTTGTCCATGTCGCTGAGCGCGCGCGGGATGCGGTCAACATCCTCCGCGAAGAAGCGCATTTGGTCGATGATTTGGCGATAGTTGCTCTCCATCGAGGTCGTTTCGTTGGAGATGGAAGCCAGCAAGTCGGCGCTTTCCTGCAAGCGGTCGACGAGATGCAGCAGCTGATCGGGCAGCCCCGCCATCGTGCGGTAGAGGTCGTATTCGTAGTTGTAGTCAGGGTCAGTGCCCGTGATTTTGACGATTTCGCGGTGAATCTCGCTGAGATACGCGGTGTCCGCCTCCGTGCGCGTCATGATTTCGCCAATCGCCCCCAGCTTCACGGTCATCGTCAGCGTGTGCGTGCCCTTCGTCAGGTGGAAGAGGTACGGTTCGCCGTCCGCGCCGTGCAGCGTCTCGGCATACCACTGGTCGCTGTACGGGAAGGAGTACAGCCGCAGCTCGTCGAAGGGAATTTCGCCGTCCACCATAATCTGCCGATAGGAGGGCATCCCCGCGTCGTTGTTCTGCTGCACCTTCAGGGTGATGGCGTACAGCCCGTCCTCCGGCACGTCGAAATCCCACGCGACCGCCGCATTCCCCAGCCGCCAGCGCCAGCCGCCCATCACATTCAGCACGCGGTTCGCGCCGGAACGCGGCTCGGTCATCGGGTCGGCATCGGATTCGCGGCGGATGACGTTCTCACTGCGCCACGCGCTGTTTTCCGCCTGAAACTTGATTTGCACATCCTTGTCCGCCGCTTTCAGTCCCTGCGCTGCGTAGCCCGCCGCCGTTTCCGCGTAAGTCGGATGAGCCGCCGGGGCGACCAGCGCCAGCGTGCCCAGTGTCACCGGCTGGTCTACATAATGTAGGGAAATCTCGTGGCGGCCCGCCGTCAGGCAGAATTTGAGCGGGTCAACATACACGCCCTGCCCATCCGCCGCGCGGACGGTCTGCCAGAGGTGGATTTCATCCTGCCGCGCCCACACTTCATCGTCGATGGAGTTCTTGCGGCCGATTTCGCTCGCCCGCTCCACAAAGCGGCGGTATAAGCAGATGTTGTTCGCTTCCTCATACGGCACGATGCCGTCGATGGTCAAGCGGCGCTGCACTTTCGCCTCGTTGCCGTCCTGCGCGAAGTAGGTGATTTCCAATTCGTACAGTCCAGTCACGGGCACATCCACCGTCCAGACCGCCGTGCTTTCGCCGTCGCCGGTGATGATGGCCTCCTGCGCAAGCACCGCATCCCCCGACAAAATCGCCGCGCTGGGCAGCAGTTCAATCCGCGTACCTGCCGGCGCGTTCGGGGTATCCTGATACGATGCCAGCGCCTCGTCATAGCCGATAGCGGTTTCCTCGTTCAGCGCGAAGAAATCCGACCATTCCTCTGCCGACGCGGTGAATGGCAATAAGCAGCAAATCGCCAGAATCAGAGACAGCACGATGCTACGCTTCACTTGGTTTTTCCTCCTCTTCGGCGTGCCCCGCTGCACACCGCCGTCATTTTCGGGGGGACTTGTTTCAAGCGTATTCTCTCACAGGCGGCGGCGGTTTTCAATCTTCAAAATGATGGTTTTTGTGTTTTTCGGTCGTCATTTTCCCATGCAGGACACAAAATCACCACCTAAAAAATTGTAGATGCCCCCTTTTTATATGCAGTATTTGCGTTTTGCCCCCTCTTTCCTTGAAAAAATGGTGGATTTGTGATAGAATAAACCCATGTGACTGGGAGGAGAAGGGAACATGTTCGGGCATCATTCCAAGACGTACTATAAGTATCTGGCATCCTATGGCGCGCTGCTGCTGACCGCCATCATCGCCCTCGTTTTCGTGTCGCAGGTGTTCTTCATCCGGCAGCTGCGGACGAATCTGGAGGACAACCACCGCGCGCTCGTGCAGCAGAGCGTGCAGGAGATGGACAGCGACCTCCAGCAGATTTACGACATCGAGTACCAGATTTCGACAGTCAATCAGAATTTCTTTTCCTATTATTTAGAAGCGCCCAGCCCCGTGCGCGACCTGCGGCTGGTGAACGAGTTCAAGAATCTGCTTGCCCCCTCCACCCTGATTTCCGAAATTGCGCTGGCGGACGCGGACGCCAAGATGGTGTACACCTCCACTGCCGTGTACTCCGCCGCGCTGTTCTTCGACCGCATCTTCTCCTTCCCGGAAGGCGACCCCGTGGCGAGCAGCCTTGCCGACAGCAGCCGCCGCATCATCCGCACGGCACAGCGGAGCGGCAGCGCGGAACGCTATCTGGCGTTCATCAACACGCCGTCGGTCTTTTCGCGCCTGCAAAACAGCGTCCTGATTTTCTTCGTGCAGGAGCGGCACTTCCTGTCCTTTCTCTCGCCGGAGAGCGCCCCCAGCCAGCAGGGCGCGATACTGGACAGCAGCGGGCAGGTCGTCGTATCAACGATGGCACTGGATGCGCCGCTGACCGACGGCATCAGCACCATCCGCCTGCACGGCACGAATTACCTCATCTACCGCGAGCCGTCCTCCGTCCTGAACTGGACGTACTACTTCTTCCTCCCCGCGAGCGAGACGCTTGCGCCGCTCTACCGCGCACAGGCGATGCTGGCGCTGTTCCTGCTGGTGGTGCTGGCGGCGGGCACGCTGGTCATCCACTATGCGATGAAGGTGAATTACCGCCCGATACAGGAGCTGACCGAATCGCTGGGGCGGTCGGATGCGGATGATCTGGAGTCGCTGAAGGATGCGATTGCCTCCCTCGCCGAGCAGAACAACCACATGCGTAGTCAGCTGATGACCTCCCCCGACGGGCAGGCGCTGAAGGATTCGCTGCTGTTTTCGCTGCTCAAGGGCAAATTCGACTCTTTCGCTTCCTATAATATTGAGGCGGAAGCGCTGGGCATGTCCTTCACCAAGCCGTGCTATCAGGTGCTGATGCTGCGCGCCTTCAATCAGGATACCGCTATCCCCCGGCAGACGCTGTCCGCCATCTTTGCGGAGTGCTTCGGGGATGACTTCACATGGCAGTTCCGCGAGCTGTTCGAGCACTCCATGTTCGTCTGTCTGGTTGGCATGGAGGCGGACGAGGAATCGAAGCTGGCGGATTGCTGCCGCCGATTGCTGGACATCAGCAGCGAAAAATACAATCTCGTGTTCTCCATCGGCATGTCCAACTGCTGCACCGACGTGGCGCACCTCTCCACCGCCTGTTTTGAAGCCACGCAAGCCGTCAAGGAGCACTTCATCCGCGGACAGCATCAGCTGATTCCGTATCACGAGCTGACGCGCACCCTTGATGTGCCGTCCTCCGACCGCCTCGCCCTCCTGAACGACCTGCCCGCCCAGACCCCGCAGCAGCAGATGCAGACCATCCGCCGCTTCATCGACGGGCTGAAGGCGGATTGCGTGCCCTCCCTGCTGGCGAAAAGCTACTGCAACTCCGCCGTGCAGCTGCTGATGGCGGGCGGCGCGCGGCAGGTGAACATGGACGACCTGTTCACCATCACCTATCTGCGCACGGTGGATGATTACCTTGCCTTCATGCTCCACCTGCTGGAGCCCGACCCGAAGGCGCTTGTGCCGGACACCGCCGAGAGCGGCGCGCCGGTGACGGAGCTGCTCCAGCGCATCTACACCTGCATCGCGGACAGCTACGACGACTGCAGCTTCTCCCTGCAGGACGTTGCCGCCAAGCTCGACCTTTCCTCCGGCTACTTAAGCCAGTACTTCAAGCAGCAGACCGGCGACACGCTGACCAGCTACGTCGCTGACCTGCGCATCCGCAAAGCGTGCTCCCTGCTGGAAAGCACGACGATGCCGCTGCAAATGGTGTCCGAGTCGGTGGGGTACTACAATTTGAACAGCTTTATCCGCCGGTTTAAGCAGATTACCGGGCTGACGCCGGGGGAATATCGGAAAACAAGGCAATAAAAAAGGGCAGGAGACGCGTTTCCTGCCTATTTTTGTGTGGATTTTTAGCTTTTTCCTTAAAACACAGCACGATTTAATACTATTTCCAAATGAGAATGCGCCAAGATGCGCCGCGAATTTTTCACGTTGGCTAACGCGAATGAAACGCAGCGTAGCAGCGCTACGCTAAGTGGAATGAGCGGACGCCAACGAGGAAAAGGCGCAAGCAGATGGCGCAGGTGAATTTGGAAATAGTATAAGGGAATCGTAAAGTGCATGAGGGGATTCTCTTCGGATTACACCTCCCGTATCCGCCCCTGCGCCATCTCCTGCACCGTGTCGCACAGCGCGTCGATGTCCTGCGCGAAGTGGCTGGCGAGCAGAATCGTCTTGCCCTGCGCCCTCAAGTCAAGCAGCAGCGCGCGAATCTCCGCAACGCCATTTTTATCCAGCCCGTTCATCGGCTCGTCCAAACTCAGCAGCTCCGGCGCGTCCAGCAGCGCTTGCGCAATGCCCAGCCGCTGCCGCATCCCCAGCGAATACTGGCTCACCCGCTTTTTTGCCGCGGGGTCAAGTCCCACCAAGCGCATCAGCGCCGCCACGTCCTCGCAGCGCGCGCCGTTGCCTAACTTCGCCAGCCACAGGAGATTGCTCATGCCCGTCTCGTGCGGCAAAAAACCGGGGGTTTCAATCAGCATTCCCGTTTTGGGCGCAAAATCGCAGTCCGTGCCGATATTTTTGCCGAATACGCTGATTTTCCCCGCCGTCGGCCGCAGGAATCCGCAGATGCATTTCATCAGCACGGTTTTGCCGCTGCCGTTCCGCCCGATGATGCCGTGGATTTTCCCGCGCATCAATTGCAAGGTAACATCTTCCAAAACCTGCTCGCTGCCGAACGACTTGCTGACGTGCTGCACGTCCACGACGATTTTACGCATCCGAAACACCTCCTGCAAAGTCAAACTGGAAGGTACGCATTTTGATGGCAGCGAGCGCCATCAGCAGCACGGTCAATCCACCCAAAATCAGGTAGGAGACGTGCAGCCGCGGCAGCAAATCGTAGCCGAAATTGTGCATGGTGTAGGTGGCGTGCTGCAATGGCGAGAGCCACGCCGCCGCCGCTTGCAGCGCCATGCCGCTGAGGATGCAACCCGCCGCTTTGCCCAGAATCCACATCCTCCGCCCTGCCCGGAACACCGCCGGGCGAACCGCGCCGCACTTGATTTCGTGCAGCGCCTGTGCCGCGAAGGGCAAAGCGGAGAGCGCCGGGAGGGTCAGCATCCCGAAATCACCGTACAGCGCCATCAGCAGGAGCTCGCTCAATGTAAACCGCAAGTTTTGTGTGTCATCCATCAGCGCATCGGCGGCTTGCCCGATGGAGAGGTACAGCGCCGCCGCGGTCGCCAGCAGCGCCGCCCAAAACCAACGCCCCGCGAGTGCGCGGCGGACATCGCAGACAATCGCTTTCATCGGCTTAGTACCCAAAGCCGCGGTCAATCACCGTGCCGTCGACAGCGCTGATGGTCAGCAGCGACTTCGCCGGGTCGTCCGCATCAAAGAAATCCCACACGGGCAACATGGAAAAATTCTCCGGATTATCCCGATTCTGCACTCGCGAATAGCTGAGCGTGATGCGGTTGACCGTCATTCGGTTCGCATCCTGATTCCTGTACGCCAGATACTGTTCTTGAAATTGATATTTCAGCGGCAGCAGCTGCGCGGCGATTGTCACAATCTGGTCGAACGGCAGCAGCGTCGCCGCCTGACCGGACGCAAGGTCAATCGTGTGCAGCGCTTGCCACTGCATCCAAATCGCGCCATCGTAACGGTCAATAATGATTTTCAGCGCTTCGTACGGCGTTTTCAGCTGATAGGTGTCCTCAAAATTGTCGTACGCTTGGCAGTCCTCGCTCGTCCATGCCGTCGGCGCGCCGTTTACCTTTCGGGTAAAAATGAACAGCTCGCCGCGCAGGCTGCTCATCCCACCGTCGTACTCGTAGCCCATGCAGCGCCCCTCGTAGGCGAGCGCCGCCGGGCAGTATCCTCCAAATCGGCAATTTTCTGCTCCACCGTATCCGCCATGTGGTCAAACGCGCGCGCCAGCTCACCCACCTCGTCATCCGCCGAAATATTAACCCGCAGTTCATATGCCCCGCACGCGATTTTGTCCGAAATCTGTGCCAATTTCCGCAGTGGCGCGAGCGTTTTCCGCAGCAACAGCGGCAGCAGCACGCCGCACAGCAGCAGGCAGCCCAGCAGGGACAGCTGCGCCGCGCGCGTTAAATCGTTTATATGTTGATATGTCGATTCGATGTTCGCCGCGCGATAGACCGTCAGCGGCGTTTGCAGCACCGACATGGTTTGCGCGGATATCAGCAGTTGCGTCCCGCCCCGCTCGACGATGCGGCTGGCGGCGACGGCATCCTCCGCCATCGGCAGGGTTTCCATTGGCTGGCACGACGCCGTGTTGTAGTAGTACTGTCCGTCCATCACCAGCGACCACGTGCAGTCCCCTGTCTGCAACAGATGCGCATACGTCGAAAACGTGTACTGAATCAGCGCTTGCCGGGTGATGATATCCATGTCATAAGCGGTTGACGTACGTTCCAGCGTAGACAAGTGGTCGCAGAAAACCGCCGTGTCGCGCGCGCCGCTCTGGATCACCTGCTGAATCAGCTGGTCGGTCTCCTGTGCCACAAAATGGTACAGACACACGCTGACGGACAGCAAAATCACCGCAAGGGTGACGAGTGTCTGCTTGAGCCACAATTTCACGCCAGCACCTCCAGCCGATAGCCAATTTTGTACACGGTGGCAAGTTCTCCGCCCAAATCCAACTTGCGCCGCAGCGCCGCGACGTGTACATCCACCGTGCGCGTTTCGCCGATGAACGCATCGCCCCACACCTGATGTAGCAAATCCTCTCGCGTCATCACCATGCCCGGATGGCGGATGAACGTCAGCAGCAGCTCGTACTCCATCGGCTTCAGTGAAACCGGTGTTCCGCTTTTCGTGACTGTGTGGCTCGCCTTATCGACGGCGATATCGCGATACCGGAACCTCTGCGGATGCTTGTCCGACCGCGCGAGCACCTTTTCCATTCGCACGAGCAACTCCAGAATGTCAAACGGCTTGACGAGATAGTCCTCCGCGCCCAGCCGCAGCCCGCGCACCCGGCTCTGCACGTCCGCCTTGGCGGAGACGAAAATGACCGGCACGCCCTGCGCGCGCATGTGCGGCAGGAGCTCGAAGCCGTCGATTTCGGGCAGCATGATATCGCACAGCGCCAAATCGAAGGGTTGATTTTGCAGCAGTTCCAGTGCTTGGCAGCCATCCGCCGTGCAAATGAGCTGATACCCGGACAGGCGCAGGTTGGATTCGAGCAGGCGCGAAATCGCCGCGTCGTCCTCGACGATGAGAATGCGTTTTGGCATGATTATCACCCACTTTAGTATAGCATGGGACGGCGGGGATTGCGAGGGGCGGGGTGTAAATATGTTGTAAATTGTGGGAGGAGGGCGGGATGCGTACCTTCTGACACGGCAAGAAACTGGATAAAAACTGCGCGGCTTTGCCGTCATGGTGGCATCGCCGCGCAGCTTCTTATTGTTATTCCCCGCAAAACTTATCGCTGAATCCCCTCATGAAACAGATAGTGGTCAAAAATCCACACAACCTCGTGATCCAGTTCATTCTCCTGCAAATTCCATTCCGCGAGTTCCGCGCGAATCTGCGCTTTCTCTTCTTCCGTAAATCTGTCCAGCCGCCGATGATCCATGCACTCGATAGGGTCAATGCACTTGAAAAGCAAGCTGTCCGGATATAGCTGGGCGGCTTCCTGAAACAGCGTCTTCTTCCATTAAACCGCATTGTCGTCCGTTATCTCCCTGCCGTACATATAGTAATAGGTGTATTCTGGATTGAGATAAAAGCACATTTGCCATAGGAACTGCTTGCTCGTGCGGTAGTTTTTCAGCCCCCAAGAAATAATATCCAGCAGAAAAGCCTTGTAGAGCGAATACTCATTTTTCGCCTCCCACAGCGGGGAATTTTCCGAAAATTGAACCACCATATCCGCATAGGCAACCATCTGCCGCAGTGCCAGCACGGTCAAACCCTCAGACTGCGGCTCCTGCTGCCACACGTCCTGCAAATAATGCAGAATCGGCAGGCGTTTTCCCTGCTGTTCAAGCTGGCATACTTCGGCTTTGATTTTGATGATGTCCATTGTTATCCCCTCGCTTATTTCGTCGGACAGCTGTTTGATATGGTAAAAGCTGCCCGGCGTTTTTTGCCAAACAGGCTATACGACTTCCTTGATGCATATGTATTGTAGCACATTTTTTCAGCAAAAGCAGCGTGGAATTGTACTATCGGCGCTTGAAAGTTGGAGAAACTGTCAATGAAAAGAAAAAATCTTTCCAGCCGATGCTCTTCGCACGTTTGGCAAGACGCACGCGAGAACATCAGCCAGAAAGAATTGTTCATTGTGGCTTACATCCTCGAATACATGGAGTACACAGGCTGTATGTAGATGCACCTGACAAGTCCAGCGGCAAGCGCAGACCGGCAAGCTGGAAGGCTGCAACAACAAAACCAAAGTTGCCAAGCGTATGGGCTACGGTTTTCGCGATGACGATTATTTCTTTTTACTTATTCAGTTCTTGTCGGTTGCCCCCAAGGTTCCGTGAAGAACCTTTTTATTATCCCACAGCTTTCCGTGATGAACCAAAAAATCCGCGTCCCCATGCAGCAGTACGAAGGCAGACGCGGATTTTGCTATGCATTTAAGGTAACACCGCACAGATGAGGTAGTCGGCTGGTGAATGGATTTTTCATCATACGATTTCCAGATAAGAATGCGCCATGCTGCGCCGCGAATTTCACTCTGCCCGAACGACCAGTACCCAGTCGTTATCCGGCGTAAAACGCTTGACAGGCTTGACGGCAATGCTTTCTTTTCCGGTCGCATCCATCAAAAAGCTCTCCCGACCGCTAACCGGATTGAACCAACTGACCGTCAGCCTTCGTCCCGCATAGGGCGTCAAGGACAGCGTGAACGCTTCGCCGAGATAGGTATACGCAAAGAGGAAGTCATTCCCCGCAAAGACACTGATGCGGCGGTACTTTTTCCCCTGCGGCGAAAGCAGCAGCGCCGTTGCCTCATGACCCGATTGGTAATCGACGGATTCCATCAAATCCTTCAGGATGCCCATCTGCTCCGAACCGACATGATGCAGTGAATCCTGCCATGTGTAGCGCACGCCAAAGGAACCGGGAATGGTCGGCGTATGGAAGAACTGCTGGATGCTGTTGTCGCCGTAGGTGTGTCCCATCGAACCCTGAAATACCGACCAGTAGGCATAGCGGCGAACATCCCACTCCCGCCAGTAGGGCTGGGAGAGATCGTGCAGACCTTGCAGAATTTGCTCATAGGAGGGTTCACCATCCAGCGTAGGCTTCACAGGGGTCATGGCATAGTCGCGATCCACATAGCGCCAGTTGTCCTCCCCGAAGTAGGTTTCAGTGTCCAGCCGATTGTCGTCCCACGCGCCCAGCGTAACCTGATCATAGCGGCGATGCCCGGACTGGAACATATTGAAATCCAGCCACGGTTCATCGTGGAACCAAAGGGACGACGAAGTGCGCCCGAATGGATGGTAGCCCACCAGTTTGTCCGGATTCAGCTGCTTGAACAAGCGTCCCTCCCGGCAGTACAGATCATGCTGCTGGTCGCCGCGAATATCGCCGCCCAACAGCCAAATGACATTCGGACGCGAGCCGTACCGATTCGCCAGAAAGGTCACATAGCGGTCGATATTCTCCTCGCTAATGTACCCCTCCTTCACCACATGTCCCCATGCGGGAAGCAGCGCCATATACAGTCCCAGCTCTTCGGCAATGTCCATCACTCGATCCACAAAGCTCCAGTAAGCGGGATCTGTCGGATCCTTTTCGACCTCAGCGGGATTGGTGGCGGGCATTTCCGGCAGGCGGTGAATCAGCACCGTCTGAATCACATTGAACCCCTTGTCGCGGCGGTTGGTCAGGTACAGCTTCGCCTCTTCCTCATCGCAGACCGGGCACAGCAGCCATGCAGTATCGCCCAGATAGAAGAAGGGCTGCTCGCCGTTGCGAAGATAGCGGCCATTTTCACTTACACGCAGTTTTCCCTGTTTCCACGGCTTGATGTACTTCATCCCTGAATCTCCCCCTTCAGCTTCCAATCCTCCAGCACAATGGAAACCTTCTCCACGCGCCCGGAGGACAGTGAACGACGCATGGCCTCCATGACGGCGATGGTGCGAATGCCCTCCGACAGATCGGGCTTGGGCGTTTCGCCGTCCCAGATGCAGCGGGCAAAGTAATCCAGATAGTTCTGGTATTCCCCGGCATGATGGCTGTCCCCTTCAAACCGGTAATAATAAGGTCTGCGCTCGTTGTAATTTTCATGAACCGTGGTATTGAAAATTCCCGGCTCGGAGAAATGATGGTAGTAATCGAAGGGGCATTCCGCCTTGGATGAACCGCTGGTTCCGCGCAGGGTGCAGGAGATGAAATGCTCCGCCTGCTTGCCAAAACCCGGCACCGCATAATTCCCATTGACGCTGGCGCAGACACCGCGCTTGTCCTTGAGAAGGAACTTGAGCGAATCGGGCGCCATAACGCCGCGGGACGCGCTGTTGGCAGAGCAAACGCCCACCCCGTATACGTCCTCCACCTCCGGCAGATACCACAGCGCCAAGTCAACCGCGTGAATCAAAAAATTGTACATCCATGAAAAGCCCTCGCGATGGCTCCATGCCCGTTCCAGGAACCAGCGGGAGTCGCTGTTGTAATGGGTTTCCACCGTCACCAATTCGCCGTTACGACCCTTCTCAAAATCGCGGCGCTGGTGCATGGCGGCTTCAAAGTATCGGGAGCTTTGCCCGATGAAAACCTGCTTGCCGCTCCTTCGCTGCGCTTCCAGCAGTTCCTTGGCCATGGTCAAGTCCACCATCAGCGGCTTGGTGCAGACCACATGCTTGCCCGCTTCCAACGCCATGATGATATGTTGGGCATGAAGCTGGTCGGGTGTGTAAATGCCGATCACGTCAATGCTTTCATCCCGCAGCATCTCCTGATAATCGGTGCAGTAACCGGAAAGGTGAAACTCCTCCGCTCTCTCTCGGCACAGCTGCTCGTTCAGGTCGCAGATGGCGCCCAGCTCCCACAGCCCGCTGCTCTGCACGGCCGAGATGACGCTGCGTCCCTCCCCCAGTCCGAGCACACCAATGCGCAGCTTCTTGTTCGCTTCGTTCATGTTGATTGCTCCCTTCCTTGAATCACCGTATATGGCTTTCCTGCCCGAAGGCTGATTGTTTGCTCCCAGCCTCGGCAATGCAGCGTAACTTCCCTGTCGCGCCAGCTCAGCAGCATAACCTCCGTCAAAGCGCCGTCCCGCCACTTGGCGGATACCCGCACCGGGCCATCCGCCATCAAGCCCTCAAAGCAGCCCTCCGTCCACGCCTCCGGCAATGCAGGCAGCAGGTCAATTCGGTTTTTCCGGCTTTGCAGCAGCATTTCCACAACCGCCTGCGCTGCGCCCGTGTTGCCGTCCAGCTCCCAGACCGGCGCAAAGGAGGACGCGCCCCGCGTGGGCGGGTGCATCACCAACAGGTTCGGCATGGTCAAACGGCGGCACAGCTCCGAAAAATGGAACTGCGCCTGCTCTCCATCTCCCAGACGCGCACTGTAAAGCGTCAGCATATTCCGCGCCCAGCCAGTATCCTCCCATTTTTCATAAGGAGTAAGCCGCTGGCGGATGCTTTCCCGCGCCGCGTCGGCTAATTCCGGCGTTTCCTCCGGCGTAATCTGATACAGCGGATACAGTCCGACCATATGGCTCATGTGTCGATGCTGTCTGTCCGCCGGAGGCAGATTGTGCGACCATTCCGCCAGCGTGCCATCTGGCAGCGTGCGCAGCGGCGGCAGCTTTGCCAGCGCCTCCCGAACAGCGCGCTGATGTGCGTCCTCGGGAAGCCGAAGCGCCCTATGGGCTTCCAGATCATCCGTCAGAAGCGCACGGATCATGCTCAGCTCAAACGCTGTTCCAACGGAGGAATAGCATTTTCCGTTTTCCGTCACGAACGCATTTTCCGGAGAAATCGACGGGCCGCAGGTCAGGAAGCCCTCCTTGTCCTCAAAAAGATACGCCAGAAAGAACGCCGCCGCTTCCCGCAGCGCCGGAAGCGACTTCTCCTTCAAGAAAGCCTCGTCCCCTGTGCGGCGATAGTAGGTCATGTAGTCCAGCGCCAGCCATGCGCCGCAGGCCGGACAGGGCGCAAGACTCTTGTTCCAGTAGGGCTGCGCATAGCCCCATGCGTTTGCAACCAGCTCCGCTGCCCATCCCGACAAGCCGTAGTGACGCTGGGCGTTCCTGCGTCCATGCGGAATCAGCCGCTTTTCCATCCATGCGAACAACGGCAGATGGCTTTCACTCAAGCCGCTGGATTCGCACAGCCAATAGTTCATCTGGGTGTTGATGTCCAAGTGCATATCGCACGTCCAGCCGATGCGGCAGGCAACGTTGTCGTTCCACACGCCTTGCAGGGACATGGGCAGCGGCGCGTCCGCTCTCGCGCCGCTGACGGTCAGATAGCGGCCGAAGGCAAAGAGCATTTCCGCGTCGTTCGCCGTATCGTCGCCCGCCAAATGAAGCCGTGCGGTCTGCGTCTGCCCAGAAAAATCCGCAGCATGGCGTGCGCGAAGCATGGCATAGTCCGCCAAGGCGCAGCGAGCGAATAGCCGCTCCTTGGCGTTTTCCGTCCAAGCTGCGTCAGGAAGACGCACTTGCTGCTCCTCCGGCGTAAAGTCGGATACCATCGTCAGCCGCAGCAGCCATTCGTGACTTCCGTGAATTTCCAGCGCATCGCCGGTACAGACGACCGCGCCATCCCCTGCGTCCACCGTAACAAGTCCCAGCAGATGCGTCCCGCACGTCCCGTCGCTGTGGCGGTTTTCATGCGCCCACGCATCCAGCAGTAAGCCGCCCTTATACGCGCTTGCCTTCGCCGCGCCATCTCCCATGGCAATGCGCACGGTCATGGGCGCATCATCCGTTGCCCGAAGGAAGAACGCCCGATCCGGGTAAGAACAGAAGCACTCCCGCCGCTGCATACCGCCCTCGTGGCGGAAGCTCAGCTGCATCAAGCCCTCTTCCAGATCCAGGCTTCGTCCGTAATCCCGCCATGCGCCCAGCGTCTGCGTAATTCGCAGCGTTCCGACCGGCATCGAGGTGCCGTACTGTTCTTTGCTTCCCATGAAGCTTTCAATCTGCCGATCCGCCGCCGCATAATCGCCGTCAAGCGCCGCCTGCCGCGCCAGGCGGAAGGACTCCGCCGCGGCGGCGTCAGGCGTATCCTCATCCGGGGAACCGGAATAAAAGGCGATGTGGCTCAGCTCCAGCGTTTCATGCTCCGGCTGACCATGTATCGCCTGCCCCATCCAGCCGTTGCCCAGCAGCATGCTTTCGTGGAAAGCCATTCCGGGGGCGTCCAGCCGCAGCACATGGTGTTGCATGTCAGAATCGACCTCCTGCCTTGCATTCAAGCGTCAAAATAGGGAGCCAGAACGCGTGCGTCGGCTCCCCATGATGTGTCATCTCGTTCGATCAGCCCTTGACGCTGTACCCCTCAGCTAAGCACCATCCGCGTCTGCCGAAAGGAGCTGGGCGTGACGGTGGTTCGCACGCTGCTTTCTCTGGTGGAGCGCGATATGCCCTGCACCATTAAGACAGAAATCGGCGTAGACGTCGTTATGCGCGATTCGGTGCGCATCAAAAAGCAATAATACGATTTCCAGATAAAACGCTGCCCGGTTTGATTTTTTCTCAAACCGGGCAGCGCCTTATATTATTTCCAAATGAGAATGCACCAAGGCGCGAGCAGATGGCGCAGTTGAATCAGGAAATCGTATTACGCATGATCTCGCGAGCGTTCCCGATACTCCTGCGCGGTGCAGCCCATCCATTTCCGGAACCATCGGGCAAAATAGTTGGCGGTATTGAAGCCCGTCTGCTCCGCAATAGAGGCGATGGACTGGTCGGTTTCGCTGAGGAGGCTGCACGCCTTCTTCAGCCGGGACTGTGCAATGCTGTCGCTGAACGACACGCTGCTGCATTCACGGTACACACGCGAAATGTAGGTGGGATGGAAATGCAGCGCGTCCGCAATCGCGGTGAGCGACAAATCGCCGCTTAGATGCTCGGCTATATACTGGTCAATCTGCCGCACAATGTGTCGCTGACGGTGCATTTGCTTTTTGGAGCGTGCATTGAATACCTCCTGCGCCAGATGGTTCAGCTTGCGCTGTAGCTCGCTGAGCGGCGTTCCGGGCTTAATCACCAGCCTTTCCAGCGCGGGCGACGCAATGTCGCCCGTCAGGAAGGCGCCGCTGCAATCGCGCATGAACTGCGCCAGCGCCTCGTAAAGCTCATCGGTGCTTCGCTTATCGCTGGTATCTGCCAGAAGCTGAAAAAAGCGCGGGGTTTCTTCAGCAAAGAGATCCTCCTGACCGGTAAGCAGGTATTCCTTCATGCGGATAAGGCTTGCCTGTCCGTCGCTGACGGATACCAGCGGCATCGAGGACGTTGGCTGCGCTTGCGTCGCGTGCAGCGTGACCAGTTCGCCGGACGCGGGGCTGACCTGATTGATCAGCTCCAGCATCTGCGCTGCTCCCTTCCCCAATGCCTTCCATTCTGTTTCGCAGTCCATCAGGCAGAGCGTCAGCTGCTGTCCCTGCTGCTCGATCATCCGCTGCGCATTCTCCAGGTGTCCCTCCAGCAGCGCGCTGTCCTCCTCCGAGGGCTGAAACACAATGGAGAAGCAGCGGGCATTCATGTCGGTCAGCAGCATCGGCAAATGGGGGCGCATCAGCTCCTCGATCAGGTTCATCGACTGATGCAGAAGCTCGGGGCGCATGGCTGCGCCGAACATGCCATATCCCATACGCACCGGTCGATGTGCGTCAAAGGGAAAACCGCTGTCCTTGATGGCGGCAAGCAGCGATTCCTCTTGCAGCTGTCCGCCATGCATGGCATGGAACACCAGCTGCCGCAGCTGCCTTGCATATTCGCTCGCCACCGCCGCCTGCCGCATCAGCCTCGCGCTTTCCTCCTGCAGGTTCTCTACCGCTCTTTCCACCGTGCTGATAAGCACTTGGTCGCCTTCGCTTTTGAGTACATATGCAAACGCACGCTGCTTCAGCGCTCGGCGCGCATAATCAAAATCGGAATAGCCGGTCAGGTAGATAACGCGGGTCATCGGCCAGCGTTCGCGCACCATGCGGTGAAGCTCCAGCCCCGACGCTCCGGGCATTTCAATATCGGTCAGCAGAATATCCACGCGGTTGCGGTTCATCACGGCGCACGCCTCGTCGCAGCTGTAGCAGCGGCGAACCTCCAGCCTGTCCTGAAACACCTCCTGAAGCATATGGTACAATCCGTCGGCAATGATAACCTCGTCATCGACAATAAGAAGCGATTCCACGCCGCTTCACCTCCCTGTCCTCGGGAACAGGATTGTCACAGACAATCCGTCCGCAAAGCTTTCCAGTTTCAGCTCATAATGATCACCGTAGAGCAGCTCCATGCGGCGATACAGGTTATACAGCGCGCTGCCCTCCGCCAGTTCTCCGGCGCGCATTCGCTCGTCCAGGCGGCGCACGTTCTCCGCATCCATCGTTCCGCCGTTATCATATACCGTTACGCCGAAGCGATCCTGCTCCATGATAAAGCTGACCTCCACCACGCCGCCGCTTTGCTTGTTCTTCACGCCATGCACAAAGGCATTCTCCACCACCGGCTGAAGAATCAGCGGCGGTATGTTTTCCTGCGCGATTTCCTCCGGCAGTTCGTTCATATGCACGCGCACCCGCGGAGAAAAACGCATCCCTTGAATTTCCAGGTACTGTCTGATATGGTTCACCTCGTCGCGCAGGGGAACGTCATGCTCCGGAATGGTCGTGATGTAGCGGTAATAGCGGCTCAGATTCAGGCTCAGCCGCGCAATGTCTTCGTTGCCGTCCTGCTGCGCCATGCGGTAGACCATAAAGAGCGTGTTGTAAAAGAAATGCGGATTGATTTGCATTTGCAGTTGCCGAATCTCCGCCTGCTGTGCGCGCAGCCGTTCCTCATAAACCTGCGCCTTGAGGCTTTCCAGATTCTCCATCATGGAGTTAAACTGGGCGTAGAGGTCGTCAAAGCCCGCATCCGAGCGGTCAATATGGAAATGTCCCGTTTCGCCCGCCTGACGCAGGGAATCGGCAATGGTGTCCAGCGGCTGAAGGATATATCGCCGGAAATAGGTAAGATAAATAACCAGCAGCACCAGCGCCAGCGCGGTCAGCAGGCAGACCCACATACGATGGCGCATCAGCGGCTGCAATTCATCCGCTATCGTGCCGACACAGCGAAGCGTAAGATGCAGCAGCGGTATTTCCGCCTCTGCGGAAAAAGTGCTTTCCCCCTGCACGCCCAAAAGGCTGCTGCCCTCCTTTCCGGCGGACAGCAACCCATTTTTCGTTCCGGCACTGAAAAACACCGTGCCTTCCGGCGTATACAGCGTCATGTCCAGCGCGTTTTCGCTGGCCAACAGGCGCATTCGCCGTTCGAGACGTTCCGGCGATATGCAGACAGAAATGAGGAACATCGGCTCGCCCTGCGTTACAGGGCTGCAAAGCATATAAAGGTTCTCCCCATGCTCTGCGATGCGCAGCAGCTTTCCGTCCACCAATTGCCGGAAGATCTCGTACTCGCTCCGATCCATCGTATCATAGATGGATTTTTCCGTCGAGATAACGCGGTCGATCTGCGGCAGCAGGATCTTTGCGTTTTCCAGCAAATCACACGAGCGCTTCATGCGGAGCAGCTTATCAGACAGCCCGCTAATGCTGGCGATACGCTGATAGTCGCTGAGCCGCGGATAGGCGATCACATACCGCAGCAGCTCCTTATCCGCCGCAAGCTCCTGACACTGGGTAATCAGATTGCCGACCTCCAGATTGATTTGCGACGCAATATAGCTGCATTCCCGTTCGCTAAGCGCCTCCATGTTCCCATGAAGGGTCTGCAATCCCATATGGTTCAGGTAAAGCCCGATGGCATAGAACACCAGCACCACGGCAACCGTGATGGCCAGCAGGCGAATGAACCCACGGCGATTTAGACCCAGCGGCTGTTTATGCATGCGCAATTATCCCTTCACAGACCCCAGCACCATGCCCTTGACGAAGTAGCGCTGCAAGAAAGGATACAGCACCAGCATCGGGAAGCATGCTACAAAAATCATGGCGCATTTCACGGTTTTGTCGGATACCAAGGCAAGCGCCTCCCAGTCGCCGGCGCCCATCTGCGTGAGCTTCTGGTCAATGACGATGGTTCGCATGTAGCTCTGCAAAGGATATTGCTCCGGACCTCTGCTGTAGATGATGCCGTTGAACCATTCGTTCCAGTGATACACAGTGGAGTACAGGGCGACGGTGGCGAGCGCCGCCTTGGAGGTGGGCACAAAGATCTGCCACAGAATGCGCCACTGGCTGGCGCCGTCCATGATGGCGGCCTCCTCCAGCTCTCGGGGCGTCTGACGGAAGAAATTCAGCAGCAGAATAATGTTGTACACAGGGACAGCGCCGGGAATCACCAGCGACCAGAAGGTTCCCTTGAGTCCAGTAAGGTTAATGACCATGTACAGCGGAATCATGCCGCCGGAAATCAGCATGGTAATGAAGAAATACCATGCATACGCCGTGCGGGCGCGGAACTGGTTCGTTTCCTTGCTCAGCGGATAGGCGCAAATGATGCAGAAAAACATGTTCAGGCTCACGCCGACCAGCACACGCTTGAGCGAAACAAGCATCGCCGTCCAGAAGGGAGCGCGGTTGATGACATACTTATAGCTTTCCAGCGTGAAATTCACCGGCCACAGCGTAACCAGTCCGCCGGAGGCAGAGGACTTATCTGACAGGGAGATGGCGAATACGTGAATCAGCGGAATCAGGCAAGACGCGGCCAGCAAACCGATTACCAGGGCGTTGACCACAACGAATACCCGGGCTCCGAAGCTCTTTGACTTAACCATACCACGCGCCTCCTCATCAGAAAACTCTGTAATCTGCGAACTTGTAGGCACACAGATAGCTTACAGAGATAAAGAGTGTCGATACAACGGATTTGAACATGCTCACAGCGGCGGACTGTCCCCACAGACCGTTCTTAAAGCTCAGGCGATAAATGAACGTATCCAGAATATCGCCGGTGGAATAAACAGCCTCGCTGTACATGTTATAAACCTGATCAAAACCGGCATTGAGCACGTTGCCAAGGCTCAGCACCATCATCAGCACGATAATCATGCGCATATTGGGCAAGGTGACATGCATGATCCGCTGGAAGCGATTGGCGCCGTCAATGGTAGCGGCTTCATACTGGGTGGGATCGATGTTGGTAATAGCAGCCAGATACACAATCGTACCAAAGCCAAATTCCTTCCATACGTCGGTAAACACCAGCGTAAATCGGAACCATTTGTTGCTGCCAAGGAAGAAAATCGGTTCAGCGCCGAATAGCCCCAGGAAGCGATTAACAAGACCGCCGTTGGGCGACAGCAGGTCAATCATAATACCCGCCAGAATAATCCAGCTCAGGAAGTGGGGCAGATAAATCAAGGTTTGCGAGATGCGCCGGAAGGCATTGCTTTGAATCTCATTGAGCAAAATGGACACGATGACAGGCACGAGCAGATGCAGCGCCATTTTCCACGCCGAGATGATGATCGTGTTGCGGAGCGCAGGCATCGTCTGGGGATTTCGCAGCAGCATTTGGAAGTTCCTCATGCCGACAAATTTCTGAGGACCAAACAGTCCCTTCGCCGGAATAAAGTTCTCAAATGCGATCTTCAGCCCAATCATGGGAAGGTACATATAGATGAAGACAAGAATAACGCCGGGCAGCAGCATTAGATGAAAGGGCAGCTCGCGCCACAAGCGTTTTCTTCTCCGAACGCGCTTCAGGTTGACGTAATTTTTGCTTACAATGCTTTTTTCCACAGTCGTCGCCCCCTGCTGGGATTGATTTGAAAGCGGGGGCTGATGTTGTCACCAGCCCCCGTTAGTCAATCGGTCAGATTACTTCAAGGAAGCATACCATTCGTTGACTTCTTCAGTAATCGCGTCGCCGCCGTTGGCGTAGAAGTTTTCCACAAACCGGTCGAAAGCGTCAATGGTTTCCTCGCCGGTGATGATCTTCACGAAGGTTTCGTTCTGCAGGTCCTTGAGGTAGCTCATGTACAGGGTCATGCTTTCGGTGGGTGCGCCAACGAACATCATGTCCTGCGTCAGATTGTTTTCCTTGTAGTAGTTCAGCACGCCGTAAGCGCCTTCCGCACCGTAGATGCGCTCCCAGCCCCACAGGGCGAAGCCTTCCTCGGAGCCGGATTCAAACGCCTGAAGCTTCTGAAGGATGGAGTAGCCTTCACCGGTGACCTGAGAGAAATCGCCGGACTGACGCGCCGCTTCCAGATCGAGGAAAGCGTTCAGGTTCTTGTCAGGCTTGGTGGGGGTCACAGGGGACAGCTTCCAGATGGATTCGGAATCCAGGGGCGCGTAGTACACGCCGTTCTCGTTGTTGGGACCCCAGCACTTGTCGATGAAGAGGTTGTACATCTTCACAACGGCTTCGGGATGCTCGCAGTCCTTGCGAACCACGGTCCAAGCGGTAGTGCCGACGTCCGTCTGCGCCTTCGCCTTGTGGTCGGTAGCCGTTACGATGGGGAACGCCTGCCACTGTCCTTCGGGCTCAAGGTTCTTGCTGTTCTGCAGGGGGTAAATAGAGTTCCACTGTGCGCCAAACATGATGCCGCACTTGCCGGAAGTGGTCGCTTCCGCCACCTTGCCGTCGTCCTTAACGGCAAATTCAGGATCCAGCAGACCGTCCACATACATCTGATGCAGCGTCGCCAGCGCGTCCTTGGTACCGGGCAGCGTAGAGCCATACACCAGCTTGCCCGTGCCGTCGTCCACCCAGATTTCTGGATAGGAATCGAACGCATTGAAGAAGCCCTTCAGCGTGAACAGCTGATCCCAAGGCGTCTTGGACACAGCCATGCCGATGGTGTCGTTCACGCCGTTGCCGTCGAAGTCAGCCTCAGCGAAGGCCTTCGCCGTAGCAATCAGCTCGTCCATGGTGGTGGGAACGGGCAGGTTCAGCTTTTCCAGCCAGTCCGTGCGAATCCACATCAGGTCGGCAATCATCAGCGTTTCGCCAACCACGGGCAGCGCGTAAAGCTGACCGTCGAAGGTGACCGCGTCAAAGGGAGAAGTGCCGGTTTCCAGCATGACGCGCTTGGTCTGCTCGGTTGCGTACTCGTTGTAGATTTCGTCCAGCGGCATAATCAGACCCGCCTCATACAGCTGCTTGGCTTGCAGAGCGGTCACGTTCACGAACTCCGGAATGGCGCCGACGGCCAGCTCCGCAGCCAGCTTCTGGTCGTATTCGTCGCCGCTCTTCACGATCCAGTCGTATTCCACGTTGATGTTCAGCTCGTCGCGGAACAGATCGCACCAGAGGTTGTCGGTCATGGTCTTGTCAGGATGCTGCGAGAAGTAGTTCGCGTCGAGCGTGTCGTCCGTGGAACGAACGAAATGCACCGTCACGGGTTCATCATATTTCTGTTCGTTCGCCAGCGCGCTGGTGCAGAGCATCATGAGCGCCATCAGCAGAGATACGACGGAGAGGAATTTCTTCATAGGGAAGCCTCCTTTGCAATTGTTGAACCGAATTCCTATCGGTTCTATTGATAATAGTATAGCACAAGTTTTCACCAGAAACAATAGAATATCTTTGACACAATAGCACAAATGAACACAAAATAACATATTCGCGCAAAGGGCGTTTTTGTTTTTTTCTTTTCTTTGCTTCACCAGTTGCGACATTCTTTCATTATTTCTCGCAAAACGTCCGCGTCACACCGAACCTGCGCAAAAAAGGCGGCGAACGACGTCGCGCAAGCAAAAAGCAATTCTATTATAGCAAAACGCCCTGCGAAAAGAAAGTCCCGCGCCGAAGAACAATATCAAGTGAGTATTCTTCCCCTTGGAAAATGACGCATGCATAGCCATCATGGAACTATACTTTCAATATTTGATTGCAAAAATGAAAGTTTCGCTGTTTTTTTGCAATATACAGTCAGCCTGTATTCACTACCGCACCAGTCTACATCGACTGGCTACTCAGTCAGATTAACTTGTTGTTTTCCAAAGTTGAAGAATATTTTTCAGTAATTTCATCGTTTTTCGCATAGGAATGTCAAGTCCATTGCAATGCAACATGGAAAGTATAAGAGCAATTTTATTATTCCGGCAAATGCCAGTTTGAGGGCGTTGGCGCGAGAAATGCCAGTATTGGATTGCGACAACAGGGAATGACGCATATCTGGAGAGCATTTTCAAGAGTTGATAATCCTTGAATGCCCGTAGACATCGGCATTGGAGTACAACGTATTATGGTGAACACACGACCACGGTGAATGGCAATGGGCGTGACCCCGGCATGAAGGACGTATTAGCAGTAGGACGAGTGGCTGGAATGCCGACAAAAGTATGCAAACAGATTGCAGAGGAAATTCGGGAGAAAACGGAAGGACTGGAGCGGAAGTATCGTGAGGTGCGGTCATGAAGAGCAGCGCAGGATGCACCATCAACGGCTAAAGAATATATCTTTTTTCATAAGCCAATGCTGATGATGGCGGAAAATCCAGAAATCGCAGCTTAATAGCAGTTCCTTACGTCTTGATTAGTATTTCAATTGCCTTATGCAATTTTGCAGCAGAAATCTTCATCTTTGTCAGCAAACATTCTAACTATACTTTCAATCCTTGCTTGCAAAAATGAAGATTTTCCCCGTTTCTTTTGAAATATCGTTGCGGATTGCATTCCTTCGTATTGAAAAATTGATGCTGCCCGTCCTCCGATTTCCTTGCTATTTCCCGAAATCAATGGTAAAATAAGAGCAGGCTAAGGGGTGATTTCATTTGAGCAGTCGCAGAAATCAAAACCTCAGCAAACATCCTGCGGAAAGGAGCAGAGGCAATGGGTCGCTTTGTGAATCCGAACAACAGCGCTTTTCAGGTTGCGCTGAACTCGCAAATTTATGTTGACAAAACCGGGATGATTGCATACACCAATCGCGTTCTTGGCACGATGGAAGGTTATATCTGCAACAGCCGTCCGCGACGGTTCGGGAAGTCCATCACTGCCAATATGCTGACGGCGTATTACAGCAAGGGCTGCGACTCGGAAGCAATGTTCGCCGGATTGGAAATCAGCAAGTCTGCTGACTTCAAGAAGCACCTGAACAAATACGACGTGATTCACATCGACGTTCAGTGGTTTCTGGCAAACTGCGTTGACGCGGCGCATGTTGCAGCGTACATTACAAGCAGCGTGCTGGCGAACTCCGAGAAATCTATCCAGCTGTTCTTCCAGAGAATGTTGCAACACTGCCGAATGCTCTTTCACAGGTGAATGAAAAGACAGGACAAAAATTCATCGTTATTATTGACGAATGGGATGTTCTGATTCGTGACGAAGCTGCCAATGCGAAGGTACAGGAAGATTACATCAACTTTCTTCGAGGCATGTTCAAAGGAACGGAGCCGACGAAGTATATTCAGCTGGCTTATCTGACAGGCATTCTTCCTATCAGGAAAGAAAAAACGCAGTCGGCGCTAAATAACTTTGATGAGTTTACCATTTGGGATATAACGAGGATTCCGAAACGGCATTCATTCCCAACGAGGAAATCAGGCAGGAATTGATTACCGCCGTAAAAAGCAGCAATTGGAATGAACTGATTGGCTTCCAAGAAGAATCGCGGAAACTGCTGATGGCAACTTTGGCAATGGATGTAGAGAGCCGAACTCCTACACCACCGTGCCTACCGACCGATACACGGCGGTTCAATCGTATAAGAGCAAGAACTCGCAGCGGCAGGATACCAAAGTCTCCTGCCGCTGCGAGTCTTTCGTTTATAATGGGATATGTTAAAACTTAGCTTCCAACTATTCTCCAATAGCCCAATCTAAAATGCCCCACTGGTATGCCTTATCGTTCGGAATTTGCAGATTTTTTCGCTGACATCCAGCTTCCTTCAGGTTCCACCTCTCGATGGATACCCTCGACTAACGCTTCCTACTGCCAAGCACGTTGTGGTCTTTCACCACTTAATTATTGACCATACCGGTTACACAGAAACGGCACACAACCGAGTGGGAGTCAGTTGTGTGCCACCGAGGACTGCTATCTATTTTCCCTATCTATTCGCACAAAAACGCCCATGCCGTCATTCCGTCAGCGTAATTGTTTTGAACGAATTCGTTGATAAATCCAGCGCCAAGATTTCTCTTCCGGGTTTCGTATAGAAAAAAGCGTTTCCATTCTGCACATTCAGGTTCCAATCATAAACATGCGGGAGCGTGACAGATGTAACTTCTTCCGGGTGATTGAGGGAAATATAGTGCAGAGTAACTGCCTCCGAAGAGGCATCCAGCGCACATAAGAAGCCGTCCTTCATTGAAATAGACTTTGCTCCCGCAATAAACGGAACCGAGACGACAGAATTATCTGGGCTATATAGCATCATATTTTCTTCATCGAGCATATAGCAATTGCTGATTCGTGAAATATTCTCCGGAATCACAACGGGAATGGACGTACCCGATTGAAACAAAAAAGCAAATGTAGAGCCATCTTCCGTCTGATAGATACACTGTTCATTATCCTGTGCTATTACATCTCCCTTAATAATTACTGTTTCGGACTTGCTCGTGCTGTCGTATGAACATAAGCCAATGTCTCTGTAATATAGGGGAGCATTATCCATTGCACCACACAGGACATAGGAAACGCAGCGTTTGTTTTCTCTGCTTTGGGTATGATAGTAGTATATGTCAGATGAAGTATAAACGAAATAAATTTCTCGTTCGTACAAAAGTCCTTCTGGCGCAGCAACCATGCTGTATATCGAGTGCATTGTTTCAAATTCAAGTGAAATATCCGACCAGTCCTGTGACATTCGATATACTCGATAGCGATGCCGAACCGTAACGCCGAAAATTTGGTTTACTACATGAATCATTGCCCAATATGTTTGGGATTCTGCGTCGTAAGACATCAGGAAGTTCCCATAATATGAACTTCTGGCTCCCGGATCAATCATATTGATTTCGGCATGAGCGGAAGACATAAACAAGCATACCACAACCATCAGCACAGAAAGCAGCTTCATAGAACGAACCTCCTTTTTTATTAATATTCCATACCAATTGGCATCATTTCGGTTTTTACCGTCGGAAAACCTGATACTTCAAAAGTCCACCCTACATATCTTGGGACGGTATCAAGAGAAGCACTACCAAACATTAACCACATTATTGGGTTTTCAAAGAACGGGTTTGAAGCTTGCATAACAGCAGCGGAAGCTTGCATGCAATTTGTGTATAAGACATTATATGCAGGTACAATTCTATACATACTATCTTTATCTGTATATGTAGCACGGAGTAATTCAGCATAGTCAACTGATCTGCTATAGTCTCCAGTAAACAAAGTGGCACGATCATACTTGCGTCCATATAATGGCTTTTTATCTTTCATCCGTGTATGATTCAATGTGTCATTCAGCGCGTCAAGATTCAGCAAACCATTGCTATCAAACGAGACTGGAACATTCTGCAGAATCACTTTTGCTTGAGTCCAAACAGGCACTCCCACCGCTTCAGGCCCCCAGTAGAAGTAATACCATGTGCCATCATCATCCTCAATGAGTAATGACGTATGACCCAATCCGCCTACATTGCCCGAATCCGTCAGCCAATATGCATCCGTTCCTTCAGCATCCGCCTGCGTCAGAATGTTATTAAAGCAGTATGCATATACGTTATTCTCCAAAACACACCGTGAGATTTTAACGCCAATATCCATATTGGTAAACCGTCCCCACCCCGGATTATAGTACCGGCTCCGCAGGTAGTACAGCCCCGTCTCCTCATCAAACACATACCCGCGATACCTAAACGGCTGCA